>Ga0210409_10005526_pt1 | contig 13270 bp, 15 predicted proteins | sample IncBWH17MmetaG_FD_161649 | JGI IMG/M metagenome (GOLD analysis project Ga0210409, IMG submission 161649) | Forest soil microbial communities from Barre Woods Harvard Forest LTER site, Petersham, Massachusetts, United States - Inc-BW-H-17-M | ecosystem: Environmental > Terrestrial > Soil >... | reverse complement strand
CGGAAAAAGCCCCACAGATATGTGTGAAACTGAACAGCACGAGTGATTGTATAAAAGGGGACAGCGCGACTCATCGAAAGTACCCACAATGTGGCACTGCACACTAAGCGCGAGCGATAGTTGTTCGGAGAGTAGGCGGCCTGGTCAGTGGTTACGCGGATCACCGGATTGTCAAGATTCACCGCAATGAGGCAGCTGTTGCGTGGTGGCGGGTTCAAGTGTTCCAACAAGGTAGAACTGGTGGGAATCTTGGGGCCGCAGGCACAACGCAGAGGAGCATAAAATTGTCAAAATACCGGGGGCACGCGGGCACGGTAAAAGTCTTTATCGCTGACGGCAGTCAACTGAGCTGCCAGTTGATAGCGGGGGCCGTACGACGGGGTCGCTATCGGACCCGCATCGTTGGGTATGCGACTGACGCAGCTGGAATTCGCGACGGACTCGAAGAGAGCGATCCCGACGTCGCAGTGATTGGTGCTCGTCTAGATAACGAAGACCGAGCTGGGTTTGATGTGACGCGGGAAATAATGGCTTCGCGCTCCAAGCCCAGCGTCATCATAATACTCGATTCGAACAAGCCTGCGATGGTCGTGGAAGCATTCCGGGCGGGAGCCAGCGGCATATTTTCCCGTGACCAATCGTCTGAGCTGCTGTGCAAGTGCATACACGCAGTGCACAAGGGTCAAGTGTGGGCCAGCAGCAAGGAATTGCATTTTGTGATCGATGCCCTGGGCCCGGCTCTACAAGCCAAGTCGATTTCTCAGCGAGGAACGGGCGTTCTCACAAAAAGGGAAGAAGGCGTTGTCCACTTGGTAGCCGAAGGTATGACCAATCGTGGTATCTCACAAGAACTGAAGTTGAGTGAGCATACCGTCCGGAACTACTTGTTCAGAATCTTCAACAAAGTGGGAACTTCGAATCGACTTGAGCTGGCTCTTTACGCCATCGATCGGAGAGAACTCCTTGAGCAGCAGAATACTCCGGCTGCGGTAGAGGCGTTGGCTGCCGACACAAATCAGGTCCTCTCCTCACGGCGAGCCTGATCAGTACGCCCCCCTCGGCGAGCTTTCTCCAGCGGCACCCCGATTCTCAGCCAACGTCAGCACTGAAATTCCATAAATGCTCAGAGTTGTACCAGTGGCCGTAAAGTATCGTGCTCGCCAGAATTCTTTTAGACCTCGCATTCCCTCAAGCTGAAGGCGAATCCAAATCAGTGATTTTACCCCTATTGAGCACCGGTGCGACCACGCCAATCGTCCGCAGAGCTGGCTCTGGCCTACTCCCGGATCATATGCAGCGCTGGCGGCTCGATGTGCAAAATTGCACGATGTACGTTTGTACCTAGCAATGGTGGGACTGCATCTCAAGACGTTTCAAGCAATGCGTTGGTGACTTTCCTTCTCTTGTCTCTTCCCATTGACCTGGCTAGTGTGCAACTTGAGAGAGTTGTGGGGGTGCTTGTTGAATCTTGGCTGTCCGACGAGAAAGACTCTCCGGTTCCTGTTGCAAACAGCAGTCACATTCTGGTGGACGAATGGGAATGGGGAGCCGCGGAATGGAGAAGGCCGCAGCCGCGACGTCAGTGAGCATGGCGCGTTTGTTTTTGCGCCGAGCTGTCCCCCAGTGGGTGCAATTGTTGTTCTGAAAATTGATCTAGAGGGAATCCCCGATGAGATCGGACGCCTCCCGGTTGAGGTGGAGGGTGAAGTCCTTCGGGTGGAGCAATGCCCCGCTGAGAGGGGAATGCTAACGGGTGGCTTTGCAGTTCAATATTGACGAGGTCTTCGCTAAAGAAATAGCGACCGATCTCCCAAGGATTTTGGCAGGCGGTTTCTGCCACGGATATTGCGGACGGCGACCAGCGAAGTGGGTCTTCAACGCGGAGCTGACCGTAAGTTAAATGTAATTAATGGCTTGCGGGATTTTGGCCTGTAAGTCACAGAGCGGAGCTCTATGCTTTCAGAGTCCATGGACAGATTGGCGAGTCAAGTTTGCGACTCTTCCTGGTATGCGATCTACACCCGACATCAGCATGAAAAGATGGTACATCAGGTTCTCACCAGCAAGGGATTTGACAGTTTTCTTCCGCTTTACGCAACCACCCACAATTGGAAAGACCGGACCAAGGCACTCACGCTGCCCCTGTTTCCATGCTACGTGTTTTTGAAAGGCGGGATTGAGCGTCGGCTTCAGATCCTCACAACACCAGGCATATATGGTCTGGTGTCGAGTGCGGGCCAGCCGACGGCGATTCCGGATATCGAGATCGAAGCGATTCGCCGAGTCGTCGATAGCGGCGCGCGCGTCGAAGGGCATCCCTACCTTAAATGCGGAAACTGGGTGAGGGTCAAGTGCGGGCCCCTCGCGGGAATCGAAGGAATATTGGTGCGGAAGAAGAATCTCTCGCGCCTGGTGTTATCCGTGGAACTATTGGGAACGGCGGCTGCCATTGAAGTGGCGGCATTCCAGGTTGAGGCAATAAACGCACCGCAACTAAAAGTTTCCAGAATCGGACACGGAGCCGATTCGCGGCACACCCGAAGTACTGAAGCAATCGCCCTCGCATAAGAGAAGAAAAGTCAGGAAGCAGATCACATGCGCTCTCAAGAGCACTCAGCGCAACGGCATGTGTCGTCCTGAGTGCTGAGAACTCAACACGTGCTGCCAAGGTTGCGCGGGGTTGAATCCAAGCAGCTGCACCATAGACCCGCGAAACGGCAAAGCTAAATAAATTGGAACTGATTGGCATGCGAGCCTCCGAGAAGAAGCGAGACTTGCGGGAGAAGATGTTATGAAAAAGTGGTGGCGCGTGACCGTAGCAATATCGCTAGTGTCGTTTTCGATTTCCACGTGGGCTCAAGGACAGGCGCGAAAAGACATCAAGACCGAAAGCGCACAAGTTCTGAACGCGGTAGACATTAAATCCCAGCCGGTGAAAGCAGCCACCGACGATCCGAATTACTCCATCGCTCCCGAGGACGTCCTCACCATCGACGTGTGGAAAGAGCCAGAGATTTCCCGGACTGTGCCGGTGCGAAGAGATGGCAAAATTTCTCTGCCATTGCTAAATGACTTGCAGGCCGCAGGTTTAACGCCCACGCAGCTAGGCGCCGAGATCGTAGAGAAGTTACGCGTGACAATTGTGCATCCACAAGTAACCGTGATCGTGGCACAGATGAGTAGCCTGCGGATTTATATCCTGGGTCAAGTAACTCGCGGAGGGGCTTATCCGCTGGTGCCCGACATGACCGTGATGCAGGCCCTTTCGGTTGCTGGCGGGTTTACGCCATACGCCAACGTCAAGAAAATCCACGTCATTCGCACCGAAAATGGCACGGACAAAATACTCCCACTCAACTACAAAGAAGTGAGTAGCGGGCGCAAGACGGAACAAAATGTTCATCTTAGACCTGGCGATACGATTGTCGTGCCGTAGGTAAAAACATGGCAAAGCTGATTCGCATTCACAGTTGTGTACTTCTTGCGATGTTTCTATGTGCGCAAGTTGGCAAGGCACAAGAAACCGATCCGGCCAAGAACGATCCGCGCGAACAACCACTCGCGCCTCTTCCAGCGCCTCTGCCGGCGGGGAAAACGAGCGTGCTGGCTTTGAACTCTCCGCTATGGGCTGGTGAGGAAATCCAGTCAGTGGGCAACGATCAGCTGTTAAGCAGTGTGCAAGCGCCGACCCTGGGCCCGGCGGTGAGCGCCCGCAATTTCCTTGTGCCGAGCTTCAGCGCGACGTCGCAGCTGGCCATGAGTTCTTCCGGATTAGGTTTTGCTCAGCCGACAGATTTCAACTATCTGCTGGGTAGCCTGGATTTGAGCCATGTGTCAAATCGTTCTGAATTGCTCGTTCACTATGCCGGTGGCGGAATGTTCTCGTCGTATTTAAACTCAGCCATTCAAGAACTGGAGTTCTCTTACACGTACAAATGGCAACGATGGTCCCTTCTGCTGGGCGACGAAGTCAGTTTTCTATCGGCATCACCTTTTGGATTTGGGGGCGTCGGAGGTCTGGAATTCCTCAGCAGCAATTCTGCGTTCGGTCCAGGGGGTTTTCTGAATGGGATTCTGGGACCCAACCAGACCATTCCAACGATTATGGTGCCCCGATTGAGCAATACGCTTGTCTCGCAGACGGAATACAAAGTCAGTCCGCGTGCAACTTGGACTGCTTCCGGATCTTACGGGACGCTGAATTTTTTTGGTGTGGGCTTTATTAACAGCACCGACGCCTTATTTCAGACAGGTTACAACTATTCCCTGAGTCCGCAGAGCACGATCGCGGCGATTTACACTTTCGATGACTTCCGGTATCCCGCGTTTCCCCAGACGATTGAGTATCACGTGGTAAAACTTGGATACTCGCGATATGTGACCGGAAGACTGAGCCTCCAACTTGCCGCCGGCCCGAGCGCAGTACTGTTGCGGGGCGTGTTCACGGGTTACGCGAACAACCTTTCGTGGGCCCTGACTAGCGCATTGAATTACAAATGGGATCGCACGACCCTTCTGCTTAGCTATGATCACCTCGTAACGGGCGGGAGCGGCGTGCTGGTCGGTGCGCAGACGGGACAAGTACAGGCGACTGTAGAGCGAAAACTCAGTTCGAGATGGCAACTTTCGGCCTCGCTGGGTTACGCAATGAATGGAAGCCTGATACCAAATACCACTACTTCGAATTTCCTGCGCTACAACTCCTGGTACGCCGCAGCTCGATTCAATCATCAGTTGCGGCCCGCGACCAACTTTTTCCTGAGCTATGGTGTTGGCCTGCAGGCTACGAATGCCGCTGGTTGCACTTCGCCAACTTGTGCAACCGACTTCATTAGTCACCAGATTTCCGCAGGATTTAACTTTGGTCTGCGACCGATCTTTAACCGATAGCCGGAACGACAAGCACGAGAAGAAGCGTAAGCACGCAAGGCATCAACCAGAACTGATAAGCGACGTTTTGGCTTGCCGCAATACCGAATTGTTCGCCGAAAAAATGGATCTTGCAGGAACGAAAAGCCCTGTCCCGTAGACCAATTGAAGGATGTTCATAGAGAGGCTGGCGATGTCTAACAGAGAAGAGGGCGGAGTTCAGCGCGGATGGGAAGAGTATCTGGCCATTGTAGTGCGACGGCGCTGGTGGATACTGCTTCCACTGTTTCTGTGCTGGCTGGGAGTATGGGGTGTGAGCTGGACTCTGCCGACTACCTATACCTCCGATGCGCTGATCTCCGCGGAACAGCAGAAAGTGTCGGACCTCTACGTGATGGAGAACGTTAATGTGAACTTGCAAAATCGTTTGCAAAGCACTACGCAGAAGGTTTTGAGCTATGCCAGCCTGCAGGGGATCATCGACCGCTTTAAGCTTTATGCCACGACTCCCCGGATGAGCGGTTTTTTCAAGCCCAAGGATCCAGTCGATCAAATGCGGAGCGACATCAAGATTGAGCTCGTGGGGGCGCCAGGATATCGAGGAGAGTTTTTCTCCTTCAAGATTCACTATTCCGCCGATACACCCCAGCTCGCACAGCAGGTAAATACCGAGCTGACGTCTTTGTTTATCAACGAAAATGTAAGGGCTCAACGACAGCTTTCTGAGAATACAACGGCCTTTCTGGACAGTGAGCTCGCGGACGCGCGTACCAAGATGGAAGAACAGGAAGCCCAAGTCTCAGCATTCAAGGCTAAACACGTTGGAAACCTTCCGGGCCAGCTGCAGAGCAACGTACAAATCCTGGCGGGCCTGCAAGCAGCGTTGGCGAGCACCCAACACGCCCTGGACAGTTCGAAGCAACAGAAGATCTATCTGGAATCACTGCTGCAGCAATATCAATCGGCCCAGGCGAGTATGGGCGGAGACTCAAACGCGATATCAACGCAAGCGTTAGATAAGGAGTTGCAAGATTTGCGCTTGCGACTCCAGAATCTGCGTACTCGTTATCATGACGGCCATCCAGACATCGTCGCGCTTGAAGATGAGATCGCCAGGACGGAGGCTCTGAGGAAGCAAAACGAAGCGGAAATCGCTTCCAATCAGCAGGCCAGCAAGTCAGTAAACGCGATTGACTTCTCCGCCGCAGAAGGAGTGCAGCGCGGCGCACCCACGGCAGTTATGCAGCTACAGAGCCAACTTAAGGCCAATCAGCTGGAAATTCAGAACGAGCAACAGCACGCGAGGGAACTTGAGACACAAACGACCGTTTACCAGGGCCGGCTGAATCTGACTCCGGAAACAGAACAAGAGCTGACCGTCGTCTCGCGCGGGTATGACGAAGCCAAATTCAATTACAACTCGCTTCTTCAGAAGCAAACGCAGTCGCAGCTCGCCACGAGCCTGGGACAGCAGCAGCAGGGTCAACAGTTTCATATCATCGATCCGCCAAAGTTGCCGGACAAACCGTCAGCTCCAAATCGTTTCCTGATCAGTCTTTTTGGCTTGGGTGTGGGAACCCTTGTCGGCTTGGGTCTTGCCACTTTCCTTGAATTAACCGACGTCCGCTTCCGGCAGGAGAAAGATCTGGAAGGAATTCTTCCGGCACGTATGCTGGTCGGTATACCGCGCTTGAGCACCCCCCAAGAAGATCGTTCTCGCGCAAACGCACGCTACCTGGAATATGGCATAGTGTCGGTGATGGCCTTATTGATTTTCACCGGCAACCTTTATACGTACTACAACGGATGAGTGACGGTGGTTAGTAAAGTTACGGACACGATGCAAAACCCTTTTTTGGTGGACACACGCGCAGCCTGCTCACCAGCATGAGCTGCGGTATTCCTTGCCGGAAAGACAACTTAGAATCAGGAATGGAAACCAATGAGCCAGCTATTCGAAGGATTTAGCACGGCACGAATTCAACCGAGACAGCCGGTTGCAGTCCCGCTGGACATGGCTCCAGTTCAGCTGGGTCCACCTGAGCCTACAGAAACGGCAGAAGTGCCGGGCGGCACGTTGCCAGAAGCGGACGGGCTCGGAGGAGCTGTTGAGGTTAAGAAGGTGCTCGATAGCGAAGAGTCTCGGGCGGTGATGGTACAACCTCCGACGACATCGCGTCTAGTTGCGTGGACTGATCCCAATAGTCTTGGCGCTGAAAAATTTCGAGCGCTTTCCGTCCGGCTAGACGCTATGCGCAGACTAAATGAACTGAAATCCGTGCAAGTAACCAGCAGCGTGATCAACGAGGGTAAATCATTTGTGGCTGCGAATCTGGCTGTGACCCTGGCCAAGTACTCCGGATGTAAGACCCTGCTGATTGAAGGAGATTTGCACAGACCGACGTTGACATCTATGTTCGGGTTAAAAGAATTGCAAGGACTGAGCGACTGGTGGACCGGCCGAAACCAGGATCTCGCGCGCTATATGCTCCGATTCACTGGCACGGGTTTATGGTTTCTTCCAGCAGGAAAGGCCTGCGACCGGCCGTCTGAAATCCTACGTTCGGCGCAGCTTGCGGAAGCGTTTTCACAGTTGGCGTGCCAATTCGATTGGATTGTCATAGATTCCACACCGATGTTACCGGTGATCGATGCCAACCTCTGGTCGAGACTGGTGGACGGGACTCTGCTGGTTGTGCGGGAGGGCGTCGCACCGCTCAAGGCTTTGAAGAAAGGGTTGCAGTCCCTGGACCACCCGAAGCTGATCGGTGTGGTTGTTAATGAGGCGTCTGACTTCGATCAGATAGATTACGAGGGGCAATATTACGGTGCCCGAAAGTATGGAGACAAGGGCTCAAAACAAGTGCGATAGCCCAGCGGTTTCCTGGAGACTGTCTCTTTGGCTGACAAATCCAAGCTTCCTCGCCGTACCCGTGCACGGCCGCATCTTAAACGGCCAAATAAGCCGTAAAAACGCGCGTCACCGATCTCTGTAAATAGACTTGCCTAGCGTTCGTTTAAGGTTGTCTGACTGGGCCGAATTGGATGGCGTACTCAATATTCCCGCTTTTTAAGTATGTCGTGTGGCTGGGTGTGGTAAGTGGTGTGCTCCCTCCCGAACGAGAGATGTTACTGTCCGGCAAAATCCAGGGGAATGGCAAGAGGACGCTGGGCAAGGTAACTTGGGAAGAAAATCCGCCCGCGGAAATCTCGAGGACAGGTAGATGGGTCGCCGGGTTGTCGCTACTGACATTGGTTGCGATTATGTATGCGCCAGTACTCAGTTCGCTGGCGCGGCAGTGGTGGAATGATCCAAATTATGGTCACGGATTTTTCGTTCCGGTTTTTTCGGGCTATGTCATGTGGGAAGCGCGCGATCGGTGGCGCGCGGTGCCCACCCGGCCAAGCAATTTCGGTGTTGCGGTCATGCTATTCGCCGTCGGGCTGCGGATTCTCGGGATGCTCGGCGCTGAGCTGTTTATGGCGCGGCTGTCCTTGCTGATTCTGATCTCTGGAATGGTGATGTTCTTGGCCGGGAGCGAGACGCTGCGTTCGATTGCCTTTCCGATCGGGTATCTGCTGTTTATGATCCCTTTACCGGCAATCGTTTATTACCAGTTGACGCTTCCTCTGCAGTTGTGGGCATCTCGCTTGGGTGCGACCGGCCTGGTCGCGCTCGGGATTCATACCGTGCGACAGGGGAATCTACTCTTTCTACCGAACTGCACGCTCAATGTAGTTGAAGCATGTAGCGGAATTCGCTCTCTGCTCTCTTTGCTGGCCGCAGTTGTCGCTTACGGGTACTTGGCTGAGGCGGTCAGATGGAAACGTATCGTGCTGGCTGCAGCTAGCATTCCAATTGCGATCGCGACCAACGGGCTCCGCCTGGTCGCGACGGGTGTACTGAGTTACTTCTTCGGACCCAGCGTGGATTCCGGAGTAGTCCATTTGGCGCTTGGCCTGTGTTCCTTCACGCTCGCTTTTCTTTCGATCCTTCTCGTCCACAAAGCTCTTCAGCTGCCTTCGAGGTGGCAGAATCACGCAGAGGCTCGTCTATGACGTATCTCCGAATCTCTATGGCCGCGCTGGTTCTTGTGGGAGGAATCATCGCGACACATAGCTTCAGCCCAAAGGTCGCCGCAACGCCGCATTGGCCGCTTCATGAATTTCCGTCTGAAATTGGCCTATCCCACAGCGAGGATCGTCCGTTCGAGTCACGGGTCGTGCGCGCCGTCGGCGCAGATGACTATATCAACCGGGTGTACCTTGGGGGCACGCTTCCGATTGAGCTTTATGTCGGCTATTACAAAGACCAACGATCCGGCGACAGAATGCACTCTCCCAAGAATTGCCTTCCGGGCTCTGGTTGGGAGCCGGTCCATTCGAGTCGTGTCCAGATCGGTTTGGACAGCGGAGTTCCGGTGCTTGTGAACGGATATCTAGTGGCACAGGGAACGAGACGAAATATGGTTCTCTATTGGTATCAGTCCCATGGACGAATCGTTGCCAGCGAATACTGGGATAGGCTCTTGCTTATTGCCGCCGGATTGAAGAACCGACCAACCGACGGAGCGATGGTTCGTATCTGGACAACCGCTGCTGATGGAGAAGCGAGTGCTCAAGCGAGGGCGGCGGATTTCGCGCGCCGCGTCTATCCACAGATCGAAGAATTCCTTCCGGATTGACAGTTTGCCGAGCCAGACAAATCTGCGAATCGACAGCTCATCCCAAGAAAACCGTTAGGAAAGATTTTTCTCCAAATGAGGCAACGCCCAGCCATCTCCCGAGGCTGGCGGAGAGTCAAGTCTAGCCCCAGTTCCAAGCAATTGCAGATAGATCAAGGATGGTCCCATGCGAAACATAAACCGGCTCTTCACTCGAGTTCTCGATTGGATTGCATTAAGACCGAAATCAAGGATGCGTCCCAGGAATTGGATTCTTGGGCTTTCTCTTGCCGCGGCTCTCTTAAGTTGGGGCTGCCCGAAACAGGATCCACTCCAAGCGTTTAATCCGCCGGCGCCTCCGATTGATCCAGGGCCAGCCCCTGTTCCGGAGCCGGTCACAGCGCTGTTATTCGGGACCGCTCTATTGATCGGCGGAGCGATTGTCCGGCGGCGGCGCAATAACGGACACAAGTAAATTGGTCTCGTTGGTACGGTATAGAAGCATGCTCTCCCGACTGTCCCACATCACCTGGAGCGGCCCTTGATCCGTCTATTGAATGCTTACGTTCCGACACGAACGCTACTGCTCGGAATTTCAGAAGCCTGCTTGATCACCCTCGCTCTTGTGGCATCCGCACTAGCGCGATTGGGTACCGGTCAAGCCGGTTTTATGCTTACGTATCAGTACGGTTCCCTGAAAATTCTACTCGTTTCGGTTGCCTTCATGATTTGCATGTATTATTTCGACCTTTATGATTCTGCGGTTGTAAGTAATCGGCGCGAGGCGCTTGTTCGCCTAATCCAAGTGCTGGGCGTCGCGTATATCGCTTTGGGTCTCCTCTACTATCTATACCCACCGGTGAAATTGGGGCGTGGTATTTTCCACATCGGTTTCCTCCTCGTTGGGCTTTTGCTGCTGTTGTGGCGGAGGCTGTTCTCACTCATCAATAGCCGGCCAGGGCTTGCTGAACGGGTGCTCATTTTGGGCCAAGGCTTGCTAGCGGAATCCCTATTACGTGAAATCGAACTCCGACCAGAGCTGGGCATTCGCGTCGCGGGCCGCGCAGAAATGCTCGCAAACGGACATCAGTTTGGGGATAGAGAGATCGGTCAAATGCCAATCACTCTCGCGCAGGCGGGCTTCAGCAAGGATTTGTCGGCTGGCCGTCCGCTCCGCGGCATCGACCGCATCGTCGTAGCGATGGAAGAACGCCGCGGGCAGCTACCGGTTGGCTTATTGCTATCGCTGAAGAATCGCGGCGTGCAAGTGCAGGATGGAAATGATGTCTACGAGTCCATCACTGGAAAAGTTCCAATTGAATCCATCCGATTGAGCTGGCTGTTATTCTCGCCAGGCTCTCATGCCTCGCGCCTTTTTCTGATCTATAAGCGGTTCGCGTCCGTGGTGATTTCAATTCTCGGGTTGCTACTCAGCTTGCCGCTGCTTCCGTTCATCATTCTGGCGATCAAGCTTGGCTCGCCGGGGCGGGTTTTATATTCGCAGGATCGCGTGGGCCGCGACAATCGGGTCTTTCGTTGCTACAAATTCCGCACGATGCGCTCCGATGCCGAGGGGGACACCGGGCCAAGGTGGGCGGAGGACGACGACCCTCGAGTCACACAGGTCGGCAGATTCCTTCGCAAGACGCGCATAGATGAGATTCCGCAGCTATTGAATGTCCTGAGGGGCGACATGAGTCTTGTCGGTCCGCGTCCCGAGCGGCCTGAGTTTGTGGCAGCGTTGAATGAGAAAATCCCTTACTACCACTTGCGGCACTCTGTTCGTCCGGGAATTACCGGATGGGCCCAGATCCTGTACAAGTACGGAAGCTCCGTAGAGGACGCCAAAGAAAAACTCCGCTACGACCTCTATTATATCAAGAACTCGTCGGCGGGGCTGGACCTGGTGATCATCCTAAACACAATCAAGATCGTACTTCTGGGGCGAGGTGCCAAATGACGCCCGATCTCCCTCTGCCGCAATAGTCATTCTCGGATGCTCCAGTCGGAAATCATAGCCCTTGCGATGGGATCTCCAACCCTAAACAGGCCAATTGCAATAGCCACGTGATCATGGGATTCGCACTCACAATTGTCTACATCGCCGTTACGATCCTCTCACCGGAGCAATTTGGAAAAGAGTGGGCCAGCTATCACGCCATGGCGTACCTGGCTGGGGTTACTGCGTTAGCGTCTTTGCCCAGCATGTCGACGTACAGCTATTGGAAAACTTCGGTGCAGACATATCTGCTGGTCGCCTTCATCGCGGCCATTGCACTTTCACAGCTGGCTCACGGATGGCTCGGTGGGGTTCTCGAAGGTTGGCGCATATTTCTGCCGAGCGCCGCGGTCTTTTTCTTCATCGTCGTAAACGTGACGACAATTCGAAGGCTAAAAATTGTGACATTGGCCGCGGTGGCATCCTGCTCGGTTGTTGCCGTAGAGGCCCTATGCGGATATTACGCAGGCTATCGCGGGGAAATGTTTATCTTCCACAATAACATTTACTCTTCGCAGGACGAGGTGATTGGGCAATTGATCCGAGTACGCGGAGCCGGCTTCTTGAGCGATCCTAACGATCTTTCTCAAATCCTTCTAATTGCTCTTCCACTCGCCTTTGTCGCCTGGCGGCGAGGACGCGTGGTAGCCAACTTCTTTGTCGTGCTTGTCCCCGCCATACTACTTCTGTGGGCCACCTATCTGACGCATTCCCGTGGCGGGCTGATCGCGCTAGCCGCCGTGGCGCTTATGGCAGCCCGAAAAAAGCTAGGAACGACCGCGAGCATGGTACTGGCCGGCGTATTCATCTTTGGCCTCTTGGCCCTTGACTTCACGGGGGGCCGTGGAATCTCGGCTGCCGACGGTGCCGACCGACTCGAAGCCTGGGCCAACGGATTAGAAATGTTCAAAAGCGCTCCGTTATTCGGAATTGGGTTCAATGGATTCACGGACTTGTATGAGATCACCGCGCACAATTCTTTCGTCCTGTGTCTTGCCGAACTCGGAATATTGGGAAGCACGCTGTGGATGGCATTGCTCGTCACAACCACAACGAACCTGAATCGTATTATTAGGCCGCAAGAGAAAGCACCTGCGAAAAGATTCTTTGGGCTCCAGCACTTGTTTGAAACGAACTATATCAACTTGGCCGTTACGATTAACAGAGATTTCACGGCTTCGGGAGGAACCATAGTTTTGAAAGACATGCTTACTTGCGGAATGCTGCCAACGTTGGCAATCGCCGACGCAACGGGGGCCGGCACAACGCTTGAACCTGCTAACTCTCCGAGTGTGCCCACGCACTGGCTCATTGTCATGCGCCTGGCATTGGTGTCGTTTATGACCACTGCATGGTTCCTATCCCGCAGCTACACCGCCACCATGTACTTAGTTTTGGGACTTGCAACCGCTACGATCGCACTTCAACGAGGTTCCGACAAATCCTATGACCGCGGCCGCTGGGTTATCTCGACACTTATTCTGGAAGTGCTGATAATTATTTTGATTTACGGCCTGGTCCGCCTTCGACACTGAAAGTTGCAAATCTATATTGAGGGCCCTCCTAGGCGGCCGAGACGCAGGTTTTATTGCCGTTTAACCCGTCGATCCGCTTACAACCAGGCTAAAGCACCCTCCTCCGGGACGTAGCACTGTTCTGGTGCAGTAGCACGCTGCCATCACAAAGAGAATGGAAATGAACGGTATACAAGTTCTTGCGTACGGATTCTGGTGTGCCA
>Ga0210409_10005524_pt1 | contig 13271 bp, 12 predicted proteins | sample IncBWH17MmetaG_FD_161649 | JGI IMG/M metagenome (GOLD analysis project Ga0210409, IMG submission 161649) | Forest soil microbial communities from Barre Woods Harvard Forest LTER site, Petersham, Massachusetts, United States - Inc-BW-H-17-M | ecosystem: Environmental > Terrestrial > Soil >... | reverse complement strand
CTTTCTGCGCAACGGCCGCGGTTGTGCCTACCAAGGCTCCGATCGCGGCACCTCTCCCAGCATTACCCGTTATCGCGCCAATACCAGCCCCTAAGCCCGCCCCGCCGAATATTCGCTTAGCACTTCGCCCGCCGCTGTTCTTGCCGGTTACCTGATAGTCGCTGCTAAGAACGGGATAGGCCGTACCGTTAACGATGATGTCCGTCAATTCCAGTTGGAGTTGGGATTTGCCTGCCACGCGCCCAGCTTCGGTGGACTGACTCAGGCGCCCCTGAACCCTGGTTCCGGCCGGTGCTACCACGACGCCAGCTACTACTAAGTTGGTTTCAAGACTGGCGGAAAAGCGAGAGCCGACAGGATTTTTGCTGGAATCAACACTGTCAATCATGCGTACCAAAATTGATGTGCCAGCGGGCACAGTGACCATGCGTTGCTGCGCTCGTCCTGGTATAACGGCAACAATGCCGGAATATAAAAGGAAACCCGCTAGAGCTCTTCGTGTCGTTCGTTTTATGGGGCTTGCCATTTTTCGCCGCCTCTTCCTCTTATTGGTCCTTCATCGCAACCGCGAAATACTATTGCAGAGCAGGAAGATTGGCGGAAATCTGTAGGTCGACCACGTCCTGCATTTGATTTTCAATTTGAAAGAATCTCGCGGCTGTCCGTGCCGAAAGCGCTTTGCTCATGATGTCAAAATGCTTCTTCTTCAGCCCGGCTCGCTCGGCCTCGATTGCGAAGGCTCCACTCATCAACTCATTGGCCTTAACCTCGGAAATGTAATCGTAATTTTTTATATAGTCCGAGATCAGCTGTATGCGGGTGTCGGCAACTTTAGAGAGTTCGTGGTCGTAATCGCGAAAAAGGGGCCAGAAGATAGCCGCGTCCGCGTCGCTGAATTCCATAATCTGCGTGATAATCGCCACTCGCTTGGAGTTAACGTCCGCCCTGAGCATTTCCGTGTAAGCACGCAGATTTAGTTCTCGATCATCATTGGAGCTTGTATCTCGTGTGAAGGCAGCTGAGGCCCCAAGCGTCAGCACCGCAAACAAACTGATTGAAAATAACTGTTTCAATGACTTCATTTGCCGCCTCTCGATTAACCCCTGAGCCCGTTCGCTTGATCCAAGTTCCTGTCACGGTTTGATTGGACATTTCGTGAGAATCGATCAAGGGAGTTTTGCCGCCCAGCTCAATTTCGCTCCATGACATTTACTAATCGCCAGGGCCCCGATCCGTAGCTCTCAAATTGGATCTGCTGTTCTTTGTCAACTCTGAATTTGCCGGCGATGATCAGGCTTCCGTCACTCTGCTTGGGATTTGCTTTTAGATTAATTTCGAGGGCAGACAGGTCATAGTCCGTCGAGCGTCCACCGACATAGGCCTCTTTGAAGTGGATGGGCCGATCCGTGATCAAGCGAATCCTTCGGCCATTTTCTGTTTCGAAGGACCTTATGTACGCGATGCGGTACCCGATCGTGCCAGTGATCGCCACGCGACCCTGGGATTTCATTTTGCTGAGAGTTTTCACCAGAGCGTTATGGCCTCCGCTGGCGAACGCGTCCATCAGGGTCTTCTGGTCTGCCGGCGTTGAGTACGATTCAATATTTATCGTTACGTTGAAAGTTTTCCCCATCGCGGAGTTTTGACCCATGGCTTGAGCTTGAATCGTTTCCCGCTTGGGAGAGTCCTGCGCACTCGCTTTGTAAGCCGTCGCCGGGAACATTCCGAGGGTCGCGACACTAACGGTCCACACCAGTTTGGCGAAGAGTCTTTTATTGTTCATTTGCTTTTACTCCTTCGAGTTCGAGTCGCGTCAGAATGACACCATGCTTGAACACATCTAACTGTTAAAAGTGACAGTCCGCTGAGGGATGTGAATTTAGGACACGCGTTGTTCCGACCATTAAATTCAGACATCGCCGCCAGGTTTGCGATCCGTCCATAGATGAAGTGGACTCCCGGCCAAGCGTGCCGAATGCGCTTTCGCCGAACGCAGCAACCGCCCTAAGCCATCTTGCAGAAGAACAAATCCGGCGAGAACAATCAATATTAGAAGGCAGGCCAACGCAATGGTAACCAGCACGACGAAACCTTCCTGGAGGCGATATGTTGTGACCACGAATGGAAGTACAGCGAGAATTAACGGCGCGACCAACTTCTTCAAACCCCTGTTGCTCAAAGGCCTCCTCCTCTTACACTTCGTTGAGCGCCAGCGCGACTTATAACTCCGAGCCTCCTCTAACATCTCTCGGATCAGACGCCCTGTAACTTTTAATGAAGCGTCGCCGACGATACTCGATTGTTTTGTAGCGAATTCTAGGGCTGAGGACTTACCTATCGAAGTGTCAGTTTTATCAATGCGAAGCGCCGCCGCGATAGCTCCGCTGTAAAAAGTGACAGTTACATTCTCGAATTAGGTCCGGTATTTTGCTGCTTCCTGACTGGCCGCGTTAGACGGAGAGAATTACTGCGGAATGTTGATGAGCGCGATGTCGACCTTCGTTCAGGGCGGGGAAACATGCGCCCGGAAGGGAATCAGCGATGATCCACGACGACTTCATAGAAATCGACGAGAAATACGAGGTCCTTATGGAAGGAAAGCAACGGCGTGAACTCTCGGTCATTGGGCGCAGGATGTACGCGCGTGGATTGGTGGTCGCGGCTGAAGGCAATCTTTCGGTGCGCTTAGATGCACACCACATTTTGATGACGCCCTCGGGCCGGTGCAAAGGACGTTTGACGCCTAAAGATATGGTGGTTACGGATCTTGATGGCCGACTGCAAGTTGGGACCGGGGCTCCGTCCTCGGAAATACTGATGCACCTCCTTTTTTACCGTGCGCGACCGGATGTCAGGGCTATTTGTCACGCACATCCGCCCACAGCTACCGCGTTTGCCACTGCAGGGCGTGCGCTGGAAGAAGCAGTTCTTCCGGAAGTAATCGTGGGATTAGGGAAGATTCCTCTGGCGCCCTATGGAACGCCCGGCACCTGGGAGCTGTGCGCCGGGCTTGAGCCGCTCGTCTCTAACTACGACGCGATACTGCTCGAAAATCACGGGGTTGTAACTTGCGGACCGGATTTGAGTGCTGCGTATTACCGAATGGAAACCGTAGAACAATTCGCACGGGTGATGCTTACCGCGGAACTTCTCGGTGGACCGCACCTGTTGCCGCGCACTGAAGTGCTGAAGCTTGTTGCTGCTCGACCGCGTTACGGGGTACCGGTTCGAAGAAAAAACTTGGAACTGCCAGTGGCCCTTCGAACGAATTAGTGACCGCGCCGCTCAATGAGCGGTTTTGCAGGGGTTGCGCTACCAGGAGAGGAGTCTGAGGAACGTAAGTGTGTCGGAATCCTTTACCAAGCTGGAGAGTGGCGCGCGGAGAAGATAGTCAGTTCTGTAGAATTAAAAAGGGAGGCAATTAATGTTTAGAGAAACAAAGAGTGCTGTTATTCGGCTGGAGTTGGCGACAGTTTTGATGTTTCTGATTTGCAGCACCATGGTCGCACAGGACGTCAAATACAATTTCATGCCTGGAACCAATTTCTCCAAATACCACACGTACAAATGGATCACCCTACAGGAGAACGTGCACCCAAATCAAATTGTTGACCAAGAAATTAAACAAGCGATAGATGCCCAGCTTAGTGCCAAAGGATTCACAATCACCACCGGTGATAAGGCCGATTTATATGTTGGCTACCAGTGTTCAGTCGATCAAGAAAGGCAATGGAATGGCTTTGGGGGCTTCCGATTTGGAGGCATGGGGACAGTAACGAGTTCTACTATTCAGAATGGCACCCTGGTAGTTGATTTTTACGATCCTGCAGATAAGCAACTGGTCTGGTCCGGACAGGCCGCAAAAACCCTCAATCCGAGCGGAAATCAGCAAAAGGATATGCAGAGGCTCAGCCAGGCGATGGCCAAGCTCCTTAAGAATTTCCCTCCCCCGCCGCCCAAGTAAGAGAGCGATACGGAACTTGTAGTGTGGCAATCCCGGAGTGGCGAAGCACCTCCGTATCCTGCGGCGGTGCTTTTGCTATTTTATACGGCTTCACAGCGTCACATAGACAATGTGACTGCGTTTCAACTTCCAACCGAGACATAGTGTGAGAGAGGATGATTGATTCGCCAGAATTCCTTTGGACACATTCAGCCATCATTGGTCGGAGTGTTCATATCGTCTTGTTGTAGCAACGCGGCGCAAGTACCGCCGTCGGTCGACGAAGCCGTAGTTCTGCCAGCTTTATTCTGTTCGCTGTCCGTAACCTGTAAGAATCCGGGAATTCTGCGCTCGGCTACAAGTGCTCGCAAGCGCGCACACGACAATATTGGTGGGCCGCGCTTTGGGTCACCTATTCGAGTTATAGCGAAGGCGCGGCGGTACCGATCGTCGTGCCGCTGACCTCGCCAGACACAACAATCATGGTGTTCGAGATATCGTCTCGCCAGCACTAAGAGCGTGCAAGCTGGGGCGGAAGGCCACTTTTCATAGCATCCGCACGCAGTTTTATCGAGACTGGCAAAACTAACAGGTGTTGTAAAGGCGCATTGGCACTAACCTCTATCACTTGTTTCATATCGCTCTTCTTAGTTCTTAAAGAAGTCAGTCGATTTGCGATGGCTGTAACTTTTGACAGTTCCTGACTCAGGGGATTCCGCTTATCGTCACGGTCATCAAGTTGGTGTCGCGTACTTAGCACTTGGAAATTCTAGTGAGGCGTCTGCAAATTTATGGGGCATGGGGCTTTGAAAGTTTCAAATCTAAAAGGAGAAACGATAATGCGTAGATTGCTTGTGTTCGCGGGGTTGCTTTTGCTGTGGACAAGCACAACACTGGCTCAGGACTATCCGAAGTTTGAGACTTCTCCGGGATTTATGTTTATCCGGACAAGTCTCAATCTCCAGAATACATTTGTCGTTAACGGTCAAACAGTGACGGGATCGAAAGATTTAAATTGCGCGGGCGGTGGCGGTACGATCGCGTACAACTTCAGTAGCATGATCGGTCTGGCTGCCGATTTGGGTGGCTGCAAAATATTTGGCAATACTTATGGCTTCGGCAACACCATAAGCGGGAGTGAGTTTACATACCTGTTCGGGCCGCGCTTTACGTATCGAAATTCTAGCCGGTTCGAACCCTTTGCAGAGCTGAACTTCGGTGGATTGCGGGCCGCGGTTACTTGTCAGAGCAGCGCAAACGCTTGCGTCACAGCCACCAATGGCAACAGCTATTCGCGCAATGCCTTCGCCTTGACCGTCGGCGGAGGCTTTCAGGTCAAGATGAGCAAGAAGATTTCCCTGCGTCTTGTCCAGCTTGAATACATGTACAGCCGGCTCGGCAATAGCTGCGCTCTAGCTGCGTGCAACAATAACGCCAATCAAAACAGTCTTCGACTGAAGAGCGGTATCGTCCTCAACTGGTAAGAGAATGTTAGTTGAGTCCGTACTGCTACGCCAAGCGAGTGCAGACTGATAGCTAAGATTTAGCACGGGTAGTGACAGACTGTGGAGGGACTAGAATCCCTCCGCAGTTTTCGTTTTGCAGTTCGTAACTGGAAGCACTCCGCAAGATCGTCGTCAAACTCTGGACCTTGAAGCCGCTGGCACTTTTGACAGTTCTCACAGCCCACAACTGGCGATAACCTGGGTCAGCACGAACCTCAAAGGGGCCCGGTTGAAGGTAAGCCTCCACCCCCGAGGCGAGGAAGGTGATGCCCAACGTCACCCCTGCGTTTCGCCTGGCCCCTTTTGTCGCCGTGCATAACGAGGGCCGGATATCGGCAGATCGCATTCTTGCAAATCCAGCAGTGACATGTTTTTGACGAAAAAAGGCCCCCGTCAAATAGTCAGCAGACGCTGTGTGAGATTGCCGTTCACCAACGACGTAGTTTGTCAGGTGGCGATTGTTCCATCGCTTAAAGCCTCCATCTCGAACTTATCACAGGGCTGTTATTTTTGACAGTGATGTAGTTGGGCTCTATCTGTCACAAAGGTTACGTAATTCTATTTTGGATGTGAGATATCTTGCCTCGGTCTTTTCGGGATTCTAGCAAGATGTACGCGATGTAGGATTCGAACAGCTCTTAAATTTGAAACGCTGAATATTTTACAATAGGTGATCCCATGCTTGGACTTTCGCGATTCACGCTTGATCCGAATCACTGCGGCACGAGCAGCACAATTCGGAAGCCCTCAATTGCTCAGACCGCACGCCCGGTGTGTAAGAACTTCATATCAATTGGTCTGGTCGCGCTTTCGGTCGGGCTTCCTGCTGCTGCGCAAAACGCAGCGGTGCAGCAAAAGCTCGCAGCCGTGCAACAGGCGATGGCGGAGAATAAGCAGAGACTACAACAATATCAATGGACTGAGACCACCGAGCTTAATCTTAAGGGTGACCCTAAGCCCCCATCTCAGAACTTGTGCCAGTATGGTCCTGATGGCCAGGTGCAGAAGACGCTCATCGGCCTCCCGCCGCAGCCCAGCGGAGGCAGGTTAAAGCAAAGAGTCGTTGCGAAGAAAAAAGCAGAGATGCAAGATTACATGGTGGATGTGAAGCGTCTTCTGGGCATGTATGTGCCCCCGGATCCTCAAAGAATGCAGGAGGCATTTCAAGCCGGAAAACTCTCCGTGAATCCATCAGGCGGGATAGTAAACCTGGTGTTTAGGGATTATGCGCAGCCGGGCGATCAGATGACCCTTAGCTTCGACCCTAATACGAAAAAAGTGATCTCCGTGAGCGTCAACACATACATGGGCGAGGCAAAAGATGCCGTTACTCTACAGATTCAAATGGGTGGGCTTCCGGACGGAACCAGTTATGTTCAGCAGTCGGTTTTGAGTGCCAGCGCCAAGCAGTTGGTAGTGACTACCTCCAATTCTAACTACCAGAGGGTGGCCGGATAGTGGTGCGTCGGTAAGTGCAATACATCAAACGAGACCTTAATTCTCTGATTTCCCGAGCAAGAACATTTTACTTCTTTTCGTCTTTGATGGACCTACTCGCCACTCACAGCTGGGCCGTTCCTCCGTTGCTAGACTCAGTCGATGGTCCTATGGCAGATCACTGATTCGTCCAAGATATGAATAGACTGCATAGACCCGTTCAGTTCTTTTTTTGCTGCATCGCTAAGAGTTATGGCTGTCCATGACGCGCCAACTACTTCCTTGGTAGCCGAGAGTCGGTTGTTCCGGATGGAAAGGCGTTGGGCTTGGCCTATCATAATAAAGTACCGTATCCATGAAAGTCGGTCGACCGGGAGCTATACGTGCGGCTAACCGGGGCAAGCCTAGCAGTCAACCTATCTCACTGGGAAGTTCTAAGGCGTGCCCTGCGAATGTCGTAATGCGAAAAATAGTTGGGCTCATTTAAGAGTCAAAGTAGCACCAAAAATAACACCGGCGGTGGTGACATTGAATACCACGCCATGAGTTCGGCGATAGTCGAGGTTAAGATAGCGGTACCCCGCTTGCAGAACTAGCGCCGGTTTGATTCTGTAGCCCAGTAAGGCAGCGAATTGGTACTCAAGCTGTGAACCCGTACCCCATCCGCCGACATCTCCTAAAACGTTCACAACAATTGTCGGTGAGAGTGCCATCTGAATTCGACCACCTACCAGTGGATCCACAAAATTCTGAGATCCGTTGAAGTTGAGGCCCAGGAGGGACGGATTAAAGTGTAAGTTCTCCCCAAAATGCCAGAAGCGGATTCCCGACAACACATCCGCCTTAAGCCCTTCTTTATCGATTACCCGATAGCCGATTTTGGGAGTAAAAAGTAATTCAGTTGCTGTGATATTTGCACTCGTGACTACTCCCAAGCCCGGGCCTGCCACGGCATTGTCAGCTCCGAGCCGTATCCACATCAAGTCAATCGGTACGACTATTCGTTTGTGGCGAGCTTCGACGGCTCCCATCAACCCAATTCTGAAATGGGAAAGCAGATCGCCAGGGCTCGCGCGGAAAGCCAAGCTGCGGCCGTTTGGGCCTGCGATGGTGCCGTGCACGCCTGGAAACCAGAGATAAGGGCTTACCGCAAGGTGCCAAGAATTGTCTACACCGGTCGGGCCTGCAGGAGACGGCACCGTTTCGGCGGTGGAAGGCTGACCCTCGTTGTCAGGAAGAGCAGTCGGCATCGAGCCCGCGTCAGTGTCGGCGAGGTATGGCTGGTTCTCGGTTCGCGTCAGCTGAGCGCGACATGGAGAAGTAGCCAACGAGGATAGGGTGAGAAGCAATGTGACAATTATTGCCGCAGATGCAAGTTTGTTGTTCAAGAGCATCGAGGCTTCCTTTAGACACACATCGGATACTAGACATGAATACTTTCTCTTTTAACTGGTAGTTCTTACAGCGGTGCGGACATGACCTGGTTCGACCGTTCGGAAAGGGCTGTGTCACTTAGTAACCAGAAATATCAAAAAATGTCAGAACCGATAATTAATCGGTGATTTGGGAGGAAAAGAAGTGATAGAAGTCCCTTGATACTCACTCGCACGCGGCCACGAAGTGCACGTTCGGGTTGTTTAAATAGACCAGCTCTGGATTGCGACTGCTGCTCCTCCGATCCAAGTCGTTGAATCGCCCTATGGTTGTAAGAATCGACCTGTCAGTATTGTCAATATCACCAAGATGGCCGTGAGCTTAGCGTGGGTTTGAACCCTGCACTTGATATAGAGAGAGATCGTGCTCAAACGTCCCGGAAAAAACGTACAGGGAAGCGACAAGCTGTTCCGTTCAATCTTCGAAAACAGCCAGATCGGGATCAGCTTCTTCAATATTCTTGGCCAGGCGGTTTTCACCAATCGGGCATTCCAAGAGATGTTGGGTTATACCGAAAGAGAACTGAGCCATCTGGAAAAATGGGACGAACTGATTCATCCGGATGACCGCGCTTGCGGGAGAGACCGATATACCGAACTCGTCCAAGGAAAGCGTGAAAAGGACGAATGGGAACAACGCTTTGTTCGTCGCGACGGCAGCATCGTTGTTACGAGTGCCAGGTTCTCTTTGATCAGGGATTCAGCCGGAACCCCTCATTATGTTACCTCCTTGACGGAAGATATTACGGAACGTAAGCGAGCCGATGAAGAACGACAACTTCTAACGCGACGGATGCAGCTGATTTTGGAATCTACCGGTCAAGGTATTTACGGGATTGATTTGGAAGGCCGATGCACCTTCGTTAATCGGGCTACTTGCGAAATGGTTGGCTACCGAGCTCATGAGGCGGTTGGCAGGAACATGCATTATCTGGTGCATCACCACAAGCCAGACGGCTCACCTTATCCCGTTGAGCAGTGCCCTATTTTTCGCGCATTCATCAAAGGCGAAGGCTGCCGCATCGACACGGAAGTGATCTGGCACAGGGATGGCTCAGCGATTCCGGTTGAATACTCGTCGTTTCCAATTGTTGAGAACGGAAAAATCACTGGGGCGGTTGTCACCATTGTCGATATCACGCAACGCAAGCGGGCTGAGGAAAACTGCGGGAGAGCGAACAGCTCTTCCGTTCGATTTTTGAGAATGCCCAGATCGGGATCAACTTCTTCAGTATCGATCGACAGGAACTTAGCCCTAACCGCGCGATGCAAGAGATGTTGGGTTACAGCGAGAAGGAGCTTGGCCGTTTGGAGATCTGGGACAACATTACCCACCCTGATGAGAGTGCTTCGGACGCGAAACGATACGCCGAACTCGTCCAGGGGAAGCGTGAGAAGGACGCATGGGAACAACGCCTGGTTCGCAGGGATGGCCGCATCGTCGTTACTAATGTGAGGTTCTCCTTGCTCCGGGATACAGCGGGCAAACCACAATATTTGGCGGCCTTGCAAGAAGATATTACGGAGCGCAAGCGCCTGGAAGCGGAGCTCGTAACTGCGAAGGATGTGGCCGAAGCCGCCACGAAAGCCAAATCGGACTTCCTCGCCAACATGAGCCACGAAATTCGGACGCCGATGAACGCCATCCTTGGGATGACACACCTGGCCTTGAAGACAGAGTTGACGGCCAAGCAACGCGACTATCTCACCAAGAGCAAGACTGCTGCCCAGGCCCTGCTTGCAATCATCAATGACATTCTCGACTTTTCAAAAATCGAGGCCGGAAAGTTGGAAATGGAAAGGATGGATTTTCGGCTGGATGATGTCCTCGAAAACCTATCCTCGATAATCGGCCACAAAGTTCACGATAAGAACCTGGAATTCCTCATCGCTGCACCGCACGAACTACCTCCGAATCTTGTCGGCGACCCCTTGCGACTTGGCCAGATCTTGATCAACCTCGTGAACAATGCGGTGAAGTTTACGGATCGTGGCGAGGTGGTGGTAAGTGTCACGGTAGAGGAACAGCTTTCAGACCGCATCAAGCTGAAGTTTTCCGTACGCGACAGTGGGATCGGAATGACTCCAGAGCAGACGGGCCGTCTATTTCAGGCGTTTAGTCAGGCCGATACGTCCACTACTCGAAAGTACGGCGGCACCGGACTCGGTCTTTCCATCTCCAAGCGGCTGGTAGAGATGATAGGAGGTGAAATCTGGGTCGAGAGCAATTACGGTACGGGAAGCACCTTTCTATTCACGGCATGGTTTGGCGTCGGGTCGGCGGAGCTGGGGAAAAAGCGGTTCATTCGAGATCTAACAGGTATTCGTGCGCTAGTCGTCGATGACAACGCATTGGCCCGTGAGATTCTCGCCGATGCGCTCAAGGCATTTGGGCTTAGGGTTGAGACGGTTTCTTCCGGCGAGTCCGCGCTCCTGGAATTAGCCGACGCTGATTCGCGGGACCCCTACCAAGTGGTCTTGATGGACTGGCACATGCCGGGCATGGATGGCCTGGAAGCAAGCCGCCTCATACTGTCGGCCGAGCATCTAAAACACGTACCAAAAATCGTGATGGTGACGGCATTTGGAGGAGAGGAAATCCGCACGCAAGCAGACGAGATCGGGGTCAACGGCTATCTTCTCAAGCCAGTCAGCTCGTCGTTGCTCTACGACACACTGATGGACTTGTTCGGAGCGACGGAACAAGAAGGCAGCCGCTCGCGGCATGCAAAGCGAGATGATTTTGTCTCCTTCGATGCCAGCGGAATCCGCATCCTCTTGGTGGAAGACAACGACGTAAATCAACAGGTGGCGACTGAACTACTTGAGAGCGTAGGAGCAAGCGTGACGATCGCCAACCACGGCGGCGAAGCGGTGAAAATCTTGACGGCAGGTGATCATCCACCTCCTTTCGACATCGTTTTCATGGACTTGCAAATGCCCGAGATGGATGGATTCACGGCCACAAAACTCATCCGGGCCAAACCACAGCTTCTAAGCCTGCCGATCATTGCGATGACCGCGCATGCTCTAGTGGAGGAGCGGCAACGCTGCATCGATGCAGGAATGAATGATCATGTCAGCAAGCCTATCGAACCAGAGATTCTATTTGCAACGTTGTTACGTTGGGGGAAGGCCCAGATGGGGCAAGTGTCCGAAAAGAAAGCTACTCGCGGAGAACCAACGGAAGAAATTATTTTACCCGACATTGACGGGCTGGATTTCGCAGGGGGCCTTAAACGCCTTGCCGGAAACAAACGGCTTTTCCGAAATTTACTCGTGCAATTCGCATCGAAGCAAGCGGATTTGCATGCTCAAATCTCAGCGGCCGTCAGCAGTGGGAATCCCAAAGTGGTTGAAGGAATCGTCCACAGCATTAAGGGCGTCGCCGGGAACATTGGTTTGACAAGAATATTTGCAGCCGCGGAAAAGCTGGAGCGGGCTATTCGTGAGGAAGATACAGCGGTCCAGGCACTGACAGAGGAATTCATTCTAGTGTCAGGCCGACAGATTCTGGCCATTGAAAATGGAATTCGTGACGTCAAACCTGTTGAAGAGATAGCTAAAACACCGGTTATCTTCGATCCGGCGACGGCCTCACACGCAATTGCGCATCTCCGAACCCTTCTGGAAGCAAGCGATGGGGACGCCGCAGAGGCTTACGTTGCTCTGGAAGAAATCCTCGCGGCCCACTGTGACAAAACGCAGCTGCATGATCTCAGTGCGGCCATTAGCGACTTTGATTTTGGCGGCGCGCTATTGAAATTAGACCGAATTGCGGACGAACAAGTTTTGCTTTGGGAGCACACATGAACCACATAGAGGAAAAAAAACTCGTACTGGTGGTCGACGACGCTCCTGCCAACCTGCATGCGGTGCACTCGATCCTGAAGAATGATTTCAAGATCCGTGTCGCCACTAGCGGCACGAAAGCATTGGAACTTGTAATGGTCAAACCGTATCCGGATCTGATCCTGCTGGACGTGATGATGCCTGAAATGGACGGCTACGAAGTATGTGGCCTCCTCAAATCTATCCCGGAAACAAGGGACATACCAGTCATTTTTCTGACCGGAAAGATAGAAGCCGATGACGAAACAAAAGGATTCCAGGTCGGAGCCGTGGACTATATTCATAAGCCATTCTCACCGGCGGTTGTGAGAGCCCGGGTCCAAACCCATCTGGGTCTTCGAGAAGCCCGTGAGCAATTGGCGCGACAACTCTTGTTCATAAACAATGAGCTGGAGATGGCCCGCGAGATTCAATTGTCGATCCTACCGCAAGAGATTCCCAAGGTTGATGGTATGGAGATTACGGCGCGCTACATGCCTATGAGTTCGGTCGCCGGTGATTTTTACGATTTCATCAGAGTGGACCAGAAACGCGTTGGGATTCTGGTCGCAGACGTTTCGGGGCATGGCTTGGCGGCGGCACTGATCGCCTCCATGCTTCAAGTTGCTCTCGCCGCTCAATTCGTTCACGCTTCGAATCCCGGTCAGGTGCTCGCGGGCCTGCATCAAGCGCTTTGCGGAAAGTTCTCGCATCATTTCGTTACCGCAGTCTATGTTTTTGTGGACCTCGAGAAGAAATCCATGAGTTACGCTGGTGCAGGACACCCACCGCTGCTGTTGTGGAGCCACTCGACACAGAGCGCCTCGGCACTGATGGAGAACGGGCTGCCACTTGGCTTGTTTCCCAATGCGACATACTCTAACGGGTATAAACAAATAGAGGCGGGCGACAAGGTCGTACTCTATACAGACGGTATCGTGGAAACTGAGAGTCCTTCACAGCAGGGCTTCGGGGTAGACCTTTTCAAGGGATTTCTGCAATCAAAGCATGATCTCAGAGCTAATCTATTTGCGGATTCACTCCTTGATGAGCTGTCGAACTGGTCGGAACATCCCAGGGGACAGGGGCAGAAGGACGACATCACGTTCTAACTCTTGACTT
>Ga0210409_10005523_pt1 | contig 13275 bp, 14 predicted proteins | sample IncBWH17MmetaG_FD_161649 | JGI IMG/M metagenome (GOLD analysis project Ga0210409, IMG submission 161649) | Forest soil microbial communities from Barre Woods Harvard Forest LTER site, Petersham, Massachusetts, United States - Inc-BW-H-17-M | ecosystem: Environmental > Terrestrial > Soil >... | reverse complement strand
AGCAATCCCCAAGGCGCATTCGAAAAAGAGTGCGGCCAATACCTGCGCGAGGCGGATTCCATACTTCATCCGTACGATCCAAGGAAGGGCAACAGGCGATGTGTCTTAGGGAGCGTCTGCCGCCCTCTTTCCATCCGCACTCTTTGTAGACCGACTGTTTTGCTCGATGCCAGTTGCGCGTCCCCAGCTCAGTAAATCCAGATCAATTGTGACGCAATTCGTCGGACAGATCCTGCGCACCGCAGCTACCAAATGCGATCCTTATTTTTCGGCCGTTATCGAGTCGACCTGAATTGTCTTGGTCTTGCCGTCCAGAGTGCCTATCACCTTTACTTTTTCGCCCACGAATTTTTCCGGCGTCCGCTGGTCGCTCAGCGTGTAGAAGTTATTACCGTCATACAGACCGTACAAGGCGCCATGGGCATCGATGCAGGCCATGGCGCACTCGGCGTCCGTCGGCCCCATTCGCATTTGGGAGTGGTCTGCTTTAGGGCAATTGTCGTCCGTAATCACGCCGTTGAACGTTTGCTTGCCCGGAGCTGCGGCCAGCGCTGCAACTACAAGAAGATTGAAGATCAGATGCTTCATGATTTCCCGCTATTCTTGATCTCGGCGACATCTACATGAAATCATTCTTGCCCGTGCAGCGCATACCACAACCATCCTGAAACGCAGGCAACTTGAGAGGTCCCTCTCAGATATCGGGCGGTGCCAGGCCGAAGGATACCGGCCAATTCTCCCGGCGGACGTCTACTATTCGCCCGGAGTCATGAGGTGGGCTGTCGACGTACCTGCATTCATAATCCATACGGTGCCCTGCTTATTGTTGTCAGGCAGCCCGATGGACTGCGTCGTGGCGCCCGGCACTGCGATGGTCACATGCGAGTGTGCGTGCTCGCGGTCGGGCCCCAGCATGTGGTACCACACCGATCCGTACTCGGGCTTCACGCGGGTTCCGTCCTTTTCCGCGGCATCGAGCAGCGCCTGTGTTTTGACCTTGTCGCCCACAGCCTCGAACTTCAGATTCTGCGCGACTCGGTCCAGATTAGTGACGCTGGTGCACTCAACGGAGAACGGCTGCTGTTCAGGTAAGCCTGTCCGGTCGTAGCAGACCAGACGGTTTGTGCCTTTCTTCAGCGTGTCATACGTGAAGTCAGATTTCCACTTGATGACCGTCGCGCCCTCGCGCAAATTGGCAGGGGCGGCGAGCAAGGCTGTCTCGACAGCTGCGTCCGGGGCCTGCGCCAACGCGCTGATCGAGACCACCATTACGCCGAGGACAAGCATGGCGATACGTTTCATTCAAGGCCTCCAATTGATGTGGACTCAATTTTCACTTGCTGCGAGCAAGAGTATAACACTTCCATGTACCTGTATTCGATTGCACGTACTTTCCAGTGCGCCTGCCTAATTCGGATAGCCCCCAAGAAACGGTCCTATGGAAAAGTGGCCCGAGTCACATCCGGCGGAAATTATCGGAATGTGGCCAGTTCACAACGCGAGCAAAGAACCAGCTTCCAGGAAGCCGTCTAACCAGGATAAGGGCGACCTGCACGGCCGTGTTTCACGAGACGCGGGAATTTCCCAACACTTTTCTAAATCCACGACGAGCCAGTTTCGTCCAGGATAATTTCCGAACAGGCAGGAATCCGCGCAAAAGCTCCTTGTTCGCTTCCTGGAACGCCGTTCCAGGACCCCAAGGGCGTATATTAGGAATGAGGATTGGAATGACGAGTACACTGCGCTTATCTCCTCGCAGTAATGTTGAGGCGAAAGGGCATCGAAAGCCTTCTCCGGCAACATGAAATTTTTCCACACTGGCTGAGATACATAGAACTCGGGAAGATAGTTGATTGGATATAGAAGAAGTCGTTACAATCAAGAACTTGTCTGCTTGGCTCGCTGCCTGGGGCCGACCCGCACATCGTTTGATGGGGACGGCAAGAGCGACAAGCAAAGCGCGCCTTTGAATGTGATGCCCTATTTAGTTTCTATCTCGAGCCCAGTTGCCTTAGTGCTTCCATGCGGACTGGCCTCACTGACAGCGTTCTGGAATTCGAGGGATGCAATGCCGGGCCGTTTGAATGCCGCAGAGTTCGAGTTGCTTCCCCGAAAAATTGTCCCTTCTAGTGTTGACGAAGTTTTTCAGTATGTGCAGCCTAAATATCGCACGCGGGATCTTGCGCTCCTCAGGCGATTCCAAAAAGGCTGCCATTGATGCCGCGCCTTTGTGAATGGCTCGAGCAAATTCCCTGGATTGTCACAATCACCAATTCGGCTATTCTCATTTCCCTGGTCTGGCTGGTTCACTACTTGGGCTTTTTCCTGTTGGTCGGAACGACGGCGATTGTTGACTTGCGCATTCTGGGTGTTGCCGCGCGGAACCAAAAGCTTGCGCCGCTCGCCGGGCAACTCTTTCCCTTTGCGTGGACCGGACTGGGTCTGGTGATCGCGTCGGGATTCATCATGTTCGCCGGGCAGGCCACGACGTTTTATCCCACGGCGGTTTTCCGCATCAAGATGGGAATGGTGTTGCTGGCGTTCGTATTTGGCGTAATCGTGCAGCGGAAATCATTGGTCTGGGACGATGCCGCGTCTGTGCCCACTGCCGCAAAATGGCTGGCCTTCGCTTCGCTAGCCCTGTGGATAGGAGCGATCCTCGCGGGACTTGAGGTCCCCGCGTTCATACCGGTCTAGCGATTCCTGCTCATGCACACTTGGCTCGTGGACATTTGCGAACAGCTGCAAAACCTCCGGCTGGTGGTGTGGCTGGTGACGGCGCAGTATGCCTATCCCTTCATCCAATGGACCCACTTTACGGGCCTCTCCCTTTGGCTCGGGACGACGCTGGCTCTCGATTTCCGGCTGCTCGGCGCAGGCAAGAAATTTCAGACGGCCGCGCAATTGTCGGACGCTCTGTTCTCCTGGAACTGGCTCGGCCTGGGCATCGCGGTCCTGGGCGGATTTACGCTTTTCGCCACGGCAGCGGTGGGATACATCGACAATCCGGCGTTCCGCCTCAAGCTGATTGTGCTGTTGCCACTGGCTTTGGCGTGGCACATCTTCGTGCAACGAAAGTCGCGCACTTGGGGCCGGACCCGGGAAACGCCCGCAGTAGCCAAACTCGCCAGCCTGATGGAAATCGTGCTGTGGGTGTCGGTGGCAACGGCGGCGGTTTGGATTCCGAACTACTAAAGCGGCGCGGGGTCAGCGCGCGGCGGGCGCGTGACTGTAGAGCAGGTAGCTGTAGGTATACGCCAGCAAGCGCCCCGCCGTTATGGCCGCGATCCACAAGACGAGGGACCACTTCGCAAGCGCCCTGCCTTTGGCCTCCATCAATGCTTCGCTCAGACCGGCGTCGCCGAACACCCGCGTGTAAGTTTTTTGCATCACAATTACAGCCACAGCGATGCACGTCAGCTTTAAATAAAAAACCGGGTTCGTGAGGGCTTTCGTGGGATAGGCGATCACCAGCAATATGCCGGAGATCACGTTCAGCGTGAAACCCGCCCACATGATAGGGAAGAAGCGCTTCAGCGGCGCTAGCGGCAGGTTGGAGGCGACGCCGAGGACGCGCAAATCCACGAAGGCATTCGCGCCGACGAGCATGGCAAGGCCGAAGGTGTGAAAGAGCAGGATGAAATAGAACGCAAATACGGAATTCGATTCGCGGAGCCACGTGCTGAAGCTGGTTTCTTCCAGGGAGCGCAAGAACAGGGGTACAACCAATAGGGTGTCCTGACCTTTCCTCTAGTCGCGTGGCGATCCAAGCCATCCGGCCAAGCGAGATGTCCCTGGACACCTTGGCAGGGAAATTTCGAGAGCCGGAGTGCGGCGAATCGCCAGGTTACTTGCCGGGATCTTTATAAGGAGCGTCGGCCACGGGCGAGCCGGCAAAAAGCTTTTTCCCATCCGGCAACGTGACGTCGCGGCCATTTGCACGCAAGGCGCTGTCCTTGGCCTGATAACCGTCCACGGTAATTTCCGTTCCGGGCTTCAGGGAATCGCGCGTGAACCCGCGACGCAAAAGGGTGTTCGGCGTGCCGAACTCGATCATCCACTCTTCTGTGTTGCCGTCGGGCTTCTTCACGTCGATATGGATCCACGCATGGGGATTGATCCACTCCATCTTCGTGACGGTGCCTTTCAGAATCACGTGCTTCTTGGCGTCGTATTCCGCCGCGAACGCGTGGTGCGCCGACGCCGGCGCGATCATGCCCATCCAAGGCAGCACCAGGGCGGCCGCGACGACGGCGCCAACACTTGACTTCCTTCTAAACAGTTTCATTCCGGTCCTCCTGAGCTAGCGGCTAAGGTTCGCGAACTTTGTCTTCACTACTGAACGGACGGCAGATGTGGAATCGGCTGAGCCACCTCGCCACGCCTTTCGCGGTCGCGAGCGCCCCCCAGGAAATGGCTCACGTCGTAATTGTCTTCGTAACAAGCATACTCATACATCTGCTCGGCGGGATCAATACGGGTCCAGGGAATTCGAACAGTCCATGGCCGCGTCCAGGTGTGCGGGTCCTCCACGGTGTATTCGTAATTGATCGTCCGTGCGTCCACGCGAGTAAATCGCTCTGTGAGGCGGAAGGTCGCCGCATCGGCGTCCTGGAAAATGTTGGTATCAGGCCGGAAATTGGTGGTCTCAATGACCAGCGTATTGCCCTCCCAATGGCCGCGCGAGTCACCGAGCCACTCGCGAAGGTTTTTGCCGATGTGCGGGCGCCCGTCCACCGGGATAATGCGGGCGCTGTGGATCATTTCCGGAGCGATGACCACGTAGCCGGGACTCTGCACGATCTGAAAGTCGTTGTTGTAGATGATGGGCATGTAGGGCGGCATGTCGGTTCGAACAACGCAACGTATCGGCAGGTCAAAATCCAGATACGTGTTTGGCATGCCGGCGTTGAAGCGGGCCAGGGCGGCGGCGCGCTCGTCACGTTCCTTCTGTCGCTCAGCCGAGATGGGCACGAGTGGAGGAATCTTTCCGTCAGGCGGGTCCACGATGAGCGAGGTGCGATGGTCCGCTGTGGTCTTGAGGCGGCGCGAATCCATCCAGTGTTCGTTATACGCGCGGTTGACGTCTACTTCAGAGCCGCCATCGCGGCGATCGCGGCTCAATCTGTTGGCGATCTGGTCCTGAAACTCCTCGGCTTCCTCGCCGTTCAGGACGTCTTTACTCGCGACTCCTGTTGGACGCTGTAGCGGCGTGCTGGTCGCGTCGTTCCACACTCCCTGGAGATCGGGATCGCCCCACGGAGTGCGGAAACCGCTGGGTTTCGCGGCGGGGTTGGTGGACGCAGCCGCGGCCGGCTTCGCAGCTTCCGTTTTCGACTCCTCCGCGGCCTTACCGGCCGTCTGCGGCGCCTGACTCATGAGCAGCGATAGGGATCCGAAGGTAATCACCATCACCGGGATGCCCAGGGTCACGATGAATCGATGAGTCATGAGACGCCTCTCTTTCAGCGGTTCACGAAGCAGGCCGCTTGACAAAGCGGCCGTATAGCATTTCTTCCGTAAACGGCTGACATTTGAATTCCAAGAGCTGAAAATCCTTTTCCATGTGGCGATAGAGAGGAAAGCGAATTTTCCAGGGCCGCGTGAAGACCTTGGGGTCCTCGATTGTTGCTTCGTACATCAAATGGAAGGGGCTCACAGGCGTGTAGCGTTCCACCACGTGAAGCTCATCGCTGTGATAGTCTCCCGCGCGATCGAACCATGTCTCCTCCCGCAACCCAGTCACGTCGATGACCAGAGTATCGCCCTCCCACCGGCCGCGCGACCAGCCCATCCACGATGGGATGGGAGCCTCGTCCTTCGAGTTCATCCGAACAATGCGCGTGGCGCTGGCAAACTCGTAGGAGATGAGCATGTAGGGGCTCGACGTGCCCACGCTCTGCACGATGCGGAACGGATACGGCAGGTAATTCGCCCGCGGTACGCCCGGCATGTAGCATTTCATTTCCGGGTCGCCAAGGTTGTGCCAAGTCTTATCATTGCTGACGTCTACCATTGCGCGCGTTTCAAAATTCTTTTTCTTTTTCGCAAGTGCTTCGGGACGGTACGGAATTTCGCCGCCCTCGACGATGCTCTGTCCCGCGGGCCCGGCGCCATAGACGCCGTTAATTTCCGGCTTGGGTCCAGGTTGTGCTTCGTGGTCATGCAAATCCCAATCGGCCGTGACCAGCGACTGCCAGTAGCCATTCAAATCCGGATGGCCGTCGGACAGGCGCGCCGGTTTGTAAGGAGGGAACTGTCCGACGTCCAGGGCGTGTTGGCTGGCACTTTGGCCAACCTGGCCCGCCGCCGGTTGCTGAGGCGTCGCTGTCTGTTGTCCTGCCGCAGGCATGAGTGCCAGGGTGACAACGGCCAAGAACAATGTGGAGCAGGCACCGAGAACCGATAGAAGGCGATTAGGCATGGATATAGTCAAGCACCGCCGAGTGCCTGTGGGTGTTATACCCCGCTTCCTGGTTTGTCAAGTTGAAATCCGCAAATCCGGCCAAAGATTTGCTGTTTCGCGTTGACTTGCGAGGGTGCAGGCGATACGGTGCACGCAAAGCATACGGGGAGCTTACCAAACTTGGGCGCTCGCGTGGAACCGTCATGAACTTCGTGCACATACACCTCCTGTTGAATCACTTCCCGGTGATTGGCAGCATCATCGGCTTCGGACTCTTTCTCATTTCCTTCTTAGGGAAAAACGAAGCTCTGCGGCGAGGCAGCCTTATCATTTTCGCGTCCATGGCCCTGATTGCGATCCCGGCCTTTGCGAGTGGCAAGGGTGCGCAACTCATGCTTAAGGACAAGCCCGGCATATCGGATGCCTTCGTGCAGCGCCACGAAGGCGCGGCCATGCTGGCCCTGTGGTTCCTTGAAGCGACGGGGGCTTTCGCGCTGGCCGGATTGTGGCAGATCCATCGCCGGGTGCGCATGGCACGCTGGAATTTGTCCGCGGTGCTGATCTTCTCGTTGTTGTCGGTTGGACTGATGGTCAGAACCGGGAACACCGGAGGGGAAATCAGCCATGCGGAGGTTCGCGCCAGCCAGCAAGCGACGCCGACCGAAGGAACCTTGGGTACGATCGTGCACCTGTTTGAGCCGACGCCATGGAAGTTCACCGAGGCCATGACCTACAACAAGTGGTGGTGGGCCTTCATAATGGATCTGCATTTTCTGGGGCTGGTGCTTTTGATCGGGACCGTGGGCGCTCTCGATCTCCGCATCATGGGATTTGCAAGGCAACTGCCGCTCGAGCCGCTGCACCGGCTGGTGCCCTGGGCGCTCGCGGGATTCGGCATCAATCTCGTGACGGGCCTCTTGGCGTTCATCGGCATGCCGGAGTTCTACACGCTGGACTACGCTTTCTGGGTCAAGATGCTGGCCATCCTGCTGCTTGGACTGAATGCGGCGGCGTTTTATCTGACCGGCGTTTTCGACGGAGTCAAGGATCTGGGACCGGGCGAGGATGCGCCATTCTCCGCCAAGCTGGTCGCGGCGAGTTCTTTGATCCTCTGGTTCGCTGTGATCCTTCTGGGACGCTACATTCAGTATTATCAGGACAGTATACCGTTCGGCCAGTGACAAAACGCTTGCCGAATCCAAACCTGTGAAAATCAATTGCGACAACTTGGAAATCTTCTGAAGTATCTCGAAGATTCGATTGTGACCCATCCGATTGGAATGTCGCTTACGGAAGCAGCTGCTAGCGCGACGGCAGGCAAAAAACCGGACGATTGTATTATGATGACCGGGAAAAGGAGGACGGCCATGTTCCGTGTTGCTGCCTTTTTCGGGGTTGTGTGCTTGCTCGCCCTTTCACCATCCGTATCGGCGCAGGGTGCCGGGCCGACTGCCATGAATGCGTCACCCAGGGCCCTGTCCCCCCCGTCGGAGTTCCCCGGCCGGTTCGACTGGATGCACAAGAAGCCGGAGGAAGTGGGCATGGATGCTGCGCGGCTGAACGAGGCTGTGAAGTTTGCGGTGGCGAGCGAGAATCCCGCGACCAAGGACATGAAGCTGTATCTTGCGACGACGTTTGGGGCCACAGAGCCGTTCGACACTCCGATTGGTTTTACGAAGGATCGCGGGCCTGCCAACGGCCTCATTATTCGGCATGGCTTTGTCGTCGCCGAGTGGGGAGACCCCAAGCGCGTGGATATGACCTTCAGCGTCACCAAGACTTTTCTCACAACGGTTGTAGGCCTGGCTTGGCAGCGCGGTCTGATTCATGACGTGAATGACTACGTTCGCGATTACATGCCGCCGGGAGTCGATTTGTTTGAAGCGCCGCACAATCAGCCCATCAAGTGGGATCACTTGCTGCGCCAGACGAGCGACTGGCAAGGAACGCTCTGGGGGAAGCCCGACTGGGCAGACCGGCCTGAAGGCGAAAAACCAGCCGATTGGCCGAATCGAAAACTTTGGGAGCCTGGCACACACTATAAATATAACGACGTCCGGGTGAATGTGCTCGCCCTTGCCGCACTGAACGTGTGGCGGCGCCCACTGCAGGAGGTGCTGCGCGAAGAAATCATGGAGCCTATCGGCGCCTCGTCAACGTGGCGCTGGTACGGCTACGACAATTCCTGGGTGGAGATGGACGGACAGAGGTTCCAAGCGGTCACCGGCGGCGGCCACTGGGGCGGGGGATTGGTCATCAACGCATTTGACATGGCACGGTTCGGCTACCTTGTTTTGCACAATGGGAAATGGAAAGACCGCACGATTATTTCCGAAGATTGGATTCGGATGGCGCGAACTCCGGGTCCGGCGAATCAAACCTACGGTTTCGCGAACTGGTTCCTGAACACCGGCAGGAAACCTCTGCCTGCAGCTCCTGAGTCCGCCGTTTATTTCGAGGGCAACGGAAACAACGTTATCTACATCGACTGGGACAACGACATCATCGCGGTTGTAAGGTGGATCCGCGGAGGCGACGCATTGAATGAATTCCTGGCCAAGATGCTTGCATCAATCAAGGCGCCTTCGCAATAGCGATCAGAAACCACCTAAGCCCGATAGAGGGCTTTCAATGAATCGTGACCTCGCGCGTTAGACAGGCGGCCTGACAGTAAACGCGCGCTGGGGAGGATACGTGAGACTTCGGTTTCGGGCGACCTACCTGTGCTTCACGTTCTTAACCTTCTCGTCTGCGGCAGTATTCGCACAGGACGGTGCCGTCCTCTTCAAGAACTATTGTGCTTCCTGCCATCAAGACGCCGCTAAATCGCCGACGCCGAGCTTAAACATTCTTCGCCAGATGAGCCCCGAGCTGATTCTCCAGGCGCTCGAGAAGGGAGCGATGAAAGCTCAGGCCGCAGAGCGAAGCCGCGCGCAGCGTCGCGCACTGGCGGAATACGTTTCCGGCAATCAGTTCGGGAGTGAACCTCTGAATCCGATTGCCAAGTCGGCATTCTGCGAGAGTGCTGTCGGGCCGATCCCCCATGCTCTGAGCGGGCCTGCTTGGAATGGCTGGGGAGCCACAATCACGAACACGCGCTTCCAGCCGGCGAACGGCGCGGGAATCACGGCGGATGATGTCCCGCGCCTAAAACTGAAGTGGGCCTTCGGCTTCCCAGGAGCGAGTTCGGGGGGCACGCAACCCGTTGTCGTCGGAGGCTGGGTCTATGTGGGAGATGCCGAAGGAGACCTGTTCGCGCTCGACGCACAAACCGGCTGTATTCACTGGACCATTGAGGTGGAAGGCGGCATCCGAAGCGCCATCACCATAGGGACGCGGAGCGCCGGAGGATTAACGGCCTATTTCGGCGACCAAGCGGCCAACATGTACGCCGTGGACGCGGAATCCGGAAAGATGCTGTGGAAAGTCAAGGTGGACGACTATTCACGCGCCGCCATCACGGGAGCGCCTCAGTTGTATGCAGGACGCCTGTACGTACCGGTTTCATCGCGCGAAGAATCTCAGGCCGGAGATCCAACCTATCCATGTTGCAAGTTCCGAGGGAGCGTGGCGGCCCTCGACGCCGCGACTGGCAAACGAATCTGGAAGACCTATACGATTTCAGAAGTGGCGATCCCCACGCAGAAGAACCAGGCCGGGACGCAGCTTTGGGGGCCTTCCGGAGCCGGAGTCTGGAACGCGCCCGCCATAGACGTCAAGCGAAGCTTGTTGTACGTCGGAACGGGCAACAACTACTCGCCCCCGGCGATTGGGGATTCGGATTCAATCGTTGCCTTCGACATGAAGTCTGGAAAGATTAAATGGGTGAATCAGCAGACCGAGAATGACATCTGGAATGGAAGCTGTCGGCGGCCCGATCGTGAGCCAGCCGTCTGTCCTGAGGCGGATGCTCCCGACTTCGACTTCGGTTCCTCACCGGCCCTCGTCGAATTGAAGAGTGGGCGGCAGATGCTGATTGCGGGAAACAAATCAGGAATGGTTTGGGCCCTCGATCCTGATCAGCGAGGGAAAATGATATGGGGGCAGCAGACCGGAAAGGGTAGCACGGGAGGCGGAGTATTGTGGGGACTCGCGGTGGATGGCGAAAACGTTTACGTGCCCAACGGCTTCTTTGATCAGGCGAGCGCGGATGCGAGTGGCGGCATGGCGGCGCTCCAGCTCAGCGATGGACACGAAATTTGGAACACTCCGAACTCGCCGTGCGGAGAACGAAAACCGTGCAAACCATCCCACCCTGCGGCGGTCACAGCGATTCCGGGAGTTGTGTTTTCAGGAACCATGGACGGCCAATTGTTCGCATATTCCACCAAGACCGGCAAGATCATCTGGGAATTCAATACGGTTCGAGACTACTCCAGTGTGAACGGCGTAAAAGCGAATGGAGGCTCAATTAGCAATGCCGGCCCAACGGTTGTGGGCGGGATGCTCTTTGCGAACTCCGGCTACTCTCATCACGGTGGCGTCATCCCCGGCAATGTTCTCCTCGCTTTTTCAGTGGAGTGATGACTTCTTCCAAGAAGGAGATATCAATGTCTGGAATTCGCGGAGTAAGGACAATGGAGTCGCTGCGGCGCTGGATAACAGCTGGATTGCTTGCCGGATTGTTGAACACTGGCGTTACGATCGCCACTCGTCCGGCGAAGGCGCAGTCCGCGGTGCAAAGCATGCGGCTTTACGTAATGGACGGCGGCAGCATCATAATCGACGCCCCGGAAAAATTTGGCCTCACCAGGGAACAAGTGAAGAATAGCAATATGTCTTGTCCCGTCTATTTGATAGTGCACCCGCGAGGGACTCTGCTGTTTGACACCGGGCTTGGCGATCGCTATGCCGGCCGTCCCTTCAATGAATCCGTGCTTGGCGATCCACCCGACCTTCCCCCTTTTGCGTCCTTTGTCCTGGTGACCAAGACGGTGAAAAGCCAGTTGGAGGCGATAGGATACCCGCCGTCGAAGATCGATTATCTGGCGTTGTCGCATCCGCACGCCGATCATATTGGCAATGCCAACGATTTTGCGGGCTCAACATTCCTCGTACACCAAGGCGATTATGACATGATGTTTGGCTCGGGCGTGAAGGTCAACCCCGGATATGCCGCTCTGAAGAACAGCAAAACCAAGATCATCGAGGGCGATTACGACGTGTTCGGCGACGGCACGGTCGTGCTCAAATTCACGCCGGGTCATACACCCGGCCACCAGTCGCTCTACCTGAAGCTCGCGAGGACCGGGAGCGTCGTACTGAGCGGCGATCTCTATCACTATCCTGAGGATCTCACTCTAAATTCCATGCCCGAGCGCGAAAAGGGACCGGGGGTGACGGAGGCCTCGCGGAAGGCGCTCAATGCGTTTTTGAAGGAAGCCGGCGCGCAGTTGTGGATCGGGCATGACATCAATTTCTTTTCCAGGCAAAAACACTCTCCAGAGTATTACGACTAGTTTTGGTCCTGCTCATGCGAGGCAAGTAGAAAGCAAATCCCGTATTCCGATCACAGGTCCGAGTTCAATGGGTCGACGCTAAACTATCAAATCGGTTGATCCGACAATCCTTCCCCTGGAGAACCGAATTGTCCGGATGTGCTCGAACAGAACTAAGCAAGGCGGCGTTCCGTTCGAATCAATGCCGCGACCAACTTTAGCTTTTGAGACTCCTGTCCGTAGACTTCGAACTTGTGTCACGCCGACTCATTGAGACCGCCCCAAGTAGCATGGGTTAAGTGAAAGACAACAAATTCGTTCACCGGTATAGGCGCCGGGTGTATAAGTGGGCCGCTCCGGCAAGCCAGACCGCAATCTCAGTCTTACCCGCGTCGAAGTGCGACGCAAGAAGCGCCTTTTCCGATCTAGGGGGGCACGATGATTTCGAAAATTATCAAGAATGCAGTTTGGGCGGGATTACTCGCCGGCGCGTTCAGTGTTTCGTGCCTGGTTCCTTCGTTGGGCGCACAGCAGTCCGCACCGACCGCCAAGGACGCTCTACAAAAGGCCCGCGTGTTGGACCGCATGGCTGAAGGGATGGGGGTTGAGCACCAAGGAACTTCGCCGGGCTTTGTGCTCGATCCTGCTTGGCCCCTGCCGCTGCCTCACCACTGGGTGATAGGCGATGTCGGCGGCATTGCGGTTGATAAGCACGACCATATCTGGGTTTACCACCGTCCTCGATCGGTTACTTCAACGGATAGCGGTATGCAAGGGGCGGCGGGGAAGGACGCGAAGGGCAACCCGATCAGCGCTCTCGGATTCCCCCGGCCTAACGGGCAGATTAATGGCTGCTGCATGCCCGCGCCGTCCGTGCTTGTGTTCGACAAAGCGGGAAAATTGCTGCAGTCCTGGGGCGGTCCGGGTGACCCCGGCTTTTTGGAGTCCAAGTGCCGTGAGCAGGATGGTTGCGTATGGCCTGCGCGCGAGCACGGCATTTATGTTGACCAGAACGACTTTGTTTATATCGCAGGCAACGGCCAGGCCCGTAATTTCCATGGCCAGTACCCATGGGCGCCGAACTTCGGGAACGATTCACAGATTCTGAAATTCAAGCTGGATGGCACTTTCGTCTACCAGATTGGCACGGCAGGGGCAAAAGGGCCGAACAGCAATGACACCAACGGGGGCGTCAATGGAACGCCCGAACCTTATTGGCCGGCCGATATGGCCGTGGATCCGAAGACGAATCTCATGTACATCGCCGACGGCTACGGGAACCGGCGCGTACTCATTGTTGACGCTGCCAGCTCAACCGGTCGATGCAACACCATATAACCAGTTGATCTGACAATACTTCCAATCGAGAATCAATCTGTGCGACAGGACTCAATCAGAGCTTAAACAGGGCTTTTGTTTTGTTTGAATTGA
>Ga0210409_10005520_pt1 | contig 13276 bp, 11 predicted proteins | sample IncBWH17MmetaG_FD_161649 | JGI IMG/M metagenome (GOLD analysis project Ga0210409, IMG submission 161649) | Forest soil microbial communities from Barre Woods Harvard Forest LTER site, Petersham, Massachusetts, United States - Inc-BW-H-17-M | ecosystem: Environmental > Terrestrial > Soil >... | reverse complement strand
CGAGGTCGCGCTGGGTGACCGGCATCGGGCGCAACGTCGATTGGTGATCCATCGAGAGTCCCAGCACCAGGTGGGTGAGGTTGCGGTCTTCGCTACCGGGCGAGGCGATCCGCTCGTCGACCTGGAACAGCTCGGTCTCCCCCCACGGCATCTCCTCCATCTCGCCGAGGATCGCCAGCATCGCCCACGGCGAGCGGCCGCCGCTCATCGCCAGGGAGAAGGAGCCGCGCTCCGCCACAGCCGCCCGGCCCGCGGCGGCGATCAGCTCGGCGGCGCGCTGCGCCGCCGCCCGTTCGTCGGCGACGACCTCGAGGTCTATGCCCACGGACCGCGCCTGGCCCGCGCCGCGCTCACTGTGTCTTCTCGTCGTGGCCGCCGAACTGCTTGCGCATCGCCGAGAGCACCTTGTCGGCGAAGTCGTCGAGGTCGCGCGAGGAGAAGCGCTCGTAGAGGGCGGTGGTGAGGACCGGCGAGGGGACGCCCTCGTCGATCGCGGCGATCGAGGTCCAGCGGCCCTCGCCGGAGTCCGAGACGCGGCCGGCGAAGTCGGAGAGGTCGGCCGATTCCTGCATCGCCGCGGCGGTCAGGTCGAGCAGCCAGGAGCCGATCACGCTGCCGCGCCGCCAGACCTCGGTCACCTCGGGCAGGTCGATGTCGTACTGGTAGTACTCGGGCTGCTCCATCGGCGCGGTCTCGGCGTCGGCCTCGCGCTTCGCCTTGCCGGCGTTGGCGTTGCGGAGGATGTTGAGCCCCTCGGCGTAGGCGGCCATGATCCCGTACTCGATCCCGTTGTGGACCATCTTCACGAAGTGCCCGGCCCCGTTGGGCCCGCAGTGCAGGTAGCCGTTCTCGGCCGGGCCGGGGTCGCCGCAGCGACCCGGCGTGCGCTCCGCCGACTCCACGCCGGGCGCCAGCGAGGAGAAGATCGGGTCGAGCCTCCCCACCGCCCCGTCGGGCCCGCCGATCATCAGGCAGTAACCACGCTCGAGGCCGAAGACGCCGCCGCTGGTGCCGCAGTCGACGAAGTCGATCCCCTTCTCGCTCAGCATGGCCGCGCGGCGGATGTCGTCGCGGTAGTAGGAGTTGCCGCCGTCGACGATCGCGTCGCCTGAGTCGAGCACAGCGGCGACCCCCTCGACCGTCTTCTCGGTGATCTCGCCGGAGGGGACCATCACCCAGACCGCCCGCGGCGCGCTCAGCTTCGAGGCCAGTTCCTCCAGCGAGGAGGCGCCCTCGGCGCCCTCCCCCGCCAGCTCTGAGACCGCGTCGGGGTTGACGTCGTAGGCGACGATGCGATGCCCGTCGCGCATCAGCCGCCGGGCCATGTTGGCGCCCATGCGGCCGAGGCCGACGATTCCCAGCTCCATGGAGGGTGATCCTACGCGCTCGGGTAGCCTGGCGGACGGATGGCGGCCAGGAAGCCGAAGAAGAGCGAGGGCAATTCGGCCGACGTGCTGACGATCTTCGGGATCACCGGCGACCTGGCGAAGAAAATGACCTTCCGGGCGCTCTACCGGCTGGAGGCGCGGGGCAAGCTCGACTGCCCGATCGTCGGGGTGGCGATCGACGACTGGGACATCGAGAAGCTGCGCGAGCACGCCCGCGAGGCGATCGCGGCGACGGTCACCGACCCCGACGAGGACGTCTTCGCCCGGCTCGCCGCCCGCATCTCCTACGTCCAGGGCGACTACGCGGACGCCGACACTTTCAAACGGGTCGGGGTGGCGATCGGCAGGGCGAAGCGCCCGGTCTTCTACCTCGAGGTCCCCCCCTCGCTGTTCGCGACCGTAGTCCACGGCCTCGGCGACGCCGGCCTGACCGAGAACGCCCGGGTCGTGATCGAGAAGCCGTTCGGCCACGACCTGGACTCCGCCCACGCCCTCAACGCCGAACTGTGCAAGGTCCTCACCGAGGACCAGATCTTCCGCATCGACCACTTCCTCGGCAAGGAGCCGGTGATGGACATCGCCTACCTGCGCTTCGCCAACTCCCTGCTGGAGCCGGTCTGGAACCGCGAGCACGTCTCCCACGTGCAGATGACGATGGCCGAGGACTTCGACGTCTCCGACCGCGGCCGCTTCTACGACCCGGTCGGGACGCTGCGCGACGTCGTCCAGAACCACATCCTCCAGGTGCTGGCGCTGGTCGCGATGGAGCCCCCGACCGGCAACCATCCCGACTCTGTCCGCGACAAGAAGCTGGAGCTGTTCAAAGCGGTGCGCAGCGCCGACCCCGAGCATTACGTGCGCGGCCAGTACGACGGCTACCTCGACGTCGACGGGGTGGCGAAGGACTCGACCACCGAGACCTTCGTCGCGCTGGAGCTGGAGATCGACAACTGGCGCTGGAGCGGGGTGCCGTTCTTCATCCGGGCCGGCAAGGAGATGCCGGTGACGGCGACCGAGGTGAACGTCGTCTTCAAGCGCCCGCCGCCGTTGGGGGTGGGCACGGGCAAGCGCCCCGGCCAGAACCAGATGACGATCCGGATCGACCCCGAGCCGGGCGCCCGCCTGCGCTTCCTCGCCAAGAAGGCCGGCGTGGAGTCCTTCGAGCCGGCCGACCTCGAGGTGCTGTTCGAGAAAGTGCCGGGCGAGGACCCCGAGCCCTACGAGCGCCTGCTCGACGACGCCCTGCACGGCCGCAGCCAGCTCTTCACCCGCGAGGACGCGGTCGAGGAGACCTGGCGGATCGTCGAGCCGCTGCTCGACGATCCGGGGTCCGTGCACCCCTACGCCCCCGGCGCCTGGGGCCCGGCCGAGGCCAACGCCCTCACCCGCGGCATCTGCCAGTGGCAAGAGCCCTGGCTGCCGTAGGGACCCGCTCGAGCGGTCGCGTGACGAAGCCGTCACCTCAGACACACACGGGCATCCACCCCGGCGCATAGCCTGGGTGGATGCCCGCGACCGCAGACCGCGCCGACGCGTTGCTCGCGCAACTCGGCTACGAGCGCTTCCGGCCGGGGCAGCGCGAGGCGGTGGAGGCCGCACTGGAGGGGCGCGACTCGCTGATCGTGATGCCGACCGGCGGCGGTAAGAGCCTCTGCTACCAGCTGCCCGGGCTGGCCTCGGAGGACCTGACGATCGTCGTCAGCCCGCTGATCGCGCTGATGAACGACCAGTGGAAGCGCCTCTCCACCGCCGGGCACCCGGTGGCGATGATCTCCTCGGGGATGAGCGAGGAGGCGGCGCGCTCGGCTCTCGCCGCCGTCCGCGACGGCAGGGCGCGGATCGTCTACTGCTCGCCGGAGCGCTTCGCCTCGCCGCTCTTCCTCGACGCGCTGGCGCAGCGGCGGATCGACCTGCTCGCCGTCGACGAGGCGCACTGCGTCTCGGAGTGGGGGCACGACTTCCGCCCCGACTACCTGCGGCTGCCGCAGATCGCCGAGCGGCTCGGCCGGCCGACGGTGATGGCCTGCACGGCGACAGCGACCGAGGCGGTCGCGGCCGAGGTCGCCGCCCGCTTCGAGATGCGCGACCCGCTCCAGGTCCGCTCCGGCTTCGACCGGCCCAACCTCTCCTTCGACGTCGTGCGGCTGGAGGGCAAGGGGTCGAAGGCGCGGCGGCTGGCTCTGCTCGAGTGCGGGCTGGCCGACGAGGTCAACCGGCCGGCGATCGTCTACTGCGGCACCCGCCGCGACACCGACGAAGTCGCCGAGGCGCTGCGCGCCACCGGCCTCCGCGCGGTCGCCTACCACGCCGGGATGGAGGCGCAGGAGCGCACCTCCGCCCAGCACCGCTTCATGGGCGGCGAGGCTGAGGTCGTGGTCGCCACCAACGCCTTCGGGATGGGGGTCGACAAGGCCGACGTGCGCTCGGTCTGGCACATGGCGATCCCGACCAGCGTCGAGGCCTATTACCAGGAGGCCGGGCGCGCGGGGCGCGACGGCCTGCCCGCCAGGGCGGTCCTGCTGGCGATGCGCTCCGACCTGGGGCGGCTGGTCCGCTTCAACGAGCAGCGCAGCGGCGACCCCGAGCTGGCGATCGCCCACGAGCGGGGCTGGCGCGCCTACCGCGTGATCAAATCCTTCATCTACTCGGAGCGCTGCCGGCGGCGGCGCCTGCTCGACCACTTCGGCGACCGCCTGGCCGGCCGGCCGCTGGGCCGCTGCTGCGACGTCTGCGACCCGGAGGGCTGGCTGCCGGACCCGGAGACGATCGAGGTCCGCCGCCCGCGCCGCGCCCCCAAGCCCGGCGCGGCTCCTGTCCCCGAGCTCTCACCCGCCGACGCGCCGCTCTTCGAGGCGCTGAAGGCCTGGCGGCTCGAGGCCGCCGCCGGTAAGCCGGCCTTCACGGTCGCCCACAACAGCACCCTCGAGGCGATCGCCGCCTCGCGCCCGACAAACGCCGAGAGCCTCGGCGGGATCCGCGGCATCGGCCCCAGCTTCATCTCCAAGTACGCCCCCGAAGTGCTGGCGATAGTCGCCGCGCACTCCGAAGACGCGGCGCTCGAGCCAGCCGCCTGAGGGTCTGCCGGCCGAGCTTTGGGCTCAGCCGCCGGGGCGATCGAGCAGCACCGCGTTGTTGGGGTAGCCGGTGAAGTTGCGAGCGATCCTGCTCCAGCCCAGGCGCTGCGGCCGCGCGGCGCGGTAGCGGATCAGGGTCATCCGCCCCAGGGTCACCCGCTGCACCCGGTGGAAGGAGGTCGGCAGGGCGCTGCGGGCGGTGGGCGGCGGCGGGCGGCCGCTGACCACGTCGACCTCGCTCACCGCCCGCGGCGTGCGGCGCCACTGCTTCGGCTTGACGCGGGTCTCCCCCGCGCCGATGTAGAAGGCGAGCGGTTCGTCTCCCTGCTCCCAGACGAGGATCGCGCGGGGACCGTGGGGCGGTCCGATCGCCGCCGCGACGCTGCGGAAGTCGTCGCGCTGGAGGGCGGGGCTGAAGTCGGAGTAGACGCAGAAGGCGAGAAGGTAGGCGACCAGCGCGGCTCCCACTCCGATCCCCAGCCAACCCGCCCGCGGCGCCGCGATGCCGGCGGCGCCGACCAGCGCCAGCGGAATCAGGGCCGGCAGCAGATTGCGCTCGAGGACGAAGTCCTGGCCCGCCGCGGCGAACGCGAGGGCGATCAGGATGCTGCCGCCGCCGATCGCCAGCGCGACCGCGGCGCCGCGCTTCTCCCGCGCCCCGCCGCGCAGCAGCAACAGGGCGACCGCGGCGGCGAGCAGCGCCATCGGCACGAGCGCGTGCTTGAGCAGCCCCGCCTCGCCGACGAAGAAGCTGATCCCGGTCTCCCGCAGGCGACCGGCCATGCCGAAGGTGGCGATCCAGTTGTTGTTCTTGCCGGCCGCCTGGTGCAGGGCGATCGGAGCCAGCGCCGCGCCGGCCAGGGCGACGCCGCCGACGGCCCACAGCACCCGGCGCAGGGGCCGCACCGTCGCCAGCAGCCAGACGGCCTCGATCGCGAGCGGGAAGAAGGCAAAGTAGTGGGTGGCAAGAGCGAGCGCCGAGAACACGGCCCACCAGCCCAGGTCCCACCCCCTCCCCGCCGACGGGCCGATTTCCGACGATATGCGTCGGTTTTCGGCCCGTCGGCCCCGGGGGCGGCGGGCTCGTAGGAAGAAGAGGAAGGCTGTGGTGCTGAGCAGGACGAGCAGCGCGTAGGCGCGCGCGTCCTGCGAGTACCAGACGAGCATCGGGCTGACGGCGACGATCGCGGCGACGGCGAGGCCGGCGCGGCGGCCGATCAGCTCCCGCCCGACCAGATAGGCGACCGGGATCGTGGCCGTCCCGAACAGAGCCGAGAGCGAGCGCAACCCCACCTCGCGCACGCCGAACAGGTGCGACCAGAGCCAGGCGAGCAGGTAGTAGAGCGGCGGGGTCGACTCGCCGGCCCAGACCTGGTGCATCGTCTGGGACAGGCCGGAGAGGAGGACCCGCCCCGCGGTGACCGCCTCGTCGTGACGGTAGCTCTGCAGGCCGAGGGTCGAGAAGCGGATCGCCGCCGCGAGCACGGTGAGCCCGATCACCGCCCACAAGAACCATCGGGCTCTCGACGTGTTGGGGGAGGTGAGGGAGGCCATCCAGTCGAAGGAACGCGAATGATCGGCGTCCGCGAGAAGGCAAAGGTACTCGTAACCCTGGCCGCCACGGCGCTGCTGGCGCTTAGCGCAGCGGCGCCCGCCCGCGCCGCGCTCCTGCAGCCGCGCCCGGGCCACGTCTACTTCGGCGTCTCCGACACCGGAGTCACCGGCCAGTTCACCGAATTCGCCGATCTGGTCGGCAAGCACCCGGCCGTGATCGAGTCCTTCCGCGCCTGGGGCGCGGACCTGAAGGGCTCGATCAAGCGCTGGGAGAGGGCGGCCTCGCGTCCGATCCTCCACATCTCCACCGCCGACCCCAACGACGGCCACGAGCTGATCAGCCCGCGGGCGATCGCCCAGGGCTACGGCGACGACTACCTGATGCAGCTCAACTACCTGTTCTGGTCGAAGGGGATGCGGGCCTACATCCGCCCGCTGGGCGAGCCCAACCGCTGCCTCAACGTCTACGCCGCCTACGACTGCGGCGGCAACCCGCGCGGCGCCGAACACCGGCCCTACTGGTACAAGCAGGCCTTCCGCCGCATGTACATCCTCCTCCACGGGGGCGGCACGGTCGAAAAGATCGACGCCCGCCTGGCGAGCGCCGGGCTGCCGCCGCTGCGCAGCGCCACCGGGACGCTGCCGACCGGCCTGCCCGCGGCGCCGGTCGCGGTGATCTGGAGCCCGCTGCCGAGCGGCTCCCCGGCGACGAAGCAGAACGCGCCGGACCGCTTCTACCCGGGCGCCGCCTACACCGACTGGGCCGGGACCGACTTCTACTCCGCCTACCCCGAATGGAAGGCCCTCACCCAGCTCTACAACCGCTATAGCCGCAAGCCCTTCGTGCTCACCGAGTGGGGGGTCGAGAACAGCGACGACCCGAGCTTTGTCAGGCGGCTCTTCGCCTGGGTGCGGCTCCACCCGCGCTGCAAGATGCTCGTCTACTACCAGGACTTCGGCAGCTCGAACCCCTACCGGATCCAGAACTTCCCGGCCAGCCTCGGGGTCTTGCAGCGGCAGCTCGCCGCGCCCATCTTCCCGCCCTACGCGCCCGCGCCCCCGCAGCCGCCGCCTCTGCCGCAGGGGGGCGTGGCCCCGTAGCCACGCGGCTGCAGGAGATCCGGCGCCGGGCCGGGCAGTCCCCGCACCTGGTGGCGCTCGGGGGGATCGTCGTCCTGGGCGCGGCGCTGCGCTTCGCGACGCTCGACCTGCAGAGTTACCGCTACGACGAGGCGGTCACCGTGGCGCGGGTCCTGCACCCGAGCCTCTTCGACACGCTCTCCGCGGTCCCGCACAGCGAGTCGACCCCTCCGCTCTACTACCTCGTGGCGTGGCTGTGGTCGCGCCCCTTCGGCACCGGGGAGGTCGGGCTGCGCTCGCTCTCCGCCCTGGCCGGAACCGCCTCGATCGCGGTCGTCTACCTGGGCGCGGTCGCCCTGCCGCTGCCGCGCCGCGCCGGGCTGATCGCGGCGGCGATGGTCGCCGTCAGCCCGGTGTTGATCTGGTTCTCGCAGGACGCCCGCGCCTACGCCCTCGTCTTCCTCCTGACGGCCCTCTCCTTCCTCTTCTTCGCCAGGGCGCGGCGCAGCGGCGCGCGGCGCGATCTCTCCTGGTGGGCGGTCTTCTCCGCGCTGGCGATCGCCACCCATTACTTCGCCGGCTTCGTGGTCGCGCCGGAGGCGGCTCTGCTGCTGCTCTGGACGGGCCAGCGGCGGCGGGTCGGGGTGGCCGTCGGCGCCGTCCTCGCCGCCGCCGCGCTGCTGCTGCCGATCGCGCTGCAGCAGGCGGAAAACGCCCACGCGGGGTGGATCGCCAAGCAGCCGCTCGCCGAACGGCTCGAACGCGCCGGGGCGAAGCTGGTGGGAGACGACAACGGGAACGAGCACGACGCCCGGCAGCCGGGGCCGCTCCCGCTCGCCGTGCCGGCCGGGCTGGCGCTGGCGGGGCTGGCGCTGCTGGCCCTGATCGCCGACCGGCGCGAGCGCCGCGGCGCGGGCATCGCGGCGGCGGTCGGGGTGGCGGGAGTGGCCATCCCCCTCGTCCTCGGCGCCTTCGGCGCCGACTACCTCGACGGGCGAAACCTGATCCCGGTCTTCGTGCCGCTGGTCGTCGTCCTGGCGGCGGGCTTCGGAGTGCGCCGCGCCGGCTGGGCCGGGCTCGCCCTCGCCGGAGCCTTCTGCCTCTGCTCGCTCGCCTTCACGATCGAGATCGACCGGCTGCCGCGGCTGCAGCGGGAGAACCTGCGCCACGCGGCGGAGGAATTGGGGCCGGCGCGGCCCGACCGGGCGATCGTGACGATCCGCTACTCGGGCAACATGCCGCTGGAGTACTACCTCGGCGCCCACCCAGCCCACGCCCCCCTGCCGCCGCTACGGCAGATCGACCTGGTCGGCTCCAGGACCGCCGCCGAGAAGAGCGCCCGCCGCCTGCTGCCGCCGGCCTTCCACCGGGTCGCCTCGAAGCCCGTCTCCTACAACTTCACCCTCACCCGCTTCCGCTCCGCCCACCCCGCGCGGGTTCCCCTGCGGGTGCTGGAACAGGGCGCCCTGGTGGGCGGCGGCCGCTATTCCTCGGTGCTGATCGGCGGCTCGCGCTAGCGGCCCGCGGGCTTGCCGCTCTTGCCACCCTGGGCCTTCGCCTGCTTCTTCTTCGCCTTCGGCTTCGGCTTGAACGGCTGCAGGGCGTTGATGCTCGAGTAGCCGACGAGGTAGATGCGGCGGCCGTCGGAGACGACCGGGGTGTAGGTGCCGGTTTTGTAGTGGAAGACCTGGCGGCCGGTCTTCATGTCGTAGCCGTTGGTCCCGCCGCTGGTGAACTCCGCCACGTAGACGATGTCGCCGACGGCGGAGAGCGAGCCGATCACCGAGCCCCCTGCCGAGTGCGCCCAGCGCGTTTCGCCGTTCTTCGCGTCGAGCGCGTAGACGTTGCCGTCGAAGGAGCCGATGTAGACGGTCGGCGGCGTGTCCTGGGTGCTGGCCACGGTCGGGCCGGAGTAGACGTAGCCGCCGGTCGAGTGGGTCCAGGCGAGCGCTCCGTCCTTGAGGTCGTAGCTGTAGACGCGGCCGTCGTTGTTGCCGGCGAAGACGCGGCCGAAGGCCACCGCCGGGGTCGAGTAGAACTCGCCCCCGCTGCCGAACCCGTTGCCGAGCGAGCCGCTCTGCCACCTCAGCTTGCCGGTCTTGGCGTCGACCGCGTTCATCTTGCCGCCGTAGTCGCCGACGAAGAGGGTCCCACCGTAGTAGGCGGGCGCCGACTTGACCGGCCCGCCCAGGGTCGTCGCCCAGCGCTCGTGCCCGTTGCGGGTGCTGAGCGCGAAGAGCTGGTCGTTTTCGCAGCCGAAGTAGAGGGTGTCCCCCATCACCAGCGGGGAGGACTCGGCGCGCCCGGGCAGCGCGTGCTTCCAGAGGATCTTGCCGGTCTTCGCGTCCAGCTTCACCACGTGGCCGGGGACGAGGTTGACGATGTAGAGGCGGTTCTTGTAATAGGTGGGAGATGAGGCGTTGAGCCGGCCGATGCTGCGTTCCCACAGCACCTTGCCGGTGTTCGCGTCCAGCGCGAAGGCGTTGCCGCTGTTGTTGACCGCGTAGAGCGTGCCGTCGGCGTAGACCGGCGGGAACTCGAGCAGCGGCCGCTCGGTGTAGTGCCAGAGCAGGCGGAAGGGAGGCTTGACCCCCTTCGCCGGCAGGTAGCGGGTGCGGGCCGGGTTGAGGCCGAACATCGGCCAGTTGACCGTCTTCGCCTTCGGTTTCGGCTTGGGGGGCTTCTGGGGCTTGAAGGAGACGTTGGGGTTGTGGACGTCCGCCGGGCGCTTCAGCAGCTCATAGCCGACGGCGATCCCGGCGAGCAGCAGGACGGCGCCCACGGCGAGCCCGATCGTCAGCCGCCGGTGCTCACCCCAGAGGAACTTCTTCGGTTCGCGCCTCAGCCGCTCGAGATCGCGCCGCCAGGGCGCCTTTTTCGAGCTTTTCTTGCCGGGCGGAGGGGAGGGCTTCCTGGTCATCGAGAGAGTCGGTCATGGTAGGGGACCGACCTGAGGCGTCCGCTGAATTGCGGGCGCCTCTCGATCTGCGCTACTCGGCGACCGGGCCGGCCGTTGCGGCGCGTCGCTCCGACTCGGCGACGATGCCGTTGAGGAGCTGCTTGATCCCCAGCTTGACGACGGCGACCACGGCTGCGCCCGCAACCGGGATGGTCGGGATGGTGCGCACGGCGTAGGTGACCTTGGTGCCCGCGCCCGTCGGCTCCAGGGCCACGGTCCCGACATGGTCGCGCAGCGGCGCCCCGGAGAGCAGCCGGTAGGAGAAGCGGCTTGGCGGTTGGTAGCCGATGACCTCCTCGCGCAGCGGCGGCCCGACCGAGTGCAGGACGCGGATCGCCCCCACCCCGTTGGGCGCCGGATCGCCCTCCCGCTCCAGCTCGACCTTCCGCATCGGCGTGATCTCCGCATACCCCCGATGGTCGACCAGCACGTCGAAGACCACCTCGGGAGGTGCCGCAACCTCGCGCACAAGAGTGAAGCTAGCCACGGCGCAAGAGGCTATAGGGAGTCGGGCGCCCCTACCCCAACGTCCATTGCTGAGGGTCGGTCCCCTCGACCGCCGCGACCTCGCCGAGGATGGCCAGGTGGCCGAGGCAGGAGAGGACTATCTGCAGCACCCAGGCGCTGACCGGCGTGTCGAGGTTCTCCGAGCCGACGATCTCGCCGACGATCTCGAAGGCGGTCTTATCCCCGGCTGCCAGCGCCTCGCGCACCTTGCCGAGCAGCTCGTCGACCTGGCGCCGCGCCTCGGCGATCTTCGCCTCGGGGTCGCGAAAAGGGCGCCCGTGGCCGGGCAGGCAGAGGTCGACCGCCAGCGGCTCGACCTCGTCGAGGCTGCGCAGGAACTCGCCGACCGGGTCGGGGGTGTGGCCGTGGTCGAAGAAGAGGACGGTGCGGCCGAGCAGGTGGTCTCCGGAGATCAGCAGCCGGCGCTCGGGCTGGTGCAGGACGACGTGGGACGGCGCGTGGCCGGGGGTCTCGTGGACCTGCCAGGCGCCGAGGTCGGTCTCGACCTCCACCCCCGGGAGGAGGTCGCGGTCGGGCACCGCGATCGCGTCGATCCCGGTCTCCTCGTCGTCGCTGCGCGACTCGCGGTAGCGCTCCAGCGACGCCGCCGGCACGCCGCTCTGGCGGGCGACCTCGAGCCGCTGTTCCAGCGCCGCGGCCGGGTCGTCGGCGAGCAGGCGGACATGCTCCCAGGCCGGGTGCATCCACAGCTCGCAGCCGGCCCGCTCGGTTATCGGCGCCGCGAGCCCGTAGTGGTCGGTGTGGGAGTGGGTGCAGACGAGCAGCCGGATGTCCTCGAGGCCGAAGCCGACCTGGGCGAGGGCGAGGTCGAACTGGCGCAGCCGGTCCCTGCCGCCGATCCCGGTGTCGAAGAGCACGACACCCCCGTCGGAGGCGACCGCCCAGGCGTTGCCGTGCGGCACCCCGGGCCAGGGCAGCGGCAGCCGCAGCCGCCAAACTCCCGGCAGCACCCGCTCGCCGCGGGGCGCCTCGCGCTTCTTCTCACCGCTCACCCCGCGAATCCTCCCAGGCGCGCCCCGCCGGAAGCGTGACCCCCGTCAACCTCCGGGATCGCTCGAGCCGGGGCCTAGCTGGTCGCCAGGCCGATGGCGAGCAGCGGGAAGGCGATCATCACGCCCAGATAGGCGCCCATCGCGGCGCCGGTCTTGATGCTGGTCGTGCGCGACCTGGCGCCGCCGATGACGCCGACCAAGAAGACGAACGCCGCAATACCAAGGCCGATCCAAAAGACAGGAGGCATAACGTCGGCGAGATTACCGAACCCCGGGCCGAACCCCGGGGCCGACGGGCCGATTCCCGACGATATGCGTCGGTTTTCGGCCCGTCGGCGGGAGGTGGCCGCTCAGCGGGCCCGTCGGCGCCGGGGCCTGCCCCGGGCGAGCAGCCTTTCGACGCCGATCCAGAGCAGGCCGACGAGCAGCACCGGGACGCCGAAGAAGGCGATCACACCCAGTCCCGCGGCAAGATGCAGCACGATCGCGGCGAGGACGATCGCCGCCACCAGGTCGGCCAGCAGCGCGCGCCGGGCACGGGCCGCGGGGGAGATCCGTCGTGGCGCCCTCACCCGCCCGCCTTGCCCTTGGAGTAGACCGCGAAGAAGTCCCGTTCGTCAGGGGTCAGGTAGCGGGTCGGCTGCCTGAACATTTCGGGCAGCAGGTTCGACGGTTCGACCGCGCCGGGCCGGCGGTAGGTGATGAAGCTGGTCCAGTCTTCGTTGATGTCCAGCTCGAGCGCGCGGACCGCGCCGGCGCGCTGGAGGATTTTGGCCAGGGAGCCGACCGTCTGGTAGTTCGCCGCGACGTAGATCAGGTTGCCGTGGGGGTCGATGCCGAGCCCCGAGCGCCAGACGCGGACCGCGTTGTTGACGGTCGCCCCCCATTTCGGGCCGTCGCTGAGGTTGGGGTTGAGGCGGCCTTCGTAGACGATCGGCGGCAGGTTCTGCTTGGCGAACCAGATGTTAGGGCCGCCGGTCGAGCCGCCGTGCCAGCGGACGATGTCGATCCTGCCGTCGCGGTACTCGACCAGGGTCGCGATGCCGTCGACCATCGAGGCCACGGTGTGGCCGCGGTAGACCAGGCCCGCGTTCGAGGTTTCGAGCGGGAAGCCCCCGTTGAAGGTCGCGACGACGCGCTTGCGCAGGGCGTGCGGCACCTCGGCGGGCCCGCGGTGGGAGATTTTCGGCGGCTCGGCGAGGCCGGGCACGTAGTCGAGGTGGGTCCTGCTCGAGTCGATCCAGGCGACCCCGGCGACGAACTGGGGGTATTCGGGGTCGCTGCGGAAGGTCGCCAGCAGCACCGGCGGCCGCGGGCCGGCGTGGGCGGAGGCGGCATGCCACACGCCCTCCCCCTTCAGCGCCGGGTGGATCAGCGGCTTGATCGGCGGCGGCCGGTAGCGCCCGGAGGCGGCGACCCCGACCTGGGGCAGGGACTTCAGCGGCGGGCCGCCCTTGGCGGGCGCGGTCAGCGTGTAGTACCAGTCCTCGATCTGGGAGACGACCCCGTTGCCGCCGTGGGCGCGCATCCACTCGACGCTGGCGATGCCGAGGCTGATGTTGTGGGGGCCGCCGATTGAGCGAACGTAGGAGAGGCCGGCCGGGACGAGGCAGATGATCGTCGCCAACAACGCCACACGGCGCAGCCGCCGCCATGGCGGGATCCGAGCGGCGCCGCGGCGTCGGCTGATCGCGGTCACGA
>Ga0210409_10005519_pt1 | contig 13276 bp, 14 predicted proteins | sample IncBWH17MmetaG_FD_161649 | JGI IMG/M metagenome (GOLD analysis project Ga0210409, IMG submission 161649) | Forest soil microbial communities from Barre Woods Harvard Forest LTER site, Petersham, Massachusetts, United States - Inc-BW-H-17-M | ecosystem: Environmental > Terrestrial > Soil >... | reverse complement strand
ACCGGCGAATGCCAGCGTGTCCGTTGGACAAACCGCGACTTTCAACGTGATGGCCACGGGCAGCGCACCGCTGAGCTACCAGTGGATGCAGGGAAGCACAGCGATCAGTGGTGCAACTTCCGCAAGTTACAGGACGCCTGCGACGACCGCGGCAAACTCCGGCGAGCAGTTCCAGGTGAAGGTGAGCAACACAGCGGGCAGCATCACCAGCAGCATGGCGACATTGACGGTAACTGGAAATTCCACGGGATCGACGGACGTGGTGACGCATCACTACGACATTTCGCGAAGCGGCGTGAATTCCGCGGAAACAGCGTTGACGACCAGCAACATGAATTCGATCACCTTCGGCAAGGTGGGAGAGTTCAGCGTCGATGGGCAGATCGACGGGCAGACGCTTTATCTGAGCCAGCTGGCGATTCCGGGGCAAGGAATGAAGAACGTGCTGTACGTGGCGACGGAAAACGATAGCGTTTACGCAGTGGATGCAGACAGTATCAGCGGCTCGAACGCAACGATTCTCTGGAAATCGTCGGTGCTGCCGAGTGGAGAGGCGCCGGCGGACTCCGGTAGCTTGCCGTGTGGAAACATCAATCCCAATGGGATTACGGCGACGCCGGTGATCGATCGGGGACGCAATGCGATCTATGTGGAGGCGATGTCCAAGTCGTCGACGGGAAGCATCATCCACCGGCTGCACGGATTGGACTTGACCACGGGCAAAGAACTTTTCGGCGGACCGACGACGATTACCGCGACCTATCCGGGAACCGGCGGCAACAGCCAAGGCGGAATGGTCACTTTCGATCCACACGTGCACCACGACAGGGCGGCGCTGCTGGAAAGTGGCGGCAACATTTATACCGCATGGTCGGGGCTGGACGGCGATTGCGGCGAATATTCCGCCTGGGTAATCGCGTATAGTGCCGATACCCTGGCACAGACCGGCGTGATTGATCTAGTTCCCAATAATCATGGCGGCGGAATGTGGATGGGCGGGGGAGGTCCCGCGGCGGACGCGGCGGGAAGCGTGTACGTGATCAGTGGCAACGGATTTGGGGACACGCCCGGAACGAACAGCTACGGAAATTCGTTTGTGCGGTTGACGATTTCGAGTGGACTGAAAGTAGCGGACTATTTTACGCCGTACAACACCATCACCGAGGATAACGGCGATGTGGATTTCGGGTCCGCGGCGCCGCTGCTGCTGCCGGACATGATGGACGCGAACGGAACCACGCGGCATTTAGCGTTGGGAGCTGGGAAGGACGGAAACCTGTACGTGGTAGACCGAGACAATATGGGGCAATTCAACGCCACGAAGAATGATGTGTACCAGCAAATCCAGATCAGCTCACACGAGAATCACTCGTCGCCGATCTTTTTTAACGGGACCGTTTATATTTGTCCGACCGGCGACATGTTGAAGGCGTTCACAGTAACGAAGGCGCAGCTAGGCACGTCGCCGTCGTCGCAGAGCAGTCATGTATTTGGCAGCAACGGAGCAGTGGCGAGTATTTCGGCGAATGGCACAGCGAACGGAATCGTGTGGGCGTTGGACTGGGGCGCCGGGACGCTATTCGCGTACGATGCTACGAACCTGGGGAAGGAACTGTACGATTCGAATCAAGCCGCAAACAATCGCGATCACTTTTCCGCCGTTGGGGGACATTTCGTCACGCCGATGGTGGTGAATGGGCGGGTTTATATCGGCACCTCGAGCAGCGTTGCGGTGTTTGGGTTGCTGCCGTAGTGATGTAAAGTAAAGCCAGCGGTGCTGCGCGAATGAGAATAGCTTTGCTTTCGTTTGCAAGACGATCAGCGGTAGCGATCGCCGCGCTGGTGCTTCTCTCAGTGCCCCACACTGTCGCCTGTAGTTTTGCAGTTGGGTATTTCTATCAGGTGACTGCATTGAAGGGGCAGGTTGTAGGAACGAGCCTTCTCGAAAACACACCAAGCTGACACTGTATGAATATCAGTGTCCCCGCACCCTGAATGATCCGCCGGTTGTAAAGGCGGTTGAAACGGACGGCGACGGGAAGTTTGACTTCGGTCCCATCAAGACAGGCCATTACACGCTGCGAGTAGACGGCGATCAATTTGATGGTAAAAGATCTACCGCTTATGACGAAATCAATCACAATCGACGTGACTCCGGTTTACCTGAATGCACGGGCGGGCATGAATTCATTGTGAGAGAGAAGTGACCTACTTTTCTTCGGGTTGTGAGTTGTCGGGATAGGCGCCGGAGATTAGTTGGTGGTTGCTGCTGCTTTTGCTGCTGGCTGATTGGCGTAATAGCCTTTGCGGGCGTAAACCTTGTAGCCTTTCTCGGCGGCGGAAATTTCGATCTTGCGGAACTTGCCGTCCCAATTTCTGTTTTCGGGGTAGTAGCCGAGGCTGTACTGGTGGTGGAGTTCGTCGGAGATTTCGTCGAGCGCGGCTTCGAGTTTATCAATACCGCGGACTTCGAGCATGCGGCCGCCGGTAGCCTCAGCCAGCTTCTTGAGCAGAGACTCTCCGTGGCTGTCCTTCTCATAGATGTGGAGCACATCACAATTGTCGTGTTTTGAGCCGTCATAAATCTGCAGGACATAAGCAACCACGTCGTTTTCAAGCAGCACTTGCAGGGCGTCTGCCATGGTCGATTCGCTATGAGAATCGCCGGAGAGAGCGACGACGACCACAGCCTTGCGTCCCACCTCGCCCTCGAGGTAGCGGTGCGTGGAAACACGGATGGCGTCGTAGAGGTGGGCTTGGCGGTCCTGATTCAAGGGACGTTTGCCGTTGGTGCCCACCGTGCCTCCGCCGGGGAGCGAGACGTGGGGCTCTGAGCCTTCGTCTGGATATTCGCTCGGCGCTTGCGCGCTGCCAATGGTGGCGGTTGCTTCCCGCAGAAGCGCAATGTCTGAGGTTGGCAATTGGACGATATCCACGCGCGAGCTGTAGCTGACAAGGAAGCCGAGGTCCGTGTGGCGCACTACGTGTTTCAGGAAGAGGGCCGAGGCCTGCGCCTCTTCGCCGAGAATCCAAGGCATTTTCGTGCCCGTGTCGAGGAGCACGCCGACGTTCAGGACTACGTCGCTGTGGTGGGCAAAGAACTTGACGGATTGGGGCTGGCCGTCTTCCACGACGCTGAAACTTTCCTGCGGGAGATCGCTGACGAGACGTTTGTTGTCGTCGCGCACGGTGAAGTAGACCGAGACCAGATCCACCTGGCTTTGGAAGGTTTGTGGCGGGGCAGCGTTATCCTGCGCGAAAGCCGACCGGGGCGAACCCAGAGGGAGCAATGCCAGGACCAGAACCGCGACGTAGAGGCCGACTCGAGTAGGCATAGGTAGGCTCCTTGCACTCTGCGAAGAGGGTGCAGAGTTGGATGCAATCGGGGTGCGGAAGAGTTGTCGTGCGAGTGTCCTCAAGGAGAGAGACGTTTGCGCAGGTTCGATAGTTTCAGCGCTGCAACGCCTAACCCGCCCGTGCGAAGTGGTTTCCACAAGCGGGCTGGGAGGCCGTCTTGCTTCGGTCGTCTTCGAGGACTTGTAACCAAAATAGCAGCAGACTCCTTGCGTTATGCGATTTATCTACCTGACGGCAACCCTTTGCATTGCTTTGGCGTTTCCCCAAGATGTCAGGCGCCAGGTTATTTCCGCGCACGACAGGATTGATGGACCTCTTGGAGGCGAATATCACGTTTCGGATCTTCAAGTTTTCGAAAACGGCGAGGTGATCTACGCAGAAGAAGGCACTAAAAGCATGGGTGCCCAACCAGAGCGCTCAACCTTTCAAACCACGCTTCCTTCTGATGAGATGCGGCGTCTAGCAGAGCGTTTGGGCAGGCAGGATATCCAGTCCCTGCCGACGAAGATATCTCCCAAGACCCGTCCGACAGACTTTTCTTGGCAAAAATCCCTTGAGACTAACCGGCTTGATAAACGCAAAAAATGCAACATTGAAAACTTCTATCCCTTTCTCAACCTGCACGGACCTGTCTATCCGAAGGCAGTCATTGAACTCGAATGTCGTTTGCAGGATATCGAAACCGAGGTGACAAAGCGTTCACCTCCGAAAGATGAAGGCAACTGGTGCAAGGAGTTGCTGAGGAAGAACATGAACCGGCTCAAGCCGACTGCATTGAGGACAAAACGCAACCCACAATCGCTGCCGGTTAAGGCTGGAGCCCAGTTCGGATAGGGGCCGCCTCGAGCATGGTAGATGCCTTTCTGGGAGGCGGAAAACCTGGAGAAAAATATTCGGGTGTCTCGAACAAACCGGCAAGGATGCGAACTTCCGCGAGATGACAATTTTCAACAATACGCTATACATATCACCAAAGGTAGCGGCGGAAATGGCATCAACACCGTCTACCAGGTGGGTAGCACCGGGACACTGCCAACCGGCACAGCAGCCGATCTGGCAAACGTACCGATTACGATTCTGCCGGGATTCCCCAACACTACGGTGAGCACCTCAACCGCGTTTCCTTTCGGGATCTGGTTCGCCAACGAAACTACTCTGTACGTTTGCGACGAACTCGACGGAACGCTCGTCTCTCCCGCGTTGAACGGGAATGTGGCCGACGCGCAAACGCTGGCGACGGCTGGACTGCAGAAGTGGAGTCTGGTAAACGGGACGTGGAAGATAGACTACGTTTCGCAAGATGGCTTGAACATCGGTGTGCCGTACAGCGTTGCGAACTACCCGGCGGCGCTCAACCCCGCAACGGACGGATGCCGGAACATCGCTGGAAAGCACAACCCCGACGGAACGGTGACCATCTATGCGGTGACCTCAACGATCAGCACGAACGGGGATCAGGGCGCCGACCCGAACAAGCTGGTCAAGGTGACTGACCTGCTGTCCGCCACGACCCCGCCGACGGCAGATGGAGACCACGACCGCGATGATCGCATCGGCCACTTTGTGACCATCCACTCGGCAAAGGTGGGCGGAGTGTCTCGTGGGGGGGCGTTAGCGCCAAAGGATCACGACGACAACGATGATCGGTTGTAGGACGTAAGCTCCAGGATTGCCGCACGATCTCTAAAGGAAAACTCCTCGGTCTCGATCCAGGCCGGGGAGTTTTTTGTTTCAGCTGCGGAGTGAGGAATCTGCTTTTTCGTTGGCATCTGGCGACTGCCTTCGGGAGTAAGAAAGTACAGTTCCCTGCCGTCAGGACTCCAACGCGGTTCTTCCCCACCGTTGTGGGAGACCTTCCACCTGCTGGTCACATTGGGAAACGGGGAGACGCACACCTCCCACCTGCCACTCTCGTTCGTGGTATAAGCAACATATTTGCCGTCGGGCGAGAATTTGGGCGTTCCGGACGGGCCACTGTTCCTGAATGTAAGTGCGGCTCTTGTTTTCAGAGGGTGAGTAATACCACACCTCGTTTTCATTGCGGAGCAGGACGTATTTGCCGTCGCGCGACCAATCCCAAGCGTTGACCTGACGGCGGACATCCAAATCCACGACCTGGATCTCCTGTCCGGAGCCATAAGCGTTTCTCTCGAAGACGCGATTAAACGGTGTGCGATTGGAGGTGAAGGCGATTTTCTTGCCGTCGGGGCTCCAGACGCGCACCTGATTTAAAGAGGGGTCGAGGGTCAATTCCGATAGAGCGTCTGTTTCCAGATGGCGGATCCAAATCCCGCTTTGGCCTCCGTCGGCTCGGCGCTGATCGTAAGCGATGCGCCTTCCATCGGGAGAAATACCGGGACTGGAATAAGAGCCAAGAGGACCAATGCTGCCAAGCAGCTTGCCGGACCGGTCGTACCAACTCAGGCGGGAGTCGGCCCGTTCCGATTCAGAATGTTCGATCCCGATTCTAGGGGTTGATCAGCTTGCGGAGCGCTGGAGTTCGCCACCCAAAACCGGGCTGAACAGAAAGTCGTGAAACTCGCCTCGCAGACCGGCGAAGCGGCACAAGGTGGCAATCTGCGCCCAGTGCCGAATCTCATGAATCAGAACGTGGGAAACAAGTTTCCGGGGCGTGGCCTTCAGAGAATTGTTCATCAGACTGAAATCCTGCGGGACATCCCAGTCCTGCGTGGGATAAGTCTCCACGAAAGCCTTCAAATCGGCGCGGCTTTGCCGGCCAAATTGAAAGAGTGCTTCGATGCTATTGTTGGGAATCGAGGCCGTATCGGTTAAAGGGCGGTTGGAGAGCCTGTCGACGTAGCGCTTCTCGGCCGAAAAAATGTGCCGGATCACGTCACCGACGCTCTGAAAGCGGCCGTCGCCATTCGGCCCGGCGCTGGTCGTTAAAACGTCGTCACCGCGCCGAAGAAGCCAGTCATGCCACTTGCCGCGCTCCCAGTCAGTGTATTCAATGAGTTCGCTGAAGCTTAGATTGATGGACATTCCCCCCTCACGCGCGGACAAATTCCGCTAACGCCCCAAGATGGCGCATTTTCAGCGAGTGTAGTTCACTTCGCGAGGGGAGTGAACGGAATTTTTGCGAGCTTCGGAGCTAGCCGCCGATGGCTTTCAGATCGTCCTTGGCTTGCTGCTCCGCGTCTTTGGTGGCTTGCTTGGCGTCGGCATCGGACTTGAGCTGATGGATCGCCTTGTTCAGGCCTTGTGGTTTGTCTCCCTCAGCGACTTTGCAGCCAGAGGTGTCCGCACTAGTGTGCACGCCCGTCACCTCGGCGCGCAGGCAATTGAAATTCACTCCGAGATTGTGGCTGGCGTGCAGCGCGGCGAGGCAGCTATCCAATGTTGAGAACGGAGCGCAGGCATCAGTAGCGGTGGCATTGGCAGCCAACAACCCTTGCGATTGCAGAGCGGGAGTGAGCTTTTTCTCGGCGTCGGTTCTGCTGGGCGCAACGGTGGAGTCCTTGGAATCTTTCTTGATCCACTTGATGGGATTGAGGGAGTGCGGGGAATGCGAGCTGTCCTGAGCGGCAGCGGTTGCGCCCACGCCCGCGGGACCTTGCGCGTTCGCCGGTTTCGGAGTGACGGTCAAAAAGGTTGAAACACCGAAAAGCAGAATTGCGCCAACAGAGTGAGTTTTGTTCATAGGTGCTCCTCGTTGCTGATAGCTGTCAAACAAGAGGCTCCTGGACGTGGCCCCACACTCAGTTGGCCACAACCCAGACGACGCGAAGAACCGAAGAGAGACGGTACTACTCCAATCGGTCACGTTGACCCTTCGAACAGGTAGGGATGTCGGCAGGCGAGCGGGCGAGGATGGCCGATAAACTTTCTTGCGCCCGACGTTTTCATGCACTAGAGTAGCGCGGCAATTGCCCCCGGGAGACCAGGTCGCCAATGCGGAGAAGGAGGCCACAGAATGCGAGTCGGCTGTAGAGAGTTTGCGTTGGGTACTGTTTTGGCTTTGGGACTTGCCGGTTGCGGCGGAGCGGGGGTCTGAGCCCTCGGAAGCCCAAATGAAGGAAGCGATGGACTACGCCATGAATCACCCGCCCGGTGAAAAGGTCAGCGATCCGATCAAGATTGTTTTTTCAAGAAGGAAGCTTGCGACAATCCGACTCCGCAAGGTTTCCGATGCACATTCGAGTTGAAGGTCGAGTCGCGGAATATCGGCGCGTCGATGTATAACAACATTCCCTTCGGGATGTTTTATAAGGACCAAGAATCGGGCAAATGGATGATGCGGGTCACCGCCAGGGCAATCAGAATGATAGTTTTCATGGCTTCCCTTTTCCCCTCCTGTACGAGCTCTGCCGGTTGTCAGTGTACTCTTGCCGTGCTTCTGAACGAGAGAGGAAGTGATACCCGCGATTGCTGAGAACGCAAAATCGTTGCTTCACTTCAATTTTCGCCGTGAGGCAGCCAGATTCGTGCCGTGAGGGTAAGAGCCCGGGGTCGCCGTAGTAGTCCGTCACGGTACAGACATATTCGTATCCGGGTTTCCATTCCAGGTTGTCAGTTTTCTGATTGTCTAGTCGTTAGGGCAGCAAGCCGTAGACCGTGACTTGGTTGCTGTTTCCGACATACACTTTTCCATTCGCGACCGTCGGAACAGCGAATTTCACCGCTCCACCTGCCGCATCACGCGTGCCTGCTTGCGTACTGTCATATAGTTCGATGGCGAGATTCGTAGCGTCATATGCTCTCAGGACAGCGGTGGGCGGTTTAGTAAGCACCGTGTCGTTCTGAACATCCTCCTGAATGATCCACACGATGCCATCGCTCGTTCTGCTCGTTCCATTTGAGGATACCGACGGAGTTGCTCCCGGAAACGCCAGTGTAATCGAGCTGTGCGAGGTCTGTGCAACCATTCCGTTGGTCACTTGGAAGGCTCTTACATAGTCATCCCACGCAGCGAAATACACATTGCCGTTCCAGTACGCCGGACTCCCAAACAATCCTCTGCTCGACAGTCCAGCCAGTGATTGGATGTTCTTGTTGCTCGCGGCATTGTATTTCCCCATGCCGTCGCGGTTCACCGAGTAAATCACTCCCTGCTTGCCCGCTCCGATCAGTACGTGAGCATACGTCCCGGTCTGGTCCGGAAGCAGAACCAATCCGCTTGAGCCAACATCCGCATCGGTGGCGTCCAGCGTGGCTTGGTTATAGGGTGTGAAGTAATCCAGCACCGTTCCACTGGAATTCAGTTTCACGATGCTGTCTCCGTAGTCGCGCCCCCCGGCGTTCACATCGAACGGTCCATTCCCCGTGTTGAAATAGATGTTCCCGCTGCCGTCAGCTGCTGGCCCACAACCGGATTGCCAGATGGCCCCTTCCCCGTTCGTGGGAGCGGTGTTGAATACCATCACTCTTTGCAACGTGCTGGCGTTGTAACCTAGCAGCCAACCGTACCACGGAGACATGTCCCCATGAGACCCAAACCCGATATACACCACCCCATTCACCAACAATAGCCCTGGCCGCTGCAAGTGCTGCTTGGGAAGAAGGGTAACTGATCCGCTTGCGGCCTGGATGGGCACCGGGCCCCCAAACTTCTCTTGCCCCGTGGTGACACTCAGCGCGTGCAACCGGTACACATAGCTCGTCGGGCCTTCCTTGGTAGCCGCAACCACATACAACGTGCCGGTCGAAGAATCGATCACCGGCGTGCTGGTGATCCCAAACTCCGGGTAGATGGTTGCGCAGTTTCCATCCGCCGCCTCCCCACAAGGAATCGCAGTAACCCCGGCGGCCGGATTGATAAAGCTGGTATGCCAAACCGGCGTCGTTGAGGCTCTGTCCGCATCCCAGGCATACACGCTGTCGTGCTCGGTGGCTACAAACACCAGATTATGGACCTGCGTTCCAACGGTTACGCCGGGCATATACAACGGTTGCGCAAAAATCGGGCCATCCACCGGCAGCGAGAAGAGCTTGCCAAATGTCGACGAGTTCACGTTCGCCGTGGTCAGAATCGTCTCATGCACGTTCTGTCCGGTTCGCAGATTGTCGTTGTGGTAGGTGAGCACAGCGGCAGAAGAAGCGACATGCGTAACGGCAAGAGTCGCGGTCCGCGTGGAACTGTTATAGCTGGCGGAAATGATGGAGCTTGTGGAGGAAGAGACCACAGAGGTTGTAATCGTAAACGTGGCACTGGTGGCCGCAGCTGGGACAACCACACTGGCCGGGACCTGAGCCGCTGCCGTGTTGGAACTGGTCAGAGAGACAGTGGCCCCGCCACTTAGGGCGGGCCCACTCAACGTCACCGTGCCCTGCGAACTGCCACCTCCTACTACACTGGTCGGGTTCAGCGTCACCGGCAGCACCGTTGGAGTTCCATGCGCGACTGTCAAGGAAGCAGCCCGAGTCGTGCCTCCGAAGCTCGCGGAGATCGTGGAGCTGGTGGACGAAGCCACGGCGGTCGTGGTGATCGTAAACTTGGCACTGGCAGCTGCAGCAGGGACAACAACGCTGGTCGGGACGTGTGCCGCGGCAGTGTTGCTGCTGGTCAAAGTAACCGTGGCTCCGCCAGTGGGCGCTGGGCCGCTTAACGTAACCGTCCCTTGAGAACTCGTACCACCAACAACGATCGTTGGAATCAGTGTCAGCGATGCCGCCGATACTCCATTCGTTGTCAATGCACCTACTGTTGTAGAGGGCACCGTCGCTGCGTAGCGGCGGGACCGCACAAAACTGAAATGCGCCACCATATTTTCCCCGCCAAATATCGCCACCCCACCACTGCTAAACTGTGCATCCGTCGTATGCAACTTCGGTACCCCATTCACCGACACGTCGATCGACGTAGAATGGACCGCCATCGATAGCTTGTACCACGTGTTTAAACTCACCGCTCCCACGGCCGCCGCCCCCAATTCGGTCGCCCAATCAGTGTTGTTCAGCCACTTATAAACGTACAGATTATCGGTCGAATTCAGATCTGCATAAAAATTGCTCGAATATAGATTCGACGGCCCATTCAGCCGCGCTCCCAACCCCCATTCCCGCCCGCTGATCTGCTTCCCATACGCTTCCCATATGTAGTCCGTCCCTGTGTAACTCTTACTGTACAGAAGTTCGTTCGGTGGGCGGTTCGTCTTCCCCTGCAACACCGAACCCGTCAGTCCATTGGGCAGGGTATCAGTCACGACGGTCCAACTCCCTCCCCCCACCGTCCATTTCGTCGTGTTAACGCTCCCCGAACTGAAATCATCAAAGAAATCAAAGGTCGTGTTCCCGTTCGATGCGCTCACGGCAGCTGAGTTTCCGTAATACATGAACAACGTTGCCCCGGTAGACGGAATCGATGACACCTTCACCCACAGGCTCGCGCTCGAACTCCCGCCTTTCCAACTCTCAATCCAGAATGGGAGCAGCGTTACTCCATCACTCGCCGTAAACCGGATGTCCGCCCCGTTCGCTCCTCGCACCTTGGTGAAATCAAACCCCGACCCTAACGCCACGTGTACCTGATAGCCGCTCAAGGGTGTTCCACCAGGATTGGCGATCGACACCCTGCTCCGATAGAGCCAGCTGGAACTCAGCCAACCAACCGATTGAGCCTGGCCGATTGGAGCGAGCGAAAAGAGCGCGACCACACAAAGCAGGGGATGAAAGCTTCTGAGCATGTCGGTGTTCGATTGTTAAGTACGATAGCTGAGGGAAGGGGTCAGCTCGACGGGGTGAGTTTAGTCCAACCATCTTGCTGCGTCAAGATTTCGTCTCACGCCGTTAGGCGCAGATCGGAACTGAAGAAACCTCGCCCACAAACCGGGCAACTTCATATTTGCATGCCGGAAACTCGCCGAAGCCTACGCCAACGGTAAGTTCAAAATTCGGAAAAAATTCGCGCACCCATACTCGTGCGCGTTGACCCCGGGAGTGGTTGAACCGAAATCGTGTGACTGCCCGGGCTCAGCGCCGAAATGGTAAGTGCCGCATTGCCTGCACTAAGAGCAATGCTGATGACTCTTTACGCTACCGGCGCCAGGAATGCCGAACTGACGCGCCTGAAGTTCAGCGACTTCGACAAGCAACGCATGGTCGTGCACATCCAAGGTCGCAAGGGAGGCAAAGACCGTGACGTAATGCTCAGTTCCAAACTGCTCGAAGAACTTCGTGGGCACTGGCACCGCCTACGCCGTAGACCCAAAGTGTGGCTCTTTCCCGGCCAGCACAACCATCGCGGAGATCGGCCCCCATCGATACGAAAATCGTTTGGCATGCCTGCTACCAAGCCGCGCAGCGTGCCGGCCTTCAGAAACGCGTGCATCCGCACACCCTGAGTTGGGACTATCTGGCGGATAACATCGTTCGCGGTGTGGAAATGCCGGAACGTCTTCTCAAAAAACCCCACCAGTTCCTAAATGCTGATGAAGTGAGGCGTCTCGTTGCCGCGGGTACAGAACCAACCCGGACCATAGTTTTGCTAGCAATCATGACTGGACTGCGGATTGGAGAAATCCTGGCATGGCGGTGGAAACGCCTCGACTTCATAAGGGAAACGTTAGTCGTCGTGGAGACTTGCTACCTGGGTCGATTTTGGAACACCGAAGACCCGCGCTAGCAAGAGGGAGGTCCCGTTGTCGTCTGACGTTGGAGAAGCATTGAAGACCCATTTCTCTATTTCGGCAAATCGCAACCCAGAAGCTTTGCTATTCGCGACTCGCAACGGTGGTCCCTTAACTTCGAACAATTTGCGGAACAGGGAATTTCGTTCGGCGTGCAAGCGCGCTGGGCTCCCGAAATTGAGTTGGCATTCACTTCGCCACACTCATGGGACAGTTCAGGGAACACCGCTAAAGCTTGCCCAAGCCCAACTTGGGCATTCAGACTTGGCAACAACTCTTGAGGTGTACACACACGCCAGCGCGATTGCTCAGCGTGAAGCCGTGAACCTCCTTGAGAGCCAATTGTTCCCAAGTGTTCCCAAAAAGGCCGTCGAGAGTGGCCGTAAAGAAGAGGCAGTGTCGCCAATTAATTGATTTTTCAGGATTACAATAAGTGGCGCGCCGGAGCGGCCAGGGAGATTCGAACTCCCGACCTCTCGCTCCGGAGGCAAATGTAGAAACGCTAAGTAGTTGGTGGGTCCAGCACTTTCCTATGTCGCAGACTACGGTTTTGCAGGGTATTTGGCGGTATTTGTTCCCAAGTTGTTCCCACATTGTTGGCCGACTGCAGCGGAAAAATCATGTGCTGGAAAAAGAGAAGGCTAGAACAGGGCGCCGATGGAATCGGACAATGCCGTTATTGCGCTGAGTTGGCGACGGTCGTCTGAAGTATGGAATCCCTCCAAGCAGAAACAGAAGAAAAAACCCTTCCCGTGGCGTTTTGCGTGCATACTGGTTGCTGACTGGGAAGGGCGAATCCACATTCTCAACTTCATCTACTCTGTTCTCCGTGTAGACTGGCTCCCATACCTCGTTCCACCGGCAAAGAAATATATGCCCTCCCTGTTTTCCCCGATGACAAGTTTCCTAGCTTCAGAAGTACCGTAGCGACTGATACCTCTCCGAGACTGAGTCAGTGACCGGTAGTTTTTCTTGTTAGCCTAGTCGCGATACGCGAAGCATTCACAGACCGCGCACTTAGCCACGGTCGGAAAAGGGCCTTACCTGTGTACACGTCTGAAATTGTTCAAGCATGGGGCAAGATCCTGAAGGGTGAACCACCTTCGCTTTCGATCGAAATTACCAAGGAATGCCCATTGAAATGCCCCGGCTGCTACGCGTACGACGCCGCCCATCTCGGCGGCGGACCAACGCTGCGCGACCTGAACGATCGAAGGGGCCAGGCTCTCGTAGATGGAGTACTTGAGGTTGTCGATCGCATCAAGCCTTTGCACTTGTCGATTGTCGGTGGCGACCCCCTGGTCCGCTATCGTGAATTGGAATTGATGATTCCA
>Ga0210409_10005518_pt1 | contig 13276 bp, 12 predicted proteins | sample IncBWH17MmetaG_FD_161649 | JGI IMG/M metagenome (GOLD analysis project Ga0210409, IMG submission 161649) | Forest soil microbial communities from Barre Woods Harvard Forest LTER site, Petersham, Massachusetts, United States - Inc-BW-H-17-M | ecosystem: Environmental > Terrestrial > Soil >... | reverse complement strand
GCGTTGCGTTATGGAGTTTTCGCTGCCGCTCTGTTTACCTTCGTCTTTGGTCTGCCGCTTTGGTTCTTGCAAGAACCAAAGCGAACAGCAGCAATCAAAGAAACCGATAAAACGACAAGTGCGGTCTTGGAGGAAAGCACGAGAAATAGCGGACCTTTGGCGGAGGCAGTGTTACATCAAAAGCATGAACGGCTGCCGGTCGCCTTGTTTGTGAAATTACTGTTACCTGATCTTCTCTTTACGATGGGCGAGGGTGCGGTCGTCGCCCTCATGCAACTGTTCTTTATCTTGCGCTTCAACCTCTTACCAGGCCCCCTGGGCATTATTTTCACGATTTCGGGTCTCGCTGGTGGTGTCTTCTCACTCACTGCTCCTCTTTTTGTCAAACGGTGGAGTAAGCTGCGCGTCGTTACCACTGTCCAGTATCTCACTGCGCCCTTGATGATTTTGATTGGTTTCGCTCCTACGCTGCCTCTAGCAATCGCCGGTGAGTATACCCGCTCCTTTATGCGCACGCTGATCGAACCTATCTACGCAGCCTTTGCCATGGAACAGGTTTCAGATCGCCACCGCGCAACCCTATCCGGCTTCTATTCGGTCACGTGGAGCGTAGGATTTAGTATCGGGCCTGCGATTGGTGGATGGTTGCAATCCAACGTGAGTCTTTCCGTATCCTTTATCTTTGGGGCTATCTGTCTCACAGTTAGTGCTAGTCTATTATTGCTCTTCTTTGGCACACAACTTAAACGACCGCGTAGCATGGAAAGCTAAACAGGGAAGTGTAAAGATTCGTTATCAAGAAGCCACAATGTCAGTACTCTCCGCTTTCGCTCTTTTTACCAAACTGGCATAAGGTCAGGAATATCCCGATTCAGTATGTGGTAATGTGGATGAGGAAAAGTCGAGAATAAGCTACATTCATCTCAAATATTTCTCAAGGTTGTAATACTCAGAAACAGAAAGAGAATACAATGAACAAGGCTCGCACTCACATTTCGCCATACGGGTGGAGTATGATCTTCATGCTCCTCGCCCTGGGGGTGATCAACTTTGCCGACAAAGCAGTCCTTGGCCTGGCAGCAGTACCCATCATCAAGGAGTTGCACTTGAGCCCGGCGCAATATGGGCTGGTGAGCGGGAGTCTCTTCTTGTTGTATGCACTGTCATCGGTGTTGGTGACGGGGTGGTCCGATCGAATCGGGACAAAAAGAGTCCTGGCGCTGCTTGCAACGAGCTGGGCTATCGTACAAGTCGCCACTGTGTTCGTCTTCTCCTTCCTCGCGTTGCTCATCACCCGCATTATGCTTGGAGCAGGAGAGGGACCATCATATGGGACGTCTGTTTCCGCTGCTACACCATGGTTGCCTGCCGATCGTAGTACATTTGGTCTGGCTATCGTCACCTTTGGCAGCGCGATTGGACCAGCAATCTTTGCACCACCACTCACCTTCCTGATTGTCGTCGTGGGATGGCGCTCTGCTTTTGCGCTGCTTGGAGGTATCGGTTTTCTCTGGGTGATCATCTGGCTGCTGGTCGGGCGAGAGCATCCAGAAACGAAGCGCATGCTCGTAGATGAAACACAGGAAAAGCACCCCAGGTCACGCTGGGCAGACATACGTCCAGTGCTCTTCTCGCGCACCGTCCTCTTCTCTACCCTTGCAGCGTTCGCCTCGTATTGGGCAATTGCGCTGTATCTGAGTTGGAACCCGGTATATCTGGTCACCGTGCGACACCTCAGGCTCAGTGATCCACTCTACTTTGTAGGGATCACGCTTCCTTATGTGGTAGGAGGAATAGCAATGCTTGGTTTTGGCGCGTTCGCTGATCGCGTCTTCCGCCGGACAGGGAGTCATCGTCGATCCTACGTGTACACTGTTACAGCTTTACTCATCGTGAGCGCTCTGTGCCTGTACCTTGCAGTGAGCGTTCCCTCAACGCTTGGCTCCGTCATCTTTTTCACGCTCGCGCTCATAGGGGTCACCATCCCTATTTTGTCGTCCATCATCGCGGCGGTAGCTCCGGCAGCACACCGCGGTGCTGTCCTAGGTTCTTACGTGGCGATAGCAACACTACCAGGTCTCATTGCTCCATTGGTTACCGGGTTGATCATCCAAGCGGCAGGGAGGAACGTGGCGTCTGGATTCTACCATGCATATCTGCTAGCAAGCCTGTTACTCCTGATAGGTGGGATCGCTTTCCTTGCATTTACGAGGCCCGACGACGAACGACACATAGAGAAGGTCTCACGAGGTGCTGCGCATGTACAATCATAGTGAGAGGTGAGGTGTGTTTTGGTGGGAGTAACTGCATGACGTCTTGTTATCTCATCCTGAAACCCACCCCCAAAAACCTACAAGTTCTCGAGCAGTAATTACCTCAAGAAAGGCTTATTTTAAGCCCTTCTTGAGATCAGTCTCTACCTCATCGACGATTTCGTCGACATCATCCGCAAGTTCATGCGCAAGTGTCGTAAATCCGCGAGTGAATTCGCGCGCGGCACTCACAAAATGCTCCCTGGGTTCTTCAGGAAGAAGGTACACAGGCGCCAGAGCCAGGCGTACCCCCACTCGAAAGAGCGTATTGAAGAATTGCTGTGAAGCCTCCTTGAGTTCATCACGAAGAAGTTGCTCACCAGGTGTAGTTGACTCCGTACCAGAAGACGCCTTTGTGTGTATCTGCTCTGTTTGTGTCTTTGTAGTGACAGCCATCTGCGTACCTCCATACTTAGACGAAATAAATGACAATAAGATGCCCATCTCTTTTCAGGCTTGGATTCACCGTTTCCATCGCATGGATTATACAATAAGCATCGTGACGATGTCATGAATCATATTCTCTCAGTAGTATCGTCTTATGCTTCACCTTCTTCACGACTTTTGTGCTTCCACGCACTCGACCACAAGCAGCGGGCAGCCTAAGGCATACAGTGTATTGATGACCCATATGAGCGCTGCCTGGTCTACCAATAAGCCCGTCAGGATCGTCACTGGATATTGATTTAGCATACTATCGTGCTCGATTTTCATGCCAGCACAATAATCGGACCAATTCTTGTCTAGCTTTCCAAGGATACAGATCCTATAGGTCGCAGGTTCAAACATACTCGAGCTTGGGAGGCGTATGTTCATGGTTCGTTCCGTTCTTTGGACTTCTTCACCTCTACGTTCTGCTATAGCATGATAAGCGGCTACGACTGGTATATAAGCTGCTGGCATACAATGCAATGTCGAGTATGAGTCTTAGAAACACCCAGAGCCAATCCAACCGATCACTACGACCAAAGAGTTTCCTATGACATACATCATTGGCCTCCCAGTATAAGCCATCGGGGCCGGTTCCACTCTTGCGCACGAGTTGTGGCGCCAATACAATCTACGAAGGAAGGAACTTCGTGGTGCTCAAGCCAGTTATCCTATGCGGAAGCACCACCAATAATGAGGTCCTTCTCTCCGTCTGATTGGTATACCCGCCCCACTTTTACACTCACTGTTCTATGCTGCGCACATTGTATCCTTATGAACTAGTGCACGACTACGTCGCCGTGCCAAAAGCTGACCTCACGCCAGGAAGCATGCAATACAGCAGGATGATGGCATTGACGATGACGGATACGGCTACATCCTCCCAGGTATTTGTCCCAAACAACGAGAAGAAGTCGAGGATCAGATAGAACATGGTGACGATCACCAGGAACATCCAGGCTTGAGGTTCAACACGCCAGAGCATCATGGTCAACCAGATGTAGACCCAGACGAGCAACCCATACATCAGCGCATACCAGAAGCTGTAGGCATGGATTTTGTAACCAGATGGACCGATGAAGAATGGGATGATCCCCAGGAACTGGAGCGCATGGATGGCTGCTAGGACTGCTGCGATACCTGCCAGGATCGCAAGGATGGTGACACCAATGGGACGTTCTCTCATGAGATAATTCCTTTCACTTAACATCATACACATAACACTATTGGGTGAGTTCCTTAATTTTTCAGACCGTCTTCTGAAATCAACATCAAAGACAGTCACCAGAAACTACACCTCAGCTTTCAGTATACATGCATAAGACTAAAAACACATCGCACAAACGTATTACTTTTGACACCTGTATAACACTCACAGGAATGTACAACAGGCGGGTTATCTAATACGAGTTATCTAGTATAAACACACTATACAACCCGAGCCTTTCCAGATTTTGTCATGCTTCCCGCAGAGAAATTAGCTTATTTTAAGGTTGTGTTTTTGACCCGGGACAGGTATGCTTAAAAGATAGGTATCCTTGTTACTTGAGCCTCATGATCGTCGAATACAGCGAATAATGAGAAGAACCAAGTAGTGGCAGCCTGAAGGAGTAGGTCACCATGGATACAGAAAACGAATCGCTACCGACCGAAGAACGAACTTCGATAGATCAACAGACCGATGCCATAGCGCAGGTACCGCCACAGACGGGTAACGCACCCTTAGTAGGGCAGCAAGTAACACTTATACCCCATTTGCAGCGAATCTCACGCTTTCTTGAGGACGTTCGACCCACGCCGGGGTCGAATGTCACGCGTATCTATGGCCTTAGCGACTGCGTCATCGCCGTTGCATTTACGCTCGTCATTGTCAATATTCGTCTCCCACCCGAGGGCTTAAACGAGTCCCAACTCCAGAGCTTCATCACACACAACATTCTGTCAGACGAGATACCATTTTATCTCGCCACCTATCTCGTGGTCGCCAGTTCCTGGATCTCCCATTACCGCATCATTACCTATCTGAAGCACTCCAACAGCCTCTTCCTCATCTTAAATGTGTTGTTTCTGGCATCGATTGTCTTTCTTCCCGTTCCGGTCGCTTTTTTCTACCAGTATGGCAACCAGATTGGGAGCCTGCTGGTGTTCGCTTGCACACAACTGGTCACCAGTGTGACGCTCCTCTTGATGTGGGTTGTTGCCAGGGTTGACCACCTGCTCGATCCAGCGATCCCTCCTGAGTACCGTAGATATACCACAGCACGGTTGGTCGTCATCCCCATTGGAACCCTTTTCGCTATTGGCATCGCCTACTACAACGTCTGGGTAGCCGAGGGCATCTTGCTATTCTTTTACGTCCTGGGCTGGTTCTTGCGCGGCATCTTTTATCGCCACCATCAGAGGGCAGACTCCCTGGAAGGAACCGTCCGTATGTGCTCGATTACCGACAATATGACTGCTGTGGCAATCACATTCCTGATCACCACTATTACGAGCATCCTCCTTTCCAATAGAGGGCAATCTTTTTCGACGGCGTTGAATGAGGTACTGGCAGAATTGCCTGTCTATGGTTTTAGCCTGCTGATCGTAGGCTTCTTTTGGCTCTCACACCACCGCATCTTCATGGTCATCCGACGCCATAACATGACGTTGATCTGGCTGAACTTTGCCTTTTTGCTGTGTATCGAGTTCCAACCCATCTTCAACAACCTGCATGCGAGCTATCCGTCATCACAGACTACAACTTTGCTCTATACCTCGGAACAGGCAGCTACAGGCTTGATGCTCCTGGTCATCTGGTGGTACGCGGCCAAAGGACACAGGCTCATAGACAAGACGATGGACCGATTTGAAATCATGTTTTTCGCGTTTCGCGCACTCCTGGTTCCGATAATCTTCATTCTCTCCATTGCCATCATTTTATTTCGAAACAACATCGTCATCTATTTCTGGCTGCTGGTGATTGTTGTGGAAGTGATCGACCTGGTCTACAGGCGCATTCGACGCACATCGCATGAGGAAGATCAACTTCAGGGAGAGGCCGACGTGTGAAAAAGAGTGTGTTTTAGGAGTGTATCCCTGCTGGTACATCCTCAGAGTGGGGAGGACATCAAGCAAGTTGATGATCAAGTGCATAGCGCGTCGCAGCACTGCGCGAATGAACGGCCAACTTACTGAAGATCGAATGGATGTGCACATTGACGGTGTGCCGACTTAAGACAAGGCACTCGGCGATCTGTTTGTTACTCAGTCCCGTCGCGAGTAGGCGCAGCACCTCGATTTCACGCATCGTCAACTCCGCATACGCTGAGAGTAAAAGTGGTTCTGTAGTCCTTAGAGTGAACGCCGTGCGACTCTCTGAAAGAGCTTCCTGGGATGCTTCCGCACCCTCCTTTTTCACCGAGCACTCAGTATCATTGTTCTCTGCGATCTCTCTGTTGTGCTTGACGTCTTCTCCGAGCAGAGCGGTAGCCATTCCTCCCTTGCCCAGTTCATAGAGTGCCTTCGCTCGTACTTTGGGTGTGACTAACCCCTGCTTCTGTCCAGAGACCCCTAGAACCTCTTCGAGGAAGCAATGGCCCCGACTTCGACACCTTGAAAGCGACCAGAACTGTCTCAGAGCTGCCTCCAACCGTAGAGCTTCCTCTCCCTTCTTGCGCTCTAGCAGCCACTCCCGTGCCGCACGCAGATTGCCCGCCTCCCGCTCCAACCGATCAGTCCACACGGCCTGATTGGTATCAGCCAGGACTGATGCCTTTTCGGCGAACGCCAGGTAGTAGGCAGCATGGACATCCCGTGCCTGTTCTAGCTCTCCGCACTCTGCCAACTGTTCCAGGGCATAGATACGGATCAACTCCAGGAGAGCGAGGCGAGGTTCATCCTCCCCAGATGGGGAAGACCCCAGCAAGCTTTTGTCGACGAGCGATCGCACACCGTCAAGCACCGAGATAGTCAATCCCCCTAGCATTGTTGATAGAGTCTCTACTGCTTGTAGTGAACATTCTCCGGCAAAGACGGCAAGCCTTCGGAACAGGGTTTGCTCATCTGGCGTGAGCAAGTTATCATTCCAGCTAAGCGTCTTGAACATTGTCTTCTGGCGCTCAGGTACATCCCTTCTCCTTCCTATCAACACCTTTAATGGATGCTCTAGCCGGAAAAGCAGCGCTTTGGGAGACAACACATTACTCTGCTCTGCTGCCAGCTCGATGGCCAGCGGCACACCCTCCAACCGCGTACAGATTGCAGCTATGTCGCCTGCGTTCTCAACCGTCAACTGGAATCCGGGCAGCATGGCCTGGGTACGCTGCACAAAGAGCGCCACAGATGGAACCTGAGACAAGCTCTCTGGCTCCAAAACATGCCGCCAATCGGGGACTTCAAGCGGTTGGACCCCACATATATATTCACCCCCTATATGCAGGAGGACACGGCTGGTTACCAGGATCTTGAGCCCGGGACATGATGAAAGTAGATCAGCGAGGAGTGGTGTCGCCGACAGCACCTGCTCGAAGCTATCGAGCACGAGTAAGAGCTGCTTGTCGCGAAGATAGGTTTTGAGAAGGTGAATTGGGATGCGATCTCTCAACTCTTGCAGTCCAAGCGCTTGGGTGATAGCCGGGATGACGAGATCGGAATCGTAGACCGTAGCCAGCGAGATAAAACAGACCCCCTGTGCAAATGCCTCTCGTAATTCGTTCCCAAGCGCTAGGGCGAGATGCGTCTTGCCTATGCCCCCCGGGCCAGTCAGTGTCACCAATCGCACATGAGGGCGCAGGAGCAGCTCTCGCGTTACTTGTAACTCCTGTTCGCGCCCAATCAGTGGTGTGAGAGGTACAGGCGCACTTTGGTAGTGTGTATTCAGGCTATCATGGGATGAACGTGCCGCAGCGTAATGTATTTCCGGTAGAGCAGTAAGATAATATGGAGATGAGACAGTCTGACTGGCTTCTTCCAGAGCTTTGGCAAAGCTGAGCACGTCGACGAAGCGCTGTGTGGGTTCCCTGGACAGACCTTTCAACACTACTTGCTCAACCGCACGTGGAATGTCAGGAGGCGCATCGCTGAGCGAAGGTGGATTAGTGTACAGATACTGATTGGACAAGTGAGCAGCCGGACCCTCAAAGGGGAGATGGCCACAAAGCCACTCATAGACCATCACCGCAAGAGCATATTGGTCACTCGCTGGGGCAGGTTGACCATGGATCAGTTCAGGAGCCATGTAAGATAGAGTTCCCAAGAGCTCTCTCACTCGTAATGACTCTCGATAAGAGGTAAGCAAGGCCAGACCAAAATCGCACAGCAGGGCTTCGTGTTCTGATCCCAGCAGCACGTTCTCCGGTTTGATATCCCGGTGAACCAGGTGTTGGTCATGGGCATACTGTAAGGCAAAGGCCAGAGCCATTGTGTAGGTGACAACAAGGGGCAGCGGCACTGTCATACCAGCATGATGCTTCTGGCGTAGATTACCATTGGGAGCGTAATCCATCACAAGAAAAGGGACGTCCCTTTCCAGGCCGAAATCAAACACACGAATGATGTGCGGATGCACCAGGTGGCTGACATGACGCGCTTCGGTGAGGAAATCTGCCAGCGTGGACGAGTTCAAGCGTGAGTGCAAGACCTTTACGGCGACAGGTGTGTTCAGGTACAGGTGCTCACCGAAGTAGACATCGGCAAAAGCGCCCTTACCGAGTAATTGTTTCAAACGATAATTTCCCAGTTGTTGCTCTACACGTTTCATGTCGTACTTGCCTTGTCTGGTATCCGCACTCTCAGCTGTTTGTCAGCAACATGCACGTAGATCGGGGTGTGTCCCCTCACCTCACCATCAAAGGTGGCCTCTCGTGGATCAGCGCTCGTCATGATTGTCACCCCCCGGGCTTGTACATGGTGCATACCTGGGATACCTGATAACTCGGCAGGGTGGTGGGTAAATGTGCGCTTTTCCCCAGGCGAAAGGGAAGTCACTGCTTGCTTTTTAGGAGCAAAAGAACGAGCAATGTTTTTCCCTAAGGTACCCATGTCCATCTGCTCGAACACAACAATATCAAGCAAGCGATCTTCGAAGCTTGAACCGGCAATGTCAAATTCCCGTTGTCCTCCAAATATCGGCGTGTTGATGACGGCGACCTGCAGCGCACGAGAACGCAGAGTGGTGAGAGTCTCAGGTGTGCTGCTTGCTGGTGATGCTACTCCTTGAGGAGAGACAGTCACCTGTGGTAGTGCCAATCCCTCAAATTCGAGTCGTATATCGAGAGCATCGCGAGCTACCGCTGTCTTGAGCGCAGCATAGGGATACGTCATACGCCCGAAGCGCTTGCGCGTTGCCACATTGGTCGCGATGCGTGCAAATTGAACGTTGACTCCCACCGTCAAGGCATGTGCGAAGTAGGCATACGGATGAGAACCCTCTTGTGTCGATGCTACGACAGACTGAGAGGAAGTTCCAGGATGTGCAGCATGCTCTGCAGATTGTGCTGTGCCAACATCTACCTCTTGCTCGTTTCCCTGTGCGATGACCTGTGCTGCCTCGCCGATATCTTGTGGAATGTGCAACGCGCGTGCAATATCATTGGACGTGCCCAAGGGCAGTATGCCCAGGGGAAGACCGCTTTCGGCGATGTGAGTAATCACACCTCCCACCAAGCCATCGCCGCCTGCAGCGATAGCCACATCAACGCCGTTCTCTTGCCAGACTTTTCCCTGTGCAGGCAAATTATCTAAGTCGGCTATTGAAATACTCTTGACGACCTCTAACCCTGCTTGTTCAAGGTGTTTGATGGCATCTGGGAGTTTACTCGATCTCCCCGAATGTGGACTATGAATCACTATAACTCGTTGTGGCATATTCTTCTCCTCTTTGATCCAGTGTTCACTTTCAGGTCTTCATTGTTTCCTCCAGCTTCAACAGTTTGGTGAAGAAGCGATCAAGCTGATAGCGCTGCCCATCTGGTTCTCGCCAGAGAGCGAATGGGTCTTCAGGATGGTAGGTCCTAATCTCGGGCCAACGCACACGTTTCATGGTCATGGCCCAGCGCATCATCCCACTCGCGCCAAGGCTGTCTAAGCGATCGGCATCATAAGGCACTCGCGCTTCCAGTGTCGCTGTTTCGATGCCATAATGCTGGAGCACGTACTAGAGCGGTCTCATTCTAAGGCAATGCATCCATTTTGGCCACATCTGTGATCACCACCGAACCCTCTGGAAGTCTGGACTCTTCACTCAGGGGAGAAGTTAGCACTGCATCTGTTGCATTTTGCGCAATCACATCAGTTGCAGCTTGTGGGCTTTGGGCGTGAAGTTCTTCCAGACGTGCTTCCAGGGTGTGCAGAGTGGTGCTCCGCTCCTCCAGACGAGCCTGTGCCTTCGACTGTTTCTTCTGCGCTTTTTTGAGATCCTTCTTGGCTGCCTTGATTGCCAGCATCAGTTTCGCTTCACGCCTGGCTTGCTTCTTTTGTTGCTTCAACGCCTCCTCAGCCGAGACAGATGGTTCGTCGCTTGCTGTTGTTGCCAAGATAGCCTCCTTTGTGAAAAAGTGGACAATGTGATCATACCGTTCACCCAGAAAAAAGCCATACCTCGTCACTTAGTACACTTCGGGTACCAGGTGATAGGCTCGCTCCGGTTCTTTATATCCGTTTCGATGCTGTGGTTTCCCGAGCTTGACCTCTTCGTCCGAAAGTTCCTTGTAAGGGATCAGGCCCAAGAGATGTGCGATGCAATTCAGACGCGCCCGCTTTTTATCATTCGAGTTGATGACATACCAGGGGGATTCATCCGTATCGGTTGCCTCAAACATGGCATCTCTGGCCCTGGAGTAATCGTACCAGCGTCGATGCGATTCCACATCCATCGGGCTGAGCTTCCAGATCTTCCTGCCATCTTGAATCCTTGCCTTGAAGCGACGATCTTGCTCTTCCTCGCTGACTTCCAGCCAGTATTTGATCAGAATAATGCCATTCTTGACGATGAAGTGCTCAGCAATGGGTGTATCCTTCAGAAATGCCTCGTATTGCTGGTCGGTACAGAAGCCCATCACATGTTCGACGCCCGCCCGGTTGTACCAACTACGGTCGAAAATGATAACTTCGCCCGCTGCTGGAAAACGCTCCATATAGCGTTGGATGTACATCTCAGATTTCTCGCGCTCGGTCGGTGTGGGCAGCGCCACTACTCGGAATACGCGGGGGCTGACCCGGTCTACGATGCGCTTGATGGTACCTCCTTTGCCTGCTGCGTCACGGCCCTCGAAGACGATGATCACCCGCAATCCCTCGTGTACCACCCAGCGCTGCAGCTTCACGAGCTCGACCTGCAGCTTTTCCAACTCTTTCTCGAACTCCTTACGTTTCATTTTGCCTGACTTCTCTTCCTGGTTCTTGTCGTTGTCCTTGGACATATTTTTCTACCTTTCTGATGTAATGTATAACATATCCTGTTATTGATATGCATGTAACTAACTACCAATTATACTGATCCTTTTCCAATAGGAACATCCCCAACATTCACTCAGGTGCGCTCAACTTTCCCCATTCATCACTTTACTCCCAACCCAAAGGCACCAAGACTGAGTAAGAGCATGGTTGCCACCAGAACAATGAGCAGGAGTGGCCAGACGAAACGGAACCAACGATCGTAGCCGGTACGGGCCACCGCCAGCGCTCCCATGATGATCACCGAGGTCGGGGTAATCAGATTGAGCAAGCCGGACGCTGACTGGTACGAGGTGACCACGATCGAGCGCGGCAATTTCGCGAAATCGGCCAGCGGAGCCAGGATCGGCATCGCCAGCGTCGCATGGGCCGAACTGGACGGGATCAAGAACGCCAGTGGCAAATTGATGATATACATCAAGTTGGCAAACGCCACCGAACCCGTGCCGACCACAAGGCCTTCCAGGGAGTTGAGCACCGTGTCGGTGATCAAGCCGTTCTTCATAATCACGGTCACGCCGCGAGCGACCGCGATAATCAGGGCAGGGGTGAGGAAATCTCTGGCTCCCTGCACAAATGTATCGACTAATTCCTGATCGCGATAGCCAGCAATCAACCCGATGACGATGGCAGCCAGCATGAAGAGCGCCGACAGTTCGCCGAACCACCAGCCCAGCGTGGGGAACGGAAGTCCCAGGTCTTTCCAGGGAATGACGGCATAGATGAGAATGAGGAAAGCGAGCGCAAAGACCCCCAGGATGATCTTGCGGCGGGTCGTGAACTCGGGAAGCTCTTCCTGCTCTGACTCTTTGCCCAGGAACTCACGCTGGTGCTTCTCCCGCAAGTCGGCGACTATCGAGCGCGACGGGTCAGCCTTGACACGGCTGGCGTAGCGCATCACAAAGAAGATGCCGATTCCGACAAAGACGATGAACATGATGATGCGCAGCAGCAGGCCCTCGCTGATGGAAATCCCAGCCGCCTCCGAACCGATGCCGGTGGCAAAGGGGTTGATCGTGGAGGCAGTCACCCCCAGGCCAGCACCCAGCGCAATGGTGGCCACGGCGGTCATGGTATCGTAGCCCAGCCCCAGGAAGAGCACAATGATGATGGGATAAAAACCGAGCGTTTCCTCGCCCATGCCGAAAGTCGTGCCACCCAGGGCAAAGAGCACCATCAGCACTGGGATCAAGAAGACCTCGCGTCCCTGCAGCGCTTTGGTGACACTGCCGATACCAGCGGCAATGGCGCCCGATTTCATGGTCATGGTGATAAAGGCGCCGATCACCAGCACGAAGAGGGCGACCCCGATCGAGCCGTAGAGGGCGCCTTCGTTGTTGACCGAGACGTTTCCGGCGTTGACCGCCTCATTGGGATTATCCTGCGGCAGGAGCGGGCCTGGATTGCTTAAGAGGCCATACATGCCATTGATGGGGGCCAGCAAAATATCGCCGACGCCCTGGGGGTTGCGCGCAACCTGGTGATAGGTTCCCGGTTCTGGATTGCCTTCGGCGTTGAGATTATAGACCCCGGCGGGGATGATCCAGGTGAGAATGGCCACCAGGATGGTCAGGCCGAAGAGGATCGCGAAAGTGCTGGGGAACTGAAACCCTTTCTTCTTCTCAGAAGAACCTTTGCTCTCTTCTTGTTGACTTTCTTTCGCCTCCTCTTGTTGAGGCTGTGTCGTCTGACCAGTTCCTGGTCCCTCCATGTCTGTTGAATCATTCATCCTCTTGCTCCTTCCCATGGTCACTCAACCATGAAGATCTACTCAAGTGGGGTGAGGGAAGTGCATGCCCGTCTGTATCATGCTGCACCCTCCTCACCAGGACGATCTATATTTTCTCCTGCCCTTATTGAGGGCTCTGTTCATACCATTCGATTTCGCCCGCACAGCGGAAACATGGCAGTTCACCCGCACCACAACAGGTGAGCTAATGCCCGAGCTGGACCGACTTGGTTCTGTTGTCGCGGACCCGTTTCCATCCAAAGTCGAGCGCGACGCTGAGCACGAGAATGACCAGCAACGCGACCATCGAGGCCGGCTCGTGGATGAGGGTCGTGAACACGAAGGTCAACAGGACTATGCCGGCCGCTAGAAT
>Ga0210409_10005516_pt1 | contig 13277 bp, 18 predicted proteins | sample IncBWH17MmetaG_FD_161649 | JGI IMG/M metagenome (GOLD analysis project Ga0210409, IMG submission 161649) | Forest soil microbial communities from Barre Woods Harvard Forest LTER site, Petersham, Massachusetts, United States - Inc-BW-H-17-M | ecosystem: Environmental > Terrestrial > Soil >... | reverse complement strand
TTCCCCCCACAGGGAATCCCCCAGCTGCGGCAGATCGCCTTCACCCGACTCATCACCCGTCCGAGATCTTTGCTGATCGCCAGGTAGCTGCGCGCCAGTTCCTTCAACTTCCGCACTCCGTGCTCCCCGTGATAGACCGAACGCACCATGTTCGACCGCAGCAGCTCGGCCAGCTTCCGCGCATCAATGCGGTCACTTTTGCTGCCTTCCTTCAGCAGAGCATTCCGACGAGGATTACACACGATGAGTTCGGTCACGTGCGGCTTGATCAGGTCATACAACCAGGTCGCCCAGGTACCTTCTTCCAAGGCGACATGCAGACTCCCGCGCACACCTTTCAGAAAATCCAGAATGGTGATGGCTTTGGTTTCAATCACGCATTCCATCACCAGCTTGCCAGAGGAATTTAGAACCGCGATGGAGATCGCTTCCTTGTGCACATCCATCCCGATATACTTCACGCTATCCATAAAGGGCGCTCCTTTCTGTTGTGGGTTCGAGCCGAACACTCAAAACCCTACTCCAAAAGGGGCGCCCTTTTATATTGCGTCGGATTACCGCACATTTTGAATACCAGTACCGTACATGCACGGTTCCCGCGTTTATCGGGACTTTGAACTTAGGAGCGTGGAAATTTCGGAGTAAACCCAACATTGGAATAGGAACCCATGCGAGGTATTCTCCTAATTCTGTGCTTCATCTGCACCAGCACTCCACCGATACATGCTGCTGGCCCTCGGCACGAGACTATGTTAGGGCGTGTCGTTGCCTATTCGGGTGCTCTGGCGTGTTTGAATGGGAACGGCTACTGGTCGATGCTCATTCGCCTGCAACGACCCAAGAGCGACCAATCCGAATTCATTCGAGTGGACTTCACCCTTCCGTGTGACAAGTCCCCGGAATGGGTGTCGGCCAAGCCAGCGATTCAGAAATTTAGGTTATCACGACAAAAAGACTGCGATGCAGTGTTGGAAGAATTCCTCGATTCGGTGCCGAAGAAAAACCCGCCTCTACAGAGATGGACGTACCCTCCTGGAGGTGAACACGACGCGCTTCCGTTCGGCCAAGTTGTGCCCTGCTATCGCTCCATTGACCTGCCACTAGCGCCCGTTGTCTAAACGCCCTCGAAAGTTTTCCGCGACAAATGGGCGATTCCTTATGGTCGTTCATTGCCAACTCCCGATTAGCCGGATAGCCGGACATTTGAAGTAGCACTTTATTTGTACGGGAAGCGTTAGTCAGAACTTGGCGGCAAACTATTGATGAAAGCCATTATGATGGTTGCGGCCTTCTGTGGCTCTCGCTGCAAGAGCAAATGGGGCGCAGGAACTGACCTTAAGACGGTATCTGGCCTGAGTTGAGAAAATTCATTTTTGCATGACGAGGAGAGCAGCCTGTCATAGGTCGCTTCCAAATACAAGAGCGGCACTGTTGTTCGGCGTAGGTCATCGCGTGCATCACAATCCAAAACTTCCTGCAAACGGCCACTCAGTACATCCGGACTTACCCTTTGCAATGCGTGGCGCAGGCTCTGGAGAAGGCCGGAGGGTGCGTGCTGTCCGAGAAGAAAATACTCAACGATAGTGCGAGGTGGCTTCAGTTTAAATAGCCAAGGCTTCGCAAGTGCCTTCACTGCTCCCGACAAGCCACGAAGCGGATTTGTAACGAATCCGGCACAGATGACAACAGCGGCTAAATTTGGTGGATTAGTTGCTGCGTACCAAACAGCCAGCGGCGCGGAGAACGATTCAGCTACGAGCGCGAATCGCTCTAATTGGGGAACCCATGCGGCCACGAACGGACGCAAATCCGTGTACGGCAAAAATCTGTCAGTTGGATAAGTAACAGTCGTCGCGGTCCATGATTCAGGGAGAGCTGCGATGAAATCGACAAATAATTCTCCAGTCCCATCAAGGCCGGGAAGGAGCACCAAGTGTTTGGGTGCCAAATATGGTGCCCTCGCTGAGGAAATTGTACTCCTAAGTCCCGTTTTGTCGGATAACCGGACAGCTTGAAGTAGCACTTTATTTGTACGGTTTGCGTTTACCAGGAATTAGCTTAGTCAGAATGGGCAGCAACCGCCTGTTTGTCGCGCCACGAGAAGGCGACCACTCCTATTACTCCCATAATCAGTGAGCTTAAGTAGTGGTCCCAGGCCGGTCGCACTGGAATAATGAATTGTCTGAGGAAATCCAGAAGAAAGAGAGAGCTTGCGGCTACTGCCCACCATCTGGCCCAGGATTTATCCTTCCAAATTGCCAATAAGGCTATGCCATTCATGGCTACCGTTACAGAAAAGAACATCGGTCCGACGAGTCCGTTTTGCAGAAGCGTGCGCGAATGAGGGTGAAAAATTGCTCGTGCAACGTTCAATAAGCTCGTTAGGATTGTGAGCGCGAAAGCCCAGTCCATGAAAATTCGATAGTCTGCGGGCCATTTCAATTTTATTTGCTGTCTTGGCATCCATTGCACTCTGGAAGGGTTTGCGTATGGTGGCTCCAAGTGGTCAGGGGAGAATTTGAAGGGGTTCATGACTGGATTGTGGCACAGAATATGAACTCATGCAGCGCGTCCATTTGCCGGACTTGCCTGCTTTGGGTAAGCACGCGAGGAAAGCCCCTACCGCTGGAAAATGTCAGGAAATATTTTCGTGTTTGAGGCTGGCGTCTAGAAGGCGGGGAGTCCTCATCCTCGAGAATTTAAAAACGGTGCGGGGATTATTCACGGATTGAACAGAGTTTTTACTTGGCACGTGAATGCGTCACTCCCGGGCACGTTTTTCACCACTGCAAAATGAATCTGGAATTGGCCTCATTTTGCGGAAATTCGCTGTACTGCCTGATATTTCTGTCATCCTCTTCCACTGAAAGCTCATTTCGCGTTGAAGTACTCCGAGAAGGACTTTAGATACCAAAGCTCGACTGCTTAACGAAGAGGAGCGGTGCAAACCGTAGCGGGTTCCGTAGCGGGTACCTCTTTGTTTCGACTTTCACCTGTTCTTATCAATTCTACGAAGTGAGAGGGGATCAATAGAGATACGTATAAAACCAAGGAGCTAGTGGACGTTAACCTACCTTGACACGGTAGAGGTCTGCGGTTCGAGCCCGCACGGGCCTACCATTCTATATTATTGACCTGCTCGTATTTGCCGTTTCCCCGATTTCCGCTTCTGGAGATTTAGACCCTTCCGTAGCGGCTTTTTGTCGTGCCTCGACCTCTTAAAAGCCCCTCGACAGCCATTTGCTTTCGTTCATCCGCCGAATGAGTATAGCGGCGGGACGGTGTTTTCAGGAAAGACGCCTGCCGGCGCTTGCGCCGTATAAAGTCGAGGCGGGCACCGCGAAGGCCTACGGTAGACTTATCCAGGGGAACTTGAGCTGGCAGCGTTAATCAGTTGGGGCTTCCAGATCCTGTTGAGACGGACGTTTCCATGGAGACACGAAATAAAGGGTCTCATCTTCGGCCTTTTACGATGCCAGAAAGTTAAGGATTTCTGTTGCTTCTAATTTAGCAAAATAGCTAAACTAGGAAGTATGATAATTGCCGTTAGGGTTTTTCGTGCTCTTGCAGACCCTACGCGTCGTCAGATCCTGGAAGAGCTGAAACACGGCCCCTTGCCTGCTGGCGAGATTGCCAGTCGCTTTCCCGTGTCCGCACCCACTATTTCCCGGCACCTCTCGCTGCTGGAAACCGCCGGACTTGTCTCCTACCATCGCGAAGCCAACCGGCTAATTTATGAGGCCAACTCTGAGAGTCTGGCCAGCGTTCTAAATGCCTTTCTCAGCGCTGTCTGTCCCACACAAATTCGGGAAAGGAAGCGAAGGAAAAAATGAAAATCGCTATCACTGGAGGCACCGGTTTCGTTGGGCGTCACCTCTCCGAATATCTGCTTTCACTCGGCCATGACCCTATCCTGATTGCTCGCGGTCGCGACCGCCGTCACGCACCAATTGCCTCGCTCATACACGCTGACCTTTCAGACCCCGGTCTGCTCGCTGAAGCTATACGCGGATCTGATGCCATCGCGCATTGCGCCGGTATCAATCGTGAGATCGGCTTGCAAACCTATCAGCGTGTCCATATCGAAGGCACGCGTAACATCATTGAGGCGGCACGGCTTGCTGGAGTCCCGCGCATTCTCTTGTTAAGTTTTCTCCGCGCTCGCCCCGATTGTGGCTCGCCTTATCATGAATCGAAGTTTCAGGCTGAAGAACTCGTGCGGCAATCCGGACTGGACTACACCATTCTTAAAGCGAGCATGATCTATGGTCGGGGCGATCACATGCTCGACCACTTGAGCCATATGCTCTTCACTCTCCCCCTGTTCGCCACGGTCGGATTTCGTGAACAGCCGATCCGCCCCGTCGCTATAGACGACGTCTCCGGCATCATCACAACCGCACTTACCACAGGGCGCCTCTCGCGTCAGACCGTTTTTGTTCTCGGCCCCGAAATTCTTCTACTGAGCGAAGCCGTCAAGCGCGTAGCAGCAACAATAAATCGGCGCGTTTGGATTCTCCCAACACCCGTTGTTTTTCATCGGATATTAGCAGCCGTGTGCGAGCGCACGATGGTGATCCCTCTGGTCGCGCGCGCTCAAGTACAAATGCTTGCTGAAGGGTTTCTGGAGGCAGCCCCTTCCGCAGCCGCTCCTCCAGAGGACCTCAGACCACAAATTCGCTTCACACCAAGCCAGATCCGCCAAGGGCTTCCCGAGCCCGGTCCGTTTACTCGTTCAGACCTGCGCCTCTCTGCGTGCCCGCATGGCTGGTGATCCCTAGTACTTTTAACCCTCGCGTTGGATTGTGCCCCGAATCTGTTCCGGTATCCCCAGTGTGAGAAATGCCCTCCGCCCGTTTATCTCTCGGCAGGCGCGAAGGGCATCGTTGAAATAGTGTACCTGCGGGCTACGATCACAGAGCAAAGGGCGGTCCAGCAAATTGCCATGATGGGCACCCCACATAAGGGAGCTGGTGAAGCCAGTGTGGCAGCCGTAAGCGGCTGGCGATTCAAACCGGCGATTGATTCCGGTGGAAAACCATTTGCCGTGCGAACCAACATTTCCCTTGACCTCACCCAACCTGGGGCACTCCGTTAGTGGGGGGCCGGGTAACCTGGTACGGGGTTTAGAAATGAGCTTCAACTAATGCTGAGTCGCTGCCGCGCCGAATCGTGATTCCCTTTTCATCGAGTGACACGTAAACGATTGAGTCAGGCGCTGCGTTGATAAGGATATCTTGCATTGCGAGGCCGATGTTGCATAGAGCTGCCGCATTGATTTCTAGAGTGACTTTCATTTGATGTTCTCCTTTGTTCAGCTTGTTTGACGGCGTTACCTGGGCGCCTCCTCTTTTTCGGTGAGGATATCATTCTGGTCAAATGTGGCAGTCCCGACCAGGGCAACCAGCTTTGGGTTAGCCTCCTAACCTTCCCGGCCCATCGTGCGCCTCACGCATTCGCCAGTAGCGGTCCTCTCTAACCCAAACGACAAAGTCTTTAGTTAGCTTCCTAAATGCGACTAGAACGTCTATCCGGATAGCTACGCTGCCGTACTTGTCGGAAGTGAACTGACTCCCAAATTTTTCTCGTATCTCGACGACAACGGTATCCAGGTGGAGTTTACCCTGTCGTTTCAATTCTTCGAGCATCCACATGGCTACTTGTTTGGCTGTGTGTTCGGATTTCATCGGCTCCCCCCGAAGCACGACAGCGAGTATGCTCCTCTTTACGAGTCAAGGCTAAGACAAACCTGATTTGTCTGGTAAGCAATCACGCCCAGGCAACATCGCAATCGGAAATTGACAAGACTATAGAATTCATCGCCCAACAGACCGATAACGCGAAATAAATATCGCTCTTAATTAGGTTGATTACCGCGAGAACCGTCTGCTATCTATGCAGATCAGAAATGTCCATATCTACTTCTTAGGACACCTTCCCGCCTGTGACTTGCCTAAAGCGGTTGAAGACCGAAAACTTTTGCGCCAAGATTAAGCGGGCTTCGTTACCAGCACGCAATGACCAATCCGTTCACTCTCGCCCAGCGGGCCCTACTAAAGGTCGCTATTATTTCCTTGGCTGCGCTTGCAGCCGCTTCCATCCGTGTGGTCTTTCATGTTCAGAGAGACGGCACTACAGGAATAGCGTTTCCTGCCTCAGCGGTTGGTCTTTATCTAATTTTTGAGCGGGTCCTTCCCTCGGTATTCGCGCAATATGACAGGCATGCTCCCAAAACTTTGACGAAGAAGGTTTTTACATTTGCCGATGCCATTGCTGTGAACGTGCATGACGTTGCAGCTGTTCAACGATGGTATGCAGAGAAATTAGAGCTTCACTATTCATCGACGAAAAGTGCAGAAGCTACGATGGTATTGGGATATTCGGCCGACGATGCACAACTATACTTCACTAAGATTCCAGGCAGCCAACGGCCGGACATCATACCGAGCAGACCCCCAATCATATTCGCTAGAAACTTGGCAGCGCCCACGAGTATTTATCGTCCCGAGGTGTGGCTGTTGAGCCCCTGCGGAGCGATTCCGGCGGCAATAAATTCTTCCGCTTTAGAGATTTGGAGGGAAATGAATTAGAAGTGTGTCAGGAAACCTAATTTTGTCTCGCCTAAGTCCCGATTAAGGCTTACCGGGAAGCCCGTTATCCCGACGACAACTTCAAGATAGAATACTCTGTATGGGTAGCGCGGCGATCTGCCTGTTAGTAACATGCTTCGGTTTTGGAACACTTGTCGCGGCATCTGACGCGAGCGCCCAGGTACCACAAATTTCCTCCAGCGATCCGGCAGCGGTCCCTACGTACCCTGACACTAATTCCGGCCTTCAGAAACTCGTTGAAGACACATTTCGGGCTGCCAAGAAGAATGACACGGCGACCTACGGTGCTCTGATCTCGAGTTTGGCGCGCCAGGTACCCGACGATTGGTTTCACGACACATTCGGCGACGAAGGCGATGCCATATTTAAGGAGTATCCGGGAGCGGGCCCGCGTCTCGTCAGTGAACTGCAGGCCTTCTTTACAAAGGTTCGAAACGAAAAATTCACACAAGTCACGGCAAAAAAACACGAAGCATCCTGCGATGACAATTCTGGAGAGCTGATTTATCCGGTCATGGTCATGAGGCAGAATCCCGTGCCCCTCTATGAGCTGAGGTTTCTCCAAGGTGAAAAATTTTACCGGTTGTGGGCCTTTGCGTATGTGGATGGCGGATTTCGCTTCGTCGGAAATCTCCGTCCGCCGGAATATTTCCCGGAGAAACCCGCGAGGCGCTCTAGCGCGGAAAATGAGCCCTCAGGCTCGGAGGAGCCTGATAGGCGTGTCCGTATGGGCGGAACCGTTATTGCCGCAAAGTTATTGCATCAGGTCCAGCCCGAGTACCCAGAAATCGCGAAGAGAGAGCATCTACAGGGAACTGTAAAACTTCACGCCATAATTGCCCAGGATGGAACGGTCCGCATGCTCCGGGTGCTGACCGGCTATTGCTCGCTATCTGAGGCAGCGGTGAAGGCAGTCCGCCAATGGCGCTATACGCCTACACTGCTGGAGGGCAAACCGGTCGATGTGGACACGACAATACAGGTTGTCTTTTCCCTTAATCGCTGAAGAAATCCACTCAAGCAGGATCCCGAACCGCGGTGATGGTGATTTCACTTGATTGCATAACAATGTCGGCCCCTCGACTCGAGTGGGCTCTTGTTGATAGGCTCGGGAAGACGGAGCCGGAATTCGGTTCGCACGCGGGACAGCCCAAAAAGTGTTTGACAGGGCCGACATTGTTAGAGATGCCTGCATGCCGTCGCCAATACCCCGGCAGGTTTGATGGAAACTTGTTCGCTCGTACGATTCCATTAGCTTCGGCCTTCCCTCGAACCGGGACGGGTCGGCTCCTGCATTGCGCCTTTCGAGGCCTGCTCAGCGTTCACTCACGTTACGGCCTACATGCTCGCCAAGTCGCCTAGCGACTCTCTGCACCAGAGGCTTCAGCAGTCTCGTTGCCTCCACTGCTGCTCTGATTGCTACCGGGTGGAGCGAACCAGTTCCCGGGCGGGTATAACCCCCCGCTGTGGACCACCGCCTTTGCGCGGCGCACCCGGTAAGCGGCGTTAATCAGGGATGTCAATTGGTTTTTAGTGGGAGTCTGCGAATTTGCGATACAAATGCATAGAAGGGCTGGAGGTCGGATGGTTCTCCTACAAACAAGATACTGAGGTCATCCGTTGACCTGCACTCAAGAGAAATAATATCTGTATCGAAGGCACGAAGTTTATCTCGCAGGATTGCGTCCTTCAGTTCGCTCCCGCCAATGCAGACAATTGCTGCATCACTGAGATTGAGTTTCCTTTCTTCGAGCGATTTGACTCCTTCGCGTTGAAGCCACTGCCGCTTGAGTGAGAGCCAGGAATTCAACCCGTCATTCCCAATTGCTCGAATTCGGAGCGGAAAGATTGTTATGACAGTCGTGGTGTGAAATTTAGCGTCTTTGGGTAGCGTCGGTGCAGTATTCATCAGAGTAAAGTCTCCGTCGGCCTGGTTAGTAATTAGCCAGTGTCCTGGCACAGGCACCTCGTAGTTGCCCATCGTTACGCTGTATCCATGTCGCCAGTGCCAGAGCTTGGCCGCAAGCTGGTATCGTTTCGCATAGGCGGCGTAGCCCACTGCAATGACGAAAAGGACTGTAAGGGCGAGAAGAAAACGGAATTTCATGTCCCAAGCTTAACAGCCAGCGGGCGGCACTCCGCGACGGCCTGTTTGAAGAGTGCTGATAGATGAACTCGCGGTCTACTTTCGCTCGTAAGGAATTTCGGCTAAGTCCCGAACGGCTTTATCGAAGGCGCGCCCGAGCATCGCGCACATGCACGGGCGACTCTGAATGCGCCTCCGATAAAGCACTAGCGTTTATCGGGACTTAGAGGATGCCTACCGATTCGGAGGGTGCGGTTGCTCTAGCTCCCGCCGCATATCGTGGGCTACAGGGGGCAATACTTCTCTCAAAGTCCGCATTTATTTGCAGTTAGCGCACTGTCCGGGTTGGCAAGTCATTTCGCTTCAGCACCGCGAGATAGGCAGAAATCGTGCAGGGGAAACGGCACCAGGGGTGTCTTACCTTCCTACTCGCTCAGTGCTGACCCCTAACAAGAAGCGCAATCGGCCAAATAATTGTGACAGGAGGGCTAGTCGTATGCGACGAAGCTTATGGGCGGTCGTAATTGTGCTGGTATTGGCGGCAATCGCAGCACCGAAAGCGAGGGCGGACGGCACGTCCTATGTGGGGACGCTTGCGAACCCTGATTCCTCCGACTTGACGATGTCAACGTTCCAGGCCACGCTCGTGCTAACCACCGCTTCCGACGTGACGCTTCAGACTTACGGGTTCGGCGGCGGCACGAACCAAGCCGGCACGCTGATCGGCCCGGGCGGAACGGACCCGTTCGTCGGCCTGTTCTCCGGCACGGGTAACACAGCCGCGTTCATCAACGGCACCTCGCTGGACCTGACGAACTATTCCCCGGGTTGCCCGCCGGCCAACACCGTCTCCGATTTTGGGGGGACGACCTGCGGCGACGTGACGTTGAGGTTTGACGACCTTCTGGCCGGGACCTACACCGTTCTGCTTTCCGACGGTCAGTTCATTCCCAATGCGGCTGTCGGCTTCGGATCCACGCTGGGGGACGGCTTTTTGGATCTCACCGGTGGATCCAATAATGGCACCGGGTTCTTCTGCAACATTCTGGATGTCACGAGCACCGTCAATTGCCCCAATCCCACCGGCGCCTACGCTCTCGACGTGCTCACCGCGCCGTTAACAGCCACAGCTCCCGAGCCTGCATCGCTGGCGCTGCTCGGAAGCGGCCTTCTCGTAATCGCGGGCTTTCACCGGCACAGACGCGGCCGGTGAACTGGCACCGGCTGCTTCCGGGAAGCTGAATAGCAGGACGCTGCGGATTAAGAACCGCGTAAGGCGAATTTCGACCTCATCTAGGCATTGACCCTTTTCCGGGCAGGGAGGGCTGGTGGGCGCACCCCGCTCCGGCTTGCGCCGCTCGACAACCCCCACAACCGACAAAGGAGAATGCGGATGAAACCATTGGCAAAGCTTGGATATTTGGCAGCGGCTTGCGCTCTGCTGGTGACAACTTTCGCAATAATCGGGCCACGCGCGGTTCGGGCGGTGGCGGCGGCGCTCATCCGGGACACCGACAATCCCGCCCGGCATCCATGGGCCGCGTCATGCGAACCGAGCATCGGCACCCACAGCAATTCCCTGTCCTGCAATATCACGGCGCCCTCAGAAGAGGAGGTCGTGATACAGAACGAGAGTTTCGGCGCCTTTAATGAGGCCGACCCAGACAACAAAACCGCCCTTTACAGCGTTTCTTCCGCAACGGTTGGGGGCCTGTCGGTTGTAAACATTCTCGGCACCGACGTGGGGGACGGGCAACCAGCTTCTTCCGACCTAGTCGGAACGGGTACTGGCACCATGTACGCTGGCCTTGGGACAACCATTACGTGTTCGGCGGTAACGCCGCACCCGAATCCCACGACTGGGCTGGAATTCACATGCTCCCTCTCGGGATATTACGTAACGCTGCCGTGACCTATGGGCGGGCGATTCATTTAGCCGATCTTCTGGAAATGGGGCCAATTGTAATTCGAGAATGAAGCGGACAAACAAGGAGAGCAACGATGAAATATGCGAAGAGGATGTTGATGGTGGCGGGTGGAGTGGCGCTGGCGGGAATACTGGGAGTGGCGATTGTTCCGAAGGCGGCGCATGGCCTCGCCGCCGCGATGGTGCAGGTGGTGAACACTTCGGCGAATCCCGTGCCGACCGTCGAGGCGGACGCGCAGACGGCCTTTGTGGTGAATAACTTCTGCCATTTTGGCGGCCCGCCAGACGACGCGGCCTTCTTCTGCGACATCTTCCCTCTCTTCCAAGTGCCGGCGGGCAAGACCGCAGTGATCGAATCGTTTACGGGATTCTGTACGACGGATTCGCCATCGGGGACACAGGACTTTTCGCTCAGATTCCTTGGCCCCGGTGGGGCTGAGGCTCTCATTACTATCCCTGCCTCGACAGTAGTGCCCAGCTCCATCCAGAACCTGAGCTTTGCCGCGCTAAATTTCAAGTCCTATGCTTCCGGGGGCGCGTCTGGAGCTCCAATCAATTTTCAAGGCGAGGGTACGAGTAACGAAAGTACCAGCGATGTCTGCCAGGTCAGCCTGTCGGGCCACTTGGTCTCGACGCCGTAGGAGTTGCGCCTCGCGCAGCGGGCTTAGGCATATAGCGGTGGCCCCACGCCGCCAAACAGGCGTGGGTCAGTACGCCTTGCTGGCAGGGCTTGGTCTCGGGTCACGGACGAAAGCCAAACCATGAGAGGAGATCAACGATGAAATATGTGAAGAGGATGTTGATGGTGGCGGGTGGAATGGCGCTGGCGGGAATACTGGGAGTGGCGATTGTTCCGAAGGCGACGCATGGCCTCGCCGCCGCGATGGTGCAAGTGGTGAATACGGCGGCGAGCCCGGTGATTGCGCAAGATACTGCCAGGCAAGCGGCGCAAATCGTGACGCTGAGTGGCCAGGTCGTCGCAAACTCGTTCAGCCGAGTCTTCCTGTTCAATCAACTCTCACCGCAAGGTGGGACGACTGGCCCTTCCTACGTGGTACCGTCCGGGCAAAATCTGGTGATCACGAGCATCGAGTTTGCACCTAGTGCGGGGAGCGGAAGTCTCAAAATGGTGCTCCTGAATGGGTTCAACATCGAAACTTACGAGGAGTGGGACATCCCGGCGGGAGCCATAACCGCCCTTCAGTACCCCACTGGACTTGTAATTGGGTCTGGTGCCAGCCCAATCATTGTGCCCAATAGCGGCTCAACGACGGCCGCTTTCAATGTGTACCTGCATGGGTATTTGACCGCAAATTAGATTCTGGATGGTGGGCTACGGTGAAGCAAACAGTGCGTTCAGCGCCGGACTTATTGCCTAATGCGCCGTAGTTTTTTTTCCTGCGGCGCATTTTGCATTTTTCCCCAATCAATTCAACTTGGACGGTTAGTCGGATAACCGGACGTCTTGCTGTTCTGGCTGGCCCGTCTCAAATACAGCCAAGATCGAAATGTATTCTTGAACCGAGGAAGGGCGGCTCAATTGGAGTGCCAGCCTGTACCGCCTGCTCTGCGCCGAGTCGCCACTCTCCGGTGGAGTACTTTGTATAAGCCAAAGTTCCTTGAGAACACTCAATTCTCGTTGAGCGGGCGACATGGCAAGAAATTCCTGAATGTCTTTTTTGAAGGATTCGAGATCGTGCCGGTCAGATCCCAGTCTGCCCAAGGTGCGGTCTGCCTCATTCAGAGGCAGTTTCGTTGACCCCTGAAATAGTGGAAGCGAATAATCGGCTGGAATGTCTCGCCACCACAGTGGGACACCCCCGCCGGAACTTGTGCTCAAGAGGGTTGTCGGGTCGTGAGACTTGTAAGCGATAACTAGAAGTTTGTCGCCAATTAGAAATATCGGGAATTGTGGTTCCCAATAGTTCACTGCCATGCGCAATCTGAGCCGTGTTCCCTGAGGGGGGCCCATCCACGACTCTACTATCCGATAATTTGACCGGGCGCGGACTGTCGCCTTCAGGCGACAGGTAAGCCCGCAAATGGACTTGACCATTGTTGGTTGTATGGCACACTTCTAATGTGCTAATTGGAACACACAGCCGGTACAGAAAGAATGCCGGGGTAGTGTTCAGCCTCAAGTATCACATCGTCTGGTGCCCAAAGTACCGACGTAAAGTTCTCGTCGGTGATGTCGAGACGAGACTCAAAAACGTGTTGTACTCAGTCGCCGCACAATACGGAGTGCTGATCGAAGTAATGGAAGTGCTGCCAGATCATGTTCGTCTTTTCGTGTCGGCAGATCCAACAAGATGCGTAGCCGAGATCGTCAACAGACTCAAAGGCGCATCGTCTCACATTCTTAGGAGCGAGTTTCCACATCTGGTGTCGAGAATGCCTACCTTGTGGTCACGTTCCTATTACACTGGCACAGTCGGACACGTTTCAGAATCAACAGTCAAGAAATACATCGAGAACCAAAAAGGAAGGTAATGCGAAAGACGTTCAAGTATCGGTTGTATCCAACGGCAACTCAGGTCGAGTCGTTGAGGATGCAATTGTCTGAGGCCTGCCGTCTGTATAATGCGGCACTGCAAGAACGTCGAGATGCGTACCGGACTCACAAAAAGTCTTTGAACTACTACGACCAAGC
>Ga0210409_10005515_pt1 | contig 13278 bp, 9 predicted proteins | sample IncBWH17MmetaG_FD_161649 | JGI IMG/M metagenome (GOLD analysis project Ga0210409, IMG submission 161649) | Forest soil microbial communities from Barre Woods Harvard Forest LTER site, Petersham, Massachusetts, United States - Inc-BW-H-17-M | ecosystem: Environmental > Terrestrial > Soil >... | reverse complement strand
ATCTCCTTTTACCACTCTTTCTGTAGAGTAGTTGTATAGATTATAAGGGTACCTGATGTCTACAGTGGCTCCATCTGCGCCAACTATCTTCGCCGCTGAAAGTGGATCTAAAATAGCAGGTATACTGGTAAACTTTTCATCCCCTGGCAGTACCCATCTATTTAAAACATCCCGGCTTAATGCCGTTAGATCATCATAGCTGCTTTTAACAGTTGGTTTTAAGCGAAGGAAATTTCCGGCAGAAAAGCCAAACAATGCGGATAAGCTAAATCCCTTATAAGAAAATTGGTTATAAAATCCCCCTGCAAATGTTGGATCAACGGGACCTTCATATTTCAAGAAGGACAAATCATCATCCTGCAAACCGATATAAGTCGTCGCTTTCCCATCCGGCCCTATAAAAGTTGGGTATCCGTAATCATGATTCAGACCAGCAAATTTTACAGAGAACAAACTTCTTTGAGAATAGCCCTCTACAGGAGCCCCGTTGGCTGAAATTGACCTCCATACATTAGGCGCAACGTCCAGATTAGTTACTTTATTTGTATTGTATCCAAAATTAAAATTTGTTCTCCATTTAAAGTTTTCATGGTCTATAACTTTGCCTGTTATAGCAAACTCGATACCATGACCTTTCATCCCTCCATAATTCGCCGTTTTTTGATACTGTCCTCCAATCCCTGAAGTTTTAATATCCCCTATCAGATCAAAAATATTTCTGTTATATACATCAACAGTTAAATTTAACCGGTCATTGAGCAAGGATAAGTCTAGTCCAATGTTAAAATCCTTGGTTTTTTCCCAGGTCAACTGAGCGTTCTCCAAACTCGATATAAAGGTTTGAACCTCCTGATCATTAATATTTGGTCTCCGGGCAATCTGATTATAAAAAACAGCAGAAGAATTTGTCGCATTGCCAATACTGGCAACCAAACCGTACGAGGCTCTAAGTTTAGCGGCTGTTAAAATAGTGTTCTTTGGCCAGAAGCTTTCTTCGTCAATGTTCCAGCTACCCGACACATTCCATGTAGGTAACCACCTGGCCACCGTACTTTTTCCCATCAGATTAGACCCATCATAACGACCAGACAACTTCAAGGTATATTTTTCCTTATAAGTATAGGCTGCGTTGGAAAAATAGGCAATGTAACGGTCCAGGCCGTACCCCATCCCAAAATAAGGCTTCCCAGTTTCAGCAGCCTGTTTGAAATAATGGTAGTCAGAGCTCACCAGACCTCCATTTTCATACTGATAACCTGCACCGTCAAAATACTCATTTTGCCTGTCCGCATACCGGACTTCCATTGCCCCAAAAATATTCAGATTATGGTCTTTATTGAAGGTTTTATTGTACTGCAGGTTTTGTCGGAAATAATAAGTTTTTAAATTATCCCCAGTCATTTTATAAAAACCCCCGTCAGGAAGAACACTCAGCGGCAAACCATTTGGGAAATCCGGGTCTTTATATAAATTGGGATTATTCTGAGCAGATGTTGCATCGTCAACGGTTCTGAACGAGGTAGCCATATTAGAATTTTTTAGAATATAGATCTGGCTCTCTGTTCTTGTAAATCTATAAGCGCCATCCAGAGCGTAGGTCAAATCAGGGATGATCTTATAACTGAGGCCACCCTGAACTTTAAAATCAATCATTGCTAATTTTAAATAATTGGTATTCAACTCATTTAAAATATTAAAAGGCGCACTATTTTGCCTGAAATATTCTAGATCCCCATTTTCATCATATGGCGTAATCAACCTACTGGTATTCAATGCATAATTATAGGGGTTAATATCAAACCCTCTGTAATAACTACCATAAACAGGATCGGACTGCAGAACTGTTGTTCCGGGTGCTTGCTGATTACGAACAGAACCATTTGCCAGCAATTCGCCACTTAACTTATCGCTTAATTTAAAATTGGCTCTATAGTTCCCTGTAAAACGATCCACATTATTACCTATTGTTTGTCCGTCATCATGCAGAAACGAGGTAGAAGCATAGGTTTGAAATTTTTCTGTACCTGAATTAATGCTGATGGAATGATCCTGCTGCAAGGAATTTTTAAATAAAACATTGAACCAATCTGTATTTGCATTGGCATACCTGGACAAGAATGCAACCTTACTGGCATTATCATTCCTGAGCGCCCAGGTTTTTGTCGTTTCATCATAGTCATATAGCATGTTATACATTTTATAAAAGATCCCACCCGTATTACCTCTGGACGCATCCGGGATCTGATAATACCCTTTGTTCTGCATCTCAATCATAACAGCCATCTGGTCTGCAGAATTTAACACATCAAAACTTGAATAGGAAGGTTTAGCATAGGTCGTGAAGTTTCCACTATAGCTGATTTTTGGAGCACCTTGTGTTTGTCTGCCTTTTTTTGTAGTTACAACGATAACCCCATTCATCGCTCTTGCACCGTACATACCTGTTGCAGCGGCATCTTTCAGAATATTAAAACTCTCAATATCATCCGGGTTTAAACCTGCTACCGAAGACCCTATCAAAGTATTCGCATCCCCGGTTGTCAAGGCCTCATTGGAGATATTGACAACATCTTCCAAAATGATTCCATCCACAACCCACAATGGTTTATTGTCGCCCGAAAAAGAAGTTGCACCACGCACACGAATCTTAGGTGCGGCACCAAACGTTCCTGAAACATTTTGTACAGTTACCCCCGCTACCTGTCCTTCAAGCATTCGGCTAATGTCGGGAACTCCATTTCTTTCCGCATCGGATGCTTTTACCAGGGTCGAAGAACCCGTAAATGTTTTCTTATCCAGGGTTTGATAACCTGTAGAGATATTGACCTCTTTCAATACGCTTACGTCCTCCTCCAAACTGACATTTAAAGTAGTTCTTCCGGCAATATTAACTTCCTGTGTCTTATACCCAATATAACTAAATATAAGTGTTGCGCCAGCATCTGCATTGATCTGGTACTGGCCTTCTCCATTTGTAAACGCAGAGACACCCTTACCCTTTTCCCGTACACTTACGCCTGGGATCGGGTGTCCCTTTTGATCTGTAACGCGTCCTTTTATCTGGACCGCCATAATGTAAGCAGATATCCTGTCAAAAATAGTCTTGTCCTTTTCCTTGATCACCACTATCTTATCCAGGATCTCATAGGAAAAAGGTTGATCTTTAAAACATAAATTCAATGCTTCTTCAAGGGTACCGTTCTTAATTTTAAGATCTACTTTACTTGCTCTTTCCAGTAAACGTTCATTATAGAAAAACTGATAACCACTTTGTTTACCAAGGTCTGTAAAAATCTGGGTGAGCGGGGTATCTCTTTTATTAAGATTTATGCTTTGGGCTACTCCGGCCGCACTTAACTGCATAAATGCGGAGAATAAAAAAACGAAGGTTAACTTCATAATTCGCCAAATTTGATTGCGTACCTGCCATTTTTTGGACAGCAGGCCGCAATGAATAATATTATTCATATTTTTGTTTTGGTTGGGTTTCTAATTAAACGGATTGCAAAAAAATGTTAAATGGGTGAACCCAGTCATTATAAGGATCCCGATCGCCATCGGGGTCCTTTATTTCTGATCACCTTTCCTGAGTTAAATCCCGTCGTCTCTGTAGATTTTTTCCATGTTTGGTTGTTTTTTGGTTTGAGTTGATTGATTAATTATTATATATTTAATTCACTAGCATTTTTCGACCTTCTATTCTGAATTTTATATCACTAAGTTCAAGAACCTTGATAAACTTACCCAAACTGGCATTTCGGGGAACTTTTCCTGTAAAACGATCGGCAGGAATACGGCCTTGATAAACGACCTCCAGGTTGTACCACCTGGAAGCTTCCCGTAATACACTTTCCAAGCTTGTACTTTTATAATAAAACCATCCCTCCTTCCAGGATACTGCTTGTTCCAGGTCTGCCGGCACTACGTTTATACTTCCTGCCTGATGAACCGACTGTTCCCCCGGCTTAAGGAGAATAGACTGTTCTAAAAGGACGTTTTGCCCATTACCAAGGGGAGAAACCTTCACCGAACCTTCTAAAAGCGTGGTTTTTACCCCGCCATTTCCGGCATAACTGTTGATGTTAAAATGTGTTCCCAGTACTTCCACTTCCTGATCCTTTGTTTTCACCTTAAAAGGATGTGCTCTATCTTTAGCAATCTCAAAGTAAGCCTCACCAGTTAGTTCAACCCTTCGGTCCGCTTTCGCTTTAAATGAGGTTGGATATTTCAAAGAAGATTCTGCATTAAGCCATATTTTTGAGCCATCCGGAAGCACGACCTGATATTCTTCTCCCCGCGCGGTAGAAATAATATTAAAAGCAGGTGTAACCTCACTGTCTGCTGAGTTCCCTTCCGAAGCTTCCTTTATTTCATAAATCAGTTGCCCATCTCCTGTTTTGGTAATGTTTACGCCGGCCTCTTCAGCCAGTTTTCCTTTAACTGCATCGGACAACACAATCTTTCTCCCGTTCGCCAATGTTAAGGTAGCCTTATTACTTCCTCCGGGGATACGATTAGCCAATTCCATAGTTACAGCAAAACGGTGTTTTGACCGCTGAACGAAGAGAATACCCAGACATAGAACAATAACAGCTGCTGCTGAAATGCTATAACTCCATATTCTTAATGCAGACGATTTTCTTTTGGATTTACAGGGAGCTGGCACCAGATTTGAACGTTTTAATGTTCCTTCCCAAATCTCTTCCTTCAAGCGATCCAAATCAGTTTCATCATCAGTTAATTTGCGTCCGAGACTTTCTGAGCTGTACCAGTTCTCCAACAACTTGACTTCTTCATCAGTAGCTATCCCTTTATTATATTTTTCAAGAAGTAATGCAGCTTCTTTGTGGTTCATCTAAATTCAGTTAATGTATTTATAGATAAAACCGGGCAAAAGGACTTTGGGGGTAGAAGATTTCTAAATTATTTTAAAATAATCAGAGCAAAGATAAATACACTCAGATTACTGATCTTTGGCCTTATAATTTTTAATGCATTTTGGACCTGTTTTTTCACTGTTTGATCAGATATATTCAGTTTTTCCGCGATTTCTTTATGTGAAAGATTCTCCTTTCTGCTCATCTCAAAAATTTCACGCATTTTTGGAGGCAGATTAAGAATTTCCTGTTCAATAATCTGTGTTAATTTTTTTTCATCTACATGGTCAATCGCACTCGGATCTATTTCCGAAATAAATGAAGCAATGGATTTCACATAATCATTCCGAACACGATTTTGTTCCATGAGGTTTAAAACCCTGTTACGTGCAGCAACATATAAAAAACCTGCAAGATTTTGATTAGATCTGATTTCAGCCGCTTTAAGCCATAGTTTACTGAAAATTTCCTGGATAACATCTTTTGCTTCTTCTCTGTCCCGAAGCATTTTGTAAACATGTGCGTACATCACGCTCCAGTACCGATTATAGATTTCAGTAAAGGCAGACTGGTCACCAGACTTTAGCAGGTCGGTTAATTCCTTATCTGAGTATTTACTGTATCTGCCCATAGATTAAAACTACTCCATTTAAAGTTCTGCTGATTAAGCCAGCATTATTCTTAACTAAAATGCGTAAATCTATCCATAATAACAAAATATACTAAAAAGGAGGTTCAGATCAGGTGATGTTTCAGCTTATTCTTCGCCCTTGCTTTCTCTAAGCGTACCTATACCTGCGGGTATAGTAAAATAGAATGTAGTTCCTTTGTCTTCTTCGCTCTCCAGCCAGATTTCTCCTCCATGTTTGGCTACAAAATCACTGACCAGATTAAGTCCAAGCCCGGTTCCCTTTTCTCCCAGTGTTCCAAAAGTGGTGTAATTTGATTTGCTGTTAAACAATTCCTGCACTTTATCTTTAGGGATGCCAATTCCAGTGTCACTCACAGAAAACTGCACACCAGTATCATTTTTAATTGCTTTAATTAATACCTCCCCATTTCTATGGGAGAATTTAACTGCGTTTGAAACTAAATTTCGAATAATCGTATCCAGCATCGCTTTATCTGCGTTGACTTCTAAATCCGGCTCCACTGACTGCACCACACGAATGCCTTTCTTCTCCGCCATAGGCAAAATGCTGAGTAAACACTTCTGTAACTGAGCGGCCAGGTCCTCAATGTTAACAGGATTAAAACTAACCGCATTAAACTGAGATTTGGCCCAGGTGAGTAGATCTTCCAGAAGCTCATTTGCGCTAGACAGTTCCTGTTTCATCATAGAAAGATAGGTATGCACTTCTTCAGCCGAACTGGATTGAAAATCGTTTAATGTCAGATCTAATAACTGTAAACTTCCAGAAATTGGGTTACGCAGATCATGTCCTATGATGGAAAGTAACTTGTTCTTTTGTTCATTCGAAGCCGTCAACTCCGTATTTAAAGCCCTTAGCGCATTATCTTGTGATTTTCTGGCTGTAATGTCCCGCATACTTCCTTCAGTACCCACAACCAGACCATTCTCCCGGATCAGTCTGGCATTCACAGAAGCATACCGGAGTTCCTGATTAATTGTTTTTAATCTGGCTTCAAAGTCTATAACAAATCCATCCTTTTGCAGATTTTCGATAATTCTGTCCCGATCATGGGGGTAGTAATAAAAATCAATAACGGGCCGTCCAATGATCTCTTCCCGGGTATAACCGGAATACTGCAATATAGAGGGACTGATTTCGGTTACTCTTCCCTGCTGGTCTGCCTGATAAAAAACGTCCTGTACATTTTCAAAAATGGTCCGGTATTTTTTCTCACTTAACAACAAATTTCCCTCAATTTCTTTTCTTTTGGTAATATCCTCTATCTGGGAGACATAGTGCAGGGGATGTCCAAGGCTATCTTTCAACATAGTTGCCGCAATAACCACCCATATCACTGATCCATCTTTGTGGATATACCGTTTCTCCATTTTGACATTTTCGCGAATGCCGTCTGCGAGTTCCTTTAAGCTTTCAGAACTTCTAAGCAAATCCTCAGGATGCGTAATGTCCTGTATATACAATTGCTGTAACTCTTCTTCGCAATACCCAAGAATATCACATAAACTGGAATTGACCCTTTTCCACCTACCTTCAGGAGAGATCAATGCCATACCGATCAGAGAATGTTCAAAGGCTTGCCTAAACTGCTCCTCACTTTGATACAAGTTCTCTTCCAGCTGTTTATGCTTGGTAATATCGAAACTTACCGCTCCAACCAGATTCTGTTTCCCTGAGGCATCCATAAAAGGAAACTTATAGGTTTTAAAATACTGAGGATATCCATCCTGTCCGCGAATAGTCTGGAACAACTCCTTGCTTTGCTGGGTCCGGAGTACTTCCATATTATTGATATGCGCATTTTTTGCAACGTCTGATCCAAAGATCTCTTCGTTATTTTTACCTACCACATCTTTAGGGAGATGCAGGGTTTCAAAAAAATCATTATTCGCATAGGTAAGGACATTCTCTTGGTTGGTAATCCAGCATAAACCAGGAAGGTAATCCATAAACAGACGAAATTGCTGATCCTGGAAGGTACTCTGTTTATGCAGTGTAATATCTTCACTATATATGATCACGCCCCCCACGTTTCCATGCTGACCTTTCCAGGATTTAACCTCCCATTTCATCCACCTGTTATTCAAGGACGATGGCTCATTCATCTGGTCTTCTCCTGCCTGGTCTTTACCCCTAACAGCTTGCTCTAAAATAGTAAGCCACTCTCTGCTTCTTTCTGAAAAAATAGTGCAGTAGGATTGTCCAATTACTTTCTCCCTTTCCATTCCATAGGTTTTTAACCATTGATTGGATACTGCCAAAAGTTTCAGATCAACATCCAAAATAGCAATAGGTATAGGACTGATATGGAAGATCTGGAGTAAATCAGCAGCTGAAATCATACTTGGTCATTTAATACAACAAATATAACCTTTGAAATACAACGACTGAAACAAGAAAAATGTTATTTTTCTAGCAGGTTAAAGGCTATTTTCCAGAGACGGGCATTTGCGTACAGCAAATAATGACCAAAACCAATACCGATACCGCAGAAATTGTACGAAGGGTATTGAAGTTATTCCATGCCCCTTCAAATTTCATTCTATGGGCAACAATTTCTGCTGGCCCGGCTGAAGATAAGTTGAAAGCTGCCAACTGATCATTTAAGGGGACATTTCCAAAAACAGTTACTCCAAAAACCCCAATAGTATAGATCAACGTGGCAATGGCCAATAGCCAGAACTGAATAGATAAAGGCCTGATATAAAACTGGTATGTGCTGAGCGGGAGTAAAACTAATGTTCCGATAAAACTCACAAAAAATACAGGATTTAATATGGCCTTGTTTATAGACTGCATTGCAGCAAGATAGTTTTTATCAGATAAACGGGATAAGCCAGGGATTACGCTGCAGGACCAGGAGTAGAAGAGGCCAGCTATCAGTCCAGCCATCGTTGCGGTAAGGACCAATACAACTACGGGTAATATGTTTTCTTTTGATTCCATGTTTTTATTTATTTATCTAAAATTATGGAAATCAAGAGATACGAAATAGAACAAAACCGACAACTCCTGAATGGAAATATTTAATTGTACATAGAGGCTACTTTCTATTCAATTCAGCAATGACTTTTTTTGCAACTTCATTCGTTGGATCCAGCTGAAGAGACCTCGTATAATTCTGCAAAGCTTTTTCCTTATTACCCTGAGCATAATAAGCCTCTCCAAGGCTGTCATACACATTTCCCGACTCAGGAAAGAGTTTTGTATTGTACTCAAAAACAAGCACAGCATCATCTATTTTTTTTCTATTCATCAACATATAACCTATTTCATTTAAGGTAGACTCCGCATCAAAATTGTACTCCTCACCATGCTCCCCTTTCATTTTCTCATAAAATGCCAGTATTTGTGGCCCATTCATAATTTCGATTTGCCTGGAGAAGTTCGCTGTCACAGATTTTTTAATTTTGACATAAGGTTTTCCATCTAAAATAGACTGTATTGAAGCATCAATTGCATATAGATTATTTTGCTGATTGTTTGTCATTAAAATCACCGTTCTCCCTTTAAGTGCATTACTGATCAGTAATGCCTGATAGTTTCTGGCTGTTCCATCATGTTTGTGAAAAACCATTTGATCGCCATCCATACTTCCTCCTCCCAGACCAGATTGCTTATTCGGGCCAAAAACAGCCAGTAGCTCCCGTGACGACTCCGGACCAATAAGTTTGAATGTTGTAATTGCATTTGCCCATTTATAAAAATCATCCAGAGCGAGCGCCGTCCAGCCAGAAATGGGTACATGAAGATCATCTTCTTTCCGGTTGTTATCATAAGCCCTGGCTATCCATTGATCTTGTTTATCAGGATCTACAATCGCTGTCTTCATACCGCAGGGTTTCAATAGCTTTTGAACTACAAATTCTTTAAAAGACAAACCTGTAATTTTTTCAATGATTCTTCGCTGTAAGAATACATTATTATTGTTATAGGCATAGCTACTACCCGGCTCAAAATCTAATTTTTCCACCTTCAGCAAATCTGCCATATTATCGGCATCATTATTTACACTATTCCATTTTACGTCCGGCAAGCCACTGGTATATTGCAGTAAATTAATGATCTTGATCTGAGAGGCCCATGCAGGCAATTCCGACAGGTATTTAGAAACCGAATCTTCCAGTTTAAGTTTACCTTCTTCCTTTAGCATCATAATACCAACGGCATTAAACTCCTTTGCGATAGAACCTATATGAAACCGATATTGTTCGGTAAGTGGTATTCTTCCAGAAGCATCTGCGAAACCCAGCGCTGCCCTATATATTATTTTATGGTTGTCTTCCACTAAGAGATTTCCATTAAATAATCCAAGCTTATTCGCATCATGCACCAAAGCATCAATTTTCTGCACTTTTTGTTGAACCTGGGCAAAGACAGGCCCATTGTTCAAACCATAAATGAACACCGAAATTAAAATGGCATTTGTAAAAGTTTTCATATCCAACAATCTTTTTCTTAATAGACAGAAAACCAATAAGATTGTTGCAGTTAGTCCGACAAAAAATTCCGCTGGAGTATTATAGCTTCGACGAACTGCCAGTTTCGATCAGTTCAACAACAACAATTCTCCTTGCTTAGGAAAGATCAGCTTGAAATTCTCCGTATTTGCTTCTTTAAGCTCTTTACGTATCAACTCCTCTGCTTGTAAAGGAGGCTTAATATGAGTAATAATAAAGTTTACTTTTTCAAATGTACCCGCTTTGCAAAGATTTTTTAATTGCCCCAGTTCTTTAAAAAAAAGCTTTGGCGTAAGATGACCAAACAATAGATTTTCAGGCTGTTCATTTGGAAAAGAAACTTCCAGGAAAACACCCTTCAACTCGTTTTTATTAATTAAAGGTGCAACCTGCTCCCATAGAAGACGCATTTTATCAGATTTCTCAATTTCATCTGCGCCGGTATCTCCGAGATAAAGCGCATAACTATTCTGGTGTCCCACTAAAAATGCGGTACTCTGATAAGGATTTCCATGACTGAGCGTAAAAGCTTTAACTATCATCTCTGTTCCATCGAGAGGTCTTTCGACCTTTTCTTCCAGTGCCGTATAACTATATTTTTTCAACATTGGCTTTTCTCCTTCATTACCAAAATTGGCCCAGGCGTCCCAGGTAAAATACTTATCTCTTAATACCCCTAATACCTTCGGCATGCCGTAGATCTTTTTAACACTATCTTCCGGCGAATTAATGATCAGACCAGAAACATGATCGAGGTGTCCGTGTGATATCAAATAACCTTTAATTTGCTTTCTTAATACTTCATCAGGTTTTCCTTTCAAAACACCCGTCTCTATCGCTTTACGTATCCCGGTATTTAAGGTTCCCGCATCCAGGCAGATATAACCATCACTGCCTTCCGGGGCAAGCAAATAGGCAGAAAGATTGTCCTCTTCTATCCCACCCTTAACACCAAGCGGAATGACTTTAAATGATGATGTACGAGACTGAGCAGATATCTGAAGAAAAGCGGTAAGAACAATAAAGGCAATAAGGCAAGTTTTTCTGAACATAATTTATAGAATTACAGTACACAAACTTAAATAAACACATGAAAAACTACATCAGCAACATCATAAAAAAAGAGCAGTATTAAACTTGCTCTTTTATTTACATAAAGCACCCGGAAAAGGTCTTCAATAAAGAAATTTATTTCGTTTTCACGAATTTAGAACCACAGCCTTCTATGCACATAATAGGCCCGGCAGGACTCATGGTCAATTCTCCGTTGCTAATTTTAAATCTATAATTCTGCTCGGTTTTATCTTTCTTAAAAAAAGTAAGTGTTACGCTATCTTTCACAGAATAAGTAGAATAGTCACTATAGGCATTACCTTCAAGCACCCCATTATCTTTAAACGTGACCAGATAAAGAGAAGCAGAATGCTCAGATACAGGCATCCATTTGCCCTGACCATTGCCAATATCAGCATATGACGCTGAAAGTTTCCATGTTCCCTGTAGGGTGTCATCGACAACGAGTTTTGCGTTATCCTTGCTGCAGGATACCATAAGAAACAAACAGGAAACTAAAAGTAATTTAGGTAAAGAATAAATGGATCGCATAATTTAGTCGTTTTGGTTATCGATGTAAACGAAACAAAAAAGAGAAACGCTACACCAAATATAAAATAACAATTTATTAAAATACTAAACCACTCCCAGTATCAACAAGACTTAGGTCTTCCTGATCCGGATGATATGCATCCAGTGCATCACTTTCATGAGAGGATAAGTAGGATCAAACTCGAACCATCTTGAAGCAAAATTTGGACTATTTGGTTTCTTATGATGGTTATTCTGAAACAACTCCCCTAACATTAAAAAGTCAAGCGGTAGAGAATTCTTGCTGTGATCATTGTTGTCATGATTAGAATAACCATATTTATGTCCACACCAGTTTACAATAGCTCCATGAATTGGTCCCATTAAAAAATGGATGGGTAGCAACAGGAACATCCACCAGGCCGTTGCAAAAGTAGCATAAAACCATACGTAAAAACTGATAAAGATGATGCGGGTAATCCAGGAATCACCAATTTTATCAATAATAGGCCAGGATGGGTATTTATCTCTGAACTGTTCTTCAGGTTCAACATTGTATTTGGAATAATTCAGATATATATTTTTAGTCTGGATCATCATTCCCCATACATCTTTTACAAAATGTGGTGAATGCGGGTCTTTCTCCGTATCACTGAAAGCGTGGTGCATCCGGTGCAAAATTGCATAAGCACGAGGATTCAGAAAAGATGAACCCTGCGACAAGAAAGTAATCAAATAGAAAAATTTCTCCCAAAAGGTATTCATTTTAAACATCTTATGCGAAGCATAACGGTGGAGAAAAAAAGTCTGGGAAAAGAGAGAGAGAAACCAATGTAAAAGGAAGAAAACTAAAATAATCATATAAAGCACTGAATGTATACCAACGTAATCCGCTTACGTTAAACTGTTCAAACCTCAAAAGTAATCAAATTATGATGCTTATTTAGAATTATTTTGAACAACTCCCAAATCTTCAATAAAAAATGCCGTGGATCCATTCAAACCCACGGCATTTTTTATTGATCAGGAGATATTCTATCTTCCAAAGTCATCCTGCACCCTAACGATATCAGATTCGTCAGAAGGATTTTCAGGATCAGTATGCTGCCAGATTTCAGAAACTATACCCCAGTCTTTTAAACCAATTAAACGGTGTCTTTCTCCTTTTTCAAGTTTTACCCTGGTACCAGGTGTAAGCGTTTTCACCTCTCCCTGCTCATCTGTATCACTGGTAATGATGCCCACATTTCCACTCACTACCTGCCAGATTTCAGCACGGCGATGGTGATATTGCCATGATAAACGGGAATCAGGGGCAACCACCAGGATCTTAGGGCTCAATTTGCCGCTAATCTTAAGGTCATTAACATTTAATCCATCAAAGTAGACATTGGCAAACTGTTGTGCCTGTTCTTCATCTATCACGAAAAAACCACCCCATGGACGGGTATCATCAACATTAACCACGTTGAAACCTTCGATCTTCAGGCGCTGTGCAACGCCGCTAAATATTTCTTTCTTTTGATCTGACATTTTAAATCTTGTAATTGATTGACCAAATATAACAGATGAGATTTATTTTTTAACAGCCTTGCCTATTAATTTATCAATCCTGCTTACAATATAATCAATATCAAAAGGCTTTTTAATATAATCATCTGCTCCTGCTGCTATGCTTTTCTCTTTATTCTGATCATTTGCAGA
>Ga0210409_10005514_pt1 | contig 13278 bp, 13 predicted proteins | sample IncBWH17MmetaG_FD_161649 | JGI IMG/M metagenome (GOLD analysis project Ga0210409, IMG submission 161649) | Forest soil microbial communities from Barre Woods Harvard Forest LTER site, Petersham, Massachusetts, United States - Inc-BW-H-17-M | ecosystem: Environmental > Terrestrial > Soil >... | reverse complement strand
GGCCGAAAGGACCGTCCGAGCAATAGGATGTGGGGTGGCAGAAGAAGGTTTCCTCGCGCGATGTAGGTAACCCGATGGCGTTCTCACCGCACCGCGAGGAGCCGAAGACCTACCGCGAAACGATAGTTGACACTTTTGGCGGGGATATCTACAGTCAAAGGCCACCCATGAGCGTGCGAAAAATCCAGATTGGACAGCTTTGGAAGAAGATTGATGGCGGGGACACCTACCTGGTCACTCGCTTGTACAGCGAAGCGTTGAGCACCATGGTGGTGCTGCGGAAATCCGGGTCCGAAGAAGAGAACCAGATACGGATCAAGGTCGAGCGTGTCGGGGATGGCCAGAATATTCCGGGGTTTCGGCCGGCCATGGATGATGACGCGGCGTAAACGGGCCGGAGGACCGGCAAAAATAGGAACGCTGCGATAACAGCTGAAATCTTGCCACGATCCCTCCACTCCGTGCCGCAAACTGCGCGGTACTCCGGTCGGGATGACGGATAAACCCAAAGAGCGGACCGCCTCAGAAGGCGTTCCCTACATAACCCGAGCGCAAGAGCACAGTCAGGAGGTCTGCGCCACAGGGAACCTTCCAGGGTGACCTGCCCGCGTGACTAAATTGAACGCACGCTTAGGGACAGTAGGTCATCTACTTCCATGAGTTCTTTTACCAGGTAGGGTTCGCCGTATTTCACACCGATCATTTGACCGAAGTGGCGGGACAACTGGTTCATCTGTTGCTCCAGTTCGTCAATCGCCAGATAGACGCGCTGCTTGCGTTCGCTCTTGGCCGGCCGAAACTGCGATTGGTACGCCAGGATAGCTCGGTGGCGCCGTTCGTACTGCGCGGAAATATCCACCACGAAGGTGGGGCGCACATTTTCGAAGGAAGTGGCGTAAAGGATTTTGAATGGGCGGTGCGGTTCGCCAGGAATTGGCAATTGCTTCAATCCTGCGAGGAAGCATCCTTCGTAGCCCAGCGTGGAAGCGTGATAGTGATCGGGATGGCGAGCCTCCCAATAGGGAAGAATCACGGTACGCGGGCGTAGCTCGCGGATTACCCTTGCCAGCTTCAGCTTGTTTTGACGCGTGGGCTGGACGTCCGAGTCCGGCACGCCGAGAGTTCCGCGCCATTTGAGACCGAGAATCTTGGTGGCACGAGCGCATTCCTTGGCACGCGTTTCCGGAGTTCCGCGTGTGCCCATTTCTCCGGCGGTTAGGTCCAAAACGCCGGTAGCGTGGCCCTGTTGTGCGGCCTTAATTAGCGTGCCGCCGCAGATCAATTCCACGTCATCGGGATGCGCGGCGATGGCCAGCAGATCGAGCTTCATAAAAGGACCCCTTAGCGACGGCGAGGCGGGATTGTAGCACCAACCCAGCGATGATGACTCACGCCGAGGTAGGTTTGCGCGATAGACGTTGTGGCAGAACGTTAAGCGGATACCGAATCGCCGCGGGAAAAAATCGGATAGCGCTTTGAAGATTCGCCGCCGCGGTTATGTTACCGTTGCGCGATGAGCGAGAAGAGCGATTTGCGGGGCCGCGTGGCGCTGGTTACCGGCGCTGGGAAAAGGCTGGGCCGTGCGATCGCGCTGCGGCTTGCTGACGAAGGAGCGGATGTTGCGGTGCATTACGGAAAGTCGGAAGCCGAGGCCAAGGAAGTTGTTGCTGAAATCGCGAAGCGCGGGCGCCGTGCGATTGCGCTGCAAGCAAACCTGACCAGCGTTTCGGAGATAACTGCGCTCGTTGCCGGTGCTGCCAGGGAATTCGGGCGGCTGGATATTCTGATTAACACTGCGGCGAATTTCCTGGAGACGAAATTCGGCGAGACTTTCGAAGCGCAATGGAATGCTTCGCTCGATACCAATCTGAAAGCGCCGTTCTTTTGTTCGCAAGCTGCGGCTCCGCTGCTGGCGAACTCACGAAAAGGCGTGATTATCAATTTCGCGGATCTCGGTGGCCTGCAGGGCTGGACGGAATTTGTGCCGCACTCGATCTCGAAGGCGGGGATCATTCTTCTGACGCGTGTTTTGGCGAAGCAACTGGCACCGGCCGTGCGCGTAAATGCTCTCGCACCGGGAACCATTACCATGCCAGGTGATCCGCCGGAATGGGAGCAGGATTTTATTCGCCGCGCGCCGCTAAAGCGCAGCGGAACTCCGCAAGACATCACCGACGCGGTCAGCTACCTGATTCACGCGGAATTCATAACCGGTCACGTCTTAGTCGTCGATGGCGGGCGTTCCCTGTAACCGTATCTCCTCGTCATCCGTGGCACCACAAAGCATCGTCGTTCATCATTCATAGTCCAGTAAGCGAGTAAATCGGGGCCTGCCGATGCAGGGCCCTTAGTCGCGCAGTTTTTCAGTGTATAATCGCGGTCAAATCGACTTTGGACGGTGAATCTTGGGCACCACGCAAACTCCAAATCTTTGGATCCCAGTGTGTTGCGAGCGCGTAATGCGCTTCAACATGTTCGCGCCGCAAGGTGGCGCCGCGTACGGCTCACTAGTATGCTCCGTGTGCAACAAGAACGTAACGTTTGAGTTGGAACCTCAAGCCGACCTGAGCATGTATGGAGAAGGCGCACGAGTGCTGAACATGTTGGGGGCTCCAAAGCCTCCGAATGTGGAGCGCAAAAAACTGGATGGCGATGCCGCGCTGAACGACAAAACCTTGTAACGTAGAACGACGACGTAGTCGCCGCTTTCCGATGAGCGGGTTCAGCCATGATCGACCAGACCATCTCTCACTTTCGCATCACAGAGAAACTAGGTGCAGGGGGAATGGGCGTGGTCTATAAGGCCGTCGATACCCGGCTGGATCGCCCGGTTGCCCTGAAATTCCTGCCGGACAACATGGCACAGGACTCGCAAGCTTTGGAGCGCTTTCGCCGCGAGGCCCGAGCCGCATCCGCTCTAAATCATCCTGGCATTTGCACCATCTATGACATCGGCGCGCAGGAGGGCCGAACTTTCATCGCCATGGAGTTCATTGACGGCGAAACGCTGCGCGCTCACATCCATGGGAAGGCGCTTCTGCTCGAAGAAACGCTAAAGCTTGGCATCCAGATAGCGGAAGCTTTGGATGCGGCGCACGCCGAAGGAATCATCCACCGCGACATCAAGCCCGCGAATATTCTGGTGACCAAGCGTGGACAGGTGAAGGTGCTCGATTTTGGCCTCGCAAAACTTGTTCCCAAAGGGATTGCCAGAGCGCACGGAGATGGCGGCAGCAATCCCGGGGGCGAATCCAATAGCGAGGCGCCGGATTCTACTTCCATCGTGGGAATCATCAGCGGCACTCCTTCCTACATGTCACCCGAGCAGGTCCGTGGAGACAATCTGGACCCGCGCACGGATATCTTCTCGCTCGGTCTGTTGTTGTATGAAATGGCTACAGGACGCCAGGCATTTAGCGGCAGCACCGGCGGCGCGATTATCGAGGCCGTTCTCACGCGGTCTCCTGTTCCCGCTCGCAGCATCAATCCCGATATTCCTCCGGAGCTTGAAGAAATCATCAACAAAGCGCTCCACAAGGATCGAGAGCAACGCTATCAGGACGCCGCGGACCTACGCGCCGATCTGCAACGACTGGAGCGAGGCACCGACTCCAGCTGGAGAGTTACGCAAGAAAACACAGAATCCGCCTCGATATCGAACACCAGCCGTTTACAGTCGACCGGGGAGCACAGGGCAGGAAATTCGACGTCGCAAACAGCCACCCTTCGCGCAGTGCGGGTTTCGAAGATCATTGACTCGCTTGCAGTTCTTCCTTTCGAAAACGCGAGTCGCGACCCGGAGCATGAGTACCTCAGTGACGGAATCCCGGGCAGTCTTATCAATACTCTGGCCACCGTCCCAAAACTGCGAGTGATGGCCCAGAGCACGGTGTTTCGCTACAAAGGCCGGGCCCTCGATCCGCAAGCCATCGGTCGCGAGCTTAATGTACGTGCCGTTCTCACCGGAAGAATAATGCAAAGCGGTGGATCTTTGCGCATCGGCGCCGAGTTAGTCGATGTGGCGACAGGCTCCCAGCTTTGGGGCGCACAATACGACCGCAAGCCCGGCGATATCCTTGCGATTCAAGACGAAATTTCCAACGAAATATCGGAAAAATTGCGGGTCAAGCTCACCCGCGCGGAAAAAAAGCGGCTAACCAAACGCCAAACGGACGATCCCGAAGCTTACCGGCTCTATCTAAAAGGCCGTCATCACTGGAACCAGTGGACTGAAGACGGGTTCTACAAGGCCATCGAATATTTTCAGCAAGCGGTCGAGAAGGATCCCGCCTACGCTCTCGCGTACACCGGTGTTGCCGATTCGTACGTGCTTCTCGGGTGGAATAGCTATCTGCCGCCGAAGGCCGCGTTCCCAAGAGCTAAAATAGCCGCCCTGCGTGCCCTGCAGCTCGACCCTCATCTCGGCGAAGCCCACACTCCACTTTCCGCCGTGTACTGGCTTCACGATTGGCAGTGGCAAGAAGCTGAGATGGAATTCAAACGCAGCATGGCACTGAGCCCTGCCCATCCGACTGCCAGTCATTGGTACGCCGAGTTTTTGATGACCATGGGACGCCACGAAGAAGCTATCGCCAGGATAAAAAGCAGTCAGGAACTCGATCCGTTGTCCCTCATCATCAGCGTCGCTCACGGGTGGTCCTTCTACCATGCCCGGCGATACGATGACGCCATCGAACAACTCCGTCGCACGGTTGAATTGGACCCGCACTACCCCATGACGTACTGGATTTTGGGCCTGCTACTCAGAAAAATGGGTAACTACGAACTGGCCATTGCCGAGGGCGAAAAGGGTGTGAAGCTGTCTGGCGGCAGCTATCTGATGCGCGCGGCGTTGGCGCAAACCCTGGCCACCGCGGGTAGGAGAAACGAAGCAATCCAGATCCTCGATGATCTGACAAAACTCGCAGCACAAAAGTACGTTGCGCCTTACTTCTTCGCCGGAATCCACATCGGCTTGGGAGACAGCGACCGCGCGATAGAATGCCTGGAGAAATCTTACGAAGAGCACTCTCACTGGCTTCTCTATCTTCACCTGGATCCGGGCATGGACGCCCTGCGGTCCAACCCACGTTTTCAGGATCTGTTGCAACTCGTCGGCCTTCCCTTACCGCACACGATCCCTACCTGAAGCAGGCCAAAGCGAGTATGCCAGACTGCAAGCAGTGGCGGCTTGAGAAACCGTGCCCACAACCTCTGTCGGTGCCCGGTAAGTCGTGCGGACCATCGGGCATTTTCTTTCAGTGCCCGAATTTTCTGCCGACACTCTCAGTAAGTGACACGGATTCGCTATGCGGTCGATGCTGGATTCAGGCGGGTTTCTTCTTTTCTCCGCGAGCTTCGATGTACAGTAACTGGAACAGTGCGCCGTTTCCCTTTGGCTGGATGCCGACGAGGTGTTTCTTTTCGTTGCTGCCAGCTTTGAAGAGCATTCCTCCCGGGTCGGGCTTGTCGTCGCCGCAGGTCAGTTTTTGGGATTTCTCGTCTTTTGTTTGCGGAGGCGGCACAGCATTCGTGCAATCCAGAACGGTACCGTACCTGGCCAACGCCTTCTGATAATAGCTGGCAATTTTCTTCGGTGAGTCGGTCGACTCCATCTTCAACACAACCAGCTTGAAGCCGAACGAGCTGCCCCACAGGCCCATCTTCAGCGCTGGACTATCATCATCCTTGTCCTGCTCCTTGTGGGGAATCGCTCCAGGGTAAATGGGCAGGCCAACTTCTTTGGCGGTTGCCTGCGCGCTAAGGATCAGACCCGCATCGGTGTCTGGGCCCTGTACACTTACCGAGACCTCCTTATCCTTGCTGGCGTTCGGTGACTTTTCCTGTCCCAAAACCGCATTCGCCGCGAGTAAGACTGTTCCCGCGAGCACCATCCCCACCAACGCACCGCGCTGGGACGCGACCCTCTTTCCGCATCGAAAGGCTTTTCCTCGTTGGCTCATTTTTCTCTCCCTGCACCACATGCTACGCGCGCCACACGACAAAAGTTCCGCTAATTCCACAAACAGCCAACGAACGGCTCAAGAAGCCTACGGTGCAGTGGGAAGCCAGGTTAACTCCTGATCAGCCGCGGGATCGGAAACGAATCCACTGCGCCACTCAAGGACTAAGTGCAGCCGGCGCGGACACAGTGTATTCTTGTTTGTTACGCAATACGCATCGCGAAGCAGCGCTCGTCTTAGCGCACCTATATAGGAGCAATACCGACTCATGGATCAGGACACTCTCATACCGAAGCACATTGAGGACGAAGGCATTCAGGAATGGCTGGAATCTCTCGATTCCGTTCTGGAATCGAGCGGGCCGGATGTGGCCCGGGAAATTCTGGAGCGCTTGCGCGCCCACGCCACGGTCAGCGGGATCGATCTTCCGTTTACCGCGAACACGCCGTACGCAAACACTATTCCCGCGCGGCTGGAGCCGCTGTTTCCCGGAAACCAGGAGCTGGAGCGGCGCATTAAGTCTTTGATTCGCTGGAATGCCCTGGCCATGGTGGTACGAGCGAACCGCGTGGAACACAACATTGGCGGGCATATCTCGACCTACGCCTCTGCGGCTACTTTGTACGAAGTAGGCTTCAACCATTTCTTCCGGGCGCGCTCCGAGCATTTCGAAGGAGACACGGTTTATTTCCAGGGCCACGCCGCGCCGGGAGTCTACTCGCGCGCGTTTCTCGAAGGGCGCTTGAGCGTTGAGAAGCTTGAAAATTTTCGCCGCGAATTAAAGGCCGGTGGAGGGCTCTCCTCCTACCCGCATCCATGGCTGATGCCGGATTTCTGGGAGTACCCGACGGTGAGCATGGGGTTGAGCCCGCTGATGGCAATTTATCAGGCGCGATTCAATCGCTACCTGGAAGACCGCGGCTTGAAGCCAAAGACCGACGCCAAAGTTTGGGCGTTCCTGGGCGACGGCGAGACCGATGAGCCGGAATCGCTGGGCGCGATCACGCTGGCTTCCCGCGAACATCTGGACAATTTGATTTTTGTGGTCAATTGCAACCTGCAGCGGCTGGATGGTCCGGTGCGCGGCAACGGGCAGATCATTCAGGAACTGGAGTCGGCGTTCCGAGGCGCACGCTGGAATGTAATTAAGGTGCTGTGGGGCAGCGAGTGGGATCCGATTCTGGAGCGTGACACCGAAGGCTTGCTGGTCAAGCGCATGGGCGAAATGGTGGATGGCGAATACCAGAAGCTGGTGGTTTCCTCCGGCGCATATGTACGGCAATTCTTTTTCGGCGGCGATCCGCGTTTGCTGAAGCTGGTGGAACCGTTGCCGGATGATGCGCTGCGCCGCTTGCGGCTTGGCGGCCACGATCCCCGCAAGGTTTACGCGGCGTATAAAGCGGCGGTGGACCACCGAGGCGGTCCCACGGTGATTTTGGCGAGGACTATTAAAGGATACGGGCTGGGTGAAGCGGGCGAAGGCAAGAACGTCACGCACCAACAGAAAAAGTTGAACGAAGAAGAGCTGCGGGAATTTCGTTCGCGCTTCGGCATTCCGGTGAACGACACGGACTTGGGCGAAGTGCCGTTCTATCGCCCCTCGGAGGATAGCGAAGAGATTCGCTATTTGCGTGCGCGACGTGAAGCCTTGGGAGGTTACACGCCCACGAGAAAAGTGCGCTCCGCGCCGCTTAAGGCCGAGCACGACGAACTGTTCAAGGAATTCTTCGAAGGCAGCGATGGACGCGACGTGTCCACCACTATGGCGTTCGTCGGCATGCTGCGAAAAATGTTGAAAGACCCGGAGATGGGCAAGCTGATCGTGCCCATTGTTCCGGACGAAGCGCGCACCTTTGGTATGGAATCGTTGTTCCGCACCGTGGGGATTTATTCGAGTGTGGGGCAAAAGTACGAGCCCGTGGATGTGAATACGCTTCTCTATTATAAGGAAGCGCAAAACGGCCAGATCCTGGAAGAGGGAATTACCGAAGCGGGTTCGATGGCGTCTTTTATTGCCGCGGGCTCGGCTTATGCCACGCACGGAATCAACACCATTCCGTTTTTTATTTATTACTCCATGTTTGGTTTCCAGAGAATCGCCGATTTCATCTGGGCGGCGGCGGATATGCGCACGCGAGGGTTCTTGCTCGGTGGAACTTCCGGACGCACCACGCTTTCCGGCGAGGGATTGCAGCACCAGGACGGCAACAGCCATGTGTTGGCCTTGCCGGTGCCGAACCTGCTCGCGTACGACCCGGCGTTTGCGTTCGAAATCGCCGTCATCATCCAGGACGGAATTCGCCGGATGTACAAAGAAGGCGAAAGCATCATGTATTACATCACGGTGATGAACGAGCCGTATGCCATGCCTGCGATGCCGGGAGACGTGAAAGACGGGATTTTGAAAGGCATGTACCGCTTCCGCGCGGCGACTAATAAGAAAGCAAAGCTACGCGCTCAACTGTTTGGCAGCGGGGCAATCCTGAACGAAGTTTTGCGCGCGCAGGAAATTTTGGAGCAACGCTACAGCGTTGCGGCAGACGTATGGAGCGTCACCAGTTACAAATGCCTGTACACCGACGCCATCGAGACCGAACGCTGGAACCGGTTGCACCCGGACGAAACTCCGCGTGTCCCTTATCTCTCCGAGCAACTGAAAGACTCGCCGGGAGTTCTGGTGGCAGCTTCCGACTATCTGAAGACTCTGCCGCTTTCGCTGTCCAAGTGGATGCCGCGTCGTTTGGCGGCGCTCGGGACGGACGGCTTCGGCCGCAGCGAGTCCCGTGAATCTTTGCGCAACTTCTTTGAAGTGGATGCGCGCTTCGTAGTGCTCGCAACGTTGCACGAACTGGCTCAAGAGGGTCTTGTGGGAGAGGCCACGGTCCAGAATGCCATCAAGGAATTTGGCATCAACACCGACAAGCCCAATCCAGTCACTTCCTGATTTCTGTGTAGCGTCGCCTTCCGATGTTGCTGTAGCTCACCCCTTCAAGGGTGAGGCTTTCAGCGTAGCAGCAACCAAGCCTGCATCGAAGAACGCTCTCAGGCCCAAAAAGCCTGAGCTACTCGGTTTCCAGAATTTCCGAGGGTTTGATGCGCCCCGTGGCGAGCTGCGCGATGAGTTCGCGGTTGGCGGCGAGGAAGTCGTATTGCGAGAGTTCCTTGGGTAGCACCCAGGCGACTTGTTCGAACACCGCGGGTTGAATCGTCAGCTCCGCAATTTGCGCGACGAAAAAATGGATCTCCAATTCTTCCGTTGTTGTTCCGTATTGGTGGCGAACGGAACCTATCTCGCGGCTCTTGACCAGGGTCGCGCCCAATTCTTCGTGTAGTTCCCGCGTCAGTGCCCGCTCCAGCGACTCACCCGTTCGAACCTTGCCCCCGGGAAACTCCCATTTCAGCGGTGAGGTGTCACTCCGGCGGCGCTGGCCGATGAGCAATCGCCGATCGGTGCGTTCGATGATTGCGACGACGACGAAGATCACAGTCTGTCCAGATCTTTCCGTACTTGTTCGAAAATTCCTTCAAGTTCCTCGAGGCCCTTCAGCAAGGGTGGTCCAGGCGTGTTGAGAAGCTCGTCGCGAACCACGAAAACGTGGCGGTTGCGAATTGCCGGCACGTCTTTCCAGGCACTCACATCGTAAGCCGATTGTCGTTTCGATTTAGCGCCCGTGGCTGCCCAAGCCAGAAGAATCACGTCCGGCTGCGCTTGCGCCACTTCTTCGTCGGTCACCCGTTCGCCTGGTTTGGGCACGAACTTTGCACCGGCGAAAGTGAGAAGCTCCGCGACCCACGGAGGGGAAGCGATTCGCGGGTTGGGCCAAGCTTCCGAGTAGACACGAAGGCGACGCTTGCGGCGGGAGCGTTTGCCGGCGGCCGAGAATTCCCCGGCCATTCTGGAGACGAGCTTTTCTGCGGCAGATGCGTGGGCCGTCAGTGCGCCGAGTTGGCGAATGTCCCGCTCGATCTGTGAAATTGTTAGCGGATGCAACGCGAAGAAATTCAACGGGTACTCCAGGAGTTTCGCCATCGCTTCCGCGCGAGAGGGAACCGAACCGACGACCAGGTCGGGATGCAGCGCGTGAATGGAGGAGGCCTCTTCGAGGTGCCAGAAATCGCCGAACTTCGGAAGCGCTTCGACCGGCGCCACGTCCGCGCACCATTTGCTTACTCCCACCAGCAGGTTGCGGGCGCCGACTTCGCAGAGGATGGAGGTAGCGTTGGGGGCAAGCGAAACGATCCGCCGCGCGGGATGTCGAGGTGTCGCGGGCTGCTTGGCTTTGGCCATCGGGCAAAAAGCATAGCAGAGCTTCCAATGGCTTGTTGTCAATGAGAAAGTATCGGATCGCGCATATGTTTGACGCGATGTGCGGAAGTGTGTTGCACTTCCTCTTCGCTTTTTGGCTTTCCTTTCCGGAGGGACATGTATGCAAGCTCTGAAATCGATGATCATCATCTCGCTGTTGCTTTCACCGATGGGATTGTTTGCGCAGTCGAAGGCGGATGGCGACACCGTGCGCTACAAGGCCACGACGGAAAACGTGAAAGCTACGTTTGGGCCCGCGGAGCCGGTTGCTCACGTGAAGCCAGGTGGAGTGCTGGAAGCGAATTCGCTGGATTGTTTCGGCAACGTGCTGCAAAAGCCCGGCGACTCTTTTTCGCTTATCAAAATTGACAATCCGCTCACCGGCCCTTTCTACATCGATGGAGCGGAAAAGGGCGATACGCTCGTTGTGCACATTCTCGATTTGCAAGTAGACAGCAAGCAGGGCGTCGGCACATTTGGCCCGGGCTTCGGGGCTGTAAATTCAACGCACTACACACCCATGCTGGAGAAGGAGGCTCTACCGGAACGCGCGTGGTATTACCCGATCGATCTGGATAAAAAGCTGATCACCTTTCAGGCCCAGGATTCCGATTTCAAAGTGCAATTTCCCATGCATCCCTTTCTCGGCTGCATCGGGGTAGCACCCGCGAATGGCGAAGCGCGCAGCTCGATTGTGCCCGCGGAATTTGGCGGGAACATGGACGCGCCGGAAGTTTCGCCTGGAAACGTTTTGTATTTGCCGGTCAACGTCGCCGGGGCGCTGTTTTATTTTGGCGATGGCCACGCGGCGATGGGCGATGGCGAAGTAGCCGGAAGCGCGGTAGAAGTGCCGATGCGCGCGAAATTCCGGTTTGAACTGGTGAAAGGAAAGAGCACCGGCTGGCCGCGGCTGGAGAACGAGCGCGAGATTATGACCACGGGAATCTATCGCCCCGTGGATGACGCGGTGCGCATTGCGGTTACCGAACTGGTTCACTGGATGCATCGGGATTATGGTTTGTCGGAACTGGACTCCTACGAATTGCTCTCGAAGGTCGGCAAGCTGCATCTGACCGAGATGGTGGATCCCAATTACGTTGTCGTGGCGTCCATCGACAAGAAGTATCTACCGGCCAAGAAATAAGCGACGAGCTTATGTACAGCGAGATCCTGCTTGATCATTTCCAGAATCCACGAAACGCCGGGGAGATGCGGGAACCGACAGCGCAGGTGGAGCTGAGCAATCCTGTGTGCGGGGATGTGCTGCGATTGGCGGTGCGTACTGAAGGTGGGCGCGTGCGGGAGGTTCGATTTTTGTGCCGGGGATGCACCGCGTCGATTGCGTGTGCTTCGCTGCTTACGGAGAAGATGATGGGGCGCGCGATAAGTGAACTTGGCGGGATAACGTCAGACGAAATTGCAGCAGAGCTTGGCGGACTGCCGCCTGCGTCAGCTCACGCGGCACAATTGGCTGGAGAGGCGCTCGCGGCGATTGTGAAGGCGGTAGATAAACAGGCTGGTCAGCGAGGATAGTCTTTCTTATGTAGGGACGGTCCTTCGGAGAGGCCGTCCGTTCTTGGGTTTACAGCCAGACCAAGAGCTGAAATCAAAAATCAAAAACCAAAAACCAAGGAAAACCCGCACCCTGAAAATCGCAGGGTGCGGCACCCAGCGGAGAAACCCAAGAAGCCCGCCTCGGAAGGCTGCCGCTACAAAGACGGAGCGCCGCCGATTAGTCCTTGTTGAAACGTTTTAGGGCTTCGGGATCGTTTAGGTTCAGAACGCAGCCTTCTTCCGTGGTGTCGTATTCCCGTACTTCCGTTCGGTGCGTCCAGACTACGGCGCGGGCACCTACATCCAGCGGGGCCGCTAGCAATTCCTGGTACAAGGCGGCGGAGAAAATTACAGGGTGTCCCCGGCGGCCTTGAAAAGCCGGCAGAACAATCGGCGCGCGCGATTTATAAAACTCCTCGATCAATTGGTCCACCAATGCCGCAGTAATCAGAGGGTGGTCGATCAGGTTGAGCAGAATCCCGTCTGTGGCCGCCGGGAGGCTGCGCAACCCAGCCTGGATCGAACTCAGTTGGCCCAACTCCCAATCCGGGTTGACCACCACCTCCTCACGATTGAGTGAAACCTGCTTCGCGATCCGCTCGGCGTCCGGCCCGAGTACAACGCGGCGCGTGGAAATTTTCGGGTGTTGGGTGACGCCCAGGAGATGTTCGAGGAACGTCTTGCCGCGGTAGGGAAGCAGAGCTTTTGGGGAACCCATCCTGCTGGAGGCTCCGCCGGAAAGGATGACGGCTGCGAGCATAACCCCGCTCGGCTACTTCGCCTCGACGGCGTCTTGCACTTCGAGCTTTAGTTTCTTATTCGCTGGTGAGGGAGCGTTGCGGCGGATGGCCACGAGTTCCGCAACGATGCTGAGAGCAATCTCTTCGGGCGATAGTGCTCCGATCTCAAGTCCCATCGGGGCGTGCACATTTTCAAACTCAGCCATGCGGTAGCCTTCTTTTTCCAGGGCCTTGTACACGCTGAGCACCTTGCGCTTGCTGCCGATCATGCCCACGTAGCGGGCATCGGTGCGAGCGGCCCAGGCCAGCACGCGCATATCTTCTTTGTGTCCGCGCGTAACAATGACGATGTAACTGGACGAGTTCGGGCGCAGCTTTGCGAAGGCTTCGTCAAAACTGGTGAACACTTCCTGAGCCATCGGAAACCGCTGCAAATTCGCGAATGCCTCGCGGTCGTCGATGATTCCGATACCGAATCCAACCGCGTGCGCCGCTTTTGCGACCGCGGTGGAAACGTGTCCACCACCGAAAAGATAAACGATAGGCTGCGGAAGGATCGGCTCGACAAAAACCTCGACCGTGCCGCCGCAAATGAGTCCGTTATCGTAGTTGGCTTCGTTGTTGAGGTGAAAAACCAGTTTTCGCGGGGCCTCCTTTTGCATCACCTCTTTGGCGGCGGCCCAAACATCGGCTTCCACGCAGCCTCCTCCGACGT
>Ga0210409_10005513_pt1 | contig 13280 bp, 17 predicted proteins | sample IncBWH17MmetaG_FD_161649 | JGI IMG/M metagenome (GOLD analysis project Ga0210409, IMG submission 161649) | Forest soil microbial communities from Barre Woods Harvard Forest LTER site, Petersham, Massachusetts, United States - Inc-BW-H-17-M | ecosystem: Environmental > Terrestrial > Soil >... | reverse complement strand
TACATTGTTGCTTCTAATTTTCGTGGTACTGTTCCTCCCGGTGTACTCAGGGCGGACAACACGTTTGGCAATGACGGCGCGGGACAAAACACCATAGCGCCGCGAGTCGGATTTGCGTGGAGTATTCTGCCCAATACGAACAGGTTGGCGCTCAGAGGGGGGTTCGGCTTGTATTACTCCCCTCCAACCGGCCAGGCCTTCTTTCAAAACGTAGAGAGCGCTCCGTACGCCCTAACTCGAATTAATGTCGGACAGGCAAACGCGGGCGCAACGTTTCAAGCGCCTTTCCCGCAGCCCTTTCCCACTCCCGAATCCTTTCCTTTGTTCCCGTCTTACTCTCCCAGCACCTCAACAACTATCTACACCGTTGCACCGGGTTTTCGTTCAGCAGTCGTTCAGGAGTATTCGTTGAATGTTCAAGGGGAACTCCATGAGGGTTGGTTGTTAGAAGTCGGATACGTGGGCAGCCGGGGGACACACTTGCAACGTGTGCGTTCGCTGAATCAGGCGTTGCAGGCGACTGTCAACAATCCAATCAGGGGCGTGACCTCGGATACGTTAGCAAATATTGGGCTACGAGTTCCCATTGTCGGGATACCTGCTGACTCGCTCGACCTGGTGGAATCCGAGGGAAGCTCCTGGTACAACGGGCTCGAGGTGAGCCTGACAAAGCGATTAAGCCACGGCCTTCAGTTTCTTTCTTCTTACACGTTCTCGAAGACGCTGGACACAGATGGCGCCGATATTAATGCAACATCAGCAGGAGTCGCGCTTACCTTGGGAGACCAGAACTCGCCCGGACAGCGATGGGGACGGGCGAGTTTCGATCGCACTCATCGATTCGTTTTCAGCACAACATGGACACTCCCAAGTCCACGCTACGGCGTAAGACGAACTTTTTTGGGGGGCTGGGCTTTGGCCGCAGTGGCAACCATTCAGTCTGGCAGCGCTCTCACGATCGCCGATACAAATTCTACGAATATCTTTGGAATTAGCGAGGACCGGGCACAACTCACCGGCACATGCACGAAAGGCCAGTTGGTAAAGGGAGGGTCCATCGAATCGAAACTGAACGGTTATTTCAACACTTCGTGTTTTACGACTCCGCCGGTAATCGGCGCCGATGGCATTGGGACAGCTTTCGGAGACAGCGGGACAGGCATCGTAGACGGTCCTGGACAAGCAAACTTGGATATTGCAGTTTCGAAAACGGTGGTGTTCGAATGGCCCCATGGAGGAAGTAGCCTTGAATTTCGTGCCGAGTTCTTCAACGCCCTCAACCATCCGCAGTTTGCGAATCCCGACACCAACTTTACATCACCGACCTTCGGTGTCATCAGCAGCACATCTGTCAATCCGCGCGTTGGACAATTGGCCCTGAAATTTGCGTTCTAGCGCCGGACGGAATTCCCAGGAATTCACCAATGCCTGCGACACTCACCGTGCCGCGGACGGGACCATCGAAGGTGAAGACCAATGGTCCGCGTTCCTGAGCGTGTAAGCTCAGAGGGATGCTGCAAAACACGATGGCCGCCGAGAAAATCAAAAGCGCTACGCTGATTTGGCCCTTGTGACAAGACGTCATCGCTTCCTCCATGACCATCCGTGAACCCTTGCGGGTAGGGAACGACATTGTGATTGCTTATATCATGTGTGGGTCACTGTCACGAAGAAACGAAAACGAAACACAAGGGCGAATGATAGACCGAAAGAGTAAGAGTATTCGGTCTTTGCACCGAATGCTCTTGCGAATCTATGAGGAACTGGGGGCTTAATGAGCATTTCGGCAGGGAGCCTGAAATAATCGCGATGTTGGACCCACGTTGGACGCATGCTCGAAGTAGCTTGATTTTGCCGTCTGAACTACGCCCGGGAGCATTGGACGCTGCCCGATGAGAATCCGCCGCTCGGATTAATCCTGTGCTCGGAAAAAAACGAAGCGGTCGCACCTCGGGAACCTCCACAACAAGGTGCTTTCTGTTCACACAGACCAATCGCCTTTTGTTAGCTTTACAGGATCCTAAATTGCCCCGGCCTTTTCGTGTCGGTTCGCAGCACCCGAGAAGTCCGGTTTCTAATTTAGAGCGAGTTCAGCAGAAAACTAACTATCTTCGGGGCGCGTGAATACGAAGGGGAAGCACTTTTGCGTAGTTTGAAAAATCAGGATCACTGGTGAAGATTGTCCACAGTCGTTTGTTCGCGACCGCACATAGAAGAATGTCCACAATCGATACTACGACTCCCTTTGCTCTGCAACGATTGCCGGCCTTCGCCGCTTCTTCGTAGTCAGAGGTGTCGGCAACCTCGTCTGGAAAGGAGCGAAGATGGAGCCTCAGTTTTTCATACTGTTCCGTTGCCTTTATGCCCGAGAGGAGCTCTTGCCGAACAAGTCCGATCATTCGCGCTCGGCCTTCTCGAATGAGTTCAGACAACTCGGCCACTAGGAATCTTTCGTTTGTGCTGAGACTTTCGTTCTTTCGACGAAGTGCAAGGGACCAAACCGATGTGTCTATCAAGACATTCATATACGCTTGGCCTTGCGCTCGCGCTTGTAGTCGTAGCCAGGCTCGTAATCAATTCTCCCAAACAGAGAAAGGATTTCTTGTTGCTTACGATGTTCGATGTACTCCTGTAGCGCAACTGTCACGGTTTCCCGCTTCGTCCGGTGTCGGCCCACCTTCTGGGCCTCTTCCAACAGACGGTCGTCGATCGCGAGATTGGTAGGCATTGTGATCTCCTATGTGTAGGATTCTACACATACAAGCATACAGATTCAACTAGTTAAGGCTGGGTTTTGACGCCGTTCGGCGGTGGTGTAGTCGTCATGACAGCCGCGGGTGCCTGACTAGCGGGAACGCAACGAGAAGCAAGTCCGGGACTCCATGTTGTAGTGAAAAAAGGAGCATTCGGTCTCCGCACCGAATGCTCTTGCGAATCTATGAGGAACTGGGGGCTTAAGTCCCAGCGAATCAGCAGACCAAAATGAGCATTTCGGCAGGGAGCCTGAAAATAATCGCGATGTTGAACCCACGTTGGACGCATGCTCGAAGTAGCTTGATTTTGCCGTCTGCTGTTAAATGAAACGAAATGCTTTGTACGGTTCCCCGGTAGCTCAACGGTAGAGCATTCGGCTGTTAAATTTCACACGAACCCTTGATTCGGCACTGTTTAACCTCGAATTTGCTTCCAGAGAACGGGCGAGTTGATACCCGTCAACTTCATACGGCTGGCTACGTTTAGGTATACCTCCAGCTTGGGAAAGCCAGTTCTCGTGTGTAACTCGCCAGGCACACATATCGTCGCCGCCAGTCCGCATCGTTTTGGAAGGTGTCGTGGACCGAATCATGGCGCAGTTCCGCCGAGGCCGCGACCAGCAACAATCGAATTCGCTCCGAGTGGCTACCGTTGGGTAGACGCAATCTGGTAGCCTCAGTACCGGTTCCGACCACCCATTAAGGATTAGAGATGGATGATCTCTACGCGATCAATCAGGCCAAGACCGAATATCGCGATGCTTTCAATCTTGGCGACGTGCAGCGGATCCTGGCGCTTGCGAATCCTGAACTCGTTAATTTCTCCGACGGTCAACCCAGCGAATTTTGTAATGGCGAATTGGATGCATTTGAAATTCGCCTGAAGAATCTTTTCAAACGCTTTACAGCGAAGCTAACCGTAATTGTTGCCGAAATTCGCATAAAAGGAGACGTCGCCTATGATTACGGATGGCATGAATTAACGCTCACGCCCAAAAATGGCGGCCAGCCGATTTATCGCCGCGAGCGCTACGTGGATATCTGGCGGAAGAATCAGGAAGGGACCTGGAAACTATGGATGTACATGGATAACCAGGATGTTGCTGATCCGTTCGAGCCCGGCGCGACTCGTCGGGACGCGTAAGACTAGCGGCGCGCCACGATTTTCTTGTACAGGCGTTTGTTAAACCCTTCGGGAGTTTGAAACAATTTGCCGTCGCCGACCAAACCCACGACGTTGCGCATCCCGTCGAGTACCGCCGTGCAGTGTTTGCAGACCTCAAAATGCGCCTGCATTCTCTCACGCAGTTCACCGGATATCTCTCCACCAAGGTAGTTGGAGACTTCCCGCCAGACTTCAACGCAACTGATTTCAATCGTGGCCATTGCCCCCTTCTTTTTTCACCATGGCCTGACTTTCTGATAGCTCTGGCTCGTGCACCAACGACCATCGATTCCAGGAGCCAGGGCATCTCTCAACAGCAGCCGAGCCCGATGAAGCCGAGTTTTCACAGTCCCTTCCGATACCCCTAATATCGTCGAGGCATCCTTAATGTTCACATCCTGGATATCCCTCAACATCACAACCTCTCGATACATCTGACTAAGCGAATTAATCGCGTTCTCCAATGCTTGGCGCGCCTCGTTTTGCTCAAGCAATTCGGAAGGTATCGCTCGCCAATCCGCGAAGTCTCGCGGCCAATAGTCGCCATCCACATCCGACTGTTGATTATCGAGCGATTCATAAAGATCGCGGCGGTCCTTCCTCAGCCTCATTCGTGCTTCGTTATATGTTATTTGCACGAGCCAGGTGCTGAACTTCGATTCAGCCCGGAAGCTCGAGAGATTCGAGAAGGCTTTCAGAATTGCCTCTTGCGCTACCTCCTCAGCGTCGGCTTGATTTCTCAAGACTGTAATCGCGGTTACGTAGACCAACCGTTCATAGGGACGGACCAACTCCTCGAAGGCCTCGGTTTCTCCGTCGCAAACACGGCGGATAAGTCTGGCCTCGTTCGAATCTAATTGTGGCTGCGCCTGTGGCATGCTCATTTTCGACGAACTTTGGCGCCAGTCCGCAGTTCGAGGATGAATATTCTACTGCCAGTCTGGTTCGAATCGCTCATAACGCGATCCGTCACATTTTTCGTTACTTGCCGTCTTCAAAGATTGTGAGAGTTGTCCAGGCGATTCAGTCTGCCGACATAGTTGCTTCCCGGGCAGTTGGCCTGGCGACGAAACATTGTAGCAAAGTGTCCACTGAAACCTTGCCCGGTCCAAAAATCAGGATTAGTAGTCCGACCAACAGAAAGACAAAGGGATCGGCATTGTAGAACTTGCCCGGGTCTGCGAAAAACGACAGGAATGCTTCACGGTCGGCTGTGATGTATGCGGTGGTCATGTCAATCACAAAGCCTAACGCGGCGATCCGCGAGAACAATCCGATGGCGAGAAGGATTCCACCTAGAAATTCGAAGGTGGCGACGAACGTGGCGGTCGGTCCGGGTGCAGGCAGGTTTAAACTCGCGAAGAATTCGGTCACATGCGCGAGATTGTGAAGCTTTCCCCAGCCGTTCTGCGCGATTTGCCAGCCCCAGTAGACGCGGACGATCGCAAGAAACGCTGACTGCAAGCGGCAAGCAGCTGTAACGAACAAGGCATAGAGCTTGTGGACTGAAGCCAATATGTTGTTCATATTTCGTTGTCCTCTCGGATTCTGATTTGGGATGTAATTTTGCTTTTGTCAGGCTGACAGAACCAGCCGAGCGCCGCCCAAGTCTGAAACCAATGCTGGACGCATGAAGGGCGCTCCACTACAGCGATTGAGCTCTCACGAAAGGCAGACTCGACTGCACGTCTCACGGTTTCGCCGGCGCGCAGTTGGCTTAGGATGATGAATTCCTCGCGAAACAGGCGGCGAAAATATAGGGAAAAGTCCAAGCGATGCACGGCGAGGTAGATCGCGGTGGGTTTGAGTTCCCCGATCGCGCGGAAGCGTTTCCGCTTCCGGAGCTCGTCGAATGCGTTACTGGCGAAAGTAGTGTTACGGTCATTTCTGAACTCGAGCAGCAAGTCGTCCACCGGATACCGCAAGTCCAGCATTTGGAAATATGGCTGAAGCCGCAACCGTAGCTTCGACGGGTCGGCTCTTGCCAGATCTTCCGCGTTGAGCGGCAATTCTGCTTTGCCGTCGAAAGCTTCGATATGGGCCCACTCGAGCCGCACCATGTCCAGGGCTAACTTCAGGCGCGATCCCGCGCAAGTGGGGTGCTTTCGAAGCCATCCTTCCAATTGCGAACCGAGATCGCGCAGTGTAAAGGAACGGGATGGCTGCCCGGACAAATAGGCTTTGGCCATTAAATCGAAGCGGCTGTCGCCGAGCACGGCCCGCAGACCGGGAAAATCCTCTGCGAAGCTGGATAATATCCGGAACCAGTATTGCCTATTGTAAATCTCCAAGCGGTCAAAGGAAGTCAGCCGATTGTTCGGCTTAATGAATGCAGCGGCTACGGCGCGCATCGATCGCCCATTCGCATTGACCCGGCGCATACCCTCGCGCCGAGTGAGAGGTGTCATAACGGCGCGAGCCATTCGGCGTTGCAAACTCATAAGGTTCATACGGCAGCAGCCAGCGACTCGGTCGCGAGAAACTTGTTTGCCTTTAAGGCTTCGTCGTGGACTTCCTGAAACGAAGGAATGCTGTCGTCCCATTCGAGCAGGGTCGCCGTGTGACCCGCACGCTGGATCGCCTGGGCGTATAGCTCCCAAACCGGATCGATGACCGGATGGTCGTGCGTGTCGAGAATGTATTTTCTATATTTCGAATGACCTGCAATGTGGATCTGAGCGACGCGCCAGGCAGGGATCTCCGAAATATAAGTGCCCGGATTGAAGTTGTGGTTCCGGGACGAAACGTAGATGTTGTTCACGTCCAGTAGAATTCCGCAATCCGCGCGCTCGACAACTTCTGTCAAGAATTCCCATTCGGTCATTTCGGAGACATGAAATTCGGCGTAACTGCTTACGTTTTCAACGGCAATAGGTACTTCGAGGAAGTCGCGGACTTCCCGGATCTTCTGCGCCGTGATTTCCGCAGCTTCAAACGTGTAGGGCATGGGAAGCAGGTCATGCGTGTACCGCCCGTCTACACTGCCCCAACAGAGATGATCCGTGAGCCACGGGGTCTTGGTTCGTCTTACCAGTTCTTTCAAGCGACGGAGGTGTTCGCGGTTCGCGGGTTCGGCTGACCCGAAGTACATCGATACGCCGTGCTGTACGACTTTGTACTGGTCCAGGATCTGATCGAGGATTCGCAGAGGGCGTCCGCCATCGATCATGAAATTCTCGGATATGATCTCGAACCAATCGACAACGGGTTTGCGGCTCAATATGTGATGATAGTGCTGGGCCCGCAATCCGATTCCGATGCCGTACTCGGTAAGATTGTTAAAAGCGTTGGCTGGCATCAAATCTCCGTCCACTTGAATGAAGGAGGGCCGGCGAAACTCACCGGCCCACCCAACTCCCATGGGAGAACACCATCGGTTAGGAATTACTATCGAGATCGGTTGTCCTGCGGAGGCTTGGATCCGTCGGTCGCGCAACCGCCCTTGCCTTTGCAATCGTTCTTGCCTTTGCAACCGTTGTCGCTGGACTTACAGCCACCTTTGCCTTTGCAAGAGTTTTGGCCCTTGCAAGCGTGTTTCTCCTTCACATTGTTCTGGTCCTGAGACTGGTCCTGCGCTGCAACTGAAGAGTGCAGGCCCGGAAGCAGGTTGGATGCCTGGAGTGTTGCGCTGGTGCCCGCGAGCAAGCCGGCAAGCGCAGCCCCCGCCATCAAAGCCTTCTTATTCTTTGTCATTGTCCTTAGTAAGCTCCTGTTCGAATTTGTGACCTGTTATACGTCCCCACCGCTAACGTGCAACCGTGAGGGTCGCTCGAATGCCCGTAACCAATTAACTACCCAAGATCGAAAGTCATTCGTTCTCCGGACGACCTGGCAATCTGTCGGGAGAATGAACCTACATTCAATCGCCACGGGTATGATTCGCATGCCATTCGAAGGTTTCACGAAGAACCAAGAAAAAAATGGCTCGGCTTCCGCGGCCAGCCGTCGCGTTGAGACGCTCATAACGCCCCTAGCCGGCCACAAGCTCGAACGAAGAGGTAAGTTGGATTGCGTTGTGCAAGGTGCGGTAGAGAGGGCAGCGCATCGCGTAAACTCCATGCACGCGCTCGATTGTTGCTCTGGCCTCTTCCGGCGCCACTAAGCGCATGGCCACATGGATCCGACTAATGACCAATACGCCTTCCTCCGATTCCACTTCCCCCGTAACGTCCGCGGTCAAACGCCCGTTGCTGGCGTCGATTTGGCGCGCTTCCAGCGCACCTCCGAAGGTACCCATCATTCAGCCGGCGGTTGCGGAAATCACATAATCTATCGTCGAGGAATGCGACTCCTTCAGAGTCGCAGGGTTCAACTTATAGTGCTCGGCGATAGCTCCGTGGACGCTAAAGATGACCGGCTGCGACTCGCCCGGCAAATGCGCAATGCGTAGAGGTCCCTGCTTCCGTTCAATACGCGACTTTGAAACGTAAACGACATCGCTCATGCTTTCCTCCTTCATGACTTGGATCAGCTCTTCATCTCTCGGTTCCGAGTCCCGCTCTTCGGCGAGGTGCGTGTGGCTGAAGTTTCCTGCTGTCCGACAATCAACGGCCAGTACGAACGAATCGATAAGGCTCGATCCGCTTCCCCGAAAATAAGTGCCGCAAAGCAAAGAGCGAGCACAGAATGGTCAAGAGAGGCCCCGAAATATTGCCAGAAGGCAGCGTGTGGTCCGGGATAGTTTGAAGAAAACAGCAAACTCAACATATAGATGAGTCCGCAGATGCTGGCCGGACGGACGAGAATGCCGAGAATGAGCGCGACACCGATAGCCAACTCTCCATAGGCCACGAAAAGGGGCTATGGCTGTGGCGTGCGGTAATGCGAATTTCTGAAGTACTGGAATCATAAACGGGTGAGCACCTTCCACGAGAAACCGGTTGATCCAACAATTGGAAGCCGCCTCCCCAGATGAACTCCGCGCCAAAAACCTTGTAGTCGCCAAAAATCAGAAAGAGCATTCCCACGAAGATTCGCAGCGCTGCGAGGGCGATCGTGTTCCGATCTCTAGTGTCGAGCGTCATCCAAATGCGAGTCCACGATCCGTCTATTTGTGCCGGATAGCCTCAGGGGATCGTTTGAGGTCAAGCGGAAGAACCTGCAAGCTCCACATTACTGGCACAGATGCCGGTGGATAGCAAACCTTGTCATCACAGGCTTGGTATTTCAATTCACCGGTGATCGAAATCGTCCTCTCAGCAGAAACCAGCGACCGTACGACATCCCGCGCCTTCGAAGTTGTTACTGTCGCATCTTGGGTAATCCGAAATTTTCCTTCGAAGACTGGCACGTGTTCCTGAATCGCTTCCAGGTAGAGAACCTTGGAATTTGGATAAACGACCGGTGCAAACTCAATTCCGGCAATCGGATTCAGGGTCAGTTGAATTGGCTTATAACCCTGTACTCCCGGAGAATAGACATGCACGCCGGGCGGAAGCTCGATTTCAGCAATCAAGCTAACCTGGTTGCCGGAAATCAAGTCATGGTCCGATTGTTCCAAAGTGAGTTGAAGATGCGGCGCCTCGACATTGCGACTCACTTCCTCGCTCAGTGCGGGGAAAAGCTTGCCTAGAATGTTGTTGGGTGTAAACCGATCCGTATCCTTCGCTTCGAAATATCTTTCGCGAATCAAGCCGCTCGAGTCTATGTAGAAGAACCCGGGGTGCGCCATCCCCTTGTTCCTTCCGGTCGCCTGCCTATTCAGGACATTGAATTTCCGAATGATTTCAGAGTCGGGGTCGGCCAACAGCGGAAACACGATCTCGTGCCGCTTGGCGAAGTCCTTCAGGATCGCCGGATTGTCATAGCTGATCGCGGCCAGCTTGATCCCTTGTTGCTCAAATCTTGATTTCGCATTTTGCAGCTGGACCAGCTGCGCTTTGCAGAAGGGTCACCAATCCGCGGACCGAAAGAAAAGAAGAATTGTTCCGTTCGTTCCACGTAGTGTGTCGTTTGATGCGGCACGGCCAAACTGATCGCGCGACGCGAAGGTGGGCGCTTGCTGCCCAACCTGCAACCCGACCGCGGGCGAGGCGGCTTGCTTGCTCGATGGATCGTCTTGCCTCTTTCCCAGGCCAACGAATCCAAAAATCAACAAAACCGTCACGGCCAATCGCATTCTGCCTCGCAATTCGAAATTAGTAGCTACCGTCGTGAAAACATGACCAACGCCGATACGGCGCGAACGCGAGGCTAGTTCGAAAGGCGAGCTGATCCCACTCCCAAAACTCTTCCCGCTGTCGGTTCTTGAACAATCGCGACGATTCTGAGATTCCCTTTATTGCCGTGATTGAAGCTTATGGCTATATCCTGAGAAAAGTTGCCGGACCGATCCAGCGCTCCGACTCGCACAAGATCTCGCAGCACCGCGATGTGCTTGAGGGTCCTTCCAGCGTTCTCTCCGCGGGTCACGCTCGATTGATCGCTCTCATCGGCTATCGCAAGCAAGACGTTCGCGAACCTCTCTGCGATTGAGGAAGGCGATGGGCCGGTCTCGAGGTGCAAGGCAATCTTCTCGCCTTCGAAATGGATCGACGAAAGACTCACTGGTATCTTTTCGGCCTTGGTTGCGTTCTCGATTGCCTGGATCGCTCCTGTCTCGTCGCTGCCGACGAGCTGGATGCGTCCATCCACGACCATCTGTGGCGTATAGACGTTGTTGAGGCCAAAGCTACCCGCATATGCGCCTTGCCGTTCGCTGTACTCGTGAGAAGAGAACGGATCCTTCCATCCGATATCGTTCCAGTAGTCCACGTGTTCACTAAGAACGATCACTTCGGCGCCGCTCACCGGCTGGGATCGGTCTAATTTTTCGAGCAGTGCATCGGCAGGAGGGCAATCCGAACATCCCTCTGACGTGAACAATTCCAAAAGCACGGGAGTGCGTTGTGCAGTGTCGATCGCAGGGTGTTTCTCCCCACCCACTGCGTCCAGATGCGGAAGGAACAATACCGCCAAAACTGCCACCGAAGCCATACCAGTCAACACGAGCCGGATGCGAAACATGCCAACTCCCCCTCTCAACGGAGATGAAGCTTAGCTGATCAGTCGTGTGATTCAATATTCGAAATAATGTTACACAGATTTATGACTTCAAGTTCTGACATCACTGCCGGGCCTTGTGACCGCTCGTCCTGATGGAGTAGATGCGCGTAAACATCCAGCCATTCGGTTCCTGTTCCGTGACACACCTGCCAGCTGCACCTGATCCGGAACCTTCTTCATTCCCGGGAATCACACGCGGGTTCGCGAAATTGCCTCATCCTGATGGGAGGGAGATTGAACATGGGCCGTCTATTTGCCGCTGAACCCCAGGAAATCCAAGGGCGAAGTCGGGTTAGAGTGCCATGAGGCTTGGGGCGGAAATCGGCGGGTGAAGGAGGTCGTCGAAGCCTGGTCCGCAGACACGATCAACTGACCATCAAGAAAAATATACCCAACCGTACGATTGCTGAGTCAACTCATCTGGTTAGTTCGCGTCGCGTAATCGGAGATGTGAAGTAGCACTTTACGACACCGCGTACGCGATGCCCTGCGCTTTACCCTAAGGTCTATTGGTGGAGGCTCGCAATACCGGAGAACATTTCTGCAAGGCCGCTTGGGAACATAACCGAAGGCTTCGCAGACCGAAACAGTAAGAGCATTCGGTCCCCGCACCGAATGCTCTTGCGAATCTATGAGGAACTGGGGGCTTAAGTCCCAGAGAATCAGCAGGCAAAAATGAGCATTCCGGCAGGGAGCCTCAAATAATCGTGATGTTGGACCCACGCTGGACGCATGCTCGAAGTAGCTTGATTTTGCCGTCTGTATTAGAATGAAAACAAATGCATTGTACGGATCCCCGGTAGCTCAACGGTAGAGCATTCGGCTGTTAACCGAAGGGTTGCTAGTTCGAATCTAGCCCGGGGAGCCAACCTTCTCTTTCTCCTTCAATCAGTTACAGACAGCGATTTTCACCTCCTCGATTCTTGGGGTGCGACTGTCGCGAAAATGTAACGCCGCTCGCTTTCCGTACAGCCGTTTGTTAGCTTTATCCACCGCGTTGCGAACCTGGTCGGCCATTCCCAACTGGTAGTGACGCTTGGTTTCGGGGCTCGTGTGGCGCATCGCGCGCTGTACGCCAGCATCCGGTGCAACTTCACTGAGAGGAGTACAAAAGACGTGACGCAGGTTGTAAATCGGAAACGCGGGTACGCCCGCTCGTTTCACCTGCCTTCAAAATCTCTTGAGACCAAGCGCAGTGAAAGGCCCTCGCTGTACGTTCTCCCTGGGCAAGAAGAATGATCGCGACGCGAAGATAGACGGGCGCTGCATCAAGAATTCGCCGTTCTTCTTCAAGCGTAAGCATCCTCCGAGTCGGCCTTTCGCGAAGCTCATTGAAGTGTTTGACCTCCACAGCGGGGTTTTCAGCGAAGTACCTCCGCTTGGCGGCAAAGTCCAGCATGCACTTCAAGACCTCAAGTTCGCGATTGGCTGTCGCTCCTTTGACCGTCTGTTTGGGTTGTGTTTCGATGGTTGTTGCCGGCGCTCGTCGCGGTATGCTTCGACCATCGCAACTGTGATGTTATCCAGTTTCCGATCACCGAAAAACAACCTCAGATTGTTAACAGACAAACGGTGACCCCTGACGGTGTTTTCCGTCAGCCCGGCAAAGTGTGAACGTTCGAACTCTTCGCACAAAAGTCCGAACCTGATCCGTTCGCCCGGCTAACCGACCTTGAACAGTCCATCGCGATCTCGCCTTTCCTTCGCTTCCAGATCTTCTTGGCGAGCTCTTTGCTAGTCGTCTTGGCTGTGCTCCTGGGCGTCTGGAGAATGTTTATGCTCATGTAAAGAAGCCGAACATTCCTGTCTCAAATGCCAAACCGGCACACAACAAAAAACAGGACGCCCAACTTCGCGCTCTTGCCAAAGCGCTCTCGCGAATGAACGACAAGGATCGACGGCTTCTTCTTCATATGGCATCCAAATGGCGAACCGGGCTTAATCCCCTCTTGGCTCTGGTCGTAATTACCGTCTCAAATCTGATATTTTAAAAGTCGCCGAAAATACCGCAGAGACGGCCTAGGGTGCATCCCTGCATCCTTTTCCGAATGCAGGTATGATTGCACCCGACGTCTCGGAGTATCAACAATGACGGCGACCATCCTAAGAAATTCCGTGGGCTTCTCAGAACTCCTCGACCACGCGCAGCAAGAGTCGCACCGTTGGCACGACTGGTTCAACCAGCACTCGCAAGCACTCGACGTCGAAATCGACATCGCCGGCTCGGCGACAGTCCGCGACTTGCTTTCGCATATCGTCTTCGTCGATCTGCTGTTTGCCGATTGGTTGCTGGGCGAATCGATCGCGCGCGCTGCCAA
>Ga0210409_10005512_pt1 | contig 13283 bp, 8 predicted proteins | sample IncBWH17MmetaG_FD_161649 | JGI IMG/M metagenome (GOLD analysis project Ga0210409, IMG submission 161649) | Forest soil microbial communities from Barre Woods Harvard Forest LTER site, Petersham, Massachusetts, United States - Inc-BW-H-17-M | ecosystem: Environmental > Terrestrial > Soil >... | reverse complement strand
CGCGCATGGTTCGCTAAGCCAATTTCTTCTCTGTGTGATTCCGCCCGGGTGGTTTGCTGCCCGGGCTTTTCTTTTCCTGCCCTCCGGATGCTAAAGTAACCTTGAACAGAAGAGTGCCATCCTACCCCACATGGCTTTCCGGAGGTCCTCGTGAGCATCTGCGTCTCGAACTCGAAATCTCTGGGACGGAGCGCTGGTCTGGAACTCCGGGAGCCTGGAGCGTATCGCGGATTGGCGGCCGGCCTCTTGCTTGGCCTTTCCTTGCTGTTGATTCCCGACGCCTCGGCGCAACGAACTTCACTCAAACCGGGTTGGAACCATTTTTCCCCGCAACAGGACATAACCCTCGGCAAACGCGCCGCCGCTGATGCTGAAACGCACTTGCCGCTGTGCAACGCACCGAAGGTTGATGCTTACCTTACGCAACTCGGCACGAGACTGGCGCAAAAGCTCCCCACGGGCGGAGTGCAGTATCCCTTCGAATTTCATTGCGTGAACGACAAAGCCATAAATGCTTTTGCTTTGCCGGGTGGATATGTCTTTGTAAATCGCGGCGCGATCGAAGCTTCGGACAATGAAGCGCAGCTCGCTGGTGTGATGGCACACGAGTTGTCGCACGTCGCCCTGCGCCATGGCACCAATCAGGCAACCAAGGCGATGGTCGCTGAAACGGGTCTGGGGATTTTTGGCGCCGTTTTCGGGGACTCGACTGGCGGTGCGCTGCTGACGACGCTGGGCAATTTCACGGCTGGTGGCGTGCTCCTCCGCTATTCCCGAACGGCGGAATCGCAAGCGGATGTTATGGGGACGCAGGTCCTTTACGATGCAGGATACGATCCGCGTGCTCTGGCACAGTTCTTCGAAAAACTCGAAGCCGAAACTAAAGGAAAGAATCCGCCGGAATTTTTCTCCGACCACCCGAACCCGGAGCACCGTGTAGGGCGCGTCGATGAAGAAGTGGAGAAACTCGGCGGCCCTCCGGCAAACGCCAGGCGGGACTCCGCTGAATTCGAAGCCATCAAGCGCGAAGTACTAGCCTTGCCCGTAGTGAAAAAACCGGCGCCCGGAGCGCCGGGTGCCGTTGCCGCCCCTGAGCCGCCCTCCCGCAAGCTCGTTGAGCACCAGTCAAAAGCGTACGCTCTCAAGTATCCCGACAATTGGAAGAAATATCCCGATAGCGACGGAGCCGGCATTTCCTTTGCGCCGGAAGGGGGCGTCTTGGACGATGGTAGCGGGCATGGCGCTCTTGCGTACGGCCTGATCATCGGTGTGGCGTCGGCCAAGGGCGACACCAATGATGAGAACGCCCTGATTAATGCGACCAACCAGGTGATTCAGGATCTGCAGAAATCGAATCCCAGCATGAAAATCGCCCGTCAGGGAGAACGCTTGCGCTTGAACGGTCAACCGGGGCTGGCGACCTATCTAAGCAATTTGTCCCCGGCCGGGGGGCAGGAAACGGACTGGGTCGTCAGTGTTTTGCGTCCTGAGGGCTTGGTCTATTTCGTCTGTGTCGCCCCGCAGTCTGCCTACGACAACTACGACAAAACGTTTTCCTCCATCCTCGACAGCGTCCGATTCTCCAAATAGAGCGAGAAAACCACCGGAAAATCTGCCGGACCAATCGCCACAACTAACCTGCATAGGGAAGAAACGCACGAAAATCTGCGCAAAAGAAGAGGGCCTCCCAATATTGTCGGGACGCCCTCTGGCTTTACTTACTCTTTCGTGAAAGACAATTTTATTCTGCTGCCTCAGTCGTGATCACTGAAGAGGAATGGCAGAACGGCTGTGCCTTCCTTGCGTACGGAGTGAAGTTCACTCGGGTCGATGCCCAGGGCCTTCAGGATGGAAGGCGCAACCTGGGAGGTGGCCACGGGTGTCTTGACTGTCCGCTCGCGGAGCCCCGGATTCGAGACGATCAGCCCGACATTGGTGTCGCCGAAGCTGAAACCGCCGTGTTCGGCATTTTTCTTGGATGAACCCGTATAGGTCGTGCCGTAGATCGGCTGCACCAGGATATCGGGCGTGGCGTTGTCCGTCAGCGGATCGTTGAACTTGAGCTTGATCTCATTACCGGCCAGAACTTCATCGATGAACAAAGCTTTAGCGTTGGCGTTGAGATAATCGGCAGCGGCCTGGGTCTGGCTCTGGTCTTGCAGCCAGATCAGGGCGATATCGTCATCCTGAACGAAGCCGCAAGCCTGCTGCGCCGGGGGACTGCAGGCGTTGGCGTTGGCGATGGCGATGGCGCCAGCATTGGTGGCGGCATCTGGCAACGCGGCAACGAGGTCCGCGAAGTGGCCGGGCTTGTTGACCTTCGCCGGATTGATCGGTGATTGCCCGTGCTTTGCGCTGACGATGAAAAGAGTCGAATCATAAATGTGCCGTGCCTTGAGCCCTTGAATCATGCTGGCCAACGCAGCGTCGGTACGTTCCAGCGCATATTCAAGGACATCCGTCGGAGTGCCCGCGCCATCCTTGTATCCACCAGGCTTCCCGTTAAACAGCGTGTCCGCCAGGCAACTGCCGTCAGAGTTGTCTTTCGCCAGCTTCTGCCCAACGCTGACAGCCTGAAAATTCATTCCAAAAACGGCCGGCGTACCGTGCCCAGGCATGCCGTCGTGTCTCAGTCCCTTGATTTCGTTAAGAATCCCTTGAACCTTTAGCGCGTCATTGTTTACGGTGCAAACGACGCTCACCGTGTTATCGAGCCCGCCGACATTGGTGATTTCCGGCGTGTAGAGATCTTCGACGCCTTTGCCGGAAGGCCCATTCACGAGGTCATAAGCCGGGTGCTTGTCCGCCCATGCTGTGTGACCGCCCTCGCTCCTCACCACTTCGAAGATGGTGTTGGTCTTTAGTGCTTGGTGGGGAAACAACCGGACGCACTTGCCGTTCTCGTCGAGGTGATTCGGCAATAGCGTGGGATCAATCACGTCCAGCGAAACGGGCGGATTGCCGGAATACTTATCAATGCTCTCATCGAACACCTGCATGTTGCCGGGCTGACCCGAGCAAGTGGTGTTCGTGGGGTCGAATATGCCGCGATTGTAGCTGACGTCGTAAAACAGCCCGCCGGTTAAGGGCGACCCGCCGGTTACGAGCGCCAGCAGGCCGGGGAAAGAATCCGAGTTCGCCGGCGTGCGCGCATTCGAAAAAGTAATGCCGTGCTCAGCTAACTCGGCCAGGGCAGAATTGGGGTGGGCAGCAACGTAGTTGGCAACATCCAATGCATGAAGGCCGTCCACGCTGATGAGCAGCACATGCTTGATCTTGTGTCCGTCGCCAAGCTCATCGCTGGCGCGGGCTGGTGCTGGAAGAGTAGTGCCAACCAGTCCTAGAGACAGTGCCACAGCTAGCAATCTTTGTTTCAAGTGAATCTCCTTTGTCGGGGAAAAGGGAATGGATACGCCTAATCCAGCGGTGAGCGTAGTTGGCGCGTGTTACAGAATGGAGAACAAAACGTGTCCGGTATGTGAATCAGGAGAAAAGGGCCGCAGTCTGAATGGAATTTAACAAACTTGCAGAATAGTACCGGCAGTTCTAGCATGAGCGAAGCGAGAATATTTTACGAGGTGTTACTTAGCCGGCGTTAGTTCTCCAGCTTTTTTGTCGCCGTGATGTAATTGATACACCTCAGCGGCACGCTGCAGCGCGCCTGAGATGCTCCCGCAGATATTTTCCGCGCCGACGTGGCGTTCGAATTCCGCCTGCTTCATCAGTTGTGAGGGTTGTTCGCGCGCACCGCACAGGAGCAGCGAGCGCCCCGAGGTGCGTAGCGTGTCCGCGAGATCGCGGATCGCGCCGAGTCCGGTGGCGTCAATTGCGGTCATGTTCCGCAAGCGCAGGATAACAATAGGCGGGAGTGTGTCGATGTTGCGCAGAATATCCGCAAACTTGTCCGTTGCGCCGAATAGAAATGGTCCGTGAATGCGATAGACGATGGCGTAGTCCGGGATGTCCTTGCCTTGCAGGACATGCACGCGGCTGTCTTCCACGTAATCCTTGGTGACCGGACTCACCGTAGTGGTTCGCGATACCTTGCGAATAAAAGTCAGTGCCGCCAGCACCATTCCAACTTCCACCGCAAACGTCAAATCCGTTATCACCGTCAGCGTCAGCGTCAGCAACCAAACCGCGATGTCGGCGGAACTAAGCTTTAGAATCTCAGGGATTTCCTCCCAATCGCCCATGTTGTAAGCCACGATCATCAAAATCGCGGCCAATGCGGACAGCGGAACGCTCTTCACCAGCGGCGCAGCAAATAGAACGATCGCCAGCAGCGTGAATGCGTGAATCATTCCTGCGATGGGCGTCTTCGCGCCGGAGCGCACATTCGTGGCAGTTCGCGCGATGGCTCCGGTAGCGGGGAGTCCGCCGAACAGGGGCGAAACGATGTTCGCGATGCCTTGGCCGATCAATTCCACGTTGGGATTGTGCTTGTCATTGCTCATGCGGTCGGAGACGACTGCGGACATGAGCGACTCAATCGCGCCGAGCATGGCTACCGTGAACGCCGCGGACAAGAGCTGCCGAAAGACATCGTAATGGAAATGCGGGATTGCCAGCTTCGGCAACCCGCTGGGGATTCCGCCGAAGCGCGATCCGATGGTTTCAACGGGCAAATGCAAAAGTATGACCGCCGCCGTCGCGCCAAACGTGACCAGGATGGCGCCGGGGATTCGCTTTGCGTACTTCAGGCAGAAAACCATCAGTGCAATCGCCAGGATGGATACAGCGGTTGCCGGTACCGAGAATGTATTCCATGCCTGTCCAAACGCCATCATGCGGTGGAAAAAATCACCGGGGACATGATCCATCTTCAAGCCAAAAAAGTCGCGGATTTGCGTGCTGGCAATCAGTATCGCGATGCCGTTGGTGAATCCGACGACCACCGGCCGGGGAAAGTATTTCACCATGGTGCCCATGCCGGTCACGCCCAGCAGCACGAGGAGAACGCCGGCCATCATGGTGCACATGAACAGGCCGTCGATCCCGTGCTTCGCGATTATTCCTGCAATGACAACGACGAACGCGCCGGTGGGGCCGCCGATTTGCGTTTTCGAGCCGCCCAGCGCGGAAATCAGGAAGCCCGTCACGATGGCGCAGTACAGGCCTGCTTGCGGTGACACTCCCGAAGCAATCGCAAAAGCCATCGCCAGAGGCAACGCGACAAGTCCTACAGTTACCCCAGCGATGACATCGGAAAGGAATTTGTGGCGATCATAGCCACGCAGCAAGATGATTGATTTTGGGAGCCAGGCTTCGAGAGCGGGAGTCATATGACTTCTTATCCCAAGAAGAAACTGCCTAGGCAGATTCTATCAAGGAGCAAGCCGCGATGGCTGCGCGGCGGAGAAGATGTGTGCCTTGAAGGGAATCCGGCCTGCCATGTGCGGATTAAGCGATTGGACTTTTCGCTCAGTCCGCAGCTTCACTGCGCGAGGCGCCCGGCTTCCAGCGCAAAACCGGTTTGCGCGCAGCGCCGACTTCGTCGAGTCGTCGCACGCGCGTGGTGTGTGGCGCGGTCTTCACCGTTTCCGGCTTCATTGACGCTTCTTCCGCGATCGATTTCATTGCATCGATAAACAAGTCGCATTCTTCCTTGGACTCGGATTCCGTAGGCTCGATCATCATTGCTCCCGCCACAATCAGCGGAAACGCCGTGGTGTACGGATGAAAGCCGTAGTCGATCAGCCGCTTCGCGATGTCCATTGTGCTGACACCGTTCTTCTTTTGAATGGCGTCGCTGAACACCACTTCGTGCATCGATGGCAGGGAATAGGGCAGTTCGTAAACTCCTTCCAGCAACTTTCGAATGTAATTCGCGTTCAACACCGCATCTTCAGTGGCTTGGCGCACTCCCGGACCGTAGGCGAGGATGTATGCCAGCGCGCGAACCAGTACGCCGAAATTCCCGGCGAAGGCTTTTACACGGCCGATCGAATCCGGCCGCACCGGCTCCAGCGCCAGCCGCCCGCCTTCTTTCTCCACCAGGATTGGCACTGGCCGGAAGGGCTCGAGAATTTTCTTCATCGCCACCGGACCCGCACCCGGGCCACCGCCACCGTGCGGCGTCGAAAATGTTTTGTGCAGGTTAAGGTGCATCACGTCGACGCCTAGATCGCCGGGCCGCGTCACACCCGTCAGCGCGTTCATGTTCGCGCCGTCCATATAGAGCAGCGCGCCCTTGGCGTGGAGGATTTCCGCGATCTCCGGAATGCGCTGCTCGAAAATTCCCAACGTCGAGGGATTGGTGATCATCAGCGCCGCAACGTCTCCGGTCACCAGGTCGCGCAGCTTATCCACGTCGATCTGTCCGTGCGATTCGGACTTGATGTTTTCGACTTCGTAGCCCGCAATCACCGCCGTCGCCGGATTCGTCCCATGAGCGGAATCCGGAATCAAAACTTTCTTGCGCGGATTTCCCTGTTTCTCCAGATAAGCGCGGATGAGCAGCAGGCCCGTCATTTCTCCATGCGCTCCCGCCGCGGGCTGAAGCGTGATGGCGTCCATGCCGGTAATTTCCAGGAGACATCGTTCCAACAGCCGCAGAATCTTCAGGCAGCCTTGCGAAAGCTCCTGCGGCTGATAAGGATGTTCGGTAGCGATGCCATCGAGCCGGGCGACAAATTCATTGACGCGCGGGTTGTACTTCATCGTGCAGGAACCCAGCGGATACATGCCCAGGTCAATCGCGTAGTTCCACGTCGAAAGGCGCGTGAAGTGGCGGATCACTTCGATCTCGCTTACCTCAGGAAAACCTTCGATGCCCGCGTGGCGGTGATTCGCACCGAGCGCCCTCGCGGGATCCGTGGCCGGCACATCGAGCGGTGGCAATTCGAACGCGCGCTTTCCCGGCGACGACTTCTCAAAGATCAGCCTTTCGCACTGGTTCGTGTGTCGTGAAGCTTTTTTGATTTTTGCGTTCATTCTCAACTTTCTGCGTGTAGGGGCGCAGCATGCTGCGCCCCAATGTAGAAAACGTTTCCATCAAATCGGCCGCTGCAGTGCCGTCTTCAGCGCTCCCACGAACCGTTCAATTTCCGCCCGCGTCGTCGTTTCCGTCACGCACACCAGCGCGCGCTTGGTCAGCTCCGGATACGCCGTCCCCAGCGCATAGGGTCCGATAATTTTTTCGCGCAAGAGGTCGGAGTTGACTATCTTCACCGAACGCGGCAGCTCAACCGTGAACTCGTTGAAGAACGGCGCTTCGAACGTCCGTCGCACGCCGGGAATCTTCAACAACTCCGCAAGCGCAAACCGCGCTTTCGACAAATTTTGTTCTGCCATCTCGCGCAAGCCTTCCTTGCCGAGCAGCGTCAGGTGTACCGTGGCGGCAAGAGCGCAAAGGGCTTGATTGGTGCAGATGTTCGACGTCGCTTTCTCGCGCCGAATGTGCTGTTCGCGCGTCGCCAGCGTGAGCACGAATCCGCGCTGCCCTTCGGAGTCCGTGGTCTGTCCCGCCAAACGCCCGGGCATTTGCCGCACGAATTTGTCGCGCGAAGCAATCACCCCCGCGAACGGCCCGCCATAACTCGGCGGCAACCCGAAGCTCTGCCCTTCCATCGCCACGATGTCCGCTTCCACAGGCGGCCTCAGCAGGCCCAGGGAAACTCCTTCCGCAATCGCGACAACAAACATCGCGCCAGCCGCGTGCGCGGCGTCAGCGAGTGGCGCGTACGACTCGATCACCCCAAAAAAGTTAGGCGACTGAACAACTACCGCCGCCACATCATCCTTCAATGCCAATTGCAGCGCTTTCCCATCCACCGTGCCGCTGGCCGTGAACGGAATCTCCTCCACGCGCAAACCCGAATTCTTCGCGTACGTCTTCAGCACCTCGCGATATTCCGGATGCACGGACCGTGCTACCAACACCCGCTGCCTGCCCGTCACCCGCTCCGCCATCAACACCGCTTCGGTCATCGCCGTCGATCCGTCATACATCGACGCGTTCGCCACTTCCTGCCCCGTGAGCTGGCACATGAGCGTTTGGAACTCGAAGATCGCCTGTAAGGTGCCTTGGGTGATTTCCGCCTGATACGGTGTGTAGGAAGTGAGAAACTCGCCGCGCTGGATGATCGCGTCCGTCACTACCGAGCGCAAATGGTTGTAAACGCCAGCGCCTAGAAAACTCGTATAGCCGCTCGAATTCTCCGCCGCGCGCTCCTTGAAATACTGAATGACCTCGGCTTCCGAATACGGTCCGGGGATCTTCAAAGCTTCTTTCAGTCGAAAGCGTTCCGGAATGCTGGAAAACAATTCGTCGATGGATTTTGCGCCGATAGCGGCGAGCATTTCTTGCCGCTCTGCAGGGCTCTTCGGGAGGTAGCGCATCAGGCCGAAGCTTCCTGACCCTTGGCCGCGATGTAGGCCTCGTATGCAGCCGCGTCCATCAAGCCGCTGAGTTCTCCCGCATTCGTCAGCCGCACTTTAATCAGCCACGCTGCGCCATGCGGATCCGTATTGATTTTCTCTGGAGTATTGTGCAGCTCACCGTTGGCTTCGATCACTTCGCCGCCAGCCGGTGCATAAATTTCACTAACAGCTTTCACCGACTCAACCGTGCCAAAAGATTTTCCCGTCTCGATCTTCGCGCCCGGTTTCGGTAGTTCCACGAACACCACGTCGCCCAACTCATGCTGCGCGTAGTCCGTAATCCCGATCGTCGCCAGCCCGCCCTCGACGTTCACCCACTCATGTTCCTTCGTGTAGCGGAAGTTCTTCGGATATGCCATTCCAACTCTCCTCTAAACCTTTATTACCATTCCGCGCCTAAGTCCATCCTTCAACGTGTAAGCGTTCGACCCTCACTGCTTGGGCGAGGCCGCCGCCTCTTCCAGAGCCTTTTTCATCTCGGGATGTTCGTCGAGCACTTCAATCATGGATTCTCGGCCAATCTGTTCGCCCAGTTTCATGGAGGCAGTCTGCATCTCGACCATGGACTGCGGCAGAACGGACAAAGCCTTCTTCCCTAGGGGCGTTTGGTAAAATCGTGTGAGCCCCTCGACTTCCTCTTTGCTGAAGTACTTGTCATAAATCGGCACAGCCAGGTCCATTAGTTGTTCAACACGGAGTTTCGTCTGGAATTTCTGGAAGAACAAGTCCGCAAGCTTTTCGCGATAGTCTCCGGGAGGCAGGGAAGACATCAGCATCGGTTTCATATTTTCACTCATCCCCGCGATCACCTGCTGCATCATTTTCGCCATTCCTAGAACTTCAAACATATTTCGGATCGCCGCTTCTTTTGCCGGATCGATACTTGGGGCGGACTTGGGGGAACCCGTTTGTGCCGCCGCAGTTTGCGCCGGTGCAGCCTGCACCGGCTTCTGGTCTTGCGCCTGAAGAGTGTTGCCGCGTGCAGCCGCCGTGAACGGAGCGACCCAGCACAAGAGGAATGCAGCTAGAATTCTCACGGATGCTCCTTTGATTCGTCTCAGATTGTTTTCGTTGTGTCTGATGCGGCCGCTCTCTTCGGTCGCTTGTAAAATGGCGTCGCGACCACTTGCGCCTTGCATTTCTGCCCGCGGATCTCCACGTACAAATTCGTTCCCACCGCCGAATACGACGGCGGCACATACGCCAGCGCGATATTTTTCCCCAGCGTCGGCGAAGGTGAACCGCTCGTCACTATCCCAATCGCTTCGCCCGCCTCATTGCAGCAGCAATATTCGTCGCGCGCAATGCCGCGGTCGATCATCTCGATGCCCACCAGAGTGCGCTTCAGCCCCGTCGCTTTTGCTTTTTCCAGCGCCGCGCGCCCCACGAAATCGCCTTTTTCCATTTTGCAGTAGCGATCCAAGCCGGCTTCCCACACATTAATTTTGTCGCTGATCTCGTGCCCGTACAGCGCCATCTTCGATTCCAGGCGCAGCGTATTCCGGCAGCCCAGCCCGCACGGCACGATTCCAAATTCGCGCCCGGCCTCGAGCGCTTTATTCCAGACCATTTCGCTGGTCGTCACATCGGACGGCACGTAAATCTCAAATCCATCTTCGCCGGTGTATCCCGTGCGCGCGATCAACGTATTTTTCAATCCGCAGACCGTGCCGTGGGTGAACCAGTAATTCTTGATGCCGTCCAGGTTCGCGTCCGTCAGCTTTTTCATTACATCGATGGCCCGTGGTCCCTGAATCGCCAATTGCGTGTAGGCGTCGCTCAACTCCTCGACCACGCAGTCGAAATTCTTCGTATTCTCGCGTACCCAGTTGATGTCTTTCTCCCGCGTCCCGGCATTGATCACCAGCAGATAATCGTCTTCGCCGAGCCGGTGCACGATCACGTCGTCCACAAACGTGCCCTCGGGATAAAGCATCGCCGAATAATGCGCCTGGCCAATCGCCAGCTTCGAAGCATCATTCATGCTGATGTGCTGCACCGCCGCGAGCGCCCCGCCAACCTTCCCGCCGCTGCGGATGCGAATGTCTCCCATGTGGCTGACGTCGAAAACGCCCACACCGCCGCGCACCGCTTTGTGTTCCGCAATCAAGCCGCCGCTTGATGGATATTCCACCGGCATATCCCAGCCGCCAAAATTGACCATCTTGGCGCCCAGGCGCCGGTGCAACGCATTCAGCGGCGTCTTACGAAGCTCGCTTTTGTGTGGAGTTGCGGCGGATTTCATTCCCATGGCCCAAGCAGAAATCGATACTAGCACGCGCTTCCCAACCGGTCAAAGAAGCCCCCCGGAAAGTAGAAGTTTAATCCTGATTTGAGCATTAGTCAGGAATGTGGATTTACTTCAAGGAGCGCATCACCAACGCAAATTCAAAGATAAGGGCAATTTAAACATCCAAAAACAAGATTTATTCGTAACGCAATGCAACCATTGGGTCGACCTTCGTGGCACGCCGCGCCGGAATGAAGCAAGCCAGCAGCGCTGCCCCCACGAGAAGCAGTGTCACCCCGCCGAAAGTCAGTGGATCAGTAGGAGTCACCCCAAAGAGCAGCGACTCCACCGTGCGCGTCAAGGCCAGCGCCCCGGCAATGCCAATCGCCACCCCAATCAAGATCGTGCGCAATCCATGGCCCAGAACCATCCTTAGAACATCGCCGCGTCCCGCCCCGAGCGCGACGCGCACACCAATTTCACGCGTACGACGGCTGACCGAATACGCCATCACTCCAAACACCCCTGCCGTTGCCAGCAGCAGCGCAGTGATTCCGAAGAATCCGACGAGTATGACGTTGAATCTCCGCGAGCCCAGCGAAGCGGAATAGACTTGCGTAAACGTCCGGAATCTCGGGGGAATCTCTGGGTTAAGATCCTGCAGTATTCCTCGCGCAGCCGACGTAACGGAGCCCGTGTCGGCATCGCTCAACATTGTTAAAGTGATCGCCGACCGCGGCCGCTGGAACAAATTCACATAGACGGTAGGACGAGGTGGTGCATCGAGGCCATTTTCGTGAATGTCGGCCACGATCCCGACAATCGTCAGTAAACGCAAGTCGCCATCCATGTTTCCGAACTCAATGGTGTGGCCGATGGGGTCCTGGTTTGGCCAGCGGTCGCGAGCCAGCGATTCGCTGATCACGGCAACGTGGGGGGAATCGGCGCCGTCGCGCTCGTCGAAGATTCGGCCTCGAATCAGCGGAATTCCGAGAACCTGAAAGTATCCGTCCGTTGCGACGCAGAAATCTGCATTGCCAAGGCGTTCCTTCTGCTGCAACAGCGGTGCAAAACCGGCATCGGTCTTAGGGATCTCATTCTGCGTCATGAGGAAAAACATGCCGTCGGGAAGGCCGCCCTCCATGGGCAGGTTGCTAACCGCGCCAACCTTGCGGACGCCCGGGATTTGTCTGAGGCGGTCGACCAGGTTCGAATAGAAAATTCCCTGACCTGCCTTTCCTTTGGGGTTGTCCCACCCCAGCCAGGGAAGAGAGACGTCCATGGTGACAATTTTGTCCACGCGGAAACCGGGATTCACTTCGAGCACTTTGAGCAGGCTGCGCCCAAGAAGCCCTGCTCCCACGACGAGAACTAAGGTGATGGCGATCTGCGCGGCAACGAGTATCCGGCCAACGCGCTGGCTGCCTTGCGAACCTGCTTGTCCCCGGCCGCCTTCCTCAAGGCCCTTGCGAAGGTCGCCGGAGGTCGCGCGTATAGCGGTGAACGCGCCTAGGCCGGCGGCGACCGCAGTGGAAAGAAGGAGCGCGAAGAGAAGAACTGGAATATTGACGGAGACGCTGTCCAGCCGCGGCAGATTTACCGGCGCCAGCGCAATTAATCCCGTCACGCCCCCGAGCGCTCCCAGAACGCCGAGGCCACCGCCGACCAGCGAAAGCAGGAAAGCTTCGGTAAGGAATTGGCGGATCAGCCTTCCGCGCGCCGCACCAAGCGCGCTGCGAATGGCGAGTTCGCGCTCTCGCACCGACGCTTGTGCCAGCAGTAGATTCGCCACGTTCGCGCACGCCACCAGCAGCAGAAAGCTCACCGCACCAAACAGGATTAGCAGCGCCGGGCGAGCCTCGCCGGTGATCGAATCCTGCAGCGGAAGGACAATTCCATCCCTGAGAAGATAATCGCCTTGCTCGCTCGAGGTTTCGTGAATGCGGCGGGCTATAGCGCTGATATCTCCATGCGCTTGCCGGACGGTCACACCATCGCGCAGGCGGCCCACAGCAAGGTAGTTATGTGACGTCCTGCTTTGGTTTTCGCCGTCCAAATCCGCCGGCAGCCACAGATCCACGTCTTTGGGGAAACGGAATTCGGGCGGGAGCACACCGATAACGGAGTAGAGCGCGGCACCAATCTTTAGGTGCAACTGCGAAAGATCCTGCGCCGACGCGAGGTGTTGTCTCCAGTATCCATAGCTGACAAGAACGGTGGGGCTGGCCCCTTTTTTTGCGTCGTTGGCGCTGAAATCCCTCCCACGGATCGGCTGAACTCCGAAGACCTTGAGAAATTCGGGAGAGACGCCCGCGACCGTCGTGCGCGTCGGCTGCGAAGTACCCGAAACAGACACATCGTCGTCATTGTATTTTGCAATCGCTTGAAAGCTGCGGTTTTGATCGCGAAAGTCGTCGAAGTTCGGGTCCGCAAGATGTGACCGATGGCCCTGCGAATTGACCTCGAAGATGGACATGATGCGGTTCGCATCGTTGTACGGCAGAGGTCGCAGCAACACGCCGTAAACAACGCTGAAGATGGCGGTGGTCGCGCCGATGGCCAGCGCCAGCGTAAACACCATGATCGCAGTGGCGCCGGGATTTTTACCGAGCTGGCGAAGACCGTAGCGGCTATCGGAGATCACGGAGTGCAGCCAACTGCCAAGCCG
>Ga0210409_10005511_pt1 | contig 13283 bp, 8 predicted proteins | sample IncBWH17MmetaG_FD_161649 | JGI IMG/M metagenome (GOLD analysis project Ga0210409, IMG submission 161649) | Forest soil microbial communities from Barre Woods Harvard Forest LTER site, Petersham, Massachusetts, United States - Inc-BW-H-17-M | ecosystem: Environmental > Terrestrial > Soil >... | reverse complement strand
GTCGCCAGGGTGAGCGACGCCGCGAGAAGCGTCTGGATCGGGCCCTCGTTGCCCGGGCCGACGTCAATGGGGATCGCACCCTCGGTGCGTTTGTCGGGGGAAATCCGATCCCGGAACAGGGTCAGACCGAAGCGGATCCTGCCCGCGTAGCTGGGCGAGCAAGCAGCCGGCGTTTAACCGTGACCCGCCGCGTCGACGAGGTAGAGCACGCTGTCGTTTCCGACAGCGGTGGGGGCGCTGAAGCTCTGGCCGGCCCTCCCTCCGGTGACCGTCCCTGTCGAGACGGTTCTGCCAGTCGCGGGGTCGAACCACTCATAGTTTAGCGTTCGCCCGGCGGCGCGACTTAGATCGACGGTGAAAGACCCGCCGCTTGGCGCATACACGAGCATCTCAGAGCCGACCGCGGGGGTTTGCCCCAAGCAGTACGACGTCGAGCAGAGCGAGGTGCTCGGCAACACTGCGTTCAGGTTCAGCCTGCGCGAGTAGGACAAGATGTACCCCAGATTGTCGCGGAAGTTGTCCCACCGCGGATCCGGCCCTTTACAAATTCCGTTCGCCGGCGACAAGCACAGGTTGCGGTTTTGCCTTGGATAGTGGACCACGTACGGATCCATGAAGAGGACATTGTTGCCGCGCGTGAAATTCTCCCACGCGTATTGTCTGTTCTGTTGCGCTGTATCGTTCCACATGCCGAAGTAGCTATGGTCTGAATCGTTGACGTTGACCTTGCATTTCGGAGTTCCGCTTCCGCAAGTCGTTGTCGGCGAGATTCGAACCTGAGGCGCTACCCAGTCCGCGTCCGAATTGTAAATCGTCGAGTCGGGATCACCTGTCACCATCGCGAGGCCGATAGGGTGCTGCCGCGGTTTCGTTGATTCGTAACTGCGGACGTGCGCAATCATGTGCCCCTGCCACCAGATCGTGCTCGCGGCAGCTTCCTCGGAGACGATCCAGAGGACATTGGGGAGATCACTTAGCGTGTCGATCGTCTTGTCGACCATCGCGTCCTCGATGGCGAGGAGCGCGTTTGGGCTCGTCATTGTCATCGAGCCGTTGCCCCCGCCATCGTCGACGGCGTTGATGTTGTTGCTACCTGTCAGTGGATAACCATCGCCGCTGCATCGATAGACGTTGAGCCACTCGCCAGAGAATAGGTACACGCCCGTCCAGATTCCGGCGGAGTCGAGCCTTGTCACGCGCGATCGCAAACGATCGAAGAACGACGCATCGAACTTGGTGAGATCGAACTTGAGACCGCCATCGTCGGCCATCCCCGGCCCTGTTCGGAGCCATGGTTGGGGAGCGTTCGTGATATCGGGCGCGTTTGCATCGGTGGTGGGCAACCCGCAGAACTTGGGGAGTTCCGTGTGCCACAGCAACGTGAAGTTGTGGCCGTGGGCCGCCAAGAAGTTCGCGTATGCCTCGAAATCAAAGGGCACGGGTGTGCCTGAGGCGCCCCAATCCTGCAGGTCATTCCAGGTGTGAGAGCCGGCCAAGACGATCGGTCGCCCCATTGTGTCTTGGAAGTAGTTGGGGTTACGCGACGCCGATAGCGGACCCGAAACGCCCGCACCGCCGGGGCCGTCGCCTTGCGGAGCGTCGATGACTGCGGGCGAGTCCGCGGTCTTGGCACCGTCGGCTGCGTCATTCGCCGAAGCGGAGGTGGAATCCCCCGGCGCGACCTCGGGGGAGGGGCCATCGATGGCGAACGAGCTGTCCTCGCCGGCATCGTTCGGAGCCGTGGTGTGAGCCGTGCCGCATCCCGCCATCGGAACGGATACGGAGGCAACGAGCAGCCAGGTTGCGGGTGAAACGACACGGGCCGCGCGCATGCGCCCTAAGGATACCGCGCGAGCAGCCATTTGCCGGTACGGCGCGCAGCTTCGACCGACGCCGCGACCGCTTCCGCGAGCAGGCCACGGGCGCGGTCCGCCTGTCCCGGCCGCCGGGGCGCATCGCGCGCACGATCACGTGCTCCAAGGGGCTGTTTGGAAGGGCTGCCGGGGATACGTGGCCGCCTAGGGCTCGACGTAAACTGTCGCCGTCAGCGGAAGGTCGCGCGAGCTCGCTCCTACGGAAATGACGTATTCGACCGGCTCCACTACCCACGCGCTCCGACCGACGTCGTAATACGCGAGATCCTGCGCCGTAAGACCGAAGGAAACCGTTTCTGTCTGGCCGGGGTCCAGGTGGACCCTCTGAAAGCCCTTCAGGTCGCGCACTGCGCGCTCAACGGCCGAACCCTGCGCGCTGACGTAAAGCTGCGCGATCTCGTCGCCCGCGACCGTTCCGGTGTTCGTGACTTCCACCCTCACCGTGAGGCTCCCGCTGGGAACCATCGGCGGCGACAGAGACAGGTTGGCGTATGAAAACCTCGTATAGCTCAGGCCGAATCCGAAGGGGAATCGCGGGGAATCCGCGTTATGGTCCACGTAACGATACCCATGCAAGAACCCATATGTCACTTCACTACTCGTGTTGTCGAACGGCGGAAGTTGGGCCTCCGACATGGGTACGGTGACCGGAAGCTTCCCGGAGGGGTTCACGTCGCCGAAGAGAATGCCGGCGAGCGCGACCCCGCCCTGAACACCGGGGTACCCAGCGTCGATCAGGCCCTTGACTCCGTCGATCCATCCCTCGACCGTGATCGCCGAGCCTCCTTCGATGACGACGATCGTTCGCGGGTTCGCCGTCGACACGGCTTGAATCAGAGCGGCGTGCGTCGCCGATAGTTCGAGACTGGCCCGGTCTCCCGTAGAAACCACGCCCTCGCCTTCGTCGTTCCCCGTCAGGCCGACCACGACAACGGCGGCATCGGCCGCGGAGATGCCGGACAGGTCGCTCGGTGCAAGCGTGTCGCTCGGTATCGATGTGACGGCGACGCTGCCTGCCGCCTGTCGAATGCCAGCCAGCGGCGTTACTGTGATCGTCGGACCGACGTTGCTGCTTCCGTAATCGCCAAGGTTCGCCACATTCGAGAGGCTTCCGACGACCGCGAGCGAACGCAATTTCGACCGATCGAACGGAAGGACACCTGCATCGTTCTTCAGGAGAACGATGCCTTTCTGCGCGACCTCGAGGGCTAGGGCTTCGTGTTCCGGGCTCTCCACCACGCTCGCGGGCGGCATCGGGGCAGGAGCGTCGAGCTGATACTCGAACATACGCCGGAGAATGCGCCGCACGGATTCGTCGATAACGCTCATCGGTACGGCTCCCCCGTCGACGCCGCCATCCCCCTCTACGGCCGCGATGAGCGGTTGGCCGAAAAAGTTTGCGAGTGGCATCTCTATGTCGAGTCCGGCCATTGCTGACGGCACGGTGCTGGTGGTGCCGGCCAGCCAATCGGATTCAACGAACCCCTCGAATTGCCAGTCGCCCTTGAGGACGTCCGAGAGAAGGTGGCTATTCTCTCCGGAATGAAAGCCGTTCACTAGGTTGTATGAGCTCATGATCGAAGCAACATTCGCTTCTTCGACAACGGCTTTGAAATGCGGGAGGTACACTTCCCGCAGCGTTCGCTCATCCATGCCGACGTTTACGGAAAATCTCGTGTTTTCGATGCTGTTCGCAGCGTAGTGTTTGGCGTTCGCCAAAACGTGCTTCTGCGCGCCCTTGACGAACCCGACCCCCATGCGGCCGAGGTGATAGGTATCTTCACCGTAGGTTTCTTGCGAGCGTCCCCAGCGTGGGTGCCGGAGAAGGTTCATCACAGGCGCGAGCAGGACGCTACCGCCTTTCGCAGCGCACTCGAGGCCGATGGCCTCGCCAACCCGCTCCTCAAGCTCCGGATCCCACGTTGCTCCGCGCAGACTTGCGACGGGAAACGCCGTCGCGTTGCCCGTGTTGATGCTCACGCCACGCGGTCCGTCGACCATCTTGAATCCTGGGATCCCGAGTCGTGCGATGGCTGGGGTAGGGTAGAGCCCGTTCACGGGGGTGCTCGGGCCCCCATGCTTTTCCTCGACCTTTTCGTCCAGGGTCATCTGCGCGAGGACCCGGTCGATTCGTGCCTCAACGCCGGGGCTGAGGCGACATGGACCGACGCAGCCCGCGTCCGTCGTCCAGGCTTCCGCACGAAGATGCACGGCTAGCCCACCGTCCGGCGATCCGTTGCTCGCGAGCTGCCCGGCCTCCGCGGTCCCGGCTTCCGCACTGATACGCGCCGCTGGCCCGGCGTTCGGCGATTCATTGCTCGCGAGCTGCCCGGCGTCCGATCGCGAGGGCTGGACCGCGCCCGATTTCGCTGAGCTACAGCCAGCTGCCACGAACACGAGGAGCCCTGCGGCCATGCTCAATGGGTCACCTTGGGCAACACCCTGCGACAATTTCTGGGTGCGGCCCGGAGCAGCAAAGAACGCCATTCTTTCCTTTTCCTGTGTGGTCAAAGTCGGCAGCGGCGACATATTCCGATGTGATGTCATGTTTTCACTTCGGTCTTTGTGGCGCGTTTTTGGCTTTGTTTGCCCACCCGTACTGACCGGAAACACGGTGGGCTGGATTCTCCCACGGTTTGGGGGGCATGCGGAGGCCTTGACCTGTCCTCCGCCCACTCTCCGCCAGCGAGCACGAGCGCACCCGGCCCTCGGCTTGGCGGACGGAGCTGGACGGGATGATCGCCCGAGACATCGACGAGCTGTGCGATGGTTCGTGGTGCTGGAGAAGGTGACCGAAAGGACATGGAGGACGGGCGATGAAGGACGAAGCGAAGAGCCAGTTGAAGAAGATCATCGGCGACTACGATGAGAGGCTCGCCGAGGCCGGGCGCGTGGACGCCGCGAACCGCGCGGCGCATGCGGCGTTCCCGGGGCGCTTCGTGATGCTCAAGGCGGAGACCATTCAGCCCGCGCTCCAGGAGATCGCCGAGATACTGAACGAGCGTGGCCACAAGGCCTCGGTGCGCGAGCAAGAGGAGTCGTCGAGCGCCGAAGGCGGTGTAAGATCCGCGGCCGTCTCACTCCGTATCGTCCCGAAGCCGTTTGCCCACAAGGCGGCCGAGACCAACCCCATCGCTATTGAGATCACGTTCTCGGCAAACCGCAGCGAACGAAAGGTCGCCGTGTCGTCGACCAACGCGATGGTAAACCAGGGTGGCAGTGTCGGAAAACGCGGCGAGTACGAGATTGAGGCGGTGACCGCAGATGTCGTCGCGAGCCACGTGATCCAGACACTGAACGAGGCGTTCGCGGGGACGCGCTAGGAAGGCCGTGTTGCTCGAGGTGTGTAAGGCGACGGGCCGTTGTGCAGGACGCTCGACAGCCAGCGACGTAGCCGCGCCTTACTTTGCAATCTTCTCCACGGCGGCAAGGCTGGTGAAATAAATCCCACGGTCGTCCACCGCGATGGCGGACGGATCCGAGAGGCCAGACGCCAGAATGGCGACGCGCCCACCGGACTTTGGAGCGCTGCGACCGCGCCGTTCTGAATGGTCCCCGAGCCCTCGATCCAGTAGATGTTCTGACCGTCCACAGCCATAGCGACCAGCGACGCTGCGCGACCGGTGGCGAGCACCATCTGGCTGCCGCCGCCGATTGGTACACGCTCCACGGTACCGCCGCCCGTCGCGTAATACACATCGGTATCGTCGACCGCGATTGCCGTCGCGGCCGGTCCGATGCTGAGCGCGGTGCCGCCCGCAAGGGGCTGCCGTGCTCCAGGCGTGGCACCAGCAGCAAGGTAAGCCGGGCGACGACCAGCCGATCGTGTCCTCAGCCATCGATGTCATCGGCTGCGAACCCAAGCGACTTGCGGCAACGCTCCGCGACGACCTGCGCGGCGTAGGCGTGACGCGCGCCATTCTGTTCGAAGCCGAGCAAGACAACGTCCAGGAGCTTCGCTTCCACGACGCGCGCGCAACGTTGCACGTGGGCGCGGCGCGCGGGCAAGAGCGACTCCTGGATCAGCGAGCGCACCGGACAGAAGGAGACGGGCAAGATGATCGACCGCTACGATCGCGGCGCGCAGACGCTCTCCGACCTTCAGTACGAACCGTTCCCGGACATCTCGCGCGCGCTGCCGGAGCTTGTCGAAATTGTCGACCGGTTGCACACGCGGTTGCACACAAGAGCGGGTGAGGCGAAGCGGGCGATCGCTGAATCGCCCATGATTCCGCCTGCTTTCCTTGTAGGCGCGATAGGTTTCGAACCTACGACCCCTACCGTGTCAAGGTAGTGCTCTACCACTGAGCTACGCGCCTGAGGACTGGTTCCTGTCGCCTAGCGTTCGAGCTGTCGGCTGTCAACCGAAGGCGCATCAACGCGGTGCTCCGAGGCGGGCGCCGAGTGTCTACCTCCACAGCGCGGCATCGGGCGGGTGCTTCATGATGCTACGTTGAGCCTCCACGGGAGGGCTCGTATGGAGAGCCGTTACGACTCGCAAGCCGCAGATTTGATGGTCGAGGACCTGGCTCCGGTGGCGTCGGAGCTCGTCGCGCTGCGCACCTATTCCGCGAGACTCATCGGCAGCGAACCGTCGCTGGTGCTGCACGGTGGCGGCAACACCTCGGTGAAAGCGACGGCCACGACGGTTCTGGGCGAGGCGGTGGAGGTCATCCACGTCAAGGGCTCCGGCTGTGATCTGGCGACCATCGAACCCGACGGGCATCCGGCGGTGCGCCTCGAGCCGCTGCAGAAGCTGCGAGCGCTCGACGAGATGGCCGATGAGGACATGGTCAATGAGCTTCGCGCGAACCTGCTCGACGCTTCGGCGCCGAATCCGAGCGTCGAGACGCTGCTGCATGCCTTCCTTCCCGCGCGCTTCATCGATCATACGCATGCCGACGCGATTTTGGCGCTCTGCGACCAGCGGGACGCCAGACGCATCTTCAATTCGCTGTTCGGCAACGGCCTCGTGTGGGTGCCGTACGTAATGCCCGGGTTCGCGCTCGCGAAGCGCTGCTTCGATGCATACGTTCATGTGGCCGCCCTTGCGGAACCGGCGGTCATGGTGCTCGAGAAGCACGGCTTGTTTACCTGGGGAGAGACGGCGAAAGAGAGTTACGAGCGGACGATAGACGCGGTGACGCGCGCGGAGGGCTACATAGCGGACAAGAGCCGCGTATCGACGATCGCCCCGGTCGCGCGCGCTCCCGTTCCCGAGACCCAAGTGCTACCTCGACTGCGCGGCGCGCTTTCCAAGCTCGCCGGTCATCCGTCCGAGCGCGGACCGATCGTGCGAACCCGATCCACCCCCCGCATCCTGGCGTTCCTCGACCGGCGCGACGCAGGCGATCTCGTGGCCCGCGGCTGCGCGACTCCGGACCATGTCCTTCGCACCAAACCTATGGCCCTTATCGTGCCCACTCCGGCGCTTTCGGACGGCGCGAGGCTTCAGACTCAGCTCGAGGGGGCGATCGCAGATTATGCCCGCAAATACGACGCCTATTTCGAGGAGATGTGTCGCACCAAGGTGGTCGAGAAGAAAAAGCTCGATCCGTGGCCACGCATCGTGCTGCTCCCGGGATTCGGCGTCTCTGCGATTGGCCAGAGCGCGCGCGAGGCCGACATCGCTCTCGACATCTACGAACACACGATCGACATCATGATGAACGCTGCGGAGGTCGGCGTTTACGCGCCGTGCACGCGGTCCGAATTGTTCGACGTCGAGTATTGGAGTTTGGAGCAGGCGAAGCTGAAGCCCAAGCTGAAAAAGTCGCTTTCCGAGTGCATCGCCTTCGTGACGGGAGCGGCAAGCGGCATCGGCCTCGCCTGTGTAACGCAAATGCTCGCGGCCGGCGCGCACGTGGCCATGGTCGATCGGGACTTCGAGGCTCTCGCGTCCGCGATCGGGAAACTCTCCGCCGACAAGGACCGTCTGCTGATGATCGTGGCCGATGTGCTCGAAGACAATCAAGTGAGCGCGGCGTTCGCGCGAACGGTTGCCGCATGGGGCGGGGTCGACGTAGTCGTGTCCAATGCCGGCAACGCGCCCGAGGGGCAGCTCGATTCCGCGGCCGGCGAAACGCTGCTGCGCGAATCGATGGAAATCAACTGCCTTGCCCATGCACGGGTGGCGAGAGGCGCCATCGAGGTCATGACAGCGCAGGGAAGGGGAGGGTGCTTATGCTTCAACGCGAGCAAGAGCGCCTTCAATCCAGGGCCAGGCTTTGGGCCCTACGCCGTGGCGAAGAGCGCGCTCGTGGCGCTCATGCGCCAGTACGCGGTTGATTTTGGCGCGAAGGGTATTCGCTCCAACGCCGTCAACGCCGAACGAGTTCGCACCCAGCTATTCGCGGGCGGTGTGCTCGAGTCGCGCGCCAAGGCGCGTGGCACGGGCGTCGATGAGTACTTCCGCGCCAACCTGCTTGCGCGCGAGGTCACGGCCGACGAGGTGGCGGATGCGTTCGTCTATCTCGCGTCCGCTCGGTCGACCACGGGGTGCGTCATCACCGTCGACGGGGGGAACGCGGCTGCATTTCCACGGTAGCGTCAGGGGGCCGACGCGAGCTCACAGAGATGACCAACCTGCGTTTGTTTTGCGCTGCGTTTCTCGGCTGCCTGGTGGCGTGCAGTTCGAGTGGCGCTTCCTCCTCGGGTCTGGACGCGTCTGCGGATCAAGGCGCAAACGCTAGCGCCGACGCTTCCGACGAGACATCGCCACCCGGTGACGGAGGCACGCGCGGTGCCGTCACTGTCGATGGCGGTCCATCGATTGATGCGCGGGCGGACGGTCCGGAAGCGAGCAGTGTCCTACAAGACGGCGGCCCCTGCCCGCCCACGGCGAGCAGTTGTATGCCTATTGCCCAGGATGCTGGAGCTGGTTTCTCTTGTGCGAGCGCGGCCGACTGTCGAACCTTCTCGAATTATTGTGGCGGTTGCGTCTGCCAAGCGTTGGCCGCCAGCGAGCCAAATCCCGCGTGCGACGCGGGTGCGGTGTCGTGTTTCGTCGATCCGTGCATGGGCCACACGGTTGGGTGTGACTCGGCGGGGCGCTGCGTGCTCCACTAGCGACACGATGCCCTGCGTCCTCATCGCATGTCTCGGCGCGATGCTGCTGTTGGCGGGATGTGGGGGTAGCCACACTTTCGTAACGCCTGCGCCCGATACGAACGCGTCGTGGGTGATACGCAACGTGCGGGTCTTCGACGCGCCGCACGCATCGCTTCTAGAAGGCCTGCGCGACGTCGAAGTCCGCGACGGCCGCATCGCGGCCATTTTGCCGCCTGGGGGCGCAGCGTCGGGGCTGGCGCAAATCGATGGCGGCGGCCGCACGCTGCTTCCGGGGCTGGTCGACGTGCACACGCATACAGGGGGCAGCGCGGCACCGCCTTGGGTGACCGAGTTGCCGGCGCAAGAGGAGAACCTCGGCGCATTTCTCTACGCGGGCGTGACGACGGTGCTCGATGCCGGTGCGCTCACGCCCGCGATCTTCAACCTTCGCAGTCGCGTCGATGCACGCGCTCTGCTCGCCCCGCATCTCTTCGCGGCGGGTCCCATGTTCACGGCGCCGAACGGCCACCCGATCGGTATCATGCGCGCCAACCTCCCCCTGTTCGCTCGGTGGTATGTCCTGCCGCGCATCGCGCGCGAGGTCGCAACGCCCGAGGCGGCTCGACAAGCTGTGGCAGAACTCCTTCCTTATCACCCGGACTTCATCAAAATCGCGGTCGATGATTTGATTCCCAACGAGCCGCGCATCGACACCGATGTGCTGGTCGCAATCGTAGAGCGCGCGCACGAGGGTCACGTGCGAGCGATTGCGCACATCGGACGGTCGCGCGATGCGCTCGACGCCGTCGGCGCCGGAGTGGATGCCCTGATGCACGACGTATACGCCGCGCCGATCACGGCTGAGGCCGTCGCCGCAATCGCCAAAGCGCATGTGCCGGTCGTGGTCACGATCGGCATCTGGGACGCAGTCGAGGAGGTCGGTGAACAGCAGATAGAGAAGCGGGCGTCGATTACGCAAGAGATCGCAAAGCCAGCGGTGCTTGCCGCCCTCTCTGCCTTTCCGAGTGAGAGTGAGCGCGCGCGATTCAGGGAGATGAGCAAGATCCTCCGCGAAAGCCACGCAGCGCGGCGGACCAACGTCGCGGCGCTACGTGCAGCCGGAGTTACGATCCTGGCGGGCAGCGACGCGGTCAACATCGGCCAGTTTCCCGGCGCCGGTCTCCACGACGAGCTGGCCAAGTTGGTCGAATCCGGCATGAAGCCAGGCGAAGCGCTGCGCGCGGCGACCTATGACAACGCTCGGTTTCTGGTCGGCGTCGGCGTCGGCGTCGGCGGGGACGCGGCGTTCGGAGAAGTGAAGGTCGGTCAGCGTGCGGACCTCGTTCTGGTCGACGGGGATCCGACCGCCGACATCACGGCAGCGCAGCACATCGCCCGGGTATGGCTCAACGGCGTCGATCTGGTGCGGCACCCCCGACCGCACTAGGACCTCCCGACCCGCTACCACTCTTTGGAGGTGACCCCATGCCCAGCGACCCGAGCAGCATCGACCACCACAAGATCGTCTCGCACCAAGACTGGCTTTCCGCCCGAAGGGAATTGCTCGCGCAAGAAAGGGAGTTCACCCGCCTCCGCGACGAACTCAATCGAAAGCGGCGCGAATTGCCGTGGGAAAAGGTCGAGAAGCCTTACGCCTTCGATGGGCCGCGCGGAAAGGAGACCCTCGCCGAACTGTTCGGCAAGAAAAACCAGCTTGTCGTCTACCACTTCATGTTCTCCCCGGATGACGAGGAAGGCTGCAAGCACTGCTCCTTTTGGGCAGACAACTTCAACGACGTGATCGTCCATCTGAATGATCGGGACGTCAGCTTCGTTGCCGTCTCGCGAGCGCCGCTTGCCAAGATCGAACCCTTCAAAAAGCGGATGGGCTGGAGCTTCAAGTGGGTGAGCTCGTCGGGGAGCGACTTCAACTATGACTTCGGAGTGTCGTTCACGCCCGAACAGGTGAAGAGCGGCGCCGCCGTCTACAACTACTCGAAATCGAGTCCCGGCCGGTCCGACCGTGAAGGCGCCAGCGTATTCTTCAAGGACCCTTCCGGCGCGCTCTTCCATACGTACTCAACCTACGCGCGCGGCATCGACATGCTGAACACCGCGTACCACTATCTGGATCTCGTTCCTAAAGGGCGAGACGAGTCGAAGCTGCCATTTACACAGGAGTGGGTGCGCTACCACGACAGATACGGCGATTGAGCGCGCGTATCACTCGTACGCCGGCACGCAGCATCACTTGTACGCGGGCGCGGCGGCGAACACGTTGCCCAGGCTGGTCAACGTGGATCCGCCGCTGCTGCTCGCCGTGAGTTCGTTGTAGGTATTCCAGGGATACCATGCGTATCGCACGACTCGAGGATGCTTGGCGAACATCGCGAGGGCGCCCGAATAAAAGGCTTGAACGGTCGTGGCGTCGGGATTGCTCGCGTTCATGCATCCCCATTCCGTGAGCCAAATGGGCCTGTTCCCTGGAATCGCCTCGATTTGCTTGATCCAGGATTCCAGGTTGGACGCCTTCGCGTCGCACGAACCGGCATTCCACCCGTACCAATGCGTCGCGATGAAGTCGACTCTCAAACTGCCGCTCGTGTCGGCGTTGACCTGGCTCATGAAGTTCTGAATCCACGTGAGCCCCGTCGTGTTTCCCTGCGTTGCGGGACTGCCTACGCGGACGGACGGATTGGCAGAAACGGAAGGCCATAGGGACACGGCCGTTGCTACCGAGATGTTCGATTGGGAGGAGTTGTCGGGCTCGTTGAAGCCGAGGACGAAAGAGTAGCCGGCAGTGACGATGGTTTGTATTTCGCCGGCGATTCCGCTCGATGTTTGCTCGGTGCCCGTATGTCCCCAAACCATCGGCACGAATTGCGGCGGTGTCGCGCATGGCGGGCTGGGGCTTATCATCCAGTTGTAGTACCAGGCAGCACCGAGGTTCGTGAGGTCGGCACAAGGGGAGTTGGCGACGCCCTTGAACGGGTTGAGTCCGCTGTCTCCCATCGAGCCCGAGCCGGAACTGGACGAAGAACTCGGGCCGCCGCTGGAAACGTCTGAAGCATCCGCTCCGCCGGAAGAATCGGACGCGCTCGAGGAACCCGAGTCACCCGTGAATCCTAAAGAGCTCGGAGAACCCGACGAGGTGGACCCGGTTGTGCTCGAGGCGCCGGAGCTCGACGCAGACGAGCTCGGGCGTGAATTGGACGGCGCGCTTACTGCGGATCCGGAGCTGGATCCGCCGCCCGATCCAGAGTCTCCGCTGCCTCCGCTATCGCTGCTCCCAAATGGGTTGTCGGTCGAGCTCGTGCTGCAAGCAACTGTTGCTGCATGCGCGCCGATGGTCACGGCAAGTAGCAAGGGAGCGCGCATGATTGCGATGCCTCGTCACCGGGGCCGACCGGTCCATCCGCCAAGGTGACCCGCGGCCACCCGCGCGGCTCAGAAACGCAGCGTGAGCTCGACACGCCCTCCTTCGAAGGGGGGGAAATAGCGGCAGATGCCGCTCGCGCACCGAAATGCGCCGCGCTGCTGCCCCACGAACGCGCGAACGTTGGATGCACTCGTGAAACGGTAGAGCACCCCGCCGTTGAAATACAACGAAGGCTGGCCGCTGAGCGTCGTGTATTCGAACCCCTGTGAGAAGACCCACTTCGGCGCCAGCTTGACCGCGACGTAGTTTTCTCCTTCCGTCCACCAATCGCTCAGGGGTGGTTCGCGACGATGGCGGTGACGTCCCTGCACTTCGAAAGACCACGGACCTCCGAGGTACTTCGCAATAGAGTATTCGACGTGCTGCTCCTGGTACGCCACGACGCCGACGTCGGTCGTATCGTCGCGGGCGCCCCCCCACACGAAGGCGTGAGAAAACTTGTTGTCGAAGTACCACTCGAAGCCGCCGATTCCGTCCCACACTCGGTCTTCTACGCTGCTCGGGGGCAGGTCCGAAATCGTGCGGCCCAACTTGTCGCAGCCGCTACCGGACTGCTCCGATCGGGTACTGGCGTAGATTCCTTGAGCGTAGACGAGCAAGTCGTCCGTGAGGCTCGCGTCCGTGCGCAGTCGCCCCCCATCGACGCACGCATTGAAATTGCCCGTCCCCTCGGCATCGATCATGTTGAATGTCTCGGCGGGCGGAACGAACGTATATGCGACGGGGGAAAACTCGGACGCGCGCTGCTGGTCGATGCCGGCGGGGACGACGAAGAAGTTGCGGTTGCTCTTGATTTCGAGCGTACTCGTGAGCGGTAGCGCGCGCGGGCCGAAGTTCACCGTCAGAGCGCCATAGACCGCGTTGCCCTCCGGCTGCGCGTCCGCCACCCCCGATCCGCTTTGATGCTGCTGTCCTGCGGC
>Ga0210409_10005510_pt1 | contig 13283 bp, 10 predicted proteins | sample IncBWH17MmetaG_FD_161649 | JGI IMG/M metagenome (GOLD analysis project Ga0210409, IMG submission 161649) | Forest soil microbial communities from Barre Woods Harvard Forest LTER site, Petersham, Massachusetts, United States - Inc-BW-H-17-M | ecosystem: Environmental > Terrestrial > Soil >... | reverse complement strand
TTATTTGCCAGCACGCGAACGAGAGTTTCGTTGCCGTGACGAAACGCCAGCAAGGTCGGACGCTCGCGAGGACCTTTCGTGGATTTAGCGCGGCGAAGGATACCGCGAACTACGCTACCGGCGGCCAATTCGGCTTCGTAGAGTTGGGGGAAAGCGCTTCGAATGCTGAGGTGTTCGGGATCTCCAGCATAAATGCCGGAAACAAAGGGTCCGACGAGACGATCGAGGAGTTGCGCTGAAAATTTTCTGCGAACAAAATCGGCGACGGATTCGTCACCATCGGGAGGGATGCTTTTCCCGAGGATGTCGCGCACGAAGGCCCATTTGGTCGAGCCGTTGATCAGCGAACTCATGAAAAACGCGGGAGGACTGAGGGGCACGGGGCGGAGCAGTCCGTCGATCAGGACATAGCGTGGCGCGCGGGGCGGAGCGTGAAGCAGCTCATTGGAAATGCCGAGTTCCGCGCAAAGCTCGCGAAGCGCAGGCGTACCGCTGAAACTTTGCGGTCCCAATTCCAAGAGGAAGCCGTCGCGCGTGACGGAATGGATGACACCACCGGGGCGCGGCGAGGCTTCGACCAGTTGCGCGTCGATGCCGGCTTTGCGCAGGGCGTAAGCGCAGACGAGGCCCGAGATGCCACCGCCGACCACCAGTGCTGGGACATGACGGGTCACGGAGATGTGAGCATCCTCTTCGGATCAGAGAGTTTTCGAAAAGAGCGGCTTCGCGATGAGCTGCTGTTTTTCCAGATAGGGATCGAAAACCATGGCCAGATTGCGGATGAAGATGCGGCCGAGCCAGGTGGCGCGGATTTCGCCCCGGTCGAGGAGCACAAGGCCGTCCTGCCGCGAAGGCTCGAGGCGGCGAAGCTCTTCGACGAAATGCTCATCAAAATCGATGCCGAATTCGCGGGAAATTTCGTCCTTGATCACCACGGTGTGGCAGAGGAGGCGGCTGATGACGGCGCGGCGCAGACGGTCCTCGGTCGAAAGCTGATAGCCGCGCATGGTGGCCAGCCCGCGTTCGGCGACGGCCTTTTCCCAGGAAGGAATGTCGCGGAAATTTTGGGCGTAGGCATCTTGAATGCCGCTGATGGCGGTGATGCCCATGCCATAGAGGTCGGCGCCCGCTTTGGTGGTGTAGCCCTGAAAATTGCGGTGCAGCGTGCGGTTTTGCTGGGAGACGGCAAGCTCGTCGCCGGGCTTGGCGAAATGGTCCATGCCGATGTAGAGATACCCGGCCTCGAGAAATTTCAGCAGGCCCACACGGAAAATTTCGAATTTCTCCATGCCTTCCGGCAGATGAGCGGCAAAAGAGCCTTGCTGCTTTTTCAACCACGGCACGTGCGCGTAGCTGAAGAGGGCGATGCGATCTGGAGCGAGTTCTAGAATCTGGTCGACGGTGTGAGCAAACGTTTCCGCCGTCTGGTAGGGAAGGCCGTAAATCAAATCGACATTGATGCTGTCGAAGCCGAGATCGCGTGCGGCGAGGAGCAGATCGCGCGTCATTTCGTACGGCTGGATGCGGTGCACGGCCTGCTGCACATCGGCATGGAAGTCCTGAATGCCCATGCTGAGACGGTTGAAGCCGAGCTTGCGGAGAGTTTCGAGATGCTCGCGGGAGGTTACGCGCGGGTCGACTTCGATGCCAATTTCACTGTCGGGGTCGAAGTGGAAATTTTCTCTTGTGAAAGCGAATAAATCTTCAATCTGCCCGGGCGTCAGGTAGGTGGGAGTGCCGCCGCCCCAATGAAATTGAACTACGGGGCGGTTTTTCGAGATACCCTGGCTGATGCGTTTCATTTCCCGCTTCAGCACGTCAAGATAGGGCGGCGCGACGCTCTTGTTTTTTTGAATGACGACGTTGCAAGCGCAAAAGAGGCAGAGACTCTCGCAGAAGGGAATGTGCATGTACAGGGAGACGGGCGTCCTGGCGCGCTCAGCCTCTTCGTGTACTCTTTCGAGATCGGCGGGGCCGAAGGCGTCGTTCCAGACCGGCGCAGTAGGATAGCTCGTATACCGCGGCCCGGGACGATTGTATTTTGCAAGGAATTCCTCGCCGACGTGAAGCTCGCCGCGCATCTGCTGAAGGGTGGGAGGTGCGAGGGTCATACGCAGAGGCTCCTAGCGCGCCTGCGCGACGGGCGTGACATGCTGAATCAGCGCGCGCTGGCCTGTTTCAATGAAGACTTGGGCATTCTCCACCGGCGTATTTTGCAGAATGCCGTGGCCGAGGTTGAGGATGTGGCCGCGGCCAGCCAGGGAGCAGATGGTGGCAAGTGTCACATCGCGGATTTTTTCGGGAGGACCAAGCAAAACGGCGGGATCGACATTTCCTTGCAACGCGATCTTTGGACCCAACGCGCCGCGAATCTCTGCCAAATCCACACGCCAATCCACACTGAGGACGTTCGCGCCGGAGCGCGCAATAGCCGCGAGCAAATGCTGCGACGCCTTCGAGTAGTAAATCAAAGGGACTGAACCGCCGAGGGCCGCGATGATCTCTTGAACGGCGGGAAGCGCGAAGTCTTCGTAGTCCTGGAGATTCAGTTCGCCGCACCAAGTATCGAACAATTGAACGGCGGTGGCCCCGGCGGCGACTTGCGCCTGAAGATAGGGAACAGTAGCTTGAGCGATGCGATGAAGGAGCTCGCGGAAGGTATTGGGCTCGTGGTAGAGGAAGCTCTTGGCGGTGGCGAATCCTTCCTTGGCTTTTCCCTCGACCATGTAGCAGGCAAGAGTCCACGGGGCGCCGGCAAAACCCAAAACGGGAACCTCTGGGCCGACGGATTTGATGATGCGCCGGATCGCTTCGGGCAGGAAGCCTGTCTCCATCTCGGGGTCGAAAACTTTGAGCCGCTCGACATCGGACTGCGAGCGCACCGGATTGGGCAAGTTTGGACCGGCATCGCCCAGTTCCAAGGCCAGACCCATAGCTTCGGCGGGGATCAAAATGTCCGAAAACGCGATGACAGCATCGACGCCCAGCCTGCGGAAGGGCTGGAGGGAGACTTCGGCGGCAAGTTGCGGCGTCTTGCAAACTTCCAGAAATGCGTGCTTTGCGCGGATTTCGCGGTATTCCGGAAGATACCGGCCGGCTTGGCGCATCATCCAGACCGGTACCCGCGAAACCGCGTCCCCGCGGCAGGCGCGAAGGAACAGGTCTTTCCGGTTGAGGGATGCAGTTTGCAGGGTCATATTCCGCCAGAGAGATTAAGGATAGCAAATCCGCGCCTGTCTTGCTGATTCGAGGTGTCGAGCCGTGCGGGCGGCTGCACGTGTGGGCTATACTCGAAATGGGGAAACACGGTTGAGCTGCATCGAGGAGGGCTGTTGGTGAGGCCTTGCGGTCCGGGATGAGCTAGGGCCCCAGGTTCCAAAAATGAATCATTTCTTTCCAATTCTGACGGCCCTGGCCTATGTCTTGAGCTTCGGGCTGTACGTTCAGTTCCTGAGTACCGGAAAGAAGCTAACTGGCCGGTTGGCTACGCTGCTTCTGGGGCTCGGACTGATTGCGCACTATTTCGCCCTCTTGGAGAGATCTCGCGGTTTGCACACCGTGCCTTACCATGATTTGTATGGTTCGATGTCGCTGTTCGGCTGGCTTCTCGCGCTCACCTATATCGGTTTGGAGCTGTACCACCGACAGCGATCGGTGGGAGCTTTCGCTCTCCCGTTTATCCTGGTGTTCTTTCTTGCTGCGCAGCTTGCTCCGGCCGACCGGCTTTCACCTCCGCAGGCACACGGGGCCACGTTTGCCTTTCACGTGACCCTGAGCATCCTGGCTTACGCGGCGTTTGCGCTCTCGTTTGTTCTCAGCCTGATTTTTTTGGGAGAAGAGCGCCTGCTGCGAAATCACAAAGTCGGCGATTTGGTTTGGCGGTTGCCCCCGCTGGAGTTGCTCGAGCGCATGAGCCAGTCGAGCGTTCTCGTGGGTTTAGTTTCGATTGCGATTGGAACCGTGCTGGGTTTTGTCTGGGTCGACCGGCTGAGCAGCCAATACTCGTTCTATGATCCGAAATACGCGATTACGCTGCTGGTGCTGGCGTTGTATGCGCTTTATTTTCGATTGGCGCGGACGACGGCGTGGCGCGGGGCGCGAGCCTCCAAATTGTGCATTTTCAACTTTGCAATTGTGGTTTTGAGTTTCACGGTCGTAAATCTGTATCTCTCGCATAGCCACCGATACTTTTAGGAGCGAGCTGCCAAGGGCATGGAAATTGTTCTCGTCGGACTGAATCACCGCACCGCGCCCGTTGAGGTGCGCGAGAGGGTGTCTTTCACCGCGGAGCAGAGCCAGCGGGCCGCTGAGGAGCTTCGAGCCCGGGGAATTCTCGAGGAGACGCTGGTACTTTCGACCTGCAATCGCAGCGAAGTGTACGGCGTGCCCCCGGAATCTTCCCATGAATCCGCTGGCGGACTTTCTTCTTTTCTGAGCGAGTTTCATTCGGTTCGGCCGGATATCCTGGGCGTCTCGCTGTATCACCACTACGATCAGGCGGCCGTGCGGCACTTGTTTCGAGTCGCGGCGGGCCTCGATTCCATGTTGCTGGGGGAAGCGGAGATCCTCGGCCAGGTGCGGGAGGCGTATCGCTTCGCGCATGAGCATGGCGCGACCGGGCCGGTATTGAACCGCTTGTTTCAAGGCGCGCTGGAGGTTGGGAAGCGCGTGCGGACAGAAACCGAGCTGGGAACGCGACCGATGTCGGTGGCTTCCGCGGGCGTGAAACTGGCGGAACGCATTTTCGGAAAACTGAACGAGCGCAAAGCGTTGGTATTGGGAGCGGGGACGATCAGCGAGCAGGTGGTCAGCAACCTTCGGGATCGGGGGATCGCGCAACTCTACGTGATGAACCGCTCGCGCGACCGGGCGGAGGAGGTGGCCAAGCAGTTCGGCGGAGAAGTGGTGGGCTGGGGCGAGTGGGATGCGGCGCTCAAATCGCCGGACGTGGTGGTGACGTCAGTGAGCGCGGAAGAACCGGTACTGCGGCGCGAGATGGTCGAGCGAGCAATGATGGCGCGAGGAAATCGCGCGTTGTTCCTGATGGACCTGGGCGTCCCGCGGAACATAGACCCGAAAGTAGCTGAACTTTACAACGTCTACGTGTACAACACGGATGACCTGAGCGAAATCGTGCAGCAGAACCGCCAGGCTCGCGAAAGCGAGATTCCTCTGGCGCAGGGGATCGTCGACGAACACGTGGCCAAATTCCTTTCCTGGCAGGCGAGCGTCGAGTTGGTTGGACTTGTGGATGCGCTGCGTACGAAAATGAAGGAGGAACGCGCGGCCTTCATCCGCTCACGCACGGAGCCGATGAAGCACCTGACGGAGACGGACCGCGCGCAAGTGGAAAAATTGATGGACGAAATGCTTGAAAAGCTACTCCTGGAGCCGGCGCAACGCTTGCGGGGCGAGAAGGAATTGCGGCGAAAAATTCAAAACGTTGAGGCCCTGCGCGACCTGTTTCTTTCGAACCGGGAGAAGCCGTGAGAATCCTGCGCATCGGCACCCGGGGGAGCATGCTGGCCAAGTGGCAGGCGGAATCCATTCGCAAGAAACTGTTTGCCGCCACGGGAGTCGAAGCGGAGATTGTCATCATCAAGACCAGCGGCGACAGGATGCAGCAAGCTTCGCTGACGCAGATTGGCGGCAAGGGAATTTTTATCAAGGAGCTGGAAGGGGCGCTACTGGAGGAAACGATAGACGTTGCGGTACACAGCGTTAAGGACGTGCCGACCGACATTCCTTCACGGCTGATGTTTCCTGCGGTGTGCCGGCGGGATGACGTGCGGGATTGCCTGGTAGGCTCGACGCTGACGAATCTGCGGCACGGGGCGCGCGTAGGAACGAGCAGCCTGCGCCGTCAAGCCCAGTTCAGGCATCTCCGGCCGGATCTCGATCTTCGCGACCTGCGCGGAAACGTGGATACACGATTGCGCAAAGTGGAGAGCGGAGAATACGAAGCGGTGGTGGTTGCCAAGGCGGGATTGGATCGCCTCGGCTTGAGCCAACGCATTTCGGAGGTGCTCTCGCCGGAAGTCTGCTTGCCGGCGGTGGGGCAGGGCGCGATCGGGGTGGAGTGCCGGTTGAAGGACACGGAAGCGGGCGACCTTTTGGCGCCGCTGGACGATGCCGAGACGCGCACCGCGATTCTTGCCGAGCGCGCTCTGCTCGCGGCATTGCAGGGCGGATGCCAGGTCCCGATGGGAGCGTGGGCGCGCGTCGAGCGCGGCGAACTTTTGCTGGATGCGTGCGTTTGTTCTGTGGACGGGTCGCAATATGTAAGGCAGCGCGCCACGGCACCGCCGGAGCAGGCGGCGCAGCTTGGAGAGCACATGGCGCACCTGCTCATCGAGGCTGGGGCGCAATCGATCCTCGAAGAAGTGAGCCGCCAACGTGGTTGAAGCTTTTCCGGGCGCGTTGGTCGGCAAGCGCGTCGTCATTACGCGTTCCGCGGCGCAGAGCGAAGTGCTGGCGCGCGAACTCTCGGCACGCGGGGCGATTCCCGTGATGCTTCCGCTGGTGTCCTTTGCGGAGCCGGAAGATTTCGCGTCTGTCGATGCCGCGATTAAAGGAATCGACCAATTTGATTGGATGATTCTCACCAGCGCGCAGGCGGTTCGCGCGTTGGTGAAGCGCTGTGCGGAACTGAAGCGCGGCTTGATCCAGGCTGGAAGCAAGCTGCGAGTCGCTTGCGTCGGCCCCGTAACCGCGGAAGCGGCGCGGCAGGCGGGATATCCTGTCGAGTTTGTTGCAGAGACTCACACCGGAGCGGGCCTGGCGGAGGAGTTGGAAAAGCGGCTTCGCGGGGCGAAAGTATTCTTGCCGCGAAGCGATCGCGCAAATCCGGACTTACCGCCAGCATTGAAGCGCCATGGCGCGCAAGTCACGGAGGTAATCGCCTACCGCACGTTGCGGCCAACCAATGTGGGGCAACGAGACTTGGGGCAAATCGCCGAAGGAGCCGCGGACGCGGTCCTGTTCTTCAGTCCGTCGGCGGTGCAACACTTCGTTGAACTGTTCGGCGGCGAGCAATTACGCGCCCTGCAAGATAAACTCGTAATCACGGCAGTCGGCCCCGTCACAGCCAACTCATTGCGACAGGCAGGTGTGCAGCGCATCGTAGTAGCGGGGGACACAACGGCGGGCGCAGTCGTCGCGACGCTGGAAGAACATTTTGCGAGCATCGCGAAACAAGCGCCGACAGGAGCAAAGAGAGCATGAGTTTTCCCACCCATCGTCCGCGGCGTTTGCGGCGCACCGAAGCGCTGCGCGGCTTGGTTCGCGAGACGCGGCTTACCACCGCGGGCCTCATCTATCCAATGTTCGTGTGCCCGGGCACAAAGGTCCGTCAGGAAGTCAGCTCCATGCCGGGCATCTATCAGCAGTCGGCCGATCAGATTGTGGAGGAGTGCCGCGAGGTGGAGTCGCTGGGAATCCCCGGGATTATTCTTTTCGGACTGCCCGAGACGAAGGACGCTCGCGGCGCCAGTGCGCTCAGCGCCGAGGGCGTGGTGCAGCGCGCTGTTGAAGCGATTCGCAAGGCAAAGCTGAAACTTCTGGTTATTACGGACGTATGCCTGTGCGAATACACGGACCATGGCCACTGCGGCGTCATTGAGAATGGCGACGTGGCCAATGATTCCACTGTGGCCATTCTTGCGCAGCAGGCGCTTTCACACGCGCGCGCCGGCGCGGACATCGTTGCGCCTTCGGACATGATGGACGGGCGAGTGGGGGCCATTCGAGAAACGCTGGATGAACACAAGTTCGAGAACATTGCCATTCTTGCTTACGCGGCGAAATATTGCTCCGGCTTCTACGGACCGTTCCGTGAAGCGGCGCAGTCCGCTCCGCAGTTCGGCGACCGGCGCGGTTATCAGATGGATCCAGGCAATGCGCGGGAAGCGTTGAAGGAAGTGGATCTGGATCTGGAAGAAGGCGCGGACATGGTGATGGTCAAGCCAGCGCTGGCGTACCTGGATGTGATCCGCCGGGTGCGAGAAGCGTTTGATGTTCCGGTGGGGGCCTACAACGTGAGCGGAGAGTACGCCATGGTCAAGGCGGCGGCGCAGAAGGATTGGCTGGATGAGAAGCGCGTGGTCCTGGAAATCCTGACGGGCATCCAGCGCGCCGGCGCGGAAATCATTCTTACTTACCATGCCAAGGATGCCGCGCGCTGGCTGAAAGCGTGCTAATTTGAGCGGGAAAACATGAGTACAGCGCAACCCCGGTTGAAGCGTGAGCGAGCGCGTTCGCGCGAGATTTTTGAGCGCGCGGAGAAGGTGCTGGTTGGCGGCGTGAACAGTCCCGTGCGGGCGTTCCGCTCTGTTGGTGGAGAGCCACTGATTATTGAGCGCGGCAGCGGCCAACATCTCTACGACGCGGACGGAAACGAGCTGCTCGACTATGTGTGCTCCTGGGGCGCGATGATCCTGGGCCATGCGAATCCGGCCATCAGTGAAGCGATTGCCGAGCAGGCACGCCGCGGTACCAGCTTTGGCGTGACCACCGAGCTGGAATTGGAGTTGGCCACGCTGATTAGGCGGGCCATTCCGTTTATTGAAAAGATTCGCTTTGTCTCAAGCGGCACGGAAGCAACAATGAGCGCGGTGCGGCTGGCGCGCGGCGTGACGAAGCGGGACTTCATCGTCAAATTCGAGGGCTGTTACCACGGACATGCAGACAGCTTCCTGTCACAGGCGGGTTCCGGCCTCGCGACGCTGGGGATTGCCGAATGCCCTGGAGTGCCTGCGGCGCTGGCGGCACTGACTTTGAACGTGCCTTACAACGATCTGGAGGCGGTCGAACGGGTATTTCTCCAGCACAAGGATAAGATCGCCGCGGTGATCGTCGAGCCCGTCGCCGCCAACATGGGAGTGGTGCCGCCGGCGACGGGTTATTTGAAGGGATTGCGCGATATCAGCAAGCGGAACGGCGCGTTGCTGATCGTCGATGAAGTGATTACCGGATTTCGCCTGCGCCACGGTTCCGTGCAAGAAATGTTTCACGTCGAGGCGGACGTTACGACGCTGGGGAAAATCATCGGCGGCGGGGTCCCCGTGGCCGCTTACGGCGGACGCGCGGAGTTGATGGACCACGTCGCCCCGCTCGGCCCGGTGTATCAAGCCGGGACGCTGGCAGGAAACCCGCTGGCGATGCGTGCCGGAATCGCCGCTCTTCAACAGCTCACAAAACCCGGGCTATACGAGGAGATGACTCAACTGGCGCAGCGGCTGGTGTTAGGACTCCGCGCGGAACTGGCAGACGCGGGAATTCCGGCGCAGATCAATGCCATCGGTTCCCTAGCGACGGTATTTTTCACACCGGACCCGGTGAAGAATTACAACGACGCCAAACGCTCCGACACCAAGCGATACGCGAGATTCTTCCGCGAGATGCTCGATCGCGGCATATTTTTGGCGCCATCACAGTTTGAAGCGGCCTTCGTGTCCGCGGCGCACACGGTACAGGACATTGACCGCACGCTGGCGGCGGCACGCGAGTCGCTGCAAGCGATTTCATCCGATTCCGCCGCGTGATCCCAGAAAAGGAGAATAGAACAGTGAGCGAGGGAATAGAACTACCTGAAACTCATCACGGGAGCGAGGATCATCCGCTGGTTCTCCCCGTCTCGATTACGATCTCCATCATGGCGGTATTAGTGGCAGGCGCGTCCTTGCTCGGTCACCGGGCGCACACCGAAGGATTGCGGCTGGAAACGCAGGCCGCCAGCCGTTGGACGCAGTACCAGGCGAAGAGCATCCGGCTGCACGAAACCCAGGGCTTCTCCGACGTTGTCAAGCTGGTGGCGCCGCTAAACAAGGAAATGGGCGAAAAGTTGAAAGAGAAGTACGCCGCGGATGTCGAGCATTACGAAAGCGACAAAGGCGACGTCAGCGCGGAGGCGAAGAAGTTGGAAGACGAGCGCGATTTGACGGTTCGGCAGGCGGATCGATTTGACGGCGGAGAAGCGCTTCTGGAAATCGGACTGGTTATTTGCTCAATCACGCTTCTGACCAAGCGGAAAGTATTCTGGACAGGTGGCGCGCTCATCGGCGCTTTGGGCATCGCACTGGCAGCGACAGGTTTATTCCTGCACTGAATTATGCGCTTGCCGGCGGTTGCGAACTTCTCAACCGGGCGATTTCCTGCGCCAGCCCTTCCAGCTTGCCAAGCAATTCCTGGTGCCGCACGTCCTCGCCGGATGGCTTTTTGGCGAGAAAGGTAAGCGTCCCGCCGGGCTCGAGCACGCATTGTTGGACTTCGGAAAGCGACGCAAAGCCTTGCTTCCGTGCAGCGGCTTCAAGCTGGGACTTGGTAATAAGCTCCTTCTTCAAATTCTGCACACGCACTTTGCCGTCCTCGACTAAAACGTCAGCGCGACCCTCAACGATTTGGTCGAGTTTCCTGTGATCATAAAGGAACCGCACGACGAGGTAGTTGGTGGCCAGCAGGGAAGTAGCCCCGATCAATCCACCGAGCACGCTATTGTCTTCGCCGATGATGGCGTTCTGCACCGTATTCGACAGCGTCAGCAAGACCACCAGGTCAAATGGATTGAGCTGGACGAGTTCGCGCTTGCCGGAGAGCCTGAGGCTGACCACCAGGAAGGCATAGACGAAGATCGGCCGAAGGATCTTTTCCGCCAGGGGAAGCCCCATGACGAACATATCTTTCCAAATATCGTGCATAGCAGGATCGCCTCCTCGGGTGCCCGCATGGATTTTGCTGCAGGCGAGCGTCCTCGTTGCCAGAGGACGGGGGCAGGGTAACACGCTCGGAATCGCAGTAGAAGTCGGCTGGTCCCGGGGGCAGCCCTGTCCATTGGTACAGTCATTCTTTCGCGACGCCTTCCCATTGGCTTACGGACACAGGTGTGCGAGTTTCGTATGATTAAATCGATTTGCTGACATCTGGCTGGAGAAGTCGTCGCTATAAGTACGAATAAATCTTAAAGAAGGACGGAGACCTCACCCTCGCCCGCGGTGCACGTTTGCGCAGGCCGGTGTCGCGAGCACCCACCAAATGCCCCAACGCGCCCCCTTCGCGCAAGGCACCGTGATTGGCCTGGAGCAAGTCTCAACCCTGCTGGACTCTGTCCAGGAGCTGATCGCGATTCTTAGCCCGGACGGAATCATTCAATTTGCGAGCCCCGGTTTTACCCGCGTTCTTGGTCACCCCCCGGAAGATCTTGCCGGGAGATCAATTCTCGACATGCTTCACGTGAACGATGCACCCGCGGTTCGCGAAGGGCTTCGCCACGCCTTGGCCGGCAGTCGTGGGACATTTGGCGGCCGCTGCCGCATGCGCAGTAAGGACGGAACCTGGCGCTGGTTTGATATGGTGACCAGCGATCCTTGCGACATGGCAGGCATTGAGGGCATTGTCGTTAACTTCCGGGACGTCACCTATCTTCACCGCATGGAAGCGGAGCGTCAGGTCATCTCCGAGATCGTGCATGCCCTCAATCAGACCGCCAACCTGGATGAATTGTTGCGGGGTATCCATCACGCGCTGAAAAAAGTTCTTTACGCGGAGAACTGCTTCGTGGCCCTCCATGACCGGGAAGCCGACACCTTTACGTTTCCCTTTTTCGCAGACCAGGTAGACGTGGCGCCGGCACCGCAAAAGGTAGGCCGAAGTTGCACCGCTTTTGTTTTCCGCACGGGCTCCCCGATGTTGATTCCGCAGAGCGAATTTGACCGGCTCGCGGCGGAAGGCGAGGTCGAGCTCGTCGGTTCCCCATCGCCTTCGTGGCTCGGCGTGCCGCTGCAAACACCGACGGCTACCATCGGCGTCCTTGTGGTCCAGCATTATGAAAATGAAAATGCCTACGACGTTCGCGATCTGGAGTTCTTGAGCTCCGTCGGCGGCCACATCGCTCTGGCCATTGAGCGGCGCCGCTCGGAAGACGCGCTTCGCAAGAACGAAGAGATGTTCCGGCTGCTTTTCAGCTACAACCCGCTTCCTACCTGGGTCCTCGACAAGGAAACTCTGCGGTTCCTGGAAGTGAACGATGCAGCCATTCGCCAGTACGGATATTCCCTGCAAGAATTCAAGAACATGACCTCTCTCGACCTTCGCTCCGAGGAGGAACGGGCAGGATATCTGGATCAACTGAAGCAGATTCCCAACGAAGGGCTTTATCACGGCAATTGGAAGCATCGCAAGAAAGATGGCAAGGTCATTCAGGTCGAAACCATTTCTCACGAATTGGAATACGGCGGAAGGCGAGTCCGCCTGGTCGTGGCGCAAGACATCAGCGAACGGCATCAGCTCGAACAGCAGCTTCGCCAGTCCCAGAAAATGGAGGCGGTGGGACGACTGGCGGGCGGCGTAGCTCATGATTTCAACAATCTCTTGACGGTCATCAAAGGACACGCGGAACTTCTCCTCAATGGGCCCGCTCCGTCGGAACACTATGCGCGGAAAATTGAACAGATTGACCGCGCCGCGGATCGCGCCACCGCTTTAACCCGCCAGCTTCTCGCTTTCAGCCGTTTGCAAGTTCTGCAGCCTCACGTCATGAACCTGAATGACGTCGTGGAAGAAATGGGCAGGCTTTTGCCCCGCCTCATCGGCGAGGACGTCGAGCTGGTCATCCGCCGGTCTGAGGACCTTGGCGCTATCCGCGCGGACGCCAGCCAGATGGAACAGGTGATTATGAATCTGGCGGTTAATGCGCGGGACGCCATGCCCAAGGGAGGAAAGATTCTGATTGAGACTTCGAACGCCGAACTGGACAGCACTTATAGCACGATGCATCCCATTGTCCGGCAGGGCCGCTACATTCTCCTGGCGGTCTCCGATAGCGGTATGGGAATGGATGCAGAAACCCAGGCGCGTATTTTTGAACCCTTCTTCACGACCAAGCCGCAAGGCAAGGGGACGGGCCTGGGCTTGTCCACGGTCTACGGCGTGGTGAAACAGAGCGGCGGATTTATCTGGGTCTATAGTGAAGTCGGGAGGGGAACTTGCTTCAAGATCTACCTCCCGCGTGTGGATCAGCCGGTCGAGCGCGTGGGAGCCACGCCATCCGGGTCGGAAGCGCCGCGGGGAACGGAAACGATCCTGCTCGCCGAGGACGAACAAGACGTGCGCGAAGTGGCGCGCGAGTTTTTGGAATCCGGCGGCTACACGGTGATCGAAGCGCGCGACGGCGCCGAAGCGCTGAAAAAGGTCGAGAAACACCAAGGCGCCATCGACCTGCTCATCACCGACATGGTGATGCCCGGCATGACCGGTCAGGACTTGACTACGCGTCTCTTGCAGGCTCGTCC
>Ga0210409_10005509_pt1 | contig 13288 bp, 11 predicted proteins | sample IncBWH17MmetaG_FD_161649 | JGI IMG/M metagenome (GOLD analysis project Ga0210409, IMG submission 161649) | Forest soil microbial communities from Barre Woods Harvard Forest LTER site, Petersham, Massachusetts, United States - Inc-BW-H-17-M | ecosystem: Environmental > Terrestrial > Soil >... | reverse complement strand
TCCCGAACGTAGTGCTCTACCAGGCTGAGCTACACCCCGAATCCCGGGCAGGACCCGCGGACCGGAAGGCTGCCGGACGGCGGGGCCGCGCAGTGTACTCAACCGGCCCGCCGCCTTCAATGCGAGTCAGCTGCCCGCCTTCTGCACGACGATGCGGCCAAGATGCATGACGAACAGCGGGTGCTCGGTGGAACGGATGTCGCTCAGCGCGTTACCCGGCACCGCGACGATGTCGGCAGCCTTACCGGCTTCGAGCGTGCCGACGTCTGCTTGTACCCCGAGGAGCTTCGCGGCATCCCGCGTTCCAGAAAGGAGTGCGGCGGCCGGGCTCATGCCGAGATCCGTCATGAGGCCGAATTCCATGCCATTCATGCCGTGCGGATAGACCCCCGCGTCCGTACCGAAGGCGATCGGCACACCGATCCGTAGTGCCGCCTTGAACATGTTGCCGTGGGCCGCGGCGGCAGCACGCGCCTTGGCGGCAATGTTTGGCGGAAAAGTGTCTGCCATCTTGTCCGTCCAGTACACCGCCATGCGCGTGGGCACGAGGTACACACCCTTGGACTTCATGAGCTTCAGGGTGTCCTCGGTGAGAAAGCTGCCGTGCTCGATCGAGTCCACGCCGGCAGCGATCGCGAGCCGCGCCGCGTTGTCTCCGTGGCAGTGCGCAGCCACCTTGCGGTTCCACTTGTGCGCTTCGGAGACGATCGCGGAGAGCTCCTCCGGAGTGAGCTGCGGGACATCGACCGGATCGGATTCGGACAATACTCCGCCGCTCGGGGCGATCTTGATGACATCCGCGCCCCACTTCATCTGGTAGCGCACTGCCTCGCGGCACTCCTCCGGACCACTGCAGATTCCTTCGATCGGACCCCAGGGCTTCACACGGTCGGGCGGATACGAGTAGTTGTCGAAATGCCCGCCGGGCGAACCGATGCCGTGCGCCGCCGTCAGCATGTGCGGTCCGACCGCCACTCCCGCATTGATGGCGTTGCGCAGCCCGATGTCGACGAAATCCGAAGCCCCTACGTTGCGCACGGTGGTGAAGCCCGCTTCGAGCGTGCGCCGTGCGTACTGCGCGCCGTAGAGAGCCTGCTCGGCCGGGAAGCGCATGATGCGGTTGTACACGAAGTGGTAGTAGTCCTTCTCGAACTCGAGTGTCAGATGCGTGTGCGCGTCAATGAAGCCCGGCAACAACGTCGCATCTCCGAGATCGATGGCGCGCGCGCCGGCGGGCGCCACGCCTCCCACCGACACGATGCGATCGCCGCGCACGACGACGGTGCCGCCGTCCTTGAGCCCCGTGCCAGTGGAATCAAACAGGTGGGCTGCTTTCAGCACGATGGCTTCGGGGGGAGCGCTTGCCTCTGCGGCAGACGCGATGGGTGCCCCGCTGGCGCAGAACGCAGCGGCTGTTGCCAGGATCGCGGCCGCGTCAAGCCTGCGAACTACGATGTGGGAGCGCGTTCGTGTTGTCATGTGTGCTTCCGCATCGATTCGATTACGTCGTGTGCTCGACCGAGAAGGCCGCCAAGGCCGCGAGCCCATCCCGGCAGTGTGACTCCGGCAACGCAGTAAGTGCCGTCTGGGCCCGCGCAGCGTGCTCGCGCGCGAGGCGCGCGGCGTATTCGAGTCCGCCGGTAGCTTCGATGGCCGTAATGACCGGCTCGAGCTGGGTCACACCTCCGCGCTGAATGGCCTCGCGAATGATCGCGCGCTGCTGTTCGTTGCCATGCCGCAGCGCGTGAATCAGCGGCAGTGTGGGCTTGCCTTCTGCGAGATCGTCGCCGAGGTTCTTGCCGCGTTCCTCGGGGTTGGAGCGATAGTCGAGCACGTCATCCACCAGCTGATAGGCGGTGCCGAGATGGCGGCCGTAGGCAGCGAGCTCCTGGCGCACGCGCGGCGTGGCCCCGGAGAGCACCGCGGCGACCTCGGCGCCTGCTTCGAAGAGCTTGGCCGTCTTGCGATAGATCACCTCGAGGTAGCGCTGCTCGGTGGTGTGCGGGTCATGGGCGTTCATGAGCTGCAGCACTTCGCCCTCGGCGATCACGTTCGTGGCCTCCGCCATGATCTCCATCACGGGCTGGCTGGAGAGTGCCGCCATCATCTGGAAGGCACGCGAATACACGAAATCCCCGACCAGCACGCTCGCGGGGTTTCCGAAAACCCGGTTGGCGGTGTGCCGACCACGGCGCAGGGCGGAGCCGTCGACCACGTCGTCGTGCAGCAGGGTGGCGGTGTGGATGAATTCGATGAACGCCGCCGCCTCGATATGCGCGTTCCCCGAATAGCCACACGCACGCGCGGTCAACACCACCAGCAGCGGCCGCAGCCGCTTGCCGCCGCCGGCGATGATGTGCTCGGCGACCTGGTCGACGAGCGGCACGGCACTCTTCAGCCGGGCCCGGATCACCCCGTCCACGGCGCTCAGGTCGCCCTCTGCCAGCGTGCGTATCTCGTCCAGGGTCATGTCGTTCGCTCGGCCCGTGCGGATCGTTTGCCGCGCAAGTTGCGGCCCCGCATCCTAGCCGACGCGGGCGGCTTTGGAGAAATGCACGGCGGACCCCCTCCGGTGAGGCGAATTTATGCGCTAAGTCCCGGTCAATACTGGAGAAAAGGCCGTTTGACCGGGACGGGGTGCGCCAGTAGAATGCGCGGCCTTTCAACCTTGGCTCCATTGCTCCTAAACCACTATGTACGCGGTCATCGCCACGGGCGGCAAGCAGTATCGGGTGACGAAGGACGGCGTGCTGCGCGTCGAGAAGCTCGACGCCGAGCCCGGCGCCACGGTCGAGTTCGGTGAAGTGCTGCTCGTCGGTGAGGGCGCGGACGTCAAGGTGGGCAAGCCCACCCTGCAGGGCGGCAAGGTGCTGGCCACCGTGGTACGCCACGGCAAGGGCCCCAAGATATCGGTCGTGAAGTTCAAGCGCCGCGCGCACTACCTGCGGCAGAAGAACCACCGGCAGATGTTCACCGAGGTGAAGGTGACCGACATCAGCGCGGGTTGAGCGGCACGGCAACATTCCTCAGGCAGCGATAACTCATGGCACACAAAAAGGCAGGCGGCAGTACCAAGAACGGCCGCGACTCCCACTCCAAACGCCTCGGCGTGAAGCGCTTCGGTGGCGAGCACGTGCTCGCCGGCAACATCATCGTGCGCCAGCGCGGCACGCAGGTGCGCGCCGGCTCGAATGTCGGGGTGGGGAGTGACCACACGCTCTTCGCCAAGGTCACGGGGAAGATCCAGTTCAAGAAGAAGGGCGCGGAGCAGCGCCTGTACGTCAACGTGCTGCCCGATCAGGCCTGATCGGCGGCTGGCCAACGACGGCTCTCAAGGCGGCCCGAACGAAAAGACCCCGGCGCTGACCGGGGTTTTTCGTCTGAGAGCTCAGCCGCAACGCCGCGCCGCCGGCAGCGACATCCTCACTCAGAAGCGCACCATCAGATCCGCGCCGTAGGTGCGCGGCTCGCCGACCAGCGCATAGTCGAAACCCAGGGCGCCGGTATCCGCGTCTTTTTGATTGAGAGCGTAGGCGAGGTACTGGCGGTTGGTGATGTTCTTGATCCACGCGGCGATCGCCCAACCGCGCTTGCCGGTGCTCTCGAACGACAGCCGGGCGTTGGCCACGCCATAGGCGCCCTGTGCGTCGCGCTCGGTGTTGAAGGCGTCGAAATACTGCTTACCGTAGTAGTTGCCATCGACGTACAGCCGCAGGTCGCCCGCTGTGAGGTGCAGGAAGCGCCAGTCGACGGCCAGCATCGCGTTGTAGTCCGGCGCCTGGATCAGCTGGTTGCCGACACAGCAGACGCGCGGGATGGTGTGCGCGGTATCCACGAATTCGCCCTGGTGCAGCGTCAGCTCGACGTATTTGCTGTGCAGCAGGCCGATATTCGCCATGATCTGCAGATCATTCGTCGCCCTGACCTGGAACTCGAACTCAGCGCCATCGACGCGCGACTTCGGCGCATTGACGGTGCGGAAACCGGTGCCGAGGCCGCCCGGCAGATTGAAAGCATCGAGGAACTGCTGATTCTTGTAGTCGTAGTGGAAGACCGCGACGTTGAAGATGCCGCGACGATTCCAGAACTCTGTCTTGGCGCCGATCTCGTAGGAAGTCAGTTTTTCCGGCTCGGCGAAGGTGAGCTCGCTGTTGTCGTTGTACGCCTGGCCGTTGAAGGCGACGCCACGGTAGCCCTGGCTGATGCTCAGGTAGGTGAGCACCTCCTCGTTCACTCTCCAGTCGGCTCCGACCTTACCACTGACGTTGTTGGTGTCGTTCTCGAAGGTGGGGACGAATCCGAGTCCCTGCACCGCAAGTCCCTGCTGGAAGTAGCTGCGCGATGCCGTAGGTGATTGATTGGGTTGTGGCGGCGGGTAGAGCGCGGGATTGCCGATGGTCTGCGTCCACCAGGTCGTCGCATCGATGTTCGGGCTCATACCCACCGAGCCCGGACTCGGCAGCCCGCCCTCGAGAGCGTAGAAATTCTCGATCGTCACCTTGTCCTTCGTGTAGCGCACGCCGCCGCGCAGGGTGACCTGGGGGGTGATGTCGTAGGTCAGATTGAGGAATATCGCGCGGCTGTCCTTGATCTGATCGAAATTGTTGTACTCATCGAATCCGTACAGCGGCAACGCAATGCTCGCTGAGGTCGGCGGTTGCGGATTCCAGTAGTTGCAGTAGGGCGGTCCGCAACCATCGAAGAAGTGGAATTGCACGGTCGCGTGCGTGCTCTCGCGCCCGTAGTAGAGCCCACCCAGCCAGCCGAAGGGGCCGCTGTCGCGGGAGGCGAGGCGCAACTCCTGTGAGAAAGCGTTGACGCTCGAGAAATAGGTGTTCGGGTCGTCGATGCGGGCGGTAATGGGCAGACCGCCATCGTCGCTCTTCTCGTACCAGCGTCCGTAGTCGAAGCCGGTGACGGAGGTGAGGGTCGCGTGCGGGAGCTGCCAGTCGATCTTGAGCGAGGCGCCGTCGTTGCGGATCTCCTTGTGCACGGCGTACTTGGCGCCGTTGTCGAACCAGCCGATGTCACCGTTGAACCCCGTGACGATCGGATCATTGTTGAGCGCGTGCGCGCCGTACGGCGTGCCGCCTGACTTGCTCACGAATACCTTGAGCAACACGGTGAGGTCATCGCTCGGCTTGCCGAGGAAGCTGAGGCGGCCGGCCGCCGCATCCACTCCATTGAGCGGCTCGACGCCCGGGACGATGCTGTGAACCCAGCCGTCGCGCTTCTCGTAGAGCATTGCCGCGCGCCAGCCGAGCCGGTCTTCGATGATGGGCCCACCGACCGCGGCCTGCGCCTCGAACAGACTGTAGTTGCCACCGGTGAGGATCGCGTAGCCGTCGTAGTCCGTGAGGCTCGGGTTGTGTGAATAGAAATTCACGGCCCCGCCGGTCGCGTTCTTGCCATACAGCGTCCCCTGGGGGCCACGCAACACCTCGACACGGTCGAGGTCGTAGATCTGCAACGCCTGCAGAGCGCCGACTGGCTTGTAGACCTCATCCACGTACATGGCGATCGGGCTGCTCTGGTTCTCGCTGAAATCCTGGGTGGTCACTCCGCGGAGCGTGAAGGTCGGCTGCGCCTCCGGCCCGTAGGGGAGGTTGAGGAGCAGGTTCGGAACCGCATCCACGATGTCGCCCGCCTGGCGTACGCCGCGGTCGATGAGCTCGCTCCCTGAGAGCGCAGTGACCGCGACCGGCACATCCTGCAGCCGCTCGGTGCGGCGCTGTGCGGTGACCGTGACCTCCTCGAGCACCGCGGCCTCATCCGCGCGCGCCTGCTGCGGCCAGGATGCGCTGAGCACGGTCCCAGTGGCTAACAGGCAGGCGAATTTTCGCAGGCAGTTACGATATCTGCGAACGCTGTTTCGGCGCATGGTGTGTCTCCCCCCGATGATCGTGCCGTCGCGGGCCGGCGGGGCATGGGTGCGGTCGCTTGCCCGTGACACATCGATTATCGATAGCTTCTTATCGGCAACGTGGTGGCACTGTAGGACGAGCGCCGGCGAGCGTCAACGGTCACACGTTCCGGTGTGGAGCGCCGTGCGGGCTACCCCGCAGAGCCTGCTGTCCCGCTGTGCGCGCGGCCTGGCGCCATGCGCTACAGTCTTCTCATGAAGTTCGTCGATGAGGCGCGGGCGCGGGTGCAGGCGGGAAGCGGCGGCCGCGGCAGCACGAGTTTCCGCCGCGAGAAGTTCGTGCCTTTCGGTGGCCCGGATGGCGGCGATGGCGGCCATGGCGGCAGCGTCTATCTGCGCGCGGCCTCCGGCATCAATACGCTCGCCGATTTCCGCATCGAGCGCACCTTCAAAGCCGCCCACGGCGAGCCGGGCGGCGGCAACGATTGCACCGGGCGCAGCGGCGCGGATCTCTACGTCCCGGTGCCAATCGGAACGGTGGTGCGTGATGCCGACACGCAGGAGCTGCTCGGAGATCTCACGCGCGAGGGCGAGGAGCTCCTCGTGGCCCGCGGCGGCAAGGGCGGCTGGGGAAACCAGCGCTTCAAGTCGAGCACCAACCGCTCACCACGCCAGTTTGGTCCCGGATTGCCCGGGGAGAAGCGCTCGCTCGCACTCGAGCTCAAAGTCATCGCGGACGTGGGGCTGCTCGGCCTGCCGAACGCCGGCAAGTCGACCCTCATCCGCGCGGTCTCCGCCGCGCGGCCGAAGGTCGCGGATTACCCGTTCACGACCTTGCATCCGAACCTCGGCGTCGTGGCGGTCGCCGAGCACCGCAGCTTCGTGATGGCCGACATCCCGGGTCTCATCGAGGGTGCGGCGGAGGGCGTGGGACTTGGCGTTCGCTTCCTCCGCCACCTGCAGCGCACGCGGCTGCTGCTGCATCTCATCGACATTGCGCCGCCCGACCCCGAGGCCGATCCGGTCCGCGATGCCCGCGCGATCGTCGCCGAGCTGCGCAAGTTCAGCCGCGAGCTCGCGGCGAAGCCGCGCTGGCTGGTGCTCAACAAGCGCGACCTTCTGCCACCTGCGGACGCGGAGAAGCGGGCGCGCAGCATCGTGCGGCGCCTGCGCTATCGCGGCCCTTGGTTCCTGGTCTCAGGGGCGACGGGCGAGGGGACCAGGTTGCTGTGCGAGGCTGCTATGAGGTTTTTGGAGGAGCACGATCGAGCGGCACGCGAGCGCGCATCATCTCCAGCAGATGCTGCCGGCGAGCAGCCGGACGCAACTTGAGAGGAGTCGGAATCACGGGAACGGGAATGCGCGCCTTGTCTTTCATCACAACATCCTTCATTGCAGGCCTCACTGCATCGCGCGGATACGAGCCGCCAGCCGACTCTTGTGCCGCGCCGCCTTGTTTCGGTGGATGATCTGCTTGCTGACCAGCGAGTCGATCACCGGCACCGCCTTCTGGTAGCTGGTGCTGGCCGCCTCCTTGTTACCGCCTGTGATCGCTGTGGTCACCGTGCGCACGGCGGTGCGCATGCGCGAGCGCAGCGCGACGTTGCGGGCGCGATGCTTCTCGGCCTGGTGAGCAGCTTTCTCGGCGGACTTGGTATTGGCCACGAAATCTCCGTTTTCTCGTCAACGTCCCCGGGTGCGGGCGGGCTAGTCTGCGCATGACACCGAGGCTTGTCAACGCGATCGACCGCCCGGGCGCGCGCTGCTCGGCGCATTCACATAAACTGGCGACCCTCACGCTGACGGCGTTAAGTTACATTCAAATTAAACCAACAGGATCAATGGCTTAAACCTCATGTCGCGCGCTCCATCATGCAGCTGATCCGGGGAGTCAAAGGCTTCCGCGGGGGAAGCGCGGGCTGCGCCCTCACGATCGGCACCTACGATGGGATACACCTCGGCCACCAGGCGCTCATTGCGCGTCTCAGGGAGCACGCCGCGCGGCTCGGGACGGCCTCGGTCCTGCTCACCTTTGAGCCCACTCCGCGCGAATACCTCGCACCGTCCGATCCCCCGGCGCGCCTCACGAGCCTGCGCGAGCGCTGGCGCATCCTCTGCGGGCTGGGCCTCGATTACCTCTGGCTGCTGCGCTTTGGCGAGGCGTTGCGTAACCTCTCCGCCGAAGGGTTCGCGCAGCTGCTGGTCCGCGAGCTCGCCCCGCGGATCGTGGTGGTGGGGCATGATTTTCGCTTCGCCAGGCGCGGCGAGGCGACCGCGCCCATCCTGGCTGAGGCAGGCCGGCGGCTCGGTTTCGAGGTCGAGGTGCTGCCGGCGGTGACCCTCGATGGCGAGCGCATCAGCAGCAGCGGCGTGCGGGCTGCGCTCGCGCGCAGCGATTTCGAGGGCGCGCGCCGCTGGCTCGGCCGCCCCTGGTCGATGCGCGGCCGGGTGCAGCCCGGGCGCAGTCTCGGCGCGCAGCTGGGATTTCCCACCGCCAACGTGCCGCTCGAGCGCCGCCGTTCGCCGGTCGCCGGGATATTCGCCGTGCGGGTGCGTGGAGTGGGCGAGCGTGGGCGCACCGGGGTGGCGAGCCTCGGTACCCGGCCCACCATCGGCGGTACCGAGGCGTTGCTGGAAGCGCACGTGTTCGATTTCGAGGGTGATCTTTACGGCGAGGAGATCGAGGTGGAGTTCGTGGCGAGACTGCGGGACGAGGAGCGCTTCGCATCGCTCGAGGCGCTTTCCAAGCAGATCGAGCGCGACGCGGCCGAGGCGCGCCGCATCCTGAATGCCTGATGGCGGACATGACCGACTACAAGCTCACCATCAATCTGCCGCAGACGGATTTCCCGATGAAGGCAGACCTTGCCCAGCGCGAGCCGGCTGCGGTGCGGCGCTGGGAAGAGCGCGGTACGTACGCGAAGCTGCGCGAGATCGCCAGTGGACGGCCCCGCTTCGTGCTGCACGATGGGCCGCCCTACGCGAACGGGGCGATTCATATCGGTCACTGCGTCAACAAGATCCTGAAGGACATCGTCGTCAAGTCTCGCTCGCTCGATGGCTTTGACTCGCCGTACATTCCCGGCTGGGACTGTCATGGATTGCCGATCGAGCTGCAGGTGGAGAAGAAGCACGGGCGGCCCGGACAGAAGCTCGATGCGCACGCCTTTCGCGCTGCCTGCCGCGCTTATGCGCAGGAGCAGATCGAGCTCCAGCGCCACGACTTCAAGCGGCTCGGCATTCTCGGCGACTGGGACCGCCCTTACCTCACCATGTCGAAGCGCTACGAGGCCCAGCAGCTGCGCGCCTTCGGCCGCATCATCGCGAACGGTCATCTTTATAAAGGCGCGAAGCCCGTGCACTGGTGCCTCGACTGCCGCTCGGCGCTTGCGGAAGCCGAGGTGGAGTACGAGGAGAAGGTGTCGCCGGCGATCGATGTGGCGTTCCGCGTGAGCGATAACGCCGAGCTTGCGCGGCGTATCGGAATGAGTCGTGCGGAGCTCGGGGATGAGCCGGTGGACGTCGTCATCTGGACCACGACGCCCTGGACGCTGCCGGCCAACCAGGCCGTGGCACTGCGCGCGGAGTTCCGCTACGTGCTCACCGCAGCGCACCAGGGCCGCGAGCGGCGCCGTGTGATCGTCGCTGCGGAGCTTCTCGAGCCCTGTCTCGCGCGCTTTGGCATGTCGGATGCGACCGTAGTGGCCGAGTTCGAGGGTCGTGCTCTCGAGGGGCTGAAGCTCGAGCATCCGTTCCAGGAGCGCCTGGTGCCGGTCGTGCTCGGTGAGCACGTGACACTCGATGCCGGCACGGGCGCGGTGCATACCGCTCCCGGCCACGGGCAGGAGGATTTCGCCATTGGCCAGCAGTACGGACTCACGGTGCTGAATCCTGTGGGCAATGACGGACGATTCCTTCCCGGCACGCCACTGGTGGCGGGCCTTCGGGTCGATGAGGCAAACGCGGGTCTCATCGCAGCGCTCGCGCAGGCCGGGAGACTCTTGCACGAGGAGCCTTTCCGCCACAGCTATCCGCACTGCTGGCGGCACAAGAGCCCGGTGATCTTCCGGGCGACGCCCCAGTGGTTCATCAGCATGGAGCAGGCGGGGTTGCGCGAGCACACGCTGCGCGACATTCCGGGCGTCCGCTGGACGCCGGCGTGGGGCGAGCAGCGCATCACCGGCATGATCGAGAGCCGTCCCGACTGGTGCATCTCGCGCCAGCGCACCTGGGGTGTGCCGATCCCGCTGTTCGTACACAAACAGACCGGAGAGCTGCACCCGCGTACGCTCGAGCTCATCGACGCCGCTGCGGCCCGCGTCGAGCAGGCCGGCATCGATGCCTGGTTCGCGCTCGAGCCGCGGGAGCTGCTCGGCGAGGAAGCTGAGCACTACGACAAGGTGACCGACGTCATGGACGTGTGGGCGGACTCGGGTCTGTCGTTCGAGTGCGTCGGCGCCGAGCGGCCGGAGGTGTCGGCGCCGGTCGAGCTCTACCTCGAAGGCTCGGACCAGCATCGCGGCTGGTTCCACAGCTCACTGCTCATGTCCGAGGCGCTCTACGAGCGCCCGCCGTACCGCGGCGTGCTCACTCACGGCTTCACCGTCGATGAGAAGGGCCGCAAGATGTCGAAGTCGCTCGGCAACGTGATTGCACCGCAGAAGGTGATGAGCACGCTCGGGGCGGACGTACTGCGGCTGTGGGTGTCGGCCACCGACTACGCCAACGAGATCGCGGTGTCGGATGAGATCCTCAGGCGCATGGCGGACTCGTACCGGCGCATTCGCAACACCATGCGCTTCCTGCTCGGGAACCTGCACGGATTCGATCCCGTGAAGCATGCGCTGCCGCCGGTTGAGCTGCTGGCGCTCGATCGCTGGGTGCTTGCACGCGCTCATGACCTGCAGGCCGAGGTCCTCGAGGCCTACCGCAACTACGCCTTTCACCTCATCTATCAGAAGGTACACAACTTCTGCAGCGTCGATCTCGGCAGCTTCTACCTGGACGTCATCAAGGACCGCATGTACACCATGGCCGCCTTGAGTTCCGCACGGCGCTCCGCGCAGACCGCCATGTGGCACATCGCCGAGAGCATGGTGCGCTGGCTCGCGCCAATCCTGTCCTTCACCGCGGAAGAGGTGTGGGGATATCTGCCCGGCGAGCATCTGGAGTCGGTGTTCCACGAGACCTGGCACGCGCTCCCGCAGGTGGCGGCGGATGGTGTCGACTGGGAGTCGCTCATCGCGCTGCGGAGCGATGTCACCCGTGAGCTCGAGAAGCTGCGCGATGCGGCGCTGATCGGCGCACCTCTCGATGCGCGCGTGGACGTCTATGTAAGTGAAGAGGAGCTCGCGCGCTTTGCCGCCCTCGGCAGCGAGCTGCGGTTCTTCCTCATTACATCCGAAGCGCAGGTGCACACGGTCCGCACTCCGCCGGGCGGGGCGGTGCCGGCCAGCAATACCGGCCGAAGCGAGGTCTGGATCCTGGCGCAGCCCACCGAGGACCCGAAATGCGTGCGCTGCTGGCAGCGCCGTCCCGATGTCGGCAGCGACGCGCGCCATCCGGAGCTCTGCAGGCGCTGCGTGAGTAACATCGAAGGCCCGGGCGAGAAGAGAGAGTACGTATGAACGAGGCTGAGAGGGAAGGCGCCGCGGTGCCGCCGGCCGCCGAGGTGCGTGCCGGAGCTGCGCAGAGGCGCACGCTGCCCGCAGCTGCGAGCGGCTGGCGCTGGCTGCCGCTCTCGGTTGCGGTTATCGTCGCGGATCGTGTCGTCAAACTCTGGATCACCCACCACTTCGCGCCACTCGAGCGGGTGCACGTGCTGAAGGTGCTCGACATCATCCTCACCTATAACACCGGCGCCGCGTTCAGCTTCCTCGCCGATGCATCCGGTTGGCAGCGCTGGGTGTTCGTCCTGCTCGCTCTCGGGGTCAGTGCCGCACTCGTCGTGTGGATGCGCCGTCTCGATGCCCGCATCCACGGGCCGCTTGCCTGCGGGCTCGCGCTCATCGTCGGGGGTGCGCTCGGCAACATGATCGACCGCGTCGCGACCGGAAGGGTGGTCGACTTCATCCACGTGCACTGGGGCGCGCACTACTTTCCGGCATTCAACATCGCGGACTCCGCCATCACCATCGGCGCGGCGCTGCTGCTGCTCGATGCGTGGGATGAGAGCCGCAGGGCGCGGAGGCTGCGAATCTGATGCAGGTGCTGCTCGCCAACCCGCGCGGCTTCTGTGCCGGCGTCGATCGTGCGATCGACATCGTCGAGCGTGCGCTCGAGCTCTTCGGTTCGCCGATCTACGTGCGTCACGAGGTCGTCCACAACCGTTACGTCGTCGACCGGCTGCGGGACCGCGGAGCGATATTCGTCGAGGAGCTGCAGGAAGTGCCCCACGGCGCCACGGTGATCTTCTCCGCCCACGGTGTGTCGCATGCGGTCGAGGCGCAAGCCCGCCAGCGCGGGCTGACGGTGTTCGACGCCACCTGTCCGCTCGTCACCAAGGTACACATGGAGGTGCAGCGCTACGCGCGCGAGGGGCGGGATGTCATCCTCATCGGCCACGCGGGCCATCCCGAAGTCGAAGGCACCATGGGTCGCTTCGACACCTCGTGTGGTGGCTGCATCCACCTGGTGCAGAACCTCAAGGATGTCGCCGCTCTAACGGTGCGGGATCCACTCAACCTCGCGTTCGTCACGCAGACCACACTGTCGATGGATGACACGGCCGAGATCGTGGCTGCGCTCAAGGCACGCTTCCCGCAGCTCGCCACGCCGCGCCGCGAGGACATCTGCTATGCCACGCAGAACCGGCAGGATGCCGTGAAGAAGCTCCTCGAGGATTGCGATGTCCTGCTGGTCGTCGGCTCCCGCGCCAGCTCCAACTCGAACCGCCTGCGCGAGCTTGCCGAGCGGGCGGGCATCCCCGGCTACCTCATTGATGGACCCGCCGACCTGCGCCGCGAATGGCTCGACGGCAAGCGTTCGGTCGGGGTGACGGCCGGCGCTTCTGCGCCCGAGCTTCTCGTTCAGCAGGTGATCGAGCAGCTTGCGCGCTGGGGCGCGGATCGCCCGCGCGAGGTGACCGGCCGCGAAGAGCAGGTGGTCTTCGCGCTCCCGCGGGAGCTGCGCCGCGCCTTGGAAAAGGGCCCCGGACGCGGCAGCTGACGGGAACGCCGACCAGCGCCACAGCATCCCTCAGTCTGTAAAACCGTCACGCCCGCGGCGCACACTTACTCCCCGACACCGGGGAGGCGCGCACATGTCGACCGCGCTGCGCATACACCAAGCCCTGCCTCCAGCGCTGCTGTGGGTCGCCACAGTGCTGCTCGCAGCCTGCGGCGGGGGCGGAGGCATGGGATCGGCCGCGACCTCCATGGGTGCAAGTGTCGCATCGCCAGGATCCATGAACGGCGGGTCCATGGA
>Ga0210409_10005505_pt1 | contig 13291 bp, 1 predicted proteins | sample IncBWH17MmetaG_FD_161649 | JGI IMG/M metagenome (GOLD analysis project Ga0210409, IMG submission 161649) | Forest soil microbial communities from Barre Woods Harvard Forest LTER site, Petersham, Massachusetts, United States - Inc-BW-H-17-M | ecosystem: Environmental > Terrestrial > Soil >... | reverse complement strand
TTGTGCCAAGGAGAAAACCTGAATCTTGCTGGTGTCGGTGAAGTAATAGAGATTGCGATGCGGGTCGTAAATCCCTTGCACCAGCGAGGCACTGGGCAAAGAGAACTGCTGGACCGCGGGAAGGTACGTAAGTCCCTGATTGATGGTCGCGATTCCGTAGTTGTTCGTAACCGTCACGCTCGCCGGGCCGGTAACTCCGGACGGGATAGTGTAGAAAAAAGCCTGGAGCGGGAATGGGTAAGGCGAGACTTGATACGCATCGTTGCCGAACAGGGTTACAGTGGCCGGTGTTCCACCCACCGTGACCTGCAGGTCAGGCGGGATGTTGTTGGAGGTGACCGGTCCGAGGCCGTAGCCGAAGATATATCCAGTTCCTCCGCCCTCTGCTGTCGACATATTCGGCGTAATCTCCAAAATTGTGGGACCGTAACTGAAGGCTTCCGGGGTAATTTGCAGTCCGCCGTCTGCCGCGAACGCATAAACGTCGGCGGGTCCTGGGAGTCCAGGGGGAGTCGTCGCCGTGTCCCCGGTGGACGCGGCGGAAACATTCGTGGCCTGCTGGCCACCAAAGTAAACGCTGTTTAAAGGTAGCGTTCCGTATCCGAATCCTTGCGTTTGAGTTCCACCGGAAACCGGACCGGCCGCGGGACTTAAGAACGCGTTCGGGAAGGCGGTCCCGGCCGCTCCCGTCTGCACGGCGGAAAAATCAATAAACCCAACTCCTTCTTCCATCGGTCCGGCAAAGAGCCCTGTTCCATCGACGGCTTGAATTGCAGGACTGTTGGGCTGGGTGACGACGGAGCCGCCGCTGATCGGCGGAAGATTGAAATTGGGGAACCAGCCGGTCGGTTGGCGAGAAGTCAGGCTATACGCGAAGCCGATGCTCGAGGATGGGGTCAGCAGCGTCGTTGAATCAGCCGTCACGGCAAAACCAGATCCCGAAGAGGTGTCACCGTTCACTGGGAACCGGGCGACGAGGTTCAAGGTTTTAGCGTCGTATAGCACGGCATCGTTTGGATAGCTTGGAAGAATGATGTACTTTCCGTCTGGCGAAGTCAGAATGTGGTACAGAGAAAACTCTGTCGCGGCGGTGTAGAGACCTTGCCCCGTGCCTTCATCCACTTCGCAAAGCGTTCCATCACTGTCGATGCTCCCCATAACAACCTTGGTTCGATCCGCTGAGCGGTTAAACCCGCCAATCCGTCCCATCAGACCTCCGCAAACAATCGGGTCATACACGGAGAGAGCGTTCGTGATCGGGTTCCAGATCGCGAAGTTTCCAGAACCGTCGACATTGAAGATTCCCTGTTGGGCTCCGAGTAACGCAAGTTGCCCGTCCGCCATGACCGCCACGTTAAAAGCCGGATACCCATCCGGACCGATCTGCGAGGCGATATACCGATGCGTGACGGCCATCGCCACCGGGTCAATCTCATATACGTCTCCAATGACTGTACCGACATACAGCCTTGAGTGGTCCGGGGTGTCATCAATTCCGTAGGCGCCTGGAACTGCGATACTGGCACTCTCTGTCTCTGTCGCCGAATCCATTACGTACACATGACTACCAACTGGATCGGTTATGAAAAACCTTGAGGTCGGCGGATTGTAGATCGCCCACTGGGAGTTGATCCAGGTGAAGTACTCCGTCGTCGCATCCGTGCGCACGTAGCGCGTGCGAGAGGGAGGAATGTTGGAAAGAGGTCCGGTTACAGACAAACTCAGCTTCACGGTATGCGAAAGGGTCCCTGATGTCCCGCTGAAAGTGACGCTTCCGGTAGCGGTTGCCGCACCTTGCGGAGCAGAAAAAATGACCTGTTGCTTCGTACCCGGCGTCAAAGTGAAGGCCGAAGGTGAAGCGGATACTCCAGATGGGAGACCGGAAGTCGAAACGCTAACCTGGCCGGAGAAGCCATTGACTGGGCTGGCCGACACAGAAACTGAGGCAGAAGAACCAGGAGCAACAGAGGTGCTTTGCGGGGTGACAGACAGGCTGAAATCGGGTGGAGGTGGTGGTGGAGGCTGCGAGTTTCCGCCGCCGCCCCCGCAACCTGCCAATTGAAGAATCAGAACGAATAAAAGAACTTGCAGCCATCGATCGAACAGCGGTGTTCGGCAATCGGGAGTTCCCAAGATGCGGCGCACAGTGATTAGAAGTGTCCCTAAACGAGTTGATCCGAGGGACGATCATTCTCGTAGATAAATTCGGCTGCGTCAATGACTACAAAGTTAATATGCGGGCTTGGCGTCGGTCAGCGGCCCGACTTACGCTGTGTTAAGATTGTGCGTTTTCTCAGGTCGCCCTGCTCCCGAGCGTTCGAGCTATGTCGTCCTTCTCTCCTCGCCATTTCGGCGTTTGTGTCGTTTCCATCGTTTGTCTGTTCTCTGCTGCGTTCGCTGGAACTTTCAAAAATCCAAAATTCATAGCAACTGATTACGATCCCGTAGCAATTGCGACCGCTGATCTGAATCACGACGGAGACCTTGATCTCGTTTACGTCGATGGAGTGACGCCGGGCACGCTCCACGTTCTGTTGGGAAGGGGCGATGGAACATTTTCCCATGGCCAGGACATTGCTCTTCCTTACGGATCAGGCAATGGTGGCTGGGCTGGCAGTGCGATCAATATTGTCGATGTAACTGGCGACGGAAATCTGGACGTTCTTCTTGGCGGCACCGGATCGATAGCGGCCCAACTACTAGTGCTCGTCGGCAATGGTGACGGCTCGTTTCAGGCTCCGATAGTTTCTGTCTTATCCGCAAGCTCGAACAACACGTTCCCCCTCCTGAATGGCTTGATAGGAGTGGGAGATGTAAACGGCGATGGCATCGTGGACCTGGTTGCCGCTGATCCCATGAATAACATGTTATGGGTCGCGTTGGGAGACAAGAAGGGAAAGTTCACTCTGAGCAGCACCATTACGTATTACGGCGGAATCGCTGCTTACTTAGCCGACCTCAATGGTGACAACGTTCTGGACATCGTCGTAACTGATCGAATTGGTGCGACCGCTTCAGTACTTTTGGGAAACGGCAATGGCACTTTCCAAGCTGCGGTGAATTACAGCACCGGAGCCAGCACTCAGAATCTGCTGCTGGTGGACATGGACAGAGATGGGCACCCGGATATCGTCGCCGAAACATATCCCGGGCAAGTCGTCTTCCTGAAAGGTAACCCAGACGGAACCTTCGCCGCTCCCGTCACCATCGCCTCCGTTCCTCAAACGTATGGGCTTGCGCCTCCAGCTGACTTCAACGGCGATGGACTTCTGGACCTTGCGTTTCTTTCCTCTGCCGGCGTTACCATCTTGCCGGCGAAAAGTGCTCTGGCGTTTAACAATCCGGTTTCGTCTCTTGCGGGTGGTTTAGGTCTGCAAGGCCTTGCTTTGCTGGCAGAGGGGGACTTCAACAACGATGGCCGCATGGACATCGCCATGGCGTCCGAGAGCGGAATTGTTTTTCTCTTTGGAAATGGCAACGGGAGCTTCCGCAGCGCGGATTCGTATGATGTTGGCAGCACGCTCGGTGTGATTGTGGTTGCAGATTTCAATGGAGACAAGCTTCCTGACATCGCGGCAACTGTCGCGGCGCAGTATCCGCGTGTCCTGATTGGCAACGCTTCCGGCACTTTCACGCTCGCGCACGATCAGAACACCAGTTACGGGTCACAAAATCCCAGTCAGACCCTTTTGGTGGGGGACTTCAACGGTGACGGGCCAAAGGATCTGGAAAGCGTGCTCGAGACGACCGGACAAGGCTTCGTGCTGTATGGGGTTGGCAACGGGACTTTCCAGGCACCAGTGAACACTTCGGCGGGGCAATCTCAGGCCGGCGATCTAAACAGCGATGGTCGCACGGATTTAGTCTATCTATCGTCCTTCTATCAAGCCAGTTCGCTCTTGGGACAGTCAAACAAGACTTTTAGTTCCGTCAATACTGATCTGCGGACAGAATCGTTTGCGTTATTCCCCCTCGTCGACTTGAACAAAGACGGCGAATTGGACCTGATGGTTTCCGCTTATCAAGCTCTACAAATCTGGTTGGGAAACGGCGACGGCACGTTCCGGTTTGCCGACTCAATCGATGCTACCGGCTTCGTTAGCGGAGCTGTCGGAGCTGTCGCGGACTTGAATGGCGACGGAAACCCTGACCTAATCCTTTTGCCAGATGCCGCAGGCAGTTTGTTGTCAATCCTATATGGCAACGGGGACGGCACATTCCAGTCGCCGATATTTGTGCCCGTATCGCACCTCTACTCCCAAATCGTCGCTGTGGATGTTAATGGAGACAACAAGCCCGATCTCGTCATGGCGGACAGTGGCGGTATCTCGATGATGTTGAATCTCGGCTCAGGGGTCTTTGGCCCGGAGGAGCATTTTGTTGCCGGTCAGGGCATAACATCGGTGAACGTCGTTGATGTGAACGGGGACGGATACCCGGACATCATCGCCGCAAATGGTGGCGGCACAACGGTCGCTGTGCTTTTGAACCAGCCAAACGGAACGCCCCCCGGTGGCGCAGTCAGCTACGGCGTTTTCACGGCTTCCCCCCAGCCTTCCAATTATGCGCAGCCGATAACACTCTCGATCACGGTGTCGGCCTCTGGGTCAAACCCGACTCCCACAGGAACGGTGAGCTTTAGCCTCGATGGAGCTTTTGTCACCAATGTGTCGTTGGTGTCAGGACAAGCGTCGTATATGGACACTTTGACTGTAACTGCGGGCTCTCACGTGTTTGTTGCGACGTATAGCGGAGATAACATCTACGGGGCCGAAAGCTTTGCTGTATTGCATACAGTCAATGAACCTGTGTATCCCACGAAAACCACACTCGTCGCCAAGCCCACTTCGGTGTTCACAAGCCAGACTGTGAGGTTGAGGGCAACCGTAACGAGCACGCCTCCGGGAGCGGGCGGCGTCATCACCTTTTTGGATGGGACCAGCACCTTGTATGGACAGCAAACCGATTCCAATGGAGTGGCGTTATTCGATACGGCTCTGTTGGAGGCTGGGACTCACCATCTTACGGCACTCTTTCAGGGCACAAGCGGACCGAACCAGCCAACCTATTCTCCGAGCACATCGGCATCCGTCACCGTGAGCGTCAGCAGTACTCCAACCACGACGGTAGTCTCAACTTCCAGTACGTCGTTGACTGCTGGGACAGTAGTTACCTTCACTGCAAACGTCAATTCCGCGACCGGTATTCCGTTCGGAGGGATCTCCTTCTACGACGGGAATGCCATCCTCGGGAGTTCTTCAGTGAAGGCCGACGGCAGTTCCTCCTTCAGCACAGCCTCACTCAGCGTTGGGACACACAGCATCACGGCTGCTTTCAACGCGAACGCGAACTATGCGGGGAGCGCTTCTCAGCCACTGAGCGTAACGATCAACGCCGCAGAAGCAAGTTTAGTCGCAACGATCGTTTCGCTGGATTTAGCGAGCAGCTCGGATGCAAACAATTCGCTGTTAGTCGCTAAGGTTGGGACTTCGGTGGGATCACCGATGGGAACCGTGACCTTCATGGACAGCGGGATTGTCCTCGGCCTCGCCAAGGTCGACCCTTCAGGAACCGCCAGTTTACATGTAGCTCTAGGGAGCGGCATCCACAAGCTCTCCGCGAGTTTCTTAGCGTCCGGTTCCTTCGCTCCGAGCGCGTCCCCGGACTTGCTCGAACAGTGGCCAGCCAGTGGCGCTGGTTTCGTGTTGAACATCGGTTCGAAGTCAGTAACCCTTACGATGGAACCCTCGATTTTCCCGGTCTCAGTCGTCGCACAGCAAGGCTTCCAGCAGGAAGTCCGCCTATCGTGTACCAACTTAACGCTTGGTTATGCATGCTCATTCATGCCCGATTCACTCCAAGGCGGTGGATCTAGTTTGGCAAGCATACAGCGCACAGCAGTGGTCAGAAAGGGAATCACGAAGGAGCCACGAAACACGCCGGCCTGGGAGTTCGCGTTTTTTGTTCTCGTCGGCTCGGCGAGCGTCCGGTCTGCAAGTTGGCGATTGAAACGTCATCTCATGCTATTGGTTTTGGTCTTCAGTTTTGTCGTACTCACCAGTTGTGGAGTTTCGCCTTCGGCGCAAGTCCAACAGATGGGAATCGCAACAATCCAGTCGACATCTGGACAAGGAGCGAGCGCAATCATTCATTCTGCGCAGATCGAACTGAAACTTGCTATTTCAGAGTCAGATTCCGTGATCAGTTCAGATGGAATAGCCAAGGCATTGAGGCACTAATCGCCACAAAACTAGCTAATTTAAAAACCTACACATTCCTTGCGGCTATCGGTCGAGATCAAGAAGAGCAATCTTTACGGAGTTCCACGGCGGCAACTCTGGTCACGTTTTCTAACGGCCCAGTCATAGTGAACCCCGCCTTCGAGGGAGTCCTAGCTCGAGCCAGACTTGACGCGGTCCACAAACGGCTTCGAGGAAGTGAAGACGAAACTACCGCATCGCAGCGATTAACGAGTCTTGACCGTTGGGTTTGCAATCCAACCCTCTGACAAATCAATCGTCTGGTCAGTGACCGACGCTGACTTCCTACTTCTGACCCGAAACGCTTCCCGTAAGCCTGTTTTTGGATGGTTCAGAGTGTCAGCGCCAGTTCGGCAGGCTCAACGGGTTTGGAAGGCTCTCCTCGTGCGAAGCTTCTTGATCGGCGGAACTTTTCGTAGGATACTTCTTGACCTCTATCGAGAAAGCCTTTCTCTATGGCCCGACATGCGTTCCTTCGTCTCTCCAGGCTGCTGGCCATTTCGATGCCTGTCTGGCTTGTGCCGTGCATTCTCGGCCAGCAAGCCGCAACGACCAACCGCACGCTTCGCGCCTCCAACGCGAAGTATGCCAGCGACCGAATTCTCGTTAAGTTTCGACCTGGGATAGAGGCCGGTGTTCGTACGGCTGCGCACGCTGCCGTAGGCGCCAGCACACTTAAGCAGTTTGTAGCAGTCAGAGATCTGGAGGCTGTAGCCTTGCCTGCTGGTCTCGACGTGGGGACAGCATTGCGCTCCTATCGCGCCCGTCCGGAAGTGCAATATGCGGAGCCGGACTACATTGTGCATTCCAGCAGTTCCCCGAACGATGCTTTTTTCGCACAAATGTGGAACCTGCTGAATACAGGTCAAAACGGCGGCACTGCCGGCGACGATGTGGGCGCAACGCTGGCTTGGAATCTAAGTACGGGAAACTCGAGTGTCATCGTTGCCACGATCGATACAGGCATCGACTACACCCACCCAGACCTGATTCCGAACCTATTTCATGACTCCACGGTTTGCAACGGAATCGATGATGGAAGCAATGGCTGCTATGGAATTTCGACGGTTTACTACACATCGGATGTGCTCGACGATGACGGCCACGGTACGCATGTGTCGGGCGTTGAGGGAGCGGCCGGCAACAACAACCTCGGTATTGTGGGAATCAACTGGCACGTCCAGTTAATGTCGTGCAAGTTTCTGGACTCGACCGGTGCGGGCCAGACCTCGGATGCGATCTCATGTCTCGACTATGTTTTGCAGATGAAGAATAGTGGCTACAACATCGTAGCCACGAATAATAGCTGGGGAGGATCGGAGTACTCGCAAGCGCTGAACGACGCAATTCAGGCGCAACAGCACGCCGGAATTCTCTTCATTACTGCAGCGGGCAATGCATTCTCTGACAATGACATCGTGCCGACTTATCCGGCAAACACGCTGCTCCCCAACGTTATTTCGGTTGCAGCCACAACTCGAACCGACTCGTTGGCCGTTTTCTCGAACATTGGGCAGCATTCGGTACACCTTGGCGCCCCCGGACAGGAGATTCTCAGTACCTGGCCTGGCAGTAACTATCAAGTATTGTCTGGCACGTCGATGGCTACTCCCCACGTCACGGGCGCGGCGGCGCTGCTTGCGGCACAGCAGCCAACGCTCGATTGGCGCGGCATCAAGAATCTGATTCTTGCTGGAGGAGACTCGCGATCTTCGTTGTCACAAAGCATCAGCGGTAGAAGGCTCAACCTGAACGGCTCAATGAACTGTTCTGGAAAGAAAATTGAAAAACGGCTTCAACCGGTAAGCAACAGCGTCGCTGCGGCCGCGGGCAGTCCGCTCACGTTGCAGGAATTGAATATCAATTGTTCACAGCCGGCAGGAGGCGTCCTGGTTAGTGTTTCTCCAGGAGGACAGAGTGTGAGCCTGGTCGATGATGGTAGCGGCGTCGATCAAGCGTCCGGGGATGGTATCTATTCCGGACAGTGGACGCCGCCGTCGTCCGGCAGTTACACGCTCACGTTTCCGGGTGGCGATGCGGTGGCCGTCGAAGTGTTGAACAATTACCAGTCCACGCCCACTGCTTATGACTACGTAACCATCGCGGGCACGAACCTCAATCTTGGCGATGACAGCGTTGCGGCGGTCACATCGCCATTCCCCATATCCTTCGGCGGAGGAAGCTTCACCAAGCTGCAAGTTGGAAGTAACGGAACCATTAGTTTCACAGATGCGATCTCACCCTATATCAACAATGTAATCCCGGGCCAGGTGCAAGTTCCCCTCACCCTGGTTGCTCCGTTCTGGCAGGATCTTTATCCCGTCGCGGGTTCCGCGCAGAACGTATTTTGGGAAGTCGTAGGGAATGTCCCCAATCGGCAACTGGTTGTGGAATGGAGGGACGTCAGGAGTTTCTTGTGCCACGACGATTCAGCAGCTACGGTTACCTTCGAAGTCGTGTTCTCAGAATCAAGCAGCGACATTCTCTTTGAGTATGCGGACACGGTATTTGGCGACAACTGCTATTTCCAGGACGCTGGCTCGTACGCGACCGTGGGAGTGCAAGTCTCGCCTTCGGTGGGCACGATGTGGTCGGTCAACAGCCCGGTCGCCGTTAGCGGTTCTGCGTTGCTTTTAACTCTCGGAAGCAGCACTCCTCCCGCCAACCCAGTTCCCAACATCATTTCTGTGTCTCCGGCCACCGTTCCACTGGATGGTCCAACTTTCACGATGACGGTGAATGGCACCGGCTTCGTACCGCAGTCGGTGGTGAATTTCCTGTTCGACCAGCCGACCACCTACGTCAGCAGTACGCAACTCACTGCGGAGATTCCGGCACAAACCATCGCACAGGTCTTTGGCAGCACGTATGTTTCGGTAAAAAATCCTGCGCCCGGCGGCGGAGAATCAAACCTGGTCACAGTTCCGATTTCTACCGGAGTTCCGACCATCACTTCCATTTCTCCAACATCCGTCACAGCTGGATCGTTCAGTTTTACCCTGACCATCAACGGCACGGGGATGGGGCCGGCGGCGGTGTATTGGAATGGCGCGCCGCTGCAGGGGACGGGTTCATTTTCGTTCAATCCTAATCAGCTATTGATAGGGATTCCGTACACGATGATTCAGCAGCCGGGCACCGTTCAGATCACAGTCGTGAATGGTCCGCCCGGCGGAGGCAGTTCGAACACGGCTACGTTCACCATCCTTCCGGCTAGCCAGAATCGGAGTTTTCTGCAGCCGCCGCTTTTGCAGAGTTGGCAAACCAGTTCATCGACGATAACGCCCGCCACGCCTACCAGATTTTTGGGATGGAGATACGCGCAGACAGCAGGATCTGGCTATTTGAAGGCATTTTCGCGTCCGCGAGCACAGGCGCCATTGCCCGCCTCCAATCCCGCGCTCTCGAAACCGCTGGGCATGATCGGCGAAGCCATGGCTCCGTCGAGTCTGCCTCCCCTCGCGGGGTTGCAACTGAAGACGCTCTTGCCCGCCGACTACATTCCCACTGCGGTGGCGGCTGGAGACTTGAATGGCGATGGAATTCCAGACTGGGTAGTCGCCAATGGTGGCAGTAACAACGTGTGGGTCTATCTCGGACGCGGCGATGGGACGTTCACACAGGCGACAGTGATTCCGCTGACGGGGGTCTCTCCCTTGGCTGTCGCCTTGGCGGATTTGCGGGGAATAGGGAAACTCGATCTGGTTGTAGCGGAAGCAGATAGTGAAACCGTCGGCGTGCTGCTGGGCAACGGAGACGGCACATTTGGGCCGGAAAAGCCGTTCTTCGTCCCCGGCGCTCCCATCTCAATGGCGGTTGCGGACTTGAATCACGATGGTCATCTGGATGTGGTGGTGGGACTGATCGCAGATCCCAGTATTCCTACCAGTGGTTCTGTGGCGACTCTGCTTGGCGATGGGACGGGTAACTTCGGCGCCCCGTTGTTTGAGCCCTACCTGACGTTTGGAGTTCAGGCGCCTCAATCGATTGTGGTGGCAGATTTTGAGAAAAATGGAAAGCCCGATGCCGTGGTCGTAGACCCCGCAGCGGGGGCAATCGTCTACGTCAACGACGGGAATGGTCTACTGAAAGAGGCCCAGCCCGTTGACATCGGCGATTTGTTTGGCAACTTTTCCCTTCTTACTTTGACAGCCGGTGATGTGAATGAAGACGGTTGTCCTGACGTGATGGTCCTCGACACTCTTGGTATAACCAGGGTCTTTCTAGGAAATTGCGACAGCACGTTCCAGCCACAGTCCAACCAGGTTGGCGAAGGTGACTTCGGATGGGCTACAGCGTTGGTGGACGTGAATGGAGACGGGCATCTCGATCTCGTGTATTCGGGAATCTCCGCACAAACGGGCTACGGACAGGTTGCCGGCAACCTCATCGCCGTCCATTTTGGCGACGGTAAGGGAAATTTCACTCCGGCGCGAGTGTATCGCGGTGGCCAGACTTCTTTTGGAATGGCAGTTGCCGACTTGAACCGCGATGGACACCCCGACATCATTACTGCCAATCAGGACAGTGATTCGGCAACGATCTTTCTGAATGACGGCAAGGGTGGTTTCGGGGCGCCGCAGGGCGAGTACACGGGTTACATCAATGGCGACAATTCTTCTGGCCCTGTGAATGCGCCCTATTCGAGCTTTTACCCCGCTGATGTGAATGGAGACGGCAAACCGGATCTGGTCATGATGCAGGTAGGACCCGGCTATCCAAATGCAAATCAGGCGGCGGTCATGCTGAATGATGGCACGGGACATTTTGGTCCGGCGATCTTCTCGCCCGTCGCCGAAGGGACTTTCAACATAACGGACTTCGTACTGGGCGATTTTCGAAATAGCGGCCGCCCCGATATCGTCACGATTTCATCCTTCTTTGGCGAAGGGAGCAACCCGCAGTTGGTCTTCGCGCCGAACGCAGGGGGCGGCAGTTTTGGCCCCGCCACCGTCTTAAACATTACAGGCAATTTCCCGGGTGCAACATTGGTCGCCGGCGATTTCAATGGGGATGGGAAGCTCGATTTCGCGATCTCATCGGCGGGCACGATCACGATTTGTCTTGGAAACGGAGACGGTACCTTCAGGGTCGGCTCACCCATCAACGTCAATCTGAGTTTTCAGGGGCTGTGGGTAGGAGACTTCAACGGCGACGGTAAGCTGGATCTGCTGGGCTGGTCGTATACCAATGTCGTTCCCTTCCAAAACAACAATGTTTACGAGTTGCTTGGGAATGGGGATGGCACCTTTGCTCCTCCAAAGGTAGTGATTCAGAACCCGACGAATCCGGCGGTGATTGATGTCAACCATGATGGCCGGCCGGACGTCATCGACAACCAGCAAGCGCAGATCAGTTACCCGAATGGTCTTGCCAGCCCCAAGTTCAGTATCTACCTGTGTCAGCCTGACGGCAGCTTTGTGCTAGCCCAGTCCTATGCGCCTTATAGCGGAATCTCCGCCGAGCCTAGGACGCTGGGCACTGCTCTGGGAGGGCGTTTCCCGGTCTGGATCGGCGACTTTAACGGTGATGGAAACCCCGATATCGCAGCAATTCAGCAGGCCAGCGACTATCCGACGGGAGTGGCATATGTTCAGTTTCTTTTAGGCAACGGCGACGGAACATTCACTCCGACTTACGAGCCCTACTTCCTGAACGGTTCGTTACCAATTACGGCCTTTGACCTGACGGGAGACGGTCGAGCGGATTTGATTGAAAGCGACGTCTACACCTCATCGTTTCAGGTGATCCCGGGCGGACCAGGCACAGCTCTCGAACTGCAACTTGTGGCCAATCCGGTAATCGGTAGTTCCGGGTCGGTGCAGATTTCGCTGGCCGCAGTATCTTCGAGCGCGACTCAGGTGGCGCTTGCTGCCAGCGACCCGGCCATAACGATTCCGGCTACGGTCACGATCCCGGCTGGTTCACTGACGCAAAATGTGAATTTTACGATCGCGAAGACATTCAACGCGAGCCATGTCTTCTGGATTCAGGGTCGTTTGAATGGCAACACGGCATTTGCCTATGGAACACAGGCGACGGTTCAAGGGCAATACGGAGTATCGCTGTACACGTATTGGACCACGCAGGCAACTTTCCCGGGCCTGCCGACGGCGGACTATCAGCTGGGGATGGCTTCGCTCGCGGGCTATGCCACGACCATTAGCTTGAGTTGCAAGGGGCTGCCGGCGGGCGCTTCATGCCAGTTCGGGGCGAACACCCTGACCATCGCGCGCGGAGGCCTTGCGAGCACGTCAGTAGTTGTCAACACCACATCCAGTACGACGGCGGGCGTCTACCCGTTCACGATTGTCGGAACCGACGGCACGATAACGTCCACCGTGAGTGAGACGCTCGATGTGGGCGACTACAGCGTCAGCATATCGCCCAGTTCGCAAACGGTGCTTCAAAACGCGACCGCGAACTACAACGTTACCGTCACCTCCATCAATAACTATGGAGCGAACTTTACGGGAACGTGCAGTGGGATCCCATCGCCGGCGACCTGCACGATCGGTGGCGCTATCAATGGATATAGTGCCGCCATACAGACGAATACTTTGCCGGTCGGCACTTACAACTTTACGGTTGGCTTGTCCAACGGCGTCGCAACCCGATCCGCTTCGGCGCAACTTACTATCGGAGATTTCAATGCGACTCTTTCAGGCACGACCCTTAGCGTCCCAGTTGGCCAATCTGCAACGCTCACAATAAATGTGACCGGCGTAAACGGGTTTACTGACGCCGTGACTTTGTCGTGCAACGGCGCGCCAAGCGGGTCGAACTGCGCAATAACCCCCGATCCTGTCTCCCCATCTGCCAGCGGAACGCCGGCGACCATGACCGTCCAGGTAACGAGTCGGCCTGGCCCAAGCAAGGCCGAGCGACGAAAGGCGATTACCGCCATCAGCGTTCTAGGCACAGTGGGAATGGTATTGGTACTGTCGAGTGCGAGACGTGCACGGCAACGTTATCTCTTTTGTCTCAGCCTCTTCATCGTCATTGCTCTTGCCCTGTCTTGTGGCGGAGGA
>Ga0210409_10005504_pt1 | contig 13292 bp, 17 predicted proteins | sample IncBWH17MmetaG_FD_161649 | JGI IMG/M metagenome (GOLD analysis project Ga0210409, IMG submission 161649) | Forest soil microbial communities from Barre Woods Harvard Forest LTER site, Petersham, Massachusetts, United States - Inc-BW-H-17-M | ecosystem: Environmental > Terrestrial > Soil >... | reverse complement strand
GAATTACCACGGGCCTTGCGTTCCTGCGACCCATCGCGCCGGCCGGAATTGTATTCACTCATCGGAGCCTCCCGCCTCTCTCAGGTCTTGTTCAGATCTCTTTAAGTCTGGTCAGTGTGCCTCTGGACTCGGGGAGCGCTCTATTCCCGCCGCGCTCCCGCCACCGTTGTTTGCGTTGTTGCCGCGCCGGGACTTACCAGCTAGCGTCCCTCGTGATCGTGGTCCGGATGACTGTGACGCCAGCTCCAGTACGATCTTTGCTCCTTCACTTTGAGTTCAAGAAAGGGGTGATACTCTCTGTGGTGCTCGCCGAGATACACGCGGTAAGAACGGTCTTCGTTGTCATCCCAGTTGTGATAGTCCTTGTGGTCACGGTCATAGACCCTGTTGCGGTCCTTTTCGTCACGATGGCGATCTTCTTGACGTCCGTTGTCCTGCGGCTGGGCCGCGGCGCGACCGGCCGATGGCGCGGCAAGAGCCGCGCTAAGCAGAAAGAAACTGAACAAATATTGGAATCCACGGTGCATATCTTTTTCCCCCCGGCTCAAGAGTTCCAGTACGAATTCCTTGGCCTGCAAGGAGTATGCGGCGCATCGCCTTGGATGTGATGTCCAGTAAAGCACACACCTTGACACTATTCCTGTCCGCCGCTGGCCGGAACAGACTCGTGCTCTCGAACCCAGTCGAATCGTTTAGGTGCTCTGGCCTGCTCGGGCGGCTCTTGGCTGCTTCGCTTTCATCGCATAGAGGGCCATGTCCGCCGCGTAGAGTAGCGTTCCGATGGTATCGGCGTCTTTCGGATAACTGGCGACTCCTACGCTCACGGATAGTGCCGGTGGTTCGGCATCACTCGCGAGCAACTCGCAAATTCGCCGTGCTACCAATGTCGCCGCCGCGGCCCCCGTCTCCGGCAGGACTAGGGCGAATTCATCGCCACCTTGCCGCGCTGCCGTATCCAAGGAACGGCAACAATCCGAAAGCGTCTGCCCTAGCCGGCACAGCGCCCGGTTTCCCACCAGATGGCCAAATCGGTCATTGATTGCTTTTAATCCGTCGAGGTCCAGCAATATAAGAGAGAATTCGCGTTGCGTGCGCTTTGTTCGGCAAATCTCCGCATGCAGCACCTCGAACAGCTTGCGATGATTGGCCAACCCCGTGAGTGAGTCGCTCAATGCTTGGCGTCGCAGATGATCCTCAAGCGCGCGTTGCTCCGTGACGTCCACGGCGATGATTTCGTAGCCGACAAATACCGCACGCTCGTCAAAAACGCCCCGCCCGCTGAGCCTGGCTTTCAAGCCGGTTCCGTTTTTCCGTTTCCATTCGATTTCCACGGGCTCGATTCTCACAGAGTCGGGCGAGGTGCCCGCCAATGGCGCTTCTTGACCAAAATCAAGCACAATTTCGGCCGTGCGATTCGCCGCAAGCAATTCCGCCTTGGTTTCGTAGCCCAGCATGTTCAGCAGCGCCTGGTTGACGTCGACAAACCTTCCCTCCGTATCGCACCGGCATATTCCGTAAGCGGGGTTCTCCACCAGCGCACGGTATAGCGATTGCGAATGCCGCAAGGCTTTTCCAGCCTCTTCCAGCTCCGCTTGCAGTTTCTTCTCTTTCAGAGCACGCCGAACAACCATCGGCAGTTGCGCGAGATGCTCTGTTTCCACGTAATCGAACGCGCCGTGAGCGGTCAGTTCCGCGATGGATTCATTTCGCATCGCCGCGGTCACGAACAGCAAAGGGATCTCTTGCACCGTTTGGTGCAGAAGTTCCAATGCCTGAGGCCCTTTCCAACTCGATCTGGGGTACTCGGCGACCACCACATCATACGTTTGGGAGAGAAGTTGTTCCCTGCACTGTGCCAGGGTCAAGACGTAATCGGCGCTGACAATGAATTGCGCCCTCTTGAGCTCTTCCAGGCAACTGTCGACCACGTCGGCATCCCGATGGAGGAAGAGCACCCTCAGTGAGCGACGACGGTGTGCGGGCGGACTCTCCGCGCGGAAGCCACTGCGTCCGGATCGGAGTTCGTTCTGCGCCAGTCTTGCCATAGGGGCCCACACCTAGAGCCGACCAATCCGCCCAGCAAGTCAAGTGTGGGCAGGCAGGAAGTCGACCCCTTCATGCTTACACTATGCAACTGGTCAAACCTCGTCTGTCTCATTTTGAACAGTTGTTCAATGTGGCAATTCAGTAGAATCCAGGTCGCACACTCCAGTTCTGGGCCTGCGATTGACGGGCCAGCAAGGCAATAGGGCCCCGGTGTCCAAAATGAGACAGACTCCGGGCTGGCTCCCGCCGAAGATCAATCAGTAGCGGAGATGCCGCCCCCGGAGAATCGCAATGTTGAGTTGCCCGCTGTGCCACAGCAAGAGAGTCCATCAGTCAAAACGCAGGGGGATCTTTGAACAAGTGATTCTGGCCATGATTCTGGTGAGGCCGTACCGTTGCGAAAAATGCGACTACCGATTTTTCCGCCGGTCTCTCTCCGGGAATCACAATGCCTCCCGGGCAGCAACCACGCATTGATTCAGGCCGCTCCTCGGGAGCTCGTCGTTGCGGAGAAATCCGCAGCTCACACGCCTCCGCGCAACCGGGTGCTAGGATAGATGCTACAAATCATGCCAAAACCGATCATGGCGAAAACAAACGGGAGCATCCAAAGAGGCGCTTTTGACGCTCAGACATTTCTCGATTCCGCCGGCATCCAGAGAAAAGTTGTTGAATATCCCAAGAAAGCGGCCATCTTCGGGCAAGGGGATCAGGCTACCCACGTCATGTACATCCAACAGGGCGGGGTGAAGCTCTCCGTCGTCAATGCCAGCGGAAGAGAAGCGGTTCTGGCCCAACTCCGGCCTGGCGATTTTTTTGGCGAAGGCTGCCTCGCGGGACAACCCATTCGAATGGGGTCCGCTACCAGCACCGCGGCAACCACCGTGCTCGTGATCGACAAGGAGGAGATGATTCGCGTGCTCCATGCCGAACATGCCTTCTCCGACCGGTTCATCACCTACATGCTTTCCAGGAACATCCGCATCGAAGAGGACTTAATCGACCAGCTTTTTAATTCCACTGAAAAGCGCCTTGCTCGCACGCTTCTCTTGCTGGCCCGCTACGGCAAGAAAGATGAGCCCCAGAAAATTCTCCCCAAGATTTCCCAGGAAACACTAGCGGAAATGATCGGCACAACGCGCTCCCGCGTGAATCTCTTCATGAACAAATTCAAGAAACTGGGCTTCATTGATAATACCGATGGTCTCGAAATCAACAGCTCGCTCCTGAGCGTCGTCTTGCACGACTGAACCGCTGTCGCTGAAGATAGCTTCCACGCCCGACTCAATTTTTCCCAATAGCAAGAATGACTCAGGCCAATGGTCTTGAAACCTGAAGTCATACAACTTGGTGACCTATTCTGGCTGCCTGACGCCGTTTTGTTTTCGGATATTGCGGTCGAACAAGGAAAGGTGATCTTCGAGACGCGGATTCGGGCCGAGGACAGTTGACCGGAAGGATCGGAGGGCACGTTCGTGCCCTCCGACAAATTGCCAACGCATACGCCTGACTAATTGCGGGCCGAGTTCTGGCACTAGTTCTTAGGTTTTTTATTGTTGACTGGCGGCTTCTTTTCTCCGCCCTTGGTGTTGATTAACGCCAGGTAATCCTTGGCGTTAAAGGGATACCGATGAGTGGATTTCTGTCCGGTGGTACTCAGGGTGACGTCCACGCGCCGATTGTTAGCCAAGACCAAAACCCGCAAATTACTCAGCATCTGTTTCCGGTCACCCGGGCTCAAGTCAGGATTCTGCGCGATCTGTTCCTTCACCTGTTCCGCAGTCAGATTGTCATTCTTACCGAAAGAGCGCGTATCAAGGTGGTCTGCGGGGACGCCGTGCCCGACGAGGAAGTTTTTGGTGCGCTCCACGCGTCGCTCTGTGAGGGCCTTGTTGTATTCCTCTGACCCGCGCGGGTCTGCATGCCCCCCGAGAATTAGGTGGGCTTCTGGCTTGTATTTCAGATAGTTCTTGTAGTCCTTGGCCAGAGTTTCCAGGATGTCCGCCTGGCTGTCGAGCAGGCCACCTCCCGGATTCTCGGTGGTGGGCCGAGCGGTTTGGAAATAAATACTGTGTAGCGCCAGCCTGGTTTCCAGTTCCTTAATCTCCGGTGCCGGGGCAGGCGGAGGTGGTGGCGGTGGAGCTTCCACGTTCACCGAAGTGGTCGAAGTAGCCGTGAGCGATGGACTGCGGTCATCGTTTACGTTGCACGTAACCGTGATACGTCCAGGTTGCGCATTCCGCGTACTCAGTGTGGCACTGTCGCCGCTGCCGGAGATCTCACCGGCGGTTGCACTGTAGCTGTACGTCAACCTGCGGCCATCCGGGCTGCTGCCACGCGAACTAATGGTTGAGGTTCCACCCGCGAGAACGCTCCCTGGATCAGACGAGCATGAAATCACAGGTGGGCGCGGCTCTTTTACGGTGAACTTGGCGCTACAAGATGCAGAACCATTCTTGCTGCCGTCACTCAAGTTGGCACTCACCGCGTACGAGCCGGGCTGCAAGCCCGAGGTGTCAATCTGCGTGGAGGCCTCGCCCCCTCCGGCTTTCACGCCGCTGCCATTCCAGCTGTATTTGACCGTCCGCTTGGGATTGAAATTAGATCCACTGGCGGTAACTGTCACAGATTCGCCAGCAAAGACTTCGCCTGGCTGTACCACGCAAGCCGCGCTTGGTGGCGGTGGAGGCGCTCCCCCACCGAACATGAAATTGAGTCCAGCCTGTAGCCTCACCCCGGTAACATCAGTGGCTGGAGTGTTCGGAGGACCGTACCGATAGCTCGAGTAAACATAATCGACCCTGAACAGCCGTAGCGCTACATGCTGATTAAGCTTTAGATCAAGGCCGCCGCCGAACATTACTCCTAATTTGTCGATATCGTGGAAAGCATCCGGCATCAGGCGATGGTCGCCCACTAACACTTCAAAGAATGGCGAAAAATGTTCGTGGCGGAACGTAATCTTTGGACCAAGCGAGAGGTTTGAGAAAGCGGCATCGTCAATTCTTTTCGCAAACCCCGCTTCCCCGCTGCCCCAGTGGGTGCTGGTATCAAGAGTGAAGCCGAACCAATGATTGAAATTGTAGGTAAGACTGGCCCCGGCGCCCCGAGGGTTCGATTCCTGCCGGGTGCCCGGAAATGGGAGCAATGCTCCCGGAAGCTGGCCATGTAGATCCGCGTGAGGATAAAGGAAGGAGTATCCGCCGTAGAGTTCCCACTTGGGAGCAGGCTGGTCTTGAGCTGCGGCCGTAGTGGCAAACATGCACAGGACAGCAATTGCTACTGGCAGCGCTGTGAAAAGACGAGCAAGGCGGCCCTTTAAATTAGATGACATGCGACTATTCCTCCGAGCTTCACCAAACTTAGTTTCCTGTTCTTCGATCCTGCGCGCTAGCAGACCAGTCTCAAGCTGGTCTCACCACTGAATGCGTCATGGACAAGGAGGCACATTGACCTTATTGGTGTCCAATGTGACTGCGCCGTTCCGCGCCAGCGCTCTGCCATTTAGCGTCGCGCCATTGGTTAACGTGATGGAAGCCAGAGCCATAACGTTTCCTGTCATTGTGGTGCCGGTTCCAAGCGTCGCTGAACTGCCGACCTGCCAGAAGACATTCTTGGCTTGGGCACCGCCGATGAGATTGACGCTGCCTGCTGCCGTCGTCAGTGTGGACCCTATCTGGAAAATGAAGACAGCATTCGGATCACCGTTGCCGTCCAGAGTGAGATTCCCGGTGATTCCCAGCGAGCCCGCGGCCGGGGTGTGATAAACGCCAGCTGGCTTCGTTTGCCCTCCTATGTCTCCGGGAAGGAGGTTCGCTGGTGGCGACGCTGATCCCGCAGCTTTGTTATACGCCGTGGTCAAGTCACCTTGGGCCGCCGCGGCAACCGCATCGGCCGAATGTAGTGCGCCCGTCAGTGTTCCCGGTGGAAATCCAACTATCGCGGTCCCCGGCGACACACCAATATTCCCACTGACGTTAGTCCCCCCCGGCACGCTCGTGTTGGTAACAGTGGAGCCGGCCAGAATTCCGAAAGAGCAGGCCGTCGCTCCTATCGGAAAAGGTCCTGGACATGCCATCGGTGTAAAGGTCCACACGAAATTGGCCGCCAATGCAACGCCGAAGTTGCTCTGCGCTCCGGTAGTGATCGTGGCGGTATACTGCGTGCCCACCGTAAGTGGGCTCGATGGCGTTAAGGTGAAAACTGTGTTTGTTGAATTAGCGGTAATCGTCCCTGATACGCCAGGCGTCACGGTAAAAGTGGTAGCGTTGATTGTTGCAGGGTTCATCGTTGTGTTGAAAGTTGCGGTGATAAGGGTGGTGGGACAAGCGGTCGTGGAGGCCAGCGCCGGAAGGACGGAGACCACCGCGGGCGTTGTACATGCCACCGGTGTGAAGGTCCACACGAAATTGGCCGCCAATGCAACACCGAACTGGCTCAGTGCGCCGGTGGTTATCGTGGCGGTATACATAGTGCCAGCTACAAGAGGGCTCGACGGTGTTAAGGTAAAAATTGTGTTTGTTGGATCAGCGGTGATTGGTCCTGATACGCCGGGCGTCACGGTAAAGGTTGTAGCGTTGATAGTTGCAGGGTTCATTGCTTTGCTGAACGTAACGCTCACAGCGGTGCTGGAACAAGCGGTTGTGGAGCCAGCCAGCGGAACGACAGAGAGCACTGTAGGCGGGCTGAGGGGAGAAGTGGCACCCCCCGCTTTATCCGAGTCGCTGCACCCAGCCATCACGATGGCCATCGCGGCCGCTAACAGGAACGCCGGGATCAAATTTTTCCGCTTCTTCAAATTGCGCATTAGCTTCTCCTCTTCACACACATGCAAGGCGTTCCCGGCTTCGAGCCGCGATACGGGGAATATACGGACTTGGAAATTTTCTGTCTGTTCTAAATTGCACAGCGCGACCGAAACACCATAAAACAGTGACTGTGCCAATTTAGTACAGTTGTTGAAAGTAGTTCTGCGTAGCTGGCATAGATACGCGCGCTCCGCTCGCTAGCAAACTCCGCGAGATTCAGCATGCGAGTACTCGTGAACCCTCCGCCAGCCCGGATTGCCATCGGATATCCGTGCACTGATTTTTCCGCGCATGGCGAATTCGAGCCAGGTCAAAAACAAAAAACGAGAGGCCACACTGCAAAGGACGCTCATGACGATGCGGACTTTGCAGATGGCCTCTCGGGCAAGTTCAGCGGAGCACTCCGCTGAACCCCATTTCCGGAAACGGCCAACTCGCGGGGCTATGAAAAATCCCGGCAAGCTGGTGAATTCCAACTACTGATTCGAAGCAACGTGGTGTTCCGATTCGTTGCGCGGTGCGCTCTTCTGCAACGCGTTCACGAGATCGCGGCCCGTGCCGGGTACGCCTGTATGTTCGCCTCGCACGATCTGTTTTGCCTTGATGGCGTGGCCGTACACCTGTTCGCTGGCCTCGTCATCCGGACGAATCGTGGAGCCCTCGAGCGAAACGCCCGCGAACAATCCGCGTGAACGCGAGTAGCTGAGAATCTCAGCTCGCATCCAGGCATCGGTATCTGCGGAAGCATCACGTCCCTTGGGTCCGCCGGCTATGGAAGCATCTGCCCCCAGCTTGACCTTGCTGCTGAGAATGGACTCCATCCCTCGGTCATTCATCACCAGTAGGATTAGATCCGTTGCTTCGCCGCCGATTTGGAAGCCGACACTGGCGCCTTCCAAAGCGTACATGGCTGGGGCTCCCCAAGGTCCACGGAAATGTTCGCCCGTCCGGCAAACCATCGCGCCGCGCCCGTAGTCTCCGCCGATGCCAAACGCCAGCTTCCTGACGGAAGGAATCACGATGACGCACTCGGCCTTTTCCAGAAGCTCATGGGGAATGTTTTCTGGGACATTGAGGACTTCCTGCATGACCACGCCACAGTTTTCGAGGCGTTTTTGTTCTTTGTTCAACTTCGCCGCGTATAATGTCCCCGCTGCGAGCGTGAGACATGCTGCTGCTACCATGAATTTCTTCATTGCTGACCTCCAAGGTCTCAACTTCGTTTGCTGTCGTTTTGCTACTCAACTGATTCCTGGCTGAAGAACTTTCAACACTTTTAGTCTCGAGAGGGTTATACGTTGCCCGGCTCTCAGGCGGGTTCCTTCGGTAGTTTCAAGCTAAGAATTTTTCTTGCCTCCCATAACCAGCAAGGCAATTCCTCCGACCAGCGTCAGCCCGCCTACGATCGGCGGGATTGAAACTCGCTCATGATCGTCCCGGGTGGCATGGATCGGTCCAATATCGATAACATTTTCTCGATGGGTATAAGTGAATCCCTGATAGGCAAGCGCCAGCCCGCCCAAAACAACCAACAAAATCCCAGCCAAAGTAATCGGTTTCATGTCTTTCACTTTCACTGCTAGACGATGCGCCTTCGGCCCTGAATCAAATTGATTACGAATATAGCCAGGGCTACGAGCAGCAGGATGTGAATGAATCCCCCTAGCGTATATGAAGTGACCACTCCGAGGAGCCAGAGGACAAACAACACCACAAGAATCGTCCAAAGCATCGTTGCTCCAATCTCACAAGAGGCACTTGTTTACAGTGCTTGTGTCGGACCTGGAACCCACATCGTTCTTCCAGTCAACTCATAGTAGGCATCGTCAAATAGTTTGTCTGTCCGCTTAAACACACTCTCGGTTATGCCGGAGCGTTTGCTCGCTTGTGGCCGGCCCACGACAGCGCCTGCCTGTCCCCTGCCTTAATTCCTCGCGAGTTCATTCCGCGGCGTCCAATCGACTTCCCGCGCGCGTACCACGAACCGTTTGGGCGCAGGCCCAACGTAGTGGAACGGGAAGCAGGTGATAAAAGTCAGCTCGTGACCGCTTGAAGGCTCCAAAACTCGAATGTCCCGGGGAGCGACGACTTCAATGAATTCCACAACGTACTCGAAACTGCGCTCAGGAGTCTTGAATCGGATTTCATCGCCTACTTGAATATCACGCAACGGGCGAAAAAACGTATCCCGGTGACCCGCCAAGGCGACATTGCCCCATTGTCCAGGCAAAGCCGATTTTGGTAGGTGGCCTACGGCTCTTCGCAAGTTCGCAGGGGAGTCGCCCTGTACCACGATGGCGCTGAGCCCCAGCCGGGGCACTTGAATTTCTCCGATCACATCGCCTTCCCCCAGGACACGCGGTCCTGCGAGGCGGTCGGCTTGCCTGATTTTCCTCATTTCCAGGGCCTGATACGCGTGTGAATCCGCATAGACAAAGCCCGCGTAACCCAGCGCGAAAATCCCCAAAGTGAAAAAAAAGTAGCAAGCAACCCGCAGAAGCTGAGTTTTCGTTGATGGAATCGCCCGCGTCACTTTTAAGAGTGAATTCATCTCGCACCCGATGCCAACTTGGCGGTGGCTGGTTTCTCTGCCGCGAGCGAATAGCCTTCGCGGGTCCGCACCCGCAGGCCGCCATGGCCTTGCGCCGTGACCTTTACTTCGACTTTTCGAAATGCATCAACGCGCTGCAGGTTCTGTGGCTTGTAACCAAGCGTGTACTGCTCGCGGAGATCGCGCGCGATTTCCTTCGATACCTGTGAGGCGGGTTCGCCTTCTTTCGGAAAATAGGCGATGCCTCCGGTATCTTTGCAGAGCCTCCGTAGCAGGTTGGGGTTTTCTTCCTTGTCTTCCGCTCCGACTAGGGCGACGGCATATATCAATGCCTGCGATTGGCGGGCCTGTGCCAGCACTTGCGAATACTTCAGGTGGCTGGCGTTGTCTCCCCCATCGCTGATGATGACCAGCGCCTTCTTCCCCAGATGTCCGTATTGCAAGTGATGCAGGCCTTCGCTGACGGCATCGTAGAGCGCGGTTCGTCCGCGTGCCTTCACGGCGCTCAGGGCTTCTTCTAGTTCTTTGGGATCGTTCGAAAACGCTTTCCCTTTCATGAGTTCAATCAATACGTCATCGTTGAAATCCACCACGAACATCTCATCCTGTGGATTACTGGAATGCGCAAACGAATACACCGCGGCGACGACATCTCGAAGCTTGGGACCCATGCTCCTGCTGTGGTCGACGACCAGCCCCACGGTAACAGGCGTGTCTCTCTCTTCGAATACTGTGAGTTCCTGAATCTGTCGGTCCTCGTAGACCTGGAAATCTTGCAGTTTGAGGCCCGAGACGAATGTTCCTCGCTTGTCGGTCACCCTGACGGGCAGCAAAACGAGGTTGGTGGAAACCGCAATCTTCGCCTGGTCTTGCCGATCCGCTTGCAAACGCTCGTTCCCTAGATAAGGTGAGAACCCGAAAATGCTGGCGAAAAACAAAAATGGAGCAAGGAACAAATGTCCTTTGCCCGCTTTTCGGCTGCGCAAATTGGAAGTGAGGACCACGACTCGGCTTTCTCGCGGCGCGCGACGTGACCCTGGAGATCACGTCCGCGGCGCGCAGAATCACACTCGCTTACGAAGCGCGTTTGAGGCCAAGCTTCAGTCCGAGCGCAACGCTGATGGACAATCCACCCAGCAGTGCGATCAGCGGCATGGAGCTTGCTGTTTGCGGCAGTTCTTCTGTTTCCTTCACCTCGACTGGCGCTGGAGTCGCAACTGCGGCGACTGGCGGCGTGGTCTGGATGACCGTGGCCACTTCTACTTCCTTCTCGTCAGGCGTAACGGCGACGATCGGAATCGTCCTCATCGAATTGTCGTCAAGCGTGTCCGCGGCAACGGCCGGAACGATTTCTTTCGTCGTCTGTGCCAGCTGAATTGCACGCGTCTTTGGGTACACAAATTCCTGTCCGAATCTATTTCCGGGATAGAACCACGCGCGTAGAGCTTCCGGCGCGTCGCCTGCTCTTTCATTAAACTTCATAACGGTGTCGCCGGTCGATTGCAAACGATAGTTATTGATGGCCAGGATCGTAGCGATAAGGTGGCTTCCGTCCGCGTTGAAGATCTGAACGATATGGCGGTCGGAAGGTGAATCCAATAGTTGAAACGTGTATGTCCCGGCGGGAAGAATTTGTCCGGGAACTTCCACGGCCTGGCTGAAAGTAACGACGGTCTTTTTGTTCCATTCATCGGCGCGCGCGCTGGGCAGCACTATAGCGCCCAACATCGTCACCGCTAACAAACCAAGTAATGCTCTTACGTTTTTCATCCGAATTTCCTCCTGAAACTTGTGTGACTTTTCTGCTGTCTGTTTGCGTAGGACAATGCCGAGACGATCTGATGTGGGGTTCTGGGGGCCGCGCGAAAGTCTTTTTGTTTTTTCCTACCGTTGCATCTTAGAAGCGTCTAATAAAACAATCTGTCCGCTTAGACACACAACTGCGCTTATTTATGGTCCGCCGCGAGGCAAATTAACGGCGCATGTCGTCGAGGGCGTGGAGGAGTTCTTGCGGGCTGACGCTGGCGGTGCCGAGCTTGCCTACTACGACGCCTGCGGCAGTGTTGGCGAGCATGGCGGCGTCGGCGAGTTGGGCTCCTGCCGCGACGCCAAGCGCCAGAACGCTGAGAACCGTGTCGCCTGCCCCAGTAACGTCGAAGACCTGCCGCCCAGTGGCTCCGCGCTCTACTCCGGCTTGGCCGACGCGCGCGTAGGTCACTTCAAAACTCGTGGCAGGAACGTGCAGGTGGCGCGGGGAAGACTCCTCAAATACGCTCATGCCGTTCTCGCCGCGCGTAATCACCACCGCGCTGCATCCGAAATGCGCGAGCAGTGCGCGTCCGGCCTCTTCCACGGATTTTTCATCGGAGAGCGAGCGCGTAACGTAGAATCCCGCTTCTTTGGCATTGCACACAATCGCTCGTGCGCCGCGATATGCATAGAGCCTGGAAGTTTTCGGCTTCACGAAAACCGGAACATGCAATTGATGTGCGGCGCTCAGAACACGGTCGGCAAAATCGTCGGTAATCAGCCCTTTGTCGTAATCGGAAAGCACCAAAGCATCAAGTTTCTTGAGTGCCGTAAAAAGAGTCCGCAAAAGTTTCTCTTGTGTCTCGGCGCGCAGAGGCTCACGCCGCTCGTGATCCACGCGCACCACCTGCTGGTGCCGAGCGATGATCCGCGTCTTCACCGTGGTGACGCGTTTCGAGTCCGCGATGATGCCTTTGTCCGCGATATTCGCCGAGCGAAGACATTTTTGCAAAGCGCGCCCAGCCTCGTCATTTCCGATGGCGCCGAACGCTTCCACCCGCGCGCCCAGCACAACGATATTCGCGGCCACATTCCCCGCTCCGCCAAGGCACTCACTCTGCTCTACAAAATCCACGACGGGAACGGCCGCCTCCGGCGAAAGCCGCGAAGCCGTGCCCCATAGGTAGCGGTCCAGCATCAGGTCGCCGAGCACGCCGATGCGCTTGCCCCGCAGCCGCGGGATCAATCGTTTCAATCGGGGAATTGCATCGGCGATGTTATTGGACATGCGGTCTCTTTGATTTTCTGTTGCCCGATCGTTTATTCCTGCGCGATCTTCGCTTCTTCCGGGAGCATCACGGGGATTTCATCGCGTATCGGATAAACCCGGTGGCAAGTGACACACTTCAGCCCGGACCCGTCGCTCAGCAGTTCCACACGTGTTTTGCATACGGGGCAAACCAGAATATCCAGGGCATATTTCGGAATCGTCATTCATCTCTCCGTTCAAGATGCAAGCACTCGATTGCGTGAACTGGCACTGTACCAAACGCCGTCGCAATGGAGCAACCGCGCTACCACTATGCGCATTCGATGAAATGTCATAGCGGTGGCTCGCGAGAATCCGTGTCCCGTAATCGCCTTGACCAGTGCTCATCGCGGGCGTAGCTTGTAATTATCCCCGCGGAACATCGGAGTCACCCATGATCCTTCCCTTTGAGCCCGGAGTTCCCCAGCAAACGAAAATCGCATGTGAAACGCTTGATGCCGGATCTGCACGTACAGGCAACTCACGACGAACTCCAAAGATTTTTTGCGTGCTGTTTGCACTGGCTTGTCCGTTTGCCGCAGCTTTCGCGCAATCGTCTTCTTCCTCCGAGCAGTCTTCGTCTTCCTCACAGCAATCTTCCGCAGCAGCCCAAACACCATCCCAGACTCAGCCCGCTGCCGTCGACGCGCCGCCGCAGAAACAAGATTCGCTCGCGGAAGCCGCCCGCAAAGCCAAAGCCAACAAACCGGCAGCTGCAAAAGCAAAGGTGTATACCGAAGATGATCTGAAGGGCATGAAAGGCCCCGGTGTTTCCGTAGTCGGCGATCCCGCAAAGAAAGGCCCGCGTCGCGCGCAGCCGTCCGATCCA
>Ga0210409_10005503_pt1 | contig 13294 bp, 4 predicted proteins | sample IncBWH17MmetaG_FD_161649 | JGI IMG/M metagenome (GOLD analysis project Ga0210409, IMG submission 161649) | Forest soil microbial communities from Barre Woods Harvard Forest LTER site, Petersham, Massachusetts, United States - Inc-BW-H-17-M | ecosystem: Environmental > Terrestrial > Soil >... | reverse complement strand
GCGCGGCGCTATCCGCCGACATAGCTGACGCGCCAGATCGAGTTCGAGCCGTCGTCCGTCACCAGCAATGAGCCATCGAGTGCGGTGGCAACGCCTACGGGACGGCCCCACACCTGACCGTTTGCGAGCACGAAGCCGGTCAGGAAGTCATCGTATTCTCCGCTGGCCTTGCCGCTCTGATGCAGCGGCACTCGGATAACCTCGTAACCGGTGCGAACGGCCTTGTTCCACGAGCCATGCTCGGAGGCGAAAATGTCCCCGTGGTATTCGGCTGGGAACTGTTGGCCCTGGTAGAAGGCGATCTGCAGCGAGGCGTTGTGTGGCTGGAGCAAAACGTCGGGCGTAATGACGAGCTCACGCAGCCCCGGGTGCTTGCCGAGGTGTCGGGGGTCCTGGTGGGGGCCCATGTACCACCATGGCCAGCCGTAAAAACCGCTCTCGCGGACCGAAGTGATGTAATCGGGCACGAGATTATCGCCGAGGCCGTCGCGTTCGTTGACGGTAGCCCACAGTCGACCGGTGCCTGGCTCCACCGCCAGACCCGATGGGTTGCGGATTCCGGACGCATAAACGCGCATGTGCGAGCCATCAGGGTCGAAGGCGAGGACGTCGGCGCGATTCTTTTCCGCCGGAGTCGTGTCAGGATCATCGACGTTTGACGCGGAGCCTACCGCAACGAACAAGGTCTTACCGTCGGCGGAGAAAACCACGTCCCGTGTCCAATGTCCGCTTCCGTGTGGCAGGTCGACGATATGCTCGGCGGCTCCGGTTGCCTCGAGGTCACCGTTTCGGTACGGAAAGCGTACGATCGAGTCGGTATCCGCCACGTAGATCCACTTGGGGTCCGGGCCGACGGGATAGAAGGCAAAGCCGTACGGCTTGGTGAGATTCTCTGCGAAAACCTCGGAGTGCTCGGGCGTACCGTCCGCGTTCAGCCCGCGGAAAGCATGGAGCCGTCCGCCGCCGCTTTCCGCGACGAATACATCGCCGTTCGGTGCCACATGTATGACGCGTGGTGTCGCGAGACCGTCCGAGTAGAGTTGGACCTTGAAGCCGTCGGGAGCCTTCGGCCACGCGTCGGCCGGCCGGGCGACGAGGGTCGGTGCGTTCCCGGCGGAGCGCGTCGCATACGGGTCGGGAAGATCGCCGGCGGTGATCTTGTGCGCCGCGCCCGGGACCTCGAACCGGAAATCAGTGAACGGTGCCGGTGGGGGCGGCGCAGAGACCGGCGTCATGAACGCGGCAGCCGGCGCCGGTGCAGTGAGGGGTGCACTGCCGAGTGTCTTCAGATAAGTGACGAGCTGCCAACGCTGCTGTTCGGGCAGCGAAGCCCAGGACGGCATCGCGCCGCTGGTGGATCCTTTGGTGATAAACCAAAATACCTCGCCGTCGGGGACGCTCTGCACCGGTCCATGTGCGAGCGGCGGGATATTGCCGGTGCCTTCCGCGCTGCGTCCATGACACGCGGCGCAGTGGGCCGCGTAGAGTTGGCCGCCGGCCTGTGCCGCCGACCACTGACCGCGGTACGGGTTCTCGAGGCTCACGGCCGAGAGGGGGGCGTGGTGAAAGGCGGGCGGATCTGCTCGCCCAGCCGGGTCCGCCAACAAGCCCACGAATCCGCCGGCGGCGATGACAAGTGCAGGACGCCAGCGCGACCGAGCCAGTATGTTCCTTACGGCGATCAGGATTCCGTTGCAGGGCGCATCCCGGGTAAGCGCTTTCACGATAAGGTCTCCGAATGCGGTGTGATGAATCGTCAACCATTAGCGACTCCATTGAAGTTACTCACGGCCCGTAGCTGGCGTATTGCGGTTGCGGCGGGCCACATTTCGTTTGTAACGTCCATCCTTGCCGCATCCGTTTCAGGTTAAGGACATCCACGATGAAAGCACTCATCTGCAAGGCATGGGGATTACCCGAGACTCTCGTCGTCGAAGACATTCAAGATCCCGTCGCGGGCCCCGGGCAGGTCGTGATTCGTGTTCATGCGGCGGGTGTTAATTTCCCCGACGCACTCATCATTCAGAACAAGTACCAGTTCACGCCAAAGCTGCCCTTCGTACCCGGGAGCGAGTGCGCCGGCGTCGTCGAGAGCATCGGGGAAGGGGTCGAGCGCGTGCGACCCGGGGACCGCGTGATGGCGCTCATGGAGTCGGGCGCTTTCGCGGAGAAAGTGCGGGCGGCTGCCGATGGGTTGATCCCACTGCCCGAGGGAGTCGATTTCGCCACTGGGTCCGCTTTTCTCCTCACCTACGGTACGGCCTATCACGCGTTGACGGATCGCGCCGCTCTCAAGGAAGGGGAGACGCTGCTGGTGCTCGGCGCGTCAGGCGGCGTCGGCATTGCGGCAATCGAGGTCGGCAAGGCGGTCGGAGCGCGAGTGATCGCCGCAGCTTCTTCGCCGCAGAAGCGTGCGATTTGTCGTGACCATGGGGCCGACGAGGTGATCGACTACGCTGCCGCGGATCTCAAGACGACGCTCGCCTCGCTAACCGGCGGCAAGGGCGTTGATGTGATCTTCGACCCAGTGGGCGGCCCCTTTACCGAGGCAGCCCTGCGCAACTGCGCCCGACGGGGACGCCACCTCATCATCGGGTTTGCAAACGGCGAGATTCCGCGTGTGCCCGCGAACCTTGCGCTCCTCAAGGAGTGTTCCCTGATCGGCGTCTTCTGGGGGCGCTACATCAAGAGCGAGCCCGCTGCCTGGGCGGCCGATCTGCGCACTCTGTTTGCGTGGTTGCGGGAGGGCCGGCTGCGCCCACACGTAGAGACGCGCTACCCCCTCGAGCGCGGCTCGGAAGCCCTGGCGGCACTCCTCGGCCGCCGGGTTTCGGGCAAGGTGGTCATTACGCCGGTGCCATGACCGCGGCGAATCGTTCCAGGTGATGGTCCATATCGCCAAAGCTCGCATTGATGAGGGTCAGTCGCTTGAAATAATGGGAGGTGGCCAGCTCATCACTCACTCCCATGCCGCCATGCAGCTGAACCGCCTCCTGGCCGACAAAGCGCGCCGAGCGGCCGACCAGGAACTTGGCGGCGGAGATCGCGCGGCGACGTTCCGCTTCATCGCTGACGGCGAGCTTGGCAGTCGCAAGATAACTCACCGAGCGCGCCAGCTCCACGTGCAGCAGCATCTCGGCCATGCGGTGCTGCAGCGCCTGAAAACTGCCGATCGGCGCGCCGAACTGCCGCCGAGACTTCACATAGGTGAGGGTGAGCGCGAGCAGCGCGTCCATCGCGCCGACCGCCTCGGCGCACAGTCCCGCAATGGCCGCATCGCTGGCCGATTGAATGAGGGGCAAGGCACCGCCTTCGGTCCCGATCAGTGCGTCGGCGGGCAGCCGAACCGCATCGAGGCCGATCTCGGCCACGCTCGAGCCGTCATGAGTCATCAGGGCCGTGCGTGTCAGTCCCTCGCTCGCACCCGGCGCGAGGAACAGCGAAATGCCAGACGCGGTTCTGGCCGAGACCACGAGGAATTGCGCACCGGCGCCATCCGCCACCATCGCCTTATCGCCCTGGAGCACCCAGCTCGCACCCTGGCGAGTGGCCCGGGTTGCGATTGCATCCAACACCCAGCGCGAGTCCGGCTCGCCGTGCGCGAACACAACTCTGATCTCTCCCGCGGCAATGTCGGGCAGCAGCCGCTGCTGCGCCGTATTTCCCGCGCGAACGAGGATCCCGGCTCCGACGATCGCGCTCGACAGATACGGCTCGATGACGAGCGCTCGGCCCAACTCCTCCATCACCACCATGGCATCGAACGGGCTGCCGCCGATTCCGCCCAGCGCTTGCGGGATGCCGAGTCCGAGGATTCCGAGCTCGGCGAACTGTCGCCAGATCTCGAGATCACAGCCAGTGCCTGCACGCGTGATTTCGCGGCGACGTTCAAGCGTATAGGTGTTGGTCAGGAACCGGCGCAGTGAGTCGCGAATCTGGTTTTGTTCTTCGGTGAAGCTGAAGTCCATGGGCTCTTACAGTCCCAGCATATGCCGCGCGATGATGTTGCGCTGGATCTCGTTCGATCCGGCGTAGATCGAGACCTTGCGATAGTTGAGGTAGCGACCGGTGACGCCGATCCCTGCCGGGGGACCTGCGACCGGGCCCGTCCAGTCCGAGGCGAGTGCCTGCGGCTGATGTAGCGCGGCGTAGGGTCCGAGGGCCTCCATCGCGAGTTCCGAGATAGTCTGCTGAATCTGGCTGCCATGGAGTTTCAGGAGCGAGGCCTCGGGTCCGGGCGTGTGGCGCTCGCGGTCCATTGCGATGACCCGCAACACCATGACCTCGAGTGCCATGAGGTCGATCTCGACTTCGGCAATGCGGTCACGGAAGCGCGATACTTCAATCAGCGGTCGGCCGCCGCCCGTGGGCGTAGCGGCGGCGATGGCCTTCAACTCCCGCAGCGCGCGCTTGCTCGGGCCGAGTGCGGCGTTCGAGACGCGCTCGTGACCGAGGAGGAACTTCGCATAGGTCCAGCCCTTGTTCTCTTCGCCGATCCGATTCGAGACGGAAACCTCGACGTCATCGAACCAGACCTCGTTGATTTCGTGCTCACCGTCCAGCATGACGATCGGACGCACCCTGATACCCGGTGTCTTCATGTCGATGAGCAGGAACGAGATGCCTGTCTGCGGGCGAGCTTCGCTCGAGGTTCTTACGAGGCAGAAGATCCAGTTCGCGTACTGGGCAAGCGTGGTCCAGGTCTTCTGACCGTTCACGATATAGGTGTCGCCGCGGCGCTCGGCGCGCGTCTTGAGCGAGGCGAGGTCGGATCCGGCGCCCGGCTCGGAGTAGCCCTGGCACCACCAATGCTCGCCACTGAGGATGCGCGGCAGGAAATATTCCTGTTGCGCCTGGTTGCCAAACCTCATGATGACGGGCGCGACCATGCGCGGACCGAAGGACAGCACGGGTGGTGCCCCGGCGAGAGCGCACTCTTCTTCGAAGATAAGTTCGCGCGCGGGATCCCACTCCTGGCCGCCGAATCGTTTGGGCCAGCTCGGCGCAACCCAGCCGCGCGTGTTCAGGATCCGCACCCAATTGAGGAAATCCTCGCGCTCGAGGCGTCTGTGACCCAGTACTTTGTCGCGAATCGCTCGCGGCAGCTCCGCGGCGACGAACGCCCGGATCTCGCTGCGAAAGCGCTGTTCCTCGGGCGAGAAATTAAGATCCATCGGACACGTCCATTGGCGGTTGCTCGGGATTATGGCCGATCGATCAAATGTTTTCAGCCGCCCGGTAGCGCGTAAATTCCCGACAACGCGCAGCCGCGTTGCGTCGGGGAGCCTAAGCTCCGAGAACTAGTCGCAAGCTGTGAGTGTTGCCGTCATCCACCAGCGGAACGCGCGTTTGGGAGCCCGACGGCAGCGTCTTGCCATTCAACTCGGCGAGCGATATGCCGCGGCTGACGCCGAGGGGGTTCTCGACCAGGATTTCGTAGCGCGCAGAGCCATACCTGAACCCGATCTCGAAGCGCGGCCACTTTGCCGGGATACACGGGCTCAGGAGCAGGTTAGCTCCCTGTACGCGAAATCCCAGGATTCCCTCCAGGCCGGCGCGATATAACCAGCCGGCGGAGCCCGTATACCAGGTCCAACCGCCACGCCCGACGTGCGGAGGGACTGAGTACACATCTGCGGCAACAACGTAGGGCTCGACCTTGTAGCGATGCACGTCGGCGCGCGTGCTCGTGCGGTTGATGGGATTGAGGAGTGAGAACAACTCCCAGGCACTGTTTCCCTGACCGAGCAGCGCATACGCGATCACCGACCAGGTTGCAGCGTGTGTGTACTGACCACCGTTTTCGCGAATTCCGGGCGGATATCCCTTGATGTAGCCCGGGTCAGGCACGGCCCGATCGAAGGGCGGCGTGAAGAGCAACGCCAGACCCGCGTCACGCCGAATGAGACGGCTCTCCACGGCGGTCATGGCACGCGCGGCGCGGATTGGATCGGCGGCCGCGGAGATGACGCTCCAGGATTGCGCGATGGAGTCGATCTGACATTCCGTATTCGTGGCCGATCCGAGCGGCGTTCCATCGTCAAAATAGCCCCGTCGATACCATTCGCCATCCCACGAGTCCCGCTCCAGCGCGCTCTTGAGCGCTGTCGCGTGCCTCAGCCACCGGGTCTCGCGCGCACCCTCATCGCGCGCTCTCGCCAGGGATGCGAAGGCGACGAGGGTGGCGTGCAGGAACCATCCGAGCCAGACGCTTTCGCCCCGTCCCATCTCGCCGACACGGTTCATGCCGTCGTTCCAATCGCCCGTGCCGAACAAGGGCAGGCCGTGTTCTCCGACAGACAGGCTCTGCTCCAGCGCGCGCGCGCAGTGCTCGAAGAGCGGAGCGGTGTCGTCCGAGATGCCGGGCTGAAAATACGCGTCCTGCTCACCCGGTCGCAACGCCTGGCCCTCGAGAAACGGCACCCGTTCATCGAGAACCGCGACGTCGCCCGTCGCCTCGACGTAGTGAGCGGTGGCGTACGCGAGCCAGACCCGATCATCGGCAATGCGGGTGCGAACGCCGGGGCCGCTCGACCCTTCCTTGTCCGCCGGTAGCCACCAGTGCTGGACATCGCCCTCGAGGAACTGCCGGGCAGCCGCGCGCAGCAGATGCTCGCGCGTCAGCGCGGGCCTGGAAAGAGCCAGCGCCATGCCATCCTGCAGCTGATCGCGGAATCCGTAGGCGCCGCCGGCCTGATAAAAGGCCGACCGCGCCCACATGCGGCAGACGAGCGTCTGATAGAGCATCCAGCGATTGAGGATGATGTCCAGGGAGCGGTCCGGCGTCTTCACTTGAACCACTCCGAGCAATTCGTCCCAGTATTGAGCCACCGCGCGGAACACCGCATCGAGATCGACCGACCGGTAACGGGCCAACAGAGCTTGCGCTTGCGTCGCGGTCGTGGCCTGACCCAGGAAGAAGACCACTTCCACTGTCTCGTCCGCCGCAAGCTCCACGTGGGTTTGCAGGGCACAGCAGGGGTCGAGGCCGGCGCCCACGCGCCCCGACAGGGGTGTTCGCGCGCCAAGGGCTGCCGGTCTATCGAGCGTTCCGTGTCGCCCGAGAAATTCGCGACGGTCTGCGGTCCATTGCTTTTGACTTCCGGCGAGATCCGCGAACGCCACGCGCGACCCGAACAATGCGTTCCAGGGGTTGTGCGCGAACATCGCGCCGGTAGCGGGATCGATCGCCGTGACAATGAACGGTGCCGCGCCGGCTCGCGAGGGTCCCAGCACCCATTCGGCGTAGGCCGTGACGGAAAGACTGCGGGCTCTTTGTGAGGTGTTGCGGATTTTCAGGCGCGAGATCTTGATGGGATCGTCCATCGGGACGTACACGGTCAGATCGAGGTCGATCCCGTGTGAGGAGTGTTCGAAGCGGCTGTATCCTTGTCCGTGCCGGACGGTGTAGCGCGCACCGTAATCCCGGATCGGCGCAGCCGTCGGTCCCCACAGTTCGCCGCTCTTTTCGTCGCGCAGATACAGCACCTCGCCCGGAGGATCCGCGACGGGATCGTTTGACCATGGCGTCAGCTGGTTCTCCCGACTGTTGCGCGCCCAGGTGAAGCCGCCCCCCTCAGCCGAGATCTGGAATCCGAAGTCGGGATTGGCGATGACGTTGATCCACGGAGCGGGCGTCGCCAGCCCTGGCCCCAAGAGCGTGACGTATTCCCGTCCATCCGCTGCGAATCCTCCAAGCCCATTGAAGAACTCGAGATCCTGAGGCGCCGCAGCGGCCGTCACCACTTCTGGATGCGAGCTGCCGCTCGGTCGCCGCGTGGCGGCTGCGGTGGGTGCTCGCAGGCGATCAAGCTGCTCGGTCAGATTGCCGCGCTGCGCGACCAAGACGACACGTGCAACCGATGAAAGCCGCGCGTGCGCCTGTGCCGAGAGCAGATCCGTGCGCAGCAGGAATACCGAGCCACTAATGTTGTCGGCGCCGATCTGTGGCTGCGACTGACTCATTCGAAGCTGTGTCTCCAGCGCGGTCTGCAGATCCTGAAGATAGGAAGTGGTTCGTTCGTTCAGGATTACGAGATCGACGGGCAGCCGCTTCATCCGCCAATATGCATGAGCGCGTAGCAGCTGCCGTGCGATCGCGATATCTTCGACGGCATCGATTCGTAACAGCACGAGCGGCAGGTCGCCGGAAATGCCGTGAGCCCAAAGCGCGGCCGGTCCGCCGCCTCCGCGGAGTATGGTGTCGGACGATGGCCGCGCCGACGCGTCAGCATAGAGCACATAGCCTGCAAGCCGCTGAAAGAGGCTGGCCTCTGCTGCGTCGATACCGATGTGACGCAGTTGTATCTGCGCCTGCGTCCATGCCAGCGTGGCCGCGCGCACGAAGGCGTTTGCCTCCTGGTGCTTGTCGACCAGATCGAGGACGCTCTCACGGGAAGCGGCAGCGCTGGTCCAGAAAGCAATGCGCACGGTGGCGCCCGTCGGTACGCGCACCCGATACCGAAGCGCGAAGATAGGATCGAGGACCGCGCCGACGGTGTTCGATAAACGCCGTCCGGACATCATGGCGATGGGTGCATGAATGTCGCGCCCGCGGCCGAGGAAACGGGCTCTGTCAGTCTCGAGCTCCGGTTTGCCCAATGTCTCACCTTCGATTACGGCGTGATGGGCTACCCAGACGTGCGGCTCGGCCGGTGAGCGCCGTCGCCGCGTAGCGAGGATCGCGCCCACCTTCGGTACGTACTCGGTCTGCACGAAGAGCTTTGAAAATGCCGGATGTGCCGCGTCGGCCGCCGGGGGCGCAAGCACGAGCTCGCAGCATGATGTGATCTCCAGGTCGCGGATGCGGTTGCCGGCATTCACAATCGATATGCGGCGTACCTCGGCGTCCTCTTCCGGCGAAACGAGCACTTCCATGATGGTGGTGATCGCGGCGTCGCTGCGGGTGAATTCCACCCGATCCTCGCTGAAGGTCGCCTCATAGCTGTCGGGCTCCACGCCGCTTGGTTGATAGCCAGCGGACCACAGGGCCCCGCTCTCGATGTCGCGCAGAAAGAAATAGCTGCCGGCATCGTCGCGCGTGGGATCCTCGCGCCAACGCGTTACGCCGAGATCCTGCCAGCGACTGTAGCCGGAGCCGACGCCCGTGAGCATCACAGAATAGCGGCCGTTCGAGAGCAGATGAGTTTGCGGCGTAAATTGGTGCGGGGTTCTGAGACGCCGCGCCTCCGGGAGTTGCACATTGCTGAACCGTGCTGCGGTGTCGACTTCTTCAGCCCGGGTATGAGCAACCGAGACGTCACGCGGCGCGCGTTCCTGCAATAGCAATTCGGTCGCCTGGACGCTCGGTTCCGCGTGAAACCGTTCGCGCATCTTGCCGTCGAAGAGGACGTTGGCGATGGCAACCACGGTCATGCCTTGATGATGCGCCATGAATGCCCGAACGATGGCAACCTGGGAGCCTTCAGGCAGACGGCTGCGGGTGTAGTCGAGCGCCTCAAAGAAGCCGTAGCGGCCGCGTGCGCCGATTGCATTGAGTCGCGCGAAATTGAGCGCCGCGCGCTGCGGATCAACCATCGCGGCCAGGGCCGTCGCGTACGGCGCGATCACCGCGTTCTCGCTTAAGCCCCGTTTGAGCCCGAGGCCCGGCACGCCGAAGTTCGAATACTGGTAGGTGAGCTCCACGTCGCGCGCGTTGTAGGCGGATTCGGAAACGCCCCAGGGAATGCGGAGCTCGACCCCGTAGTGGATTTGCCGTTGAACGATCAGGCGATTGGTCTGTTCCAGGAGACTCCCGAATGGCGCGCGCATGACGAGCGACGGCATCAGGTATTCGAACATCGACCCGGACCAGGAGATCAACGCTGCTCCGTGTTCAACCGGTGTAACCGCGCGTCCGAGCCGAAACCAGTGGCGGGCCGGTACGTCGTTCTTGGCGATGGCCACGAAGCTTGCCAGACGCGCCTCGGAGGCCAGTAGGTCGTAGCAGCTGGGATCGAGCGTGCCGTCGGTTGCGCGGTAGCCGATCGAGAGGAGCCGGCGTTCGGGATCAAGCAGAAAGGCGAACTGCATCGCTTCGGCCATGCCGCGCGCGGTCGATTCAAGCGTTGTCAGCCGTTGCCGCAGAGCCCGGATGCCCTCATCCGTCAACGTCAGATCGCGCTGCCGGCTCGCGATCGAGCGTCGTGCCGCATCTGCCCAGAAGAGTACCTCGCCGCCCACCTCATCGCCCAGCTCGCCGGACAGTGCCTGTGCAATATCGGCGAGGGTCGCAGCAGCAGGCGCCATCCGCCCGAATCGCGCTGCGGGGCTTCCGGGTTCTGCCTCATCGTCGTGAACCGCAGCGGCGAGCGCATCGAGGGCATGCTCAAGCTGCGCTGAGGCGATCGTATGTGTTCGTAGCTCGGTAGGCAGGTCCTGCAGGGCTTCGCGCGCGAGGTACAGAGAGTCTGCAACCCCGGCGCATGAGACGCGATTGACCGCCGGCTCATCGATCCACTCTCGACACGTGTTGGCCAGTGCGATGAGATGCGCCGCCAGGTTGCCGCTATCCACGGAAGAGACGTAGCGCGGTTCCAGAGGGTGCAGGTCGCGTGTGTCGTACCAGTTGTAGAAATGACCGCGATGCTGCTGAAGACGCCGCATCGTCGCGAGTGTCGCTTCTAACCGATCCACGGTCTCGCCCGTCCCTACCCAACCGAAGTCGCGGGCACTGATGGCGGAAAGGAGATAGAGGCCAAGGTTGGTAGGGGAGGTTCGATGCGCCAGGACCGGTCGCGGATCTTCCTGGAAGTTATCGGGCGGCAGCATCTGGTCATCCGCTGTAACGAACGTCTCGAAGTAGCGCCACGTGCGGCGGGCGATCAGTCTCAATGCGCGGGCGTCGGCATCCGTGACCGCCAGGCGACCGGCGACAAGCGGGGAGAGGCTGATCCATACGGCGATAGCGGGGGAGGCGGTCCAGAGGAGCACGAATGGCATGGCCACGGGCCAGGCGTCTGGCTGGAAGTATCCGATGAGCGCCGCGGCAATCAACGCGATCGCTACGCCTCCGCTCATGCGGCGGTAGGCGCCGTTGAGATCAAGCTGGGGCCGGAGGTTCGCCTGAGCTGCAGTGACCCACTGAAGCAGGTTCCGTCGACTGACGAACAGACGAAACAGCGTTCGACCGATCGCGTCGACCATGAGCCACGCCTGATGCGCAAGAAAAGCGATCAGGAAGGCGGTCAGGGAGGCGGCAAGCCCGATGTCGCCACGCAGCGCACGAAGGTGGCTGCGGGCGTTGACGCCGGCGCGGCGCGGTACGATGGCGGCGAAAATCGGCAGTAGCGCCGGCAGGCCAATCGTCAATAGGACAAAGGCGGTCCAGAGCAGCGCGGCGTTGCGGGACAACAGCCATCCGGCCAGCAGCGCCGCGATACTCGCGGGCGCCGACAACGAGCGCCGCAAGTTGTCCAGCATTTTCCACAGCCCGATCAGCGGCAGGCTGCGGCCGCCCCGCTTGGCTCCGGTCGCGTCGCGCCTGCCGAAGATCCAGGGCAGCAGTTGCCAATCGCCCCGCGCCCAACGGTGCTGGCGTGCGGCCGCGACGTCGTACCTCGACGGGAATTCCTCGACGACCTCGATGTCGGAAACCAGTCCCGCGCGCGCAAAGATTCCCTCGAAGAGATCGTGACTGAGCAGGGTGCCGTCGGCTACCCGACCGGCGAGCGCCGCTTCAAACGCGTCCACATCGTAGATGCCCTTGCCCGCGTACGAGCCTTGACCAAACAGATCCTGGTAGACATCCGACACCGCGGTGGCATACGGATCGAGACCGCTCGCGCTCGAGAAGACGCGCTGAAAGAGCGAGCCTTCGCGACCGACTGGCAGAGACGGCGCGACCCGCGGTTGCAAAACGGCGTACCCCTCGACCACCCGTCCGATCGTGGCGTCGAACCGAGGGCGATTCAGCGGATGGGCCATTTTGCCGACCAGCCGGCGTGCCGTGTCCCGCGGCAGCCTGGTGTCGGCATCGAGCGTAATGACATAGCGGACACCCGCGGGAACCTCAGGGGCACGTCCATCGATGCCGCAGAAGGTCGTATCGGTTGCTCCACGCAGCAGGCGATTCAGTTCGTGAAGCTTGCCGCGCTTGCGCTCCCATCCCATCCACTGCGTCTGCACGTCACTCCAGACACGGCGACGGTGGAGCAGGAGAAAGCGCGCACCCGCCGGGCCGGCGCCGTGAAGTCGGTTCAGTCGCGCAATCGCCGCGCCCGCCATCGCGACCAGCGCCTCATCCCCGGCAGTGCTTTCGGTTGGGGCGTCGGTCCAGTCCGCGAGCAGCGCAAAGTACAGCTCGCCGTCCGGCGAGGCGAGATAGTGAATCTCGAGGCGGTCGATTTGCGCCTCGAGTGCGGCGCGAGTGGTGAGCAAGGCGGGCACGACCACCATCGTTCTGAGGTGTGACGGAACGCCGTCGCGCAGCGCGAGAGCTGGCAGGGTGGTTGCGCCGAACGCCCTGGTGACGGCGCGATTCACGATCGCAACGGCGGCATCGAGCGCGGGAATCAAGCCAAGGAGGGCGAGCAGCGCCAGCTGGGCGCGCGGGATACCGGAGGCGTCGAGGGCAAATAACGGTAGCGCCAGCGCCACGGCCCCTATCAGGGCGATCGCAGCCAGGTAGATGCCGACTCCGGTCGGCGCTCCGCGCTCGCGGCGCCAGCTCAACAGCGCGTTTCGATAGCCGATGGTCGCCTCGAAGGCGCGCCGACCGTTTGCGATCAGGTAGTAACCAGGATCGCGGCGGCGGCGATCATCGGACTCGTCGTCGGTAGCGTCCGAGTCGTTGGCAGCCGCCAGGGCCGCGCCCGCGACTGCGAGCTCCGTCAGTCTCGAGCCGCGTGCATACCGCTCTATCGCCCGGCGGTAGAGGTCGCGCGTCGGAAAATCCAAAGCGGCGAAGTCACTGCCCGAGCGCAGCAGGTCATCAACCAAGCTGGCGCTCTCGAAGAATTCCGGCCAATCCACATCCGAGAGCAACCGCATGCTCGTGATGATGTTGCGTACTGTTACATTGGACGCGCCCTGTCGCTGATGCTCGTCACGCACGGTCTCGTCCGCGGTTGTCGCCTGCGCGGCCAGGAGCTCTTCCAGCCAATGCAGTGCCGGCGTGACTCTCGGGTCCTGTTCCCGCAGTCGCTGCAACAGCTGGACTGTAAACGCGGGTGAGAAGGACTCGCGGTCTGCGTTGCGGCGGAGCAGGGCGTCGGGCTCGGCGGTATGACCGTTGACGCCGAGAAGTCGGTCTGCAAGGGCGTCTGCTTCCTGACGCGCGGCGCGACTGCTTACG
>Ga0210409_10005502_pt1 | contig 13296 bp, 12 predicted proteins | sample IncBWH17MmetaG_FD_161649 | JGI IMG/M metagenome (GOLD analysis project Ga0210409, IMG submission 161649) | Forest soil microbial communities from Barre Woods Harvard Forest LTER site, Petersham, Massachusetts, United States - Inc-BW-H-17-M | ecosystem: Environmental > Terrestrial > Soil >... | reverse complement strand
TGACGAATGTGGAGAACGATCCCATCAGCGGAAAAACGCCGCGAAACTTCGCGATCGACCCCACGGGATCATGGCTGCTGGCCGCCAACCAAGATTCCGACAACATTGTTGTTTTTCGCATTGATCAAAAGACAGGTCATCTCACGCCGACGGGAGACGTGTTCCAGGTGCCTTCGCCCACCTGTTTGAAATTCGTAGCGATTCAGTAACTCTCATTGGTGCAAGGCTCACGTTGCGAAGTCACCATTTACCCGGGCACGTTGACGCCGCTCAGGAACCCGCCTAAATGCCCAGTCACCATAACGACAACTATCGCCAGAGCTTCAATCAAGAAACGGTAGCTTGGCAAGCTTTCTTTTTTGTGCCGTGTGCGGAAGTGCAGCCACCACGCCAGCCAGATCATCCCGCCCGAAATACTCCCAAGTGCCAAGTGCAGGAGCAAGATCCCTTTCAATTTCTGTCCATCGAGCTGCAGTTGCCAGGCGAGAATGCCTGTAGCAATAACTGGCAGAGTAGAAATCGCTGCCACGAGTAGGTTGTAGTAGGCTGCATCCGCCAAGCTAGGGCGATTGCTGCAGTGTGCGATCACGTCGAAAACCACCGCCGTGATGAACAGACCAATCGGAAAATGGATGAGCACGACATACTGTGCATGCCTGGCGAGCACAACCGTTCGTAGATCAAACAGATTCGGCCTGATCAGCATTATCGATGTCATCTCGAAGCCTCCAGCGAGACTGGAATCATCCAATCAAGGCTGCACGATAATTTTCCCGGTCATCTTCGGATGCATCCGGCAGTAAAACGGATATTCTCCTGGCTCCGTGAAGCGGAATTGGAACTTATCGTCGGTGTCGAGTGCTGCAGACTTGAACTTGCCCTGCGTACTGTCGACGGTGTGGGGAATGTCGTCGTGGTTAATCCAAGTCACTTGCGTGCCCGCTTTCACGGTGACCGCGCCTGGAGTGAAGGCGAAATTGTCGACCTTGACTTCAGCCGCTGAATCGGTCGATGCCCCTGCGGAGGCGGCCGCAGTCATGCTCGATTCTCCGGGCTGTGAGGCTAAAGATGTGCCGCGAAGCGTCATCACCGTCACGATTGCAACCAGCGCCAAGGCGCTCCACCTGAAATCAACAGACTTGTTTATCCTCTTCATCTTCTAGCTCCTGAAAATTAGTTTCACCGGGGATAACCGGCGGTCTGATCTTTTATTCCCTCGCCGATTGTCCGGAACTGGACAATGTCGAGCCGTCGAGTGGCGAATCGACAATGGCAAGACTCTTCCCGCTGACCAGGTAGTTCACGTCCGTGATGCCCAGGACCTTCTGCAATTGGTCGGCCGGCACCTTCATCGGTCCTGCTGACGGAGCTGTGCCGGGCGCGGGCTGAGGAAACGCGGTTGACATCGCGGTATGGAATGAAAGCTTTCCTTCAATTTTCTGCATCACCTGATGAATGTGCCCATTGAGGACGGTCACAGAACCGAAACGCTTGACGTATGACAACGCCTGTTCGCTGTCGTCGGTTCCCCAGCCCCAATCCGGATAAATGGTCCATAGAGGAATGTGTGCAAAGAGCACAATAGGAGTGCTGGCAGAGCGGCCTTTGAGATCATCCTCTAACCACTCGATCTGCTCGTGACCAAGCGATCCCAGGCCTCCTGCTTTCAGGTTGGCGACATTTACCAGCCCGATGAGATGGACGCCTTTTTGATCGAAGCTGTACCAACCCGTGCCCTTTGTGCCTTTGCCATAACGCTGGAGATATTGCTCGCCATTGTCGGTTAGCATGTCGTGCTCACCCGGGACGAAATAGATCTGTTTTGCGGTGGCGCCCTTTAAAGCCTGGTCGAGCGTGTCAAATTCGCTGGGTTTGGAAAGCTGACTTAGGTCGCCGGTGTGAATGATAAAGTCGGGCGTCTCGGGAAGAGCATTGATTCTGCTGATCGCGACGCGTAACGTGGCGGTAACATCCGGGTTGGCAGCCTTGTCGAATCCGATGTGGCTATCGCTGATCTGGACGAAGCTGAAGTCGGAACCTTTCCCTGCATCTTTCTTGGAATCTTTACCAGCGCCTTTGGCGAATGCCCGAGATACCGGAATGCCACCGCTCATGGTCCAAACCAGCCCGGTGCCCGCCCACGCCATGCACTTCAGAAATCCGCGACGGTCCACGCCATCGTTGTTGAGATCTTGCAGCTTCTGATCGATAAGAGCTTGCTTCCGGTCTGGCATTTTGCCCTCCGTGGTTTGTAGCTTTCAGGGTTGATAACTGGGATGGGCCGTTTTTATTCCCGGTGAAAATCGAAGAGATATCCTGTGGTTATCGGGAGAGCTCGGCTGCGGTTAGCTGATGAGGACCACTATTTGATAGAGGATGCACACCTCGACTCCTGAGCCAAAAAACGACACCGGAGGGGGCTGAAGCCGATTCGTGGATTCGATTTAGTCGCGTTCTTTCGCCGCGGCACTCTGCTGTTAGCTCTTCTGCGGCTTCACCGGCGGAGCCAGAGCGATGGCTGCCTCAGCCGTGAGCATCTGGAAGGAAAACGTCTCCTGCAGATAGAGGCCGACAATGGCATCGGTGTGGTTTAAATAGCCGATGGAGACGTCCTGGCCGATGTGAAGGTCGAAATCGCCGCCCCGCGTGGTCACCACAAACGCACCGCGGATGGCAGGTGCCCAGATGATTTTGTCGTCGACCAGCCGCTTGACATGTTCCAGTACCGGGTATCCGTGATCGCTGGTCTCGGCCAGCGCTGTATAGACGTCCGCATCAAGCAGCACCGCGTAGGGGCCATTGACGCCGACGAGTCGCAACTGGCTCAAACCTTGCGCAATGGCTACCGGGTACTCTCGCACATCACCAGGGAGCGTCATCGCCGGATTGCTGGTCGCCTGGCGGATACCCACGATTCCCGCAGCGGCATAGCCCTCGAATATGGCGCCGTCCTCGGCATAAGCAAGCTTGCGCGCGGCGTCCTTCGCCGGCTGCCAGTCTGAATCGTTCGCCCCACGTTCGACGTCGTCGATGGTCTGCCGCTCCAGTTCGAACGGAACACGCAGCTCGACCAGCGCCTTCACTTCGCGCTGTCTGGCGACGATACCGTCCCTCGGCGCGGAGATCGTCAGCAGATGTCCGGTGCCGACGGCGGAGAGGCTTGCGCCCGCCGGCCCATGCATGTCCACCACGCGCCGTCCCGCGAGGTGGCGCTTGAGCGTGCGCGAGGTCTCCTGTTCGATCTGTGCCCACGCGGCATCGGAAATGGGAGCAAGCTCTCGATGCAGATTATTCATGCGGGATTTCTCCTTTAAGCGAACCGATACCGAGCGAACCATCGTTCTGACGCGTAGGCAGAGAGGCTTCGACCGCTGGTTCCGCGGAAGTCGCCGCAACCGCAGGAGGGTCATCGGATACATTTTCCAAAAACGTGGCGGTGGGCACAAAAAACAAATTTCCAGTGACGGCGCGACTGAAATCGAGTAGCCGATCGTAATTGCCAGGCGGCCGGCCAATGAACATGTTCTCCAGCATTTGCTCAATCGTACTGGGCGAGCGGCTATAGCCAATGAAATAAGTGCCAAATTCACCCATGGACGCCCGCCCGAAGGGCATGTTGTCGCGCAGGATCTTGATCTCTTTCCCATCTTCGACGATGGTAGTGAGCGCATTGTGCGCGGAGGTCGGCTTGATGGAATCGTCTAATTCGATATCAGACAGCTTGGTGCGGCCGATGATGCGTTCCTGCGCCTCCGTCGACAGCCCATTCCACGAGGCAAGGTCGTGGAGATATTTCTGTACGATCACATAACTGCCGCCAGCGAATGCGGCGTCCTCATTGCCGACGAGCACAGCGTCGATCGCCGCTTCTCCCCTCGGATTTTCAGTTCCATCGACAAAACCGATGAGATCGCGGTCGTCGAAGTAACGGAATCCTTGCACCTCGTCTACCGGCGAAACAGCACTGCCGATACGCGCCATAATTTGCGTCGCAAGCTCGAAGCATAGATCCATGCGCTTCGCACGAATGTGAAATAGCAAGTCGCCCACCGTAGACACCGCATGGCGCGCCCCGGCACGAATTTCTCGAAATGGATGCAGCTTCGCCGGCCGTGGAGGCCCAAAGAGCTGGTCCCATGCGTCGGACCCAAATCCCACGACGCAGGAAAGCTCCCCTTCAAGGTCGCGAAAGCCTACAGCCCGCAACAGCGCGGCGATGTCTCCACAGAACGAGCGAACGGTCGCGCGATTTTCGGGGCCCGAGTTTAGGGTCGCGACCAGGAAGATTGCGGCGCGAGTGAGTGGTGCGGCTACCGCCTGCGCAACGCCGCGCGCGCCACCTGCCGCTTCGGGAGTACTAGTCGGAACGGACGCCATCGGATCTCATCCGGTCGGAGCCGGCAGAATCTGGCTCTTCGAGATATCAGGCTCGCCCTGTATGCGACGAACCAGATCGAAAGCTTACCATCGGCTCGTGATGGACGTCCATGCTGAGAAGGCAGGGAGTGAGCCCCGATGGAGATCAATCGTCGTCAGGATCCGTGGGCGGAGTTTTATCGTCCAGAAAATGCTTAGCATCCAGGGCTGCCGGAATTGTTTGAAACGTCAATGGAGTCTGGTTGAAGTCGAAGCAATCCGAAAGATCGCCGGTGTTAGTGGTTGCGTCAGCGTAGGCAGGCGAAGCTCCGGGCGCAATATTGCCCACACCGAAGGTTCCCTCGATGAATTTCAAAATGCTCCCGAAATCGTTTACCTGGTGGGAAATGTGGGCTGGCTTCGCGTACGGCGAGACCACGATCAGGGGCACCCGGAAACCATATTCATAGGAGTTGATGATGCCCGGACCGCCTGTGATCTTGGGGCTCACGTGGTCGTACCAGCCTCCCCAATCATCCCAGGTAATGATGATGGCGGTGTTCGACCAGTACTGGCTGTTGCCGATGGCGTTCACCACCGACGCCACCCACGATGGCCCGGAGTTGTCGCTGATGCCCGGATGATCGGATGATTGCCCGCTGGGAATGACCCAGCTCACGCTGGCGAGCTGACCGTTCGCAATATCCGTCAACACTTGTGTGTTTGGAATGATTACGTTGTTGATCCAATCGGAGCCTGTACAGGCGGTTCCATTCGGCGGCGCAGCGTTCGGCACACACATGTGCTCGATCCCGGTGGGCCCGTTCCAGATAATTCCTGGTAACGGCGAATAATATCGCCAACTGATTTTGGCGGTGTTCAAGATATCGGTCAACGTCGGATGATCAAAACAGGGATACACCTCCTGCGACTCATCGCCAGTCGGAGTGATCAATGGCACTACCTCGTTCGGTGGGGCTATGCAACCGGCAAGATCAAAAGGGTCTGCACTACGAACTGGATTCTCCGATGCAAACAAATTGCTGCCGGCACTTGGAGCAGAAGTGCCGGAAAAGATGAACTGATGCGCCGGAAAGCTTGGTCCCTGGTTCGTCTGGAACATGCGGTCGCCGAAAGTGTAGGTTTCTGCCATCTGGAAATAAGGCGCTACATCGCTGGCTTGGGCGTACTGGAACCAGGGGTTGGGCGGAGGACAGGTTGGAGGCGCGCCTTTGACGCAAGTCACCCCATTCAGATCGGCCCCGTCCATCTTGCCATTGTCGTACAAGTCCAGAAACGACTTGTGACCGTGGCCCATGTCATAGTCGGTTGCCAAAGGACCGGCCACCAGCATGATCTTGTTGCCTTTGGAATCGATACCATAATTCTGGATGTCGGCGCCCCGGGAGACGAGCACGGGATCCTGAAACAGATTGTCGGTAGTCCGATTCTCCTGAAAAATCACAACCACGTGCTGGATCTTTGGGGTTGGCGGCGGAGGGGTGTTGTTCGACGTTGATCCCCCTCCGCAACCACCCAGCATGGCCAACAGGCCAATCGTGCAAAGGAGCAGCCCGCTGAGCAATATCATTCCAGGTCGATCTAACAACCTTCGCATAGTCGTTTTTCCTAAGTTGTGATTGTTGTTGCTTTATAAACCCGGGTTCCCGTAATTTCACTCGCAAGCCAACGATTTAAGATGAGTACATACCTGCGCTCACATGGTTCCAGGTTTGGTACCCCGGAGTTATTCTACGATGTATTTTTGGCTACGCAGGGATGTACGCCAGTCGGCACGGCTGACGTACCGGGCCTCCAGAAAAAAGCCTGTAGCCCAGGGAGGCCCGCGTGCTAGAATCAGAGCATCAAATATCCATCTTGTAATCAGGGACTTAAGTGGAGCGCGCAACATTTTCCGGTCGCCTGTGTTTCTTCTTCCAGCGCGACACTTAGTTGCAACATAATAAAAACCAAAGGGAGACAGATCGAGATGACAGAGCGCATGAAAATTCTAATGATGGGCGCGACCCTAATGGCGTTGCTTTTGCCAGTTGCGGCGCAGAATTCCACCGCACCGTCGCAAAACCCAGTGCCGTCGCAAGGCGGAGTTCCGACACAGACCTCAACTCCGACACAGACCACAACTCCGTCCCAATCCACCCCGATGACGATTCAGCAGCGCAAACAGAATCAGCAAGGCCGGATCGCGAATGGTGTGGCCGATGGACAGCTGAACGCTGGCCAGGCGTCTAAGCTGGAAAAGGACGAATCGCAACTGAACCAGGAAGAGAAGGACATGAAGGCCTTGGACAATGGCCATCTCACGTCGGCCGACAAAGCCACCCTGAACCGGCAGCAGAACCAGCTTTCCAACCAGATCTACAACCAGAAGCACGAAGCCCCCGTGCAAAACCAGGATCCGAAGAGCAAGGTCGGCCAGAGGGCAGAAAATCAGCAGGATCGCATTGCCAATGGCATGAAAAGCGGAACCTTGAGCGCCGCTCAATCCTCCAACCTTGAGAAGCAAGAAGCGAACCTCAATCAGGAAGTGAAAGCGGATCGCCAGGCCAATGGCGGCAAGCTGACACAGCAAGAGAAGAACCAGGTGAATCACCAGCAGAACCATCTTTCCAACCAGATTTACAAAGACAAGCACGCTGCCAAGAACAACAAGAAGTAGTAAGTAAGAAACCTGCAACCGCCCCCGATTCGTCGGGGGCATTTTCTTCTCCTCTGGCGGAATATTTGGCTCGCGTCCCCCGTCAAGCTCCACATTAACAAGGGACTCGAAACAGCTTGACAAAAGGGCTAATCCGGCTAGAATACGACATCAGATGATCCGGTCGCTTTGGCGCCCGGGGGGGGTGTCCCCACCTCGGTCTTCCCCAGATCTCAAATTTCTGCAAGAGATAAAAGATAAGGCTTCGGAAATGAATCCTAGGATCACCCTCACAGCGTCCCGCCTTCGTGTGTTTTTTTCGCTTTGCATATTCGCAGTCCTCGTCAGCGTGCAGCTACCGGCGCAGTCCCCGAGGGCTTCTGTCGCCGGGCACAGAACCAGGGCGTCTAAGGCGACTGCTGGCTTGTCAAACCCCTCGCCAGCGTCGGGGCTGAGCTTTGCCGCCGCCGTACCGTACTACTCGGGCGGAAATGGTGCCAACGCGGCAGCTATAGCGGATATAAACGGCGATGGCTTTCTCGACCTTGTGGTAACGAACTGGTGCTCGGACAGTAGCTGCACCGGCGGCGCAGCGGGCGTCCTGTTGGGCAAAGGTGACGGGACGTTCCAGACAGCGGTCGCCTATCCCTCGGGTGGGCTTTTTGCCAACTCGGTGGCAATAGCAGACGTGAACGGGGATGGCAAGCTTGACCTGGTGGTGGCGAATTGTGGCTCTAACAGCCCGAGCAACTGCGTCAGTACCAGTAACAGTGGCAATGTAGCCGTGCTGTTGGGCAACGGCGACGGAACCTTCCAGACCGCGGTTCCCTACTCCTTGGGTGCAAATGGTGCCACCTCGGTTGCTGTAGCGGATGTCAACGGAGACGGCAAGCTCGATGTGATTGTGGCTACTGGCTCTAACACCGCAGGCCTGGTGGGCGTGTTGTTGGGGAATGGCGACGGAACCTTCCAAGCGGAAGTCACTTACGGTTCGGGCGGGCTTAGCCCCCTGGCGCTGGCGGTGGCGGACGTGAACGGCGATGGCCACCCTGACGTGGTGATTGCGAACCAGTGCGTTGACAGCACCTGCACCAGCAGCAATGCGGGCGTGCTGTTGAATACCGGCACTGGAACCTTCGGAACGGCGGCCACCGTCGGCTCGGGCGGGCTCTTCCCCGACTGGGTCGCAATAACGGACGTCAATGGGGATAGCAAGCCCGACCTGGTGGTGGCGAATAGCAGTAGCAGCACCACTGTCGATAATGGCAATGTAGGCGTGCTGCTGGGTAAGGGCGACGGAACCTTCCAGACCGCGGTCAGTTACGGCTCGGGCGGATTTGGTGCGGCCTCGGTAGCGGTGGCGGACGTGAACGGGGATAGCAAGCCTGACCTGGTGGTGGTGAACTGCTCCGCTACCAGCAGTAGCTGCGTGGGTGGCGGCGGCACCGTGGGCGTGCTGTTGGGTAACGGCAACGGAACCTTCCAAACAGCGGTCACTCTTGGCTCGGGAGGAAACACTCCCTTCGGAGTGGCGGTGGGCGATTTGAACGGGGACAGCAAACCCGACATCGTCGCGGCGAACTGCGTAAGTAATACCTGTGGCGCAGCGAACGGAGCGGTGGGGGTGCTCATTAACGCCAGCGCTGGGGGTTCGGCAACCGCACTTACGTCTTCGCTCAATCCGTCCACATCCGGGCAGGCTGTGACTTTCACTGCGACGGTGACGTCGCTGGCCTTTAAGCAGGCACCCACGGGCAAGGTGAGTTTCGCGTATGGGTCGACCCAGATCGGAACTTCCAACCTCAACACCAGCGGCGTAGCAACATTGACGACCTCCACGCTGGCAGTGGGCACAGACAGCGTCACGGCGACTTACAGCGGAGACACAAATTTCACCACCAGCACATCACCTGCGGTGCAGCAGGTCGTGCAGAACGTTTCGACTACCAGCCTGACTGTCTCACCCGGCACAGTGGCCGTTGGGAAAAGCGTCACGCTCACCGCAACAGTGAGTTCGCCATCAGGCACTCCGCCCGACGGCGAAACTGTGACATTCAAGGACGCGACCGGCACCCTGGCTACCAGTAAACTTTCGAAAGGAACGGCGACTTTCATCAGCACAACCATTCCGGCAGGTACTTACTCGGTTGTGGCCAGCTACCCCGGTGACGCCGATTTCCTGCCGTCGACCTCGACAGCGCAGACGCTGGACGTCCAGAGCTTCACCCTTACGGCGAACCCTACCACGATAACCGTACCGTCTCCGGGCCAGAGCGGTTCGACGACCATAACCATCGCGACTCTTGGCAACCTCAAAGCCACGAGCGTAACTGGCTTCGCGTGTTCCGGACTGCCGTCGGGAAGCGCTTGCACGTTTGGCGCGGTCGGCAGCAACGACACGGTAAGCTTGAACATCACCACCACGGGTGCCAGCGCCCTGCGCTCACCACTGTTCAAACATCATCAACAGCTGTTCTACGCCATCCTGCTGCCGGGTTTTCTGGGCATGGTCTCGATGGCAGGACGCAGACGCACCTGGCGCGGCCTGCGGCTGCTGGCGTTGATTGCGGTCCTGGGCCTTTCGGCCCTGTGGGTTGCTTGCGGAGGCAGTAGCAACAGCGGCGGCAACACTCGTCCGAACACGGGGACGCCGACTGGAACCAGCACCGTTACCGTCAGCGCAGCCAGCGGATCGCTGCAAGGCTCGACCAAGATCACGTTGACGGTGCAATAGCCGAAAACGGTTTTGATTGATTCTTGAGGCCATAGGAATAGCGGGAACTCGAGCAGAGCGAAGGCAGTACGAAGGGCGCGGCACAAAGGGCCACGCCGGGCCGCATTTTCCAGACCATTGAATCGAACCATATGGTGTAGAATACGCGTTGAATGGCGATTGCTCTACGCACGCAAACGCCTCTTGCGGTCGACTAACGGTTCGAGTAGGTGGACGCATAGCCAGCAATGGCCAAGTCCAGCCCGGCTTGGTCCAGCGCGTTTGAGGCTCAGGAGGGACAGGAACTAACCTCGCGTCTGGCGGTGAGACCTCCGGTGTCAGGGCTGGGCTCCAACGCAACCAGCGTCCCGAAGACTTTCGAGGCCTGTGATAGCGCGCTTCGTGCGGGAGACTCGCCACTTCCTGTTGCATCTCAAATGGCAGTTTTAGATGTCAGTGGTCCATTGCTACGGAAGCCGGTGCAAACGTGTAGCCTTGGCGGACATCCTAACAAATAGGTAGACCACGTTAGAGAGAGAATAAAGAGGATTTTGCATCATGGAAGAGCTGTTGACGAAAGTGCAGACCGCCTTTAAGTCCGCGTTCGACGTTGATCCGAGAACTATCACACTTGAAACATCACCGGACGACGTTCCCGCCTGGGATTCCATGGGACATGTAAACCTGGCGAGCAGCCTCGAGAGCACTTTTGGATTGACTTTTGACGTGGATGACTTGATGGCCATGGAGAACGTGAAGGAGATCTGCAGAGTGGTGCAATCCAAACTCGGTAAGGTCGCAGGTGCACATCTCCAGTGATTGGAATTTCGCGGGTCGGTTGGTTGAGCGGCTGGGAAACGGTTCTGACCTGATTGATGCAGCAACTGGACAAACATTTCCTGCCGCGGATGTTCCGGGCCTGATTGCCGGATTTGGGGCTGGATTCCTCTCACTCGGTCTCAAACCGGGCGACCGCTTGCTCATCAGTTGCAATCTAAGTCCACAAAGCTCCATGGCGTACTTAGGCGCCATCTATGCGGGATGTGTGCCAGTGCTAGTGGACGAGCGCACGCTCTCAGCTTCTGGGCACCTCGTGTTCGCCAAAGCGCACGCGAAGGCGGCGTGGACGGCCCAGGGCGTTCGCTGGGATTGGGCGCGAAAGAATGGCTTTCCTCAAATCGAGGGTATCTTCGATCCTCGTCCCACCCACTTAGTCCGACCTGAACCCTGCGCGGAGGACGACCTTGCGGCCTTGATGCCCACCTCAGGCTCCACTGGCGTACCCCGACTAGTGATGGTCAGTCACGGCAACCTGATCGCCAACACCGAGGCCATCATCCGAAGCCAACATCTCGGGACCGACGAAAAAGCCATGCTCATCATGCCGGTCAGCTACTGCTACGGCGCAAGCATTATGCACACCCACCTGTATCAGGGAGGTGGAGTCGTTTTTGACTCCCGCTTCATGTTCCCGGACAAGGTATTGCATGCGATCAACCAGTTCGGCTGCACCACGTTCGCGGGCGTGCCCACCGTTTACAACATCCTGCTCAGGCGCTCACACCTTGGGTCCATCGGGCTGCCTCGCGTACGTCGCTTCCTTCAAGCGGGGGGTGCGCTTGCTCCCGAAAACGTCCAGCAGTTTTGCGGTATCGTGCCCACAGCGGATTTCTTTGTGATGTACGGCCAAACGGAGGCCACTTCCCGCATCTCCTGTCTGCCCGCTGATCGCCTCGGCGAAAAGCTCGGCAGTGCCGGGATCCCTTTGGACAATCTGGCCGTCCGCATCGTGGATGACACGGGGCACGAACTTCCGGATGGAGAGACTGGCGAGATTCAGGTGCGTGGTCCCTCGGTCTGTGACGGATACCTCGATGATCCTGAAGCGACCCAGCGCAAGTTTGATCACGGCTGGCTCAAAACTGGCGATCTCGCCGCTCGCGACGATGTGGGGTATCTTTGGATCAGGGGACGTACGGGTGAATTCGTAAAGATTCGCGGCGTCCGTGTGAGCTTCGCGGAGGTCGAAGCGAAGGTGGCGGCCGTTCCCGGTGTTCACGAATGCGCGGCTGCGGGAGTCCACCACCCGGAAGCTGGCGAGGCGCTCGCCCTCTTCATCGTTGGAGACAACGGAACGCAGGCTCTCGTCGAAAGCGTTCGGCGTGCGCTTCCTCCCCAGTGGACCTGTAATTCGGTGAAGGTGGTCGCTGAATTACCAAAGACCCCCAACGGCAAAATCTCCCGGTCTCAGTTGCACAGCATGGCCGTAGAGACGTAGCTAGCTACGTCTCTACAGGAGTTTGGTATGAACACACTGGCAGAAATCGAGCAGGCGATTGAAAGCCTGTTGTTGCAGCCACCTTATGGTGTCGATCCGCAGCAACGGCACAGTGCGTTGCTCGCATTGTTCAAGCAAGAGCTGGCTTACGCCTGCGAACGAAATCCGCGCTTTCGAAATTACGTGGAGCAATGGCCCGTCGACTTTTGTGAGGCGGACAAAATTTCTGATCTGCCTTACCTCCCAGTGGGCGTCTTTAAGGCAAATCCACCGCTAGCTTTGGTTGGCGCTGACGACGTCAAGCGTACTCTGAGCTCAAGCGCAACCACCGGTCAGGTGCCCAGCCGTGTAGTTCTGGATGCCGCGACGGCCAGAAGAATGGCAAAAGGAGTCATCACGATCATCCGGGATTTTATCGGACCGGCACGGAGGCCCTACTTGGTCATCGACACACCGGAGAACCTGGCAGCGCAGGCTGAGTTAGGAGCACGTGGCGCAGCTATTCAGGCTCTAGGCTCGTTTGCGACGGAAGTTGTGTCTTGCCTGCGTCCCGGCCACAACGGAGATTCGAGTGTTGATCTGGAGAAACTTCTTGCCTGCGCAGCAAAGTGGAAAGACGCCGATGTACTGGTCTATGGATTTACCTATGTAATTTGGACTAATCTTGTCCAGCCTCTGCAGCGTCAAGGCATCACCCTCGACGTTCCCAATGTCCGCGTCCTGCACAGCGGGGGATGGAAGCGCCTGCAGCAGCAAGCGGTTACTCGGGACGTATTCACCCGCGGAGTCGCATCGATGTTTGGCTGTTCGCCAGATCGCGTGATTGACTATTACGGGATGGTCGAGAATGTCGGTGTGATCTATCCGGATTGTGATCACGGCAATAAGCATGTGCCCGCATTTGCAGATGTTATCGTGAGGGATCCGCTCACGCTTGCGCCTGTTAACGCCGGACAGCGAGGCCTTATCCAGGTTTGCAGTGTGCTGCCGACGAGTTTCCCCGGCTTTCTGCTTCTGACCGAAGATATGGCTACAGTCATCGACTACGACGGGTGCCCGTGCGGAAGACGCGGCATCAGTTTCCGTTTTGCCGGAAGAGCGCCCAAGGCCGAGGTTCGAGGCTGCGGCAATCTGGAAAATAGCCGCTACCAGCAGCCACAAGGGGTGGGCGTTGCATGACGGAGCTCATTCAGCCAATCGCGTCTCCGCAAGAGATCGCCGGCGCGGCGCGGCAGCTTCGCGAGATTGCCCGGCAAGATCAGATTGCACCTCAGACGGTCCTCGAGGTTT
>Ga0210409_10005501_pt1 | contig 13296 bp, 11 predicted proteins | sample IncBWH17MmetaG_FD_161649 | JGI IMG/M metagenome (GOLD analysis project Ga0210409, IMG submission 161649) | Forest soil microbial communities from Barre Woods Harvard Forest LTER site, Petersham, Massachusetts, United States - Inc-BW-H-17-M | ecosystem: Environmental > Terrestrial > Soil >... | reverse complement strand
CGTCCTCTTGTGCTGTAAGGAGCCGCCGGGAAAGGGCCTTGAGCTGCTCGTTGGCCGCTCCGAGCTGCGCGGTCCGCTCGACGACGCGCCCTTGGAGGTCCTCGTTCAGCCGCTTGAGGTCCGCCTTCGCCTCCCGGAACTCGGGTGTTTCCACGACCTCCCACCTCCCGTTTCGCTTGGCCACAGCGAAATTGTGTGTTCGCGCGACGTCCAAAACCTCGGCGGCTCCGGTGGTGGCGAGAGGATAAGAGCAGGACATGAGCATCCGTTTGTCGGCGAACCGCTCGTTTAGCATCTCCTCGAACTCGGAGAAGTCGTGCCAATCCTTTCTGTCCACCCAAGCTGGGCTGCCATTTGCTCTCATCCCTGGGAAGCCTCTATCCAGGGCCTGAGCGAGCTTCTGGTCGAAGGCGCTGATCATAAGCTCGAGGTCCAAAGGGGACGCGTTCAGAAGCCACTCCCGGTGTTGATGGATCTCTATGCTCCCTTCCGCTTGGTAGCGTTCCAGATCCGGCACAGCCCGTCTGAGCGCGTCACGTGCCTTGGTTGTCGTAGTAGGCTCGGTAACGAGCCAGAGGCAGAACTCGCCCCCTTCGAGCCCGGCCTTGAAGTAGGGAAGTAGGGTCCCAAGCAGATCATCCTTCGTCTCGAAGAAGTGACAGAAGTGCGTGCCCCACGGGATGTCTCCCAAGAAACCGATGCCCGACTTTCGCAACGCCACCGCCATCCTGCTCCGATTATGCACCCTTAGGGAGCCGGCTGAGCGGGGTCAGGAAGACCCTAATCTCATTCACCCTGAGCCGGCACTGCGGCCGGTCGAGGCAGCGTTGAACTCCTGGACCTTCGCTACCCGCTGAGGTTCGTGCGTCGGAGCATGTCGCGGAAACGTGGATCGTTGCGCAGGGGATCAAAAAACGGATGCACTTTGAGCCATTGCAGAATATTTGATTGCTCCTTGTAGGCCTGCTCCAACCAGGCAAATGCCTGGTCGTTCTCGCCGAGCCCTAAATAACCATTCAACAGGGCAGTAGCCGGGACATAGGCTGTCTGCCGGCGTCGCTTCAGTTCGTCAAGGAGGCGAAGGGCCTCGAGACGGCGGCCGGCATGCCCATACGCGCTCACAAGCACACCGATGATGCCCGGACTACCTTGTGAGATAGAAACGGCTCTCTCGAGGACGGGGATGGCTTCCTCGGGTTTTCCATCGGCAATGAAGACGAATCCAAGATACCAAAGGGCAGTTGCAGCGTCCGGATCTACCGCCAGCACGCTGCGCAACTCGTGTATGGCCTCGTCATAGCGGCGGGCGTGGAACAGGATCCACGCGACGTTAGCGCCGGAAACCGCCAGAGGATCGAGCTCGCGGCCACGCTGGATCCAGACCAGGGCCTCGCCCGTGCGGCCCTGAGTTAGCAGCCATTGAGCAAGTCCAGCATGGGCAGCAGCGTCGCCGGGGTTCAATTCGAGGGCCCGCCGGTATTCAGCCTCGGCCTCCTCCCACTGCCATTGTTTCTGCTGCATCTGTGCAAGCAGGACGTGCGCTTCGGCAAGATCCGGATCGAGTTCCAGCGCTCTTCGGGCGGCGCTGATTGCTTTCGGGCACCAACTTTCGGGAGCGGCGCCGATAAAAACCGTGCTGAGTTCGGCGTACCCGTTTGCAAGGCCCAGGTACGCCGGTGCAAACGCCGGGTCTCTCTTTATCGCCTCCCGGAAATGACCAATACCTTCATCGACGCCGGCTCTAGTGTTGCCTCTGTTATGGAGGGCGAACCGGCCTTTAAGGTAGCTCTCGTACACTTCAGGGGAGACGAATCGGACTGCGGTTAACGTGGCGCGTTCCTTTCCAGTGATCGTAACCTCGACCTTTCCGGCGATGGATTGCGCCACGTCGCTCTGGAGGGCAAGCATGTCCCGAACCTCGCGATCGTAGGCTTCCGACCAGAAGTGGTCGTCCGTCGAGCCGCGAATCAACTGGGCGTGGACGCGAATCCGGCTGCCCTCTCGCATTACCGACCCTTCGACGATGGCATCCACCCGGAGCGTTCTGGCAATTTCTGGCACCGAGAGCTGTGTGTCCTTGAAGTGCATCACCGACGTGCGGGAAATGACGCGCAGATCTTGGATCCTGGAGAGGCGTCCGATCAGAGCCTCGGTCATCCCGTCAGCAAGGTATTCCTGTGTTGGGTCGCCAGAGAGATTCTTCAGGGGCAGTACCGCAAGGGACCTGATGGCCGGTGGCCTCGTGCCCTTGGCGCGGCCGCGGTTCAGCAGCAAAGCGAGGGTGAGGAGTGCGAGCAGGGCTGCTCCCCCGAGCAGCACCTTCGGACCAATAGAAATGCCTCGCTCTTCCGTGGGTAGAGGCGCAGGGCGCGAAGCTACCTGAGGTGGCGATGCGAGCGCCTGTACCTCTACGCTCAACTCGGCCAGAGCCGCCGGGTTGGAATCGCCATTGTTGAAGATGGTCGGGGCGGCGAACCGGTATCCCTTGCCGACCACGGTTTCAACGAAACGAGGCTTCTCAGGATCGTCCCGCAGCACCACGCGGATCTTGCGGATAGCGGTGTTAATGCCGTGGTCAACATCTAGGAAGACGTCCTTGCCCCAAAGGTATTGGGCGATCTCCTCGCGAGACACCAACTCCCCACGCCGTTGGATCAACAAGATGAGCAACTCCATCGGGATTTTTTCCAGGCGCAGGAGGTGTGCACCCCGTTGGAGCCGATAGCGGGACTGATCCAGCGTGAAATCGCCGAAATGGAATTGTTGGGCCGTAGCCACCCCCAAGCTGGCCCTGAGCGAGGTTCCTTATGATGCCTGCAGATGACCCCAGAAACAACGGAGCAGCAGCCATTTGCAGATACAGGCAATCTTTATCTGCTCTTGAGACGCTCTGCATTGCGAATGGAAGTAGGTCCGGCCATTAATGGGCCATCAGGGAGAAGATCTGGAACAAGGAGTCTGGGCTTCTCGGACTTATTGCCGCGTGCCCCTGCCGATGGCAGCGGCGGAATGAGAATGGAGAACAACCATGGCCAAGAAACTCCCGCACACCCTTCGCACTGGGCTAGCGCTGTTGGCGCTGGTCTTCCCGCTCTCAGCTTGGGCTGACAACTGGACTCTGCAGGTCGGCGCGCAGAACGGCGACAAGGCCCACCAGGCGCTTGCCTTTTTGCCCAATGAGATCTGGATCCACCCGGGCGACAGCGTTACCGGGACGTTCGCCACTGACGAGATCCACACCGTCACTTTTCTGATGCCAGCGCAGGTGCGTCCGTCCCGCCAGGTGGGATGTCCCGGTGCCACCCCAGATTCATCCGTCTTTGACGGCACCGCGTGTGTAAACAGCGGCGTGCTGTTGAACGGGCAGACTTACACGGTTGTTTTCCCTGTCCCCGGCAATTTCAAGCTGGTTTGCCTCGCTCACCCCGATATGACAGCCGCCATCCATGTCCTCGCGCTTTCGGAGCCCTTACCCCACGACCAAGCCTTCTATGATCAACTGGCTAACCGCCAGCGCGCCGATCTGCTCTCCGACGCGCGCGCCTCCGCGCACGTCCACCCGAAAGGCAACGCAGTAGCCGCCGGCGCAGGCAAGATCATAGGCACCGGCGGAGGCTCTGAAACCGCCTCCGTCATGCGCTTCATGGACGCCACCAAAGTGATTCATGCTGATGAGACAGTGGAATGGACGAGCGCAGAAGCGGTAACGAACCACACCATTACCTTTGGCCCCGAGCCTGCCAACCTGATTCCGCCCTCTGGCAACGTCACCCTGGACGTGGATGGAGCCCGCCACGCCATCATCAGCTCGCCATCCGACGTTGTACACTCCGGTTTTATTACCGCGGCGCCGCAAGACCGCATCGGCCTCCCACAGGCCCCGCTGGGCGTGACCCGCTTCCGAGTGACCTTCACTCAGCCGGGCGTCTACGATTACAAGTGTGCCCTGCACGACGGCTTGGGAATGCTGGGCAAAATCATCGTTCTGCCCTAGCGACGCAACGTATGGACGGACAAGGCGCGTCTCTACCAAGAGTTCAAACAAAAGGATGGTCAGCGCTGGGACTACGGCCAGGCCGCCGCAGCAGGCACGTCCAGCACCGCTGTTCCCCGCCGCGGCAGCGGCGTCCACCACCCGCTGGTGCAGAGTTGACGGAAAGTCGGCCAACCGGCCCTGATGGCTTGGTGGCTTGGGAGGGACTTGGACCGCCGACACGCGGATTTTCAGTCCCTCCCGGTGAGAAAAAAGAGGAGGACGACAAGGGCTGATCGCTCACCATCGGTCACCATATCAGCAGGTTGCCTGGGTGCGTTACGACGTCCTCTGACCGATAGTCCCCCTTCTTGACCGATGGTTATAGACAAGTAGTAGACAAGTAGGCTGACCCAAGTCGGGTCACCGAGGTGGGCGGTTTGAGTCCCATCCACTCCTGTCTGGCTGCTCGCCCGCTGGCTCTTCTACCGCGGGAGATCCTCGAGACGAGTCCCTAAACCAGCGCGGATCGCCGCGCGCGCCTCGCCAACTCGACGGAGGAACTCCGGGTGATTCTCGAGTCGGTACTCAAACCAGTCATCCTCGGTCTCGAACCCGATCAGGACTCCCGCAGGCCTGCCGTGACGAGTAATCAGGATCTCCTGATCCGCAGCAAGCTTAAGGTACCTCGAAAGATCATCCTTGACCTTTGCCAGGGCCACCCGGCGAGGCTGGGCTAGCCTCTTCTGCGAGCCAGGCGTCAGCTTGCTCTTTCGGGATGATGGCGAGGACTTCGACCGCTGTCTCCGTGACATCATAGAACACCCTAATCTCATTCACTCTGAGCCGGTACTGTGGCCGGTCGATGCCGCGCAAACGCTTGATGCGGCTCTTGCTCGGCTTCGTCGGCTCGTGGCGCAGGTGCAGCTCGATTGCGTCCCGGACACTCGACTGGATGTCAGCCCTAAGGGCCTTCAAGCCCTCGATGGCGTGAGGGGCCAAGACGATCTCGAACGGCATCTGGCCAGATTATAGCCAGAATGCTGTCCTTTCGCTATCCCGTTGGTGTTGGCTCGTAACTTGGTGGCCTGGGACGGAATTGAACCGCCGACACGCGGATTTTCAGTCCCTTCCGGCACCAGAATCGAGGAAGACGAAAAGGGATGATCGGTCACCATCGGTCACCATTCCAGCAGGTTGCGCGGATTCGTCACGACAGCGTGTGACCGATAGTCCCGCTTCTTGACCGAGGGTTCTAGGCAAGTAGTAGACAAGTAGACCAACGCAAACAAGCCTGTTCCTAACTGACGCCCGCGACACCACCCCCGCTTTCTTGGGTCCATGGTTCGGCGGCGCTGTTTCAGACCCAACTCTCCGACTTGAGCCCCACGACGCGCTTGAAATGCTTCAGGTTGTTCGTCACGAACGTAACCTCAAGCGACAGCGCATGAGCTGCCATCAGGGTGTCGAATGTCCCAATGGGCTCACCGCGTTGCGCGAGGGAGGCTGCCACGGCCGCAAATCGGTCCGCAGCAAGGTGGTCGAACGGAACCACCGCCACTGCTTGCGCAAACGTGTCAATAAGGCGATGGAGCTTCCGCGATCGCTTGGCTTCGGCGCCGAAACGCAGCTCCGCGAGGGTGATAGAGCTGATGCACAGCTCCGAGGGTCGATGGTCGAGTATCCGTGAGGCCACCCGTCCCTGGCCACGGAGAGCGAAGCTCACCGTGTCTGTGTCGAGCATGTATCGCCGCATCAGGCGAAGGGGTTCCGAACATCACGCAGCTGTCGCTGCACCGGGCGCGGAATTTCTTGCGACCAACCTCCCAGACAAGCCCGGAAGTCGTCGCTCCACTCATCCGTGGGCTCGAGAATCACACGCCGGCCTTCCCGCCGCACCACAACCTCCCTTTGTGCAGGGAACCGACACTCTTTCGGCAGACGAACTGCTTGACTGCCACCATTCTGAAACAGCTTCGCTCTAGTACCCTTCATGAACGTTAGTATAGACTATGTCTATACAGTAGCCAAGCAATGCTCCGTGGGCTTCCGCTCCAGCCCGGACTCCGCGAAAAGTAGACAAGTCAGAGCGTCTGGACGAGCCGCCGGAGAAGCAGAGGCCGGTGTGATCCTACAGTCTTGGGCTTGGTGGCCTGGGACGGAATTGAACCGCCGACACGCGGATTTTCAGTCCGCTGCTCTACCAACTGAGCTACCAGGCCAAGGCAACAAGGGGCAATTCAACCACGAAGGCGGCGGGTCGTCAAAGCCGGCTCGCCGGGATCGGTTGAGGTATACTGGGTCGGGAACAGTCAGGAGGAACCCAAATGCCCGCGCCGCCCGCCGGGAAGCTCCCCAAGGACTACGACCGCCTGCCCGTACCGCAGCCGCAGGCGACTAGTGCCCGCAAGCGGGACCCCAAGATGCTGGCCATCATCGATCCCGAGCGGTGCTTCGGCCGCGGCTGTGAGTACTGCGTGGCGGTCTGCCCGGTGCCGGACTGCATCACGCTCACCCCCGACCCGGCCGCTCCCGAGCTGAGCGTGTGCACGGTCAACCTCGATACCTGCATCGGTTGCATGGCTTGCGAGAAGTGGTGCCCCGATGACTACGACGCGATCCGCATGGTGCCCTTTCCCACCGTCGTCGCCAACCGCGCGGCCTACGAGACCAACACGTTCAGCGCCGATCTTCCCGTCAAGAAGATTGGCGCCTGAGATGCCGTGCCCGGGGCCCGCGCTCCCCTCGCTGATATCCGCGTCCTCTTCTGCTCGCCGGGCTTTCCGCGGAGCCGCGAGCTCCTGCGCGAGCGCCTCGCCGGCTCTCCCCTTCGCATAGTCGAGGTCGAACCCGGCCGTTCCCTGGAGGCGCAGGTCGGGGAGGCGTCGGCTCTCATTCCCTCGATGGCCCGCATCAGCGCGGCCGTCATGGCCGCGGCGCCGCTCCTGAAGCTCATCGTCCAGTTCGGCGCCGGCCTCGAAGGCGTGGACCGGGCGGCGGCGGAGGCCCGCGGCATCGCGGTGCGGAACGTGGCCGGCGCCAACGCCCAGGCGGTGGCGGAGCTGGCGGTGTTCCTCATGTTGGCCTTGGCCCGCGGCCTGCCGCAGCACCGGCGCTCATTTGCGGCGAGGCTGGTGGGCGATCCCGCCGGCTCCGAGCTGCGGGGTAAGACCCTTGGGGTGGTGGGGCTGGGGGCATCGGGCCGGGCCCTGGCCGGGATCGCCCGCGGGTTCGGCATGGATGTGATCGCCGTGCGCCGGACGCCCGCGCCCGACCCCCACGCCAGCTGGGTGGGAGGCCCGGCCGACCTGGACGCGCTCCTCGCCCGCGCCGACTATGTGAGCCTGCATGTACCCGCCTCCGCCGAGACCCGGGGGCTGATCGACGCCGCGCGGCTGGCTCGGATGAAGCCTTCGGCCTATCTCGTGAACGTGGGCCGAGGCGGGCTCATAGACCGTCAGGCGCTTCTGGACGCGCTCCGTGAGCGACGGATCGCGGGGGCAGGGCTAGACGTTTATTGGGAGGAGCCTCCCGAGCCCAGTGACCCGCTCTTCATGCTGGACAACGTGGTGGCCACGCCCCACGTGGGTGGAGTCACGCAGGAGGCGCTGGGGCGCATTGCGGATCAGGTGGCGACAATGCTCCGGGAGGCCCTTCTCGGCGCTCAGGCAGGCTGAAGGCGGGAGCGTCGGGAAGCCCCCGCCCACCTGCCGGTCGTTGTTCGGCGAAGACCGGAAGCTTCCCGGGCTCGTCCGTGCGGGGGCGCCTAGGCCTTCTTCTTCTCGGGCATGGGAACGACCGCACCCTTTTCCGCCTTCTCGCCCCGGGCGGTGGCGAGCGGCGGCTCCACCGAGGGCAGGCCCAAGCCCTTGCGCAGCCGGGAGTCGATCTCGGTGCGGATGTCGGGGTTGTCCTTCAGGAACTGGCGGGCGTTTTCCCGCCCCTGGCCCATGCGCTCACCATCGAGCGCGTACCAGGCCCCGGATTTCTCGATGACCTTGTGGTCCACGCCGAGGTCGATCAGGTCGCCTTCCTTGCTGATCCCTTCTCCGTAGAGGATGTCGAACTCGGCCTCCCGGAAGGGCGGCGCCACCTTGTTTTTCACGACTTTGACCTTGGCGCGGCTGCCGATGACCACATCACCCTCTTTTAGGGAGGCGATGCGACGGATGTCGAGGCGGATGGAAGAGTAGAACTTCAGGGCGCGGCCGCCGGTCGTGGTCTCGGGGTTACCGAACATCACCCCGATCTTCTCGCGGAGCTGGTTGATGAAGATGAGGCAGGTCTTGCTCTTGGAGACGATGGACGTGAGCTTGCGTAGGGCCTGGCTCATGAGCCGGGCCTGGAGGCCCATCTGGGCGTCGCCCATCTCCCCTTCCAACTCGGAGCGCGGGACGAGGGCGGCCACGGAGTCGATGACAAGCACGTCGACCGCGCCCGAGCGGATGAGGACCTCGGCAATCTCCAGGGCCTGCTCGCCGCTGTCGGGCTGGGAGACGAGCAGGTTGTCGGTGTCCACTCCGAGCTTGCCCGCGTACGTTGCGTCCAGGGCATGCTCGGCGTCGATGAACGCGGCCATGCCCCCCCGGCGCTGGGCCTCCGAGATCACGTGCAGGGCGAGGGTGGTCTTGCCCGAGGACTCGGGACCGTAGATCTCGATCACCCTCCCGCGGGGCATGCCGCCCACGCCGAGGGCGGCGTCGAGGCAGAGCGAGCCCGTGGGGATAGCGGGGACGTCGACCTTCTCGCGGCTTCCCAGGCGCATGATTGAGCCCTTGCCGAACTGCTTGTCGATCTGGGCCAGCGCGGACTCGATCGCCTTCGCCCGCTCGCTCTTGTCTTCAACCATTGATCCTCTCCTTCATGCTCACCGCTCTTACCATGCGAGCCGGCCCGGTAGTCCGGCCCATGGTCGAGAATCATACCCACGGGGGTGGCCAGCGGAGGTCCGAGCGGCGGCTCCAAATCTCCGATCCAGAACGATTCTAGAAAGCGAGCTCGGTGGGGATAGACAAATCCCTACAGGCAAACGGGTTAGTGCGCATCCTCATCGTCGAACCCCTGGAGACCTCTTGATTCGAAGCCCCCTTGGAGCGCTTGACCTAGCGCGACGCTCGGCAGCCGGTTGCGACCGAGCAGAGGCTGCCCCGGCTATCGGACCTGACTCGGCGTCGGTTCACAGTACCCTCGCATCCTGACTCGCCCACATGAGGGGCGCTACGGCCAGGAGGGCCGGAAGTTAAGCACCTGGAGTGTCGAGACCCCCGCCGACGTTTTGCGGCCGCCGCGGGAAGCGCGAACGGCACATCGAGGACGCCGATTCCGAAGAATCGTGGTTTAGCCCTTGGGCCCCCGCTCAGCCACGCTTCCGAGGTGGGGGACGCATGCTGAGCCGAGCTTTGGATTCAGAAAGCGAGACGAGGGCCCGGCCCGGGGATCTTTCGTCCTGTCGATCCCAAGCAGTGGCCGCCCGATCGGGTGCTCCGAAGGGGGCGTGCTGGCGGGCTCAACAAGCGGCTTTTCTCGCCTGTTGGTATCGCCTCGGACCCGCACCTCTTCGGGAACGCCGCGGCCTAGCTCGTCCCCAAACGAAGCGAAGCACGTCTTGTGCCCGCTCCTTGCAGCTCCGGTTTCCAAGAAGTGGCGGGACCTGCCAAAGCCGGCAGCGGGTCGAAGTCCTGATAGGCGGACCGGAGTGCACCCGCGGGACGGGAAAAACGCCCTCTCAGCCGCTACCGGGCCCCACCCCCGAGGTAGGCAGAACCACCTAAACTCACCGAAGGCCCAAAATTGCTCTCTTCTTGTGAATGTAACTCGTTAATATTCAGAGCCTTATGGTACGTGTCTCACCGGACACGGATAGGGAGGGGGCGAAAAAAAAGAATTGGAAGCGTGCCTGGGTCTGGTACAATTCCTAGGTTAAGCGGGCCCCCAAGAAGCTCCTGAGCATCCTGCTCAAGAGTGGCGGGCCGAAGATGAGGGCAAGGACTTGAAGTCAGGACGCGCAAAACGCAAGGCACATCGATCCATCCGGCCGGTGTCCCGCAAGCCTGCCGCATCCGGGACTCACAAAAAACGCTCGTCTCACCGGAGGAAGACCACGACTGTGTCCGCCAAGCACTTGAAGGCCAAGGCCCCCGTCAGCCGTGCGCGAGCCGCCGCTCCGGCGCGCAGCACCCACGCCACTGCTCCGGCCCTGGTGATGCCAGGGAAGCGCCGCACGCATCCGGTTCCGTCGCCGATGCCCCTGCGGCACGTCGCTCCTCCGCGACCCGTCCTCGTCGCTCCCGCCCGCTCCATGCCGCCCGCCCGGGACATCCGCCGTCCGGGAGCGGCAGTCGGCGCCCGCGTACCCCTGGCGGTTCCCGACTTCAGCGAGGCGGGCGTGCTGCTGGCCATCACGTACTCGATCCGCGAGGGCCGGCGGGGCGAGTTCTTCGACCTGATGCGTGAGTTGAAGCCGCTCCTGGTCTCGATCGGGGGCATGGACTGCACGATCTACGAAGACCGGAGCCGCCCGAACTACCTCATGGAGGTCTTCCGGTTCAAGGACGAGGCGGAGTTCACCGCCTTTGACGACAAGTTCCACAAGGACCGCAAGATCGCCGCGATCTACGCTCTCCTCGACGACATCGTGGAGGCGGAGAAGAGCGACTTCAAGATTTTCGAGCGACGGCTCTAGAACCGTCGTCGAACTCGGGAGCCCGGCCCTTCGGAGCCCCACTCCCCGCGCCCTCCGCTGACTCATGCCTTCTCCGGTTGGCCACGGTCTCGCTGGTCTCATCGTCCATGTCCTGGCCTCCCGGGACCAGCACGAGCTCACGGATCGCTGGCGGCTGGGGGTGACGTTGGGCGCCGCCTTGATCCCCGACGTGGACCTGCTCTTTCAGTTCGTCGACGGCCGCAACCACCACGACAACGAGACCCACAGCCTTGGCTTCGCCCTCCTGGCCGCCGCGTCCGCCGCCCTGGTCTTCCGGCTCCTGGGCTGGGTCCGGCCGGTCGCTCTCGCCGTGGCCGTGGGGGCGGCCTGGTCGAGCCATGTGCTGCTCGACTACCTGAACGTGGACACCAATCCGCCCATCGGCATCATGGCCCTTTGGCCGCTCTCCCAAGGCTATTTCAAGGTCCCCTGGCCCATCTTCCTGGACATCGGGCGTACACTGGAGTGGGCGACCGTCCGGCATAATGCCTTGGCCGCGGCCTGGGAGGCGGTCGTGCTCAGCCCGCTCCTCGCGGCCGCGTGGCGCTTCCGTTCCCGGCGGATGGGGTGACGGCATGGCACGAGGGTTCGAAAGCAAGTCGGTTGCGGATCAGCAGGAAGCGGCCCAAGGGGTCGGGTCCGCCTCGCAGCGCGACCTCGGCGATCCCGCCCGCGCCCTGAAGCGTCGGCGGCTGGAGCTCTCGCGCGCGGACGTGCTCCGCCAGATGAGCGCGGCCCGGGCGGAGGGGCATCGCGAGATGCTCAAGCGAGCGCTGGCCGCGCTGGACAAGGAGCTGGGCTCGCTCTCCTGATCGGGTCCGGCGCCTTTCGCGCCGCTCCCTGACTTGACCCCACTCCGGACGGGGCGTAGCTTCAGCGACCGGATCGAGAATGAAGCGCAAATCGCGCGCCCCCAAGGACCCCCGGACCGTCGTCAGCGACCTGATCGCCCGCAAGGAGCACGCCCGCGCCATCGCCTTCCTGAGGGGCCGGTTCAAGGGGCGCAGCCCGGGTCCACGGCTGCGGCTGGAGCTGGCGGATGTGTTGGTGCTGGCCGGGAAGGGCGAGGAGGCGGTGCCCATCCTCATGGAGGTCACCGAGGAGCTGCTGGCCCACGGGAACGTGGCCACGGCGATGGCCGCCCTCAAGAAGGTCGAGCAGATTGATCCGGAGGCGAGCCGGCTCGAGAAGCGCGTGGCTTCGCTCCTCGGCCAAAAGTCCGCCCCACCCGTCCCGCCTCCCGAGCCCTCCCCCCCGGAGCCCGCGCGGGGGGACGAACGGGCCAAGACGCAGCCGGTGGACCCGGAGGTCTCCAAGCGCTTGGCCGAGCCGTCGGTCCAGAGGGACGATGACGAGAGCGACACCGCGCCCGTCATCCTGCCCCCGGAGCCGGCCGTTCGCGGCGGGGCCAACGAGGCAGCCGCGGGTTCGGCTAGCGACGCAGAGACGGGTCCGGGCGAGGTCGGCGACCGGATCCGGACCGTATTCCGGCGCTTCCTGGCCACTCTGCCGGGGGGGGTGGGGGAGAGCGCGAGCGCAGCCGCGCAGGTGGAGAGCGTTAGAGTCGCCCCCCCGGAGCCGGAGGCCGGGGCGGTGACGGCTCCGGATCCTGGGGGCGAGTCCTCTTCGGTCATGTCCGCGGAGGACTTTCGGACCGAGCTGCTCAATCTCGTCCACGATCTGGCGCAGAGCCGGCCCGCTCCCCCCGCGTCCGCTCAGGACCCCGAGTTCCCGGTTGCGGCGACGGTGGCGGGGAGCCCCCTCTTCCGGGACCTCTCCCCGGCCGACTTGACGGCGGTTCTTCGGGGCCTGCGCCTCCACCGTTTCGAAGGGGGGGACATCATCCTCACCGAGGGGGAGCGGGGAGACAGCGTCTACATCGTGGCCAAGGGAAGCGTCCGGGTGTGGGTGAGGAACCCCGAAGGCCGCAACTTCCCGGTGGGGGAGGTGGGGGAGGGGGACTTCTTCGGCGAGATCGGCAGCCTCTCGGGCCGCCCCCGTTCGGCGACCGTGACCGCGGCGGGGCGCTGCGAGCTTCTCGAGATCGACAAGGCCGGCCTCGACCGCCTGGCCCACGAGCATCCGCGGGCCCGCGCGGTCTTGGAGGAGCTGTACATCCGGCGCGCGAGCAGCCCGGAGGCGGCGGCGGTGCGGGCCGTGCCCCTGGTCATGTCCGACGACCAGAGGCGGGCGGTCGCGGCCCTGGAAGCCCTCTTCGGGGAGAGCCGGTGGGACCCCCGAATACGCCTGCGTCTGGCCGCGGTGCTGTTGAGGGCGGGCAAGTACGAGGACACCATTCCCATCCTCGTTCACCTGGCCGATGACCTCGCGCGCCAGGGCTACCCGGAGAAGGCCATCGCCGTCCTCAAGAAGATCGAGAGGATCCAGCACCGCAACGTGGAGGAGCTGAGCTTGGCCCCCCGGTCGAAATCGGCGGCCCCCGCGGGCGACGCGGTCCCGTTGGAGCCGCCGGCGGGATCGGCCGCCCGCCGGCCGGGGGCGGGGAACACGGAGGGCTTCTTCCAAGACTGGCTCCTGGACATGGTGCGGAAGACCGTGCACCCGGCCCCGAGCGACTCTTTCGTGATTGCCCCCGCCGACTCCTCCGCCCTCCGGGCCT
>Ga0210409_10005500_pt1 | contig 13298 bp, 6 predicted proteins | sample IncBWH17MmetaG_FD_161649 | JGI IMG/M metagenome (GOLD analysis project Ga0210409, IMG submission 161649) | Forest soil microbial communities from Barre Woods Harvard Forest LTER site, Petersham, Massachusetts, United States - Inc-BW-H-17-M | ecosystem: Environmental > Terrestrial > Soil >... | reverse complement strand
AGCCGCCGTCGATGCGATGAAGGCGGGTAAGGACGTCTACCTCGAGAAGCCGATGATTCACGTCTATCCCGATGGCCCGGAGATCATCGAGACCGCTCATTCCACCAATCGCATCCTGCAGGTTGGCAGCCAGCGCGTCAGCTCCGTGATCTACGCCAAAGCCAAGGAACTGCTTGCTTCCGGTATCATCGGCAAGCTCAACATGGTCAGCGCCTACTGGGACCGCAACTCGTCCATCGGCGCTTGGGACTACTCCATCCCGCTTGACGCCTCAACCACCACCTGCGACTGGCCACGCTTCCTGGGCTCCGCGCCTAAAATCCCCTGGAATGCCGAGCACTTCTTCCAATGGCGCAAATGGAAGGCCTATGGCTCCGGAGTGGCCGGCGACCTCTTTGTGCATCTTTTCAGCGGCACCCATTTCATCACTGGAGCCCACGGCCCGACGCGGGCCATGGCAACAGGCGCCATCCGCTACTGGAAAGACGGTCGCGACGCCGACGATGTTATGCTCGCGCTCTTCGACTATCCGGAAGGCTTCAACCTCAGCCTGCACGTGAACTTCGTAGACGGCGGAGAGGAAAGCGAGGGCTTCTTGTTCACCGGTTCCGAGGGCCTGATGACCATCGGGGGAAACACCGTTGCCGTCACCCGCACTCCGCCGGAGAGCGAGCCTGGCTATACCGTCTCCACCTTCGCCGAAGCCATGCAGCAGGAATACATCGACGCATACCGGAAGAAATACCCGGAGAAGCATTTCAGCGGCCCGCTGCCGGAGAACGTTCAGAAGTTCACGGCACCGGAGGGCTACTCCGATAGTTACGACCACTTCCACAATTTCTTCAACTCGGTTCGAAGCCGGCAGCCCGTTGTCGAAGATGCTACCTTCGCCTTCCGTGCCGCCGGTGCAGCCCTGCTCAGTAATCTCAGTGTGGACCGCGGCGAGGTCGTCCACTGGGACCCGGAAAAGATGAAACTTGAGCGTAGCTAACTAAAATCGGAGATCATGATGACAATTCCCTTCAAGCGTCTTGCGCCTTTGCTCGCCTTGCCGCTTCTCGCTCCCGCTCTGGGCCATGCCCAGGATCCCGCGCATGCTACTGAGTTCCGCTTGCAGCACCCCGGGAACGGCCCCGGCGGTGAGCCGCGGATCGCCTTCCTCTCTCACCGCCTCGGAAACGACCACGCCGAGGGCATCTCGCTGCTCGACATGAACGGCGACGGTTTTCCCGATCTGCTCAGCGGCGCCTACTGGTATGAAAATCCCGGTGCCGATGGCGGCGAGTGGAAGCGGCATCAGTTCCGCACAGTGGGCATTCACAATGAGTTCGTCTCGGACTGCGGCGAGTGGATCGTCGATGTCGATCACGATGGCCTGCCGGATCTCGTTACCACCGGCTGGATCGCAAATGGCCTCTGGTGGTATCGCAATCCCGGAGCAAAGGCCACCGCGGCTGGCGCGACGTGGAAGGCCGAGAAAATCACCGACAGCTATGACACGGAGGGCGGCGCCTTCGCGGACATCAACGGTGACGGCAAGCCCGACCTCGCTCTCGCACACTACAACCGCGCCGGTGTCCTTTGGGTCGACTTCAGCAAGGACAAGCCGCGTGTCCATCACCTCGGTGGCCGGGAGCAGGACGGTCACGGCATCGGCGTCGCCGACATCAACGGCGATGGAAAGCCCGATGTGCTCACGACTCACGGATGGTTCGAGCAGATCGATGCCGACAACGACAAGTGGACGTGGCACGGCGACTGGGATATCGGAGATGCCGGCTTTCCCATCCTCGGCTACGACGTAAACCATGACGGCAAGCTCGACCTCATCTATGGCCAGGGACACGGCTACGGCCTCTACTGGTTGGAGCAGGCGGGCACCCCCGATCACCCCAGATGGATCCGACACACCATCGACGAGTCCTTCTCACAATCACACGCCCTCCTGCTCGCCGATATCGACGGCGATGGCACTCCGGAGTTGATCACCGGCAAGCGCTATCGCGGCCACTCCGGCGCCGATCCCGGCTCATACGATCCCGTCGTTGTCTATGCCTACAAGCTGCCTACGAAGGCTCAGCTCGACGCCGCGAAATCAAGCGCCGAGGGGACGCAGGGCACAATGGAGACGATGCGAATCGCCGACAGCGCTGCGGATCCTGTCTTCACTCGCTATGCGCTGTCAGTCAACGGAACAGCGAGTGCGGGAACGCAATTCATTGCCGCCGATCTCGACCATGATGGTGATCTTGACCTGGCCAGCGCCGGCAAGCTCGGCGTGCACGTGCTCGAAAACCTGAAGGTAAACAACGTTCCGAAGAACATCCGCGAGGAAACACAGCCACTTGAACGCAAATGGCCCTTCCCTGGTGAAGGCAAAGAAGTTCCCCAGGAGGACGGGCCAACGCCGTAGCTATTATGCTTCAGGCTGCATGATCTTGATGCCTTGCTCGCATGAGATTGAAACCCGGCCGCCTTCCACTTCCACGTCGGAAGGCGGCCTCATCTACCTTCGCAGAGTCGCTCCCGCAAAACCGGATTTGTGCGACACTTCGCCAACGTTCTGTCCGTGCGCATTGCCGACCGCAGGATGAGCCCGCGTTGTTAATCAACCGGCAGATATTCTCGACTCATCGTGATGTAACCTTCACGCGCTGCTTTTTACCGCGTTCGTTCAAAGACGAGACGTATGTGGCAATCAGTTCCCTGTCCGCCTGAGGAAGCGAGTTTGGGGGCGTGGAGCAACACTTCCGCGAGCTCGTTGAGCTGCTTCGCCGTTTCCGGGCGAAAAGCCATTGGGCCACGTATACCCTGTAGTCCCTCAGGTAGTTTGATGTGGGACATCGTGACCTCGGAGTTTACTTTCTGACTCTGCTCGCTAGTGTATATCTTTCACACGGCGCATCCCTGGAAGCATCTCGGAGAGTTCTGGCGCTGTCTTCAAAAAGCAAAAACGCTCTTGCGCAGGCTGGGTGGAGGACGAAGTCAATCCAACGATGGAAGACGGTGGTGAATCTGCCAATTAGTATTCGGCCAGTTCACAGACGATGCGGACGGAGACAACGCTGACGTCCATCGCGAAAATTTCTGGAGTCATGAAGTGCATGGCAAGGGCGAGCAGTTCGCCGCTAGCTCACGAACAGCGGCGCTGGAGACTGCCCCTGTCGCTCAGGAAGAAGATTCCCTCGGTTATGGCGGGTGGCGGGTCATTCTGGCGGCGTTTGTTGGTGTCGGCGTCAGTTTTGCCCCGATGGTGCCATATACGTTCAGTCTGTTTGTCGTTCCGCTGCAAGGTGCGTTTGGTTGGAATCGTGAAGCTATCTCCGACGCATTCGCAATTGCGGCTCTTACTGTAGCGGCCGTCTCTCCTACACTCGGTTCGCTGCTGGATCGCGTTCCACCTCGACGCGTCATTCTTCCGAGCATCGTTATATTCGCGGCGGCAATGGCGTCGCTTTCGCTGCTGCGCGGTCATATCGCCCAGTTCTATCTCTCATACTTGCTGCTGGGCATCGTCGGCAATGGCACCGCCCAACTTTCCTACTCTCGCACCGTCCTCACATGGTTCCGCAAGCGGCGTGGACTGGCTCTCGCCATCGTGCTTTCAGGGAGTGGTACCGGCTCTATCATCCTGCCGATCATTGCGCAGCATGTCATCTCAACACATGGCTGGCGCTCGGCATATCTCGTGCTCGGCGCTACCGCGTTGATTGGATTTCCGCTCACGGCAATATTTATTCGAAACCGACCAGTTTCGAATGCAGCGGAGGTTGCCTCCGAACATGCCGTGGGAGTCGGTCCGGCACTCCGGACGCCTGCATTTTGGGTCATAGCAATAGCCGTCATGCTTTCGGCACTTAGCATGAACGCGATCATTGCCCATCTGGCGGCCATCCTCGTAGGGAGGGGCGTCAGCGCTGCAAGCGCTGCTCTTGCGCTGTCCGCAATGGGCGTTTCGGCCATCCTCGCTCGCTTGTTCACCGGCCATCTGCTGGATCGTCTCTCGGCCCCACTTGTGGCACTCGCCGTGTTGCTGATCGCAGCCACTGGAGCGGCGATCGTGGCATTTGCTGCCACATCTTGGATTGGGATCTTAGGCGCAATTCTGATGGGCGCCGGCTCCGGCAGTGAAGCCGATGTGATTCCCTACATGCTCGCCGAGTACTTCGGCCGGAAAAGGTTCGCAACGCTGTACGGTCTCTCCTGGACCGCGTACGCCATTGGCGGTGCCCTCGGTCCCATCCTCATGGGACACGGCTTCGATCGAGCTGGCACCTATGTCCCGCTATCGGTAGTGCTGTTTTCCGTTCCCTGTTTTATTGCTGCATTCATGCAGCTGCTCTTGCCTCCTCAGGGCAAACCGCCCGCTCTGAACGTCGTCGCGGATCTCGCTTCCGACTCCGTCTTTTGATCTACACGAGAGGATTTTTCCATATGCCGCATATCGATTTGTCACCCAGCCTGCCAGGAATCAGCGCCGCCTTCGCATACCGGCCTGAAACCGCAGCACCCATGCGGGAACTGGCACATGTTCTTCTCTTCGAATCGGGACGGACAACGAGCCTGAGCTCGCGCGATCGCGAACTGATCGCGGCCTATGTTTCCTCTCTGAACAATTGCCACTTCTGCCAGCAGAGCCATGGGGCTGCCGCGGCACACCACGCTGGCGGGAGTGACGAGTTGGTTGGCTCCGTATGCGCGAATCCGCGAACGGCTGACATATCGCCAAAACTCCGCGCTCTCCTCTCCATTGCAAGTCGAGTTCAGGCGAACGCGAAAACAGTCACACCAGCCCTCGTCGAAGCCGCTCGCGCTGAAGGGGCCACCGATCTCGAGATCCACGACACCGTGCTAATTGCCGCTGCTTTTTGCATGTACAACCTTTACGTGAGAGCGCTAAGCTCCGCCATAGTGCCTGCATCAGCAGGCACCATGAGAGATAGATTTGCGAGTGACGCTCTGTCCGTTGCTGAGAGGATAGGACTGGAGCGACTTCAGAGCTTACGGGCCAACCCACTTGCAGATCCCTGCTACTTTTATGGACCGGCAGCGATCAATCTATGTAACTTGCAAAAACCTCGCCCTTAGGGCGGCTCATTCCCCCGGGATCTACTTCTGGTCGTCCTCACGAATGCGATAGATCCCCGTCACGACCGCGCTGTCCTTTTTGCCTGGCACGCTCGCAAATGCCTTGATCGTGAGTTCCGTGCCCTTCACCGAGATCGGGGCGTTATAGATCGGCGAATTGGCAATCGGCTGAGAGCCATCGAATGTGTAATGAATAGTCGCACCCGGGGTGTCACACTGCAGCGTCACTTCCGTGTCTCCTGCAAATACACCTGGTTCAGGGAAGAGCCTCGGCTCGCCGGCAGTGCCAGTCACATGCACCTCATCGGCGACGGCCTGTTCTGCGGCCATCGGTGCAAGCGAGGATGCGAGCACCGGTGCGGCACCGACCTTGCTGGGCTCTAACGTGCCTGACGTCGAATCGTCGCTAACTGCGAGCGCTGGCGCATCCGAGTGTTGAACCGCGGCACTCGTTGTCGTCATGACCGCAGCGCTATTAGCCGCCGTACTTCCTGCACTCAGCGTCCAGTTCAATATGTCGGTTGTCATTGTCAGGCCGCCAGTTGCCGCGGTGAATCCTACGTACGCGGTCCCCGACCCGACAATCGACGGAATATTAAAAGCAGCCACCGTCGTAAACGCCTGCGATGTGACTGTATCTGTCAACACCAGCGTCAGGTTCGTGCCGTCGTAGGTGATATGCGCGTGCATAACATCCCCGCTATTCAACTTCACTCCTGATGCGGTCATGTCCGTTGCCGGCACTGTCGGCGACGCGCCGTTTGTATAAAACCCCGTCGAGTCCGCCCCCTCGCCATCGTTGCTATACAGATCGAATTTGACCGCAACGCTCCGTGCTATGCCTCCCATGGCCCCCGGCTGAGATGCCCCATAACCAAGCCCGCTGCCCGCCGGACCCAGTGCCGAGATGCCTGCGTTCTGGATGGCAAAGGTGAATCCGTCAGCCTTCGCACTCAGCAATTGGAAGTTGAAGTCCGAAGTGAACGCGCTGATGTTCACCGGCGTGGTAAACCACACCGCCCCTCTGCTCGTCGCCGCGGAAGCAAGGGTCAGCTGCACCAGATTGTTAGTAACGGCTGCGCTGCCCTGGAGTGCGAGCCCGCTTGTCGAACTGAATCCATTGGGAAAATTGATCGTCGTGCCCGCGCTCTGGATCACGTAAGCAGCGCTTGCAATGGCACTGGGCGGCGCACCAACCGCGACGGCGATCGCTCTGATCGTCTGCGATGTCGTTACGGAGATGGGCGTCGAATACACGCTGGAGGAAGTTGTCGGAGTTGTCCCATCCGTCGTGTAATAAACTACCGCGCCGGCGGTGCTGTCGCTCAGCGTTACATTCGGCGGCGTGCTGTAGGTCCCCCCGGCTGGGCTGAAGGTCGGAGTCGCCGTCACCGCCAGCGATACAACGTAGGTTGTCGTCACCACCGCACTCTGCGACGCTCCGCTCGCTACCGCCATTGCCTCAATGGTTGTCGTGCCCATTCCCACCGGGATGGCTCCGCTGTAAACAGACGATGCGGTCGTCGGTGTGGTGCCATTCGTCGTGTAATAGATCACCGCGCCCGCCGTGCTGTCGCTCAGCGTCACGTTCTGCGGCGTCGTGAAGTTTCCTCCCTGCGGTGAGAACACCGGTGAAGCCGTGGTCGGGCTCGGCGCCTGCGTAGCGTATGACCAGGTGAGAATCTTCTGGATCGCTGAGAGCCCTCCCGTGCTGCCAGTAAACCCCACATACGCCGTGTTTGCACCAACGATCTGCGGGATGTTGATGGTTTGCGTCAACACAAACGTCTTGTTCGTCACCAGATCCAGAAGATTCATGGAGAGAGTCGTGCCGTCGTAGGTGACGTGCGCCAGCATCGAGTCACCGCTTCTTAACTGAAGACCGCTCGCCGTCATATCCACAGCAGGCACTGTCGGCGCGGCTCCATTGATATACACGCCCGTGGAATCGGTGCCCTCGCCGGCGTTGCTGTACAGATCAAACTTGATCGCAACACTCTTGCCAATATTCTGGTAACCCAGTCCCGAACCCGAAGCACCCAGCGCCTTCGCGCCTACACCCTGAATCGTGAAAGAGAAGCCATCGCCCTGTGCGCTCGACAGCTGAAACGAGAAGTCTGTCGTGAATGTCTGAACTCCAATCGGCTGGTTCCAGAAGACACTCCCCGCCTGATAAGTGCTGCCCGTCGATGTCAGCTGCAACAGGTTAGCCGTATTCACGGCGCTCCCGTTGAAAGTCAATCCCGCCACAGATGAGAAGCCGCTGCCGAAGTTGATCGACGATCCTCCCGCCTGAATTACATAGGCAGCCGTCGCAACGGAACTGGCCTGCGTACTCGGCGCGACAGCAATGGCCTTGATGGTCTCCGATCCTGTTACTTGGATCGGCGTCGAATACACGCTCGACGAGGTCGTTGGCGTTGTCCCATCCGTTGTGTAGTAGATCACCGCCGGCGCCGTGCTGTCGTTCAGCGTAACGCTCTGCGATGTTGCATATGTCCCCCCGGCGGGGCTAAAGGTCGGCGTCGCCGTCACTCCCTGCGAAACAACATAGGTCGCCGTCGCCACGGCGCTCTGCGACGCGCCGCTCGCTACCGCCATTGCCTCAACCGTCGTTGTGCCCGTGCCCAGAACGATCGGACCCGTATAAACAAAAGATGAGGTCGTCGGCGAGGTGCCGTTCGTCGTGAAGTAGATCACTGCGCCGGCAGTGCTGTCCGACAGCGTTACGTTTGGCGGAGTACTGTAGGTCCCCGCTGCTGGGTTGAAGGTCGGAGCCGCTGTCATCGCCTGCGACACAACATAGGTTGCTGTCACCACCGCACTCTGCGAAGCGCCGCTCGCTACCGCCATTGCCTCAACGGTCGTCGTGCCCATGCCCACTGGGATAGCTCCGCTGTAAACAGCAGATGAGGTCGTCGGTGTGGTGCCATTCGTCGTGTAATAGATCACGGCACCCGCCGTGCTGTCGCTCAGCGTCACATTCTGCGGGGTCGTGAATGTTCCTCCCAGCGGCGAAAATACCGGCGAAGCCGTGGTCGGGCTCGGCGCCTGCGTAGCGTATGTCCAGGTGAGGATTTTCTGGCTTGCCGTCAGTCCTCCCGTGCTACCGGTAAATCCGACATAAGCCGTGTTTGCACCGACGATCTGCGGAATGTTGACGGCCTGCGTCAACACAAAAGTCTTGTTCGTCACCAGATCCAGAAGATTCATGGAGAGCGTGGTGCCGTCGTAAGTGATATGCGCCTGTATCGAATCTCCACTTCGCAGCGCTACGCCGCTGCTCGTCATGTCTACAGCAGGCACCGTCGGCGCGGCTCCATTGATATACACCCCTGTGGAATCGGTGCCCTCGCCGGCGTTGCTGTACAGATCAAACTTGATCGCAACACTCTTGCCAATATTCTGGTAACCCAGTCCCGACCCCGAGGCACCTAGGGCCTTCGCGCCTACGTTCTGAATCGTGAAGGTAAATCCATCGCCCTGCGCGCTGGACAATTGAAATAGAAAGTCCGTCGTAAACGTCTGGATACCAATCGGCTGACTCCAGAAGACGCTCCCCGCCTGGTAGGTCGCAGCCGTCGTCAGCTGCAGCCGGCTGTCGTCCGTGTTCGTGGCGCTGCCATTCAAGGTCAATCCGGCCACGGAGGAGAAGCCGCTCCCGAAGTTGATCGACGAGACCCCCGGCTGAATCAGATAGGCCACATTCGCAATGTTGCTGTTGGAGAGAGCCGAGTCAACGGCGACGGCCTTGATGGTCGTCGATGTCGAGACTGCAATCGGACCTCTATACGGGGTGGAAGATGCCGTCGGGGTGGACCCATTCGTCGTGTAGTAGATATCGGCCGCACTATCGGTGTCCGAGAGCGTCACCATCTGTGACATAGCGTAAGTTCCTGCGCCGGGTAGAAAACTTACCGCTGGCGTCTGCCCCACGTCGGTAAATGAGGCGCTGCTCACCGCACTCTGGATATAGCCTTCTCCACTCGCGATCGCGCGAATCGTTGTATTGGCATTGATCGTGATCGGGCCGGTGTAAAGCGTCGAGGCCAGGGTGGGAACCGTGCCGTCCAGCGTGTAGTAGATATTCGCCGACGCAGTCGCGCTCGAGAGCGTAACGTTCAGCGTCCCTCCAAATGATCCGCCATTCGGGCTGAAGACTGGCGCAGCCGCAAAAGGCGCCCCGTTGAACAGGCCATAGACATCCACCTCTCCGAGCGCCGCCACATATACCTTGCCATTCGTCACAACCGGAATGGCAAATTTCATCGCGTGCCCCGCCCCGTCGCGCGCTGCATTCGTATCGCTCTCGTACAGCAAGTTGGAGAGGTCGTTCGCGTCCCACGCGTACAGCACCTGGGCGCCATGCGTGGTGTATTGATCAGTCCTCACGGCCCATGCGATGCCGTTCTGCGCGCCATCGGAGGACACCGTGAACGATGCTCCTGGGTACGCAGAGGAGACATTACTCTGGCTCGAAGGCTTCGTGTCCAGGACGCCGCTGTTCATCTTGAACAGCTTGGGTACATCAGCCTTCGCCCATATGTAGACGTTCCCGTTCCAATAGGCTGGCGTGCTCCACAACCCGCCGCCTGCCTCGCTCAGAATGTCCTGCAACGCATTTGTGTTCGAGGTGACACCAGTGGCGTAGCCGCCGAGATTGTCGCGGTTCAGGATGAGAATCCGGCCCTCCTTTCCAACTTGCATCAGGACGTGCGGATTCGCTCCCTGCTGGTCCGGCATCATCAGAATGCCTCCGGAGCCTTGGTCCAGGTCCGCGCTTGAAAGATGCGCCTGATTGAATGGAGTAAATGCATCGACTGGCGTCAGCTTCCCACTTGAGAGGTCAAACGCAACGATGCTGTCGCCAAATTCGCTGCTCGCATCGAATGGTGGATAGGTTGCATAAGTGCCATTGCCGGTCGTGATAAACATGCGTCCTGCGGCAGTGTCGATCGGCGGACCACCACCGGCCCCCCACACACCATTGCCGAATCCGTTCGGCGACGTGCACACCACAGCCGTCTGTTTCAGCGTCGTCGCGTCATATGCGAAGAGCCACCCATGCCACGGGCCATTGTCTCCATGGGAGCCGAACCCGATGTACACATATCCGTTGTAATAGTTCAGCGCGGGTCTGTTGTTTTGCCACAGAGGGCTGAATGATAGCTTCCCGCCGGAGCTCCCGTTACCTGTCCCATTTACCGTTGCTGAGATCGCTACGGGACTGCCTGGCAGTTCCGCGCCGGTAAGAATGTTAATCGCGTGCAACCGTGCGAAGTAAGAGCCACTCTCCTTCGTCTTGCTCACCACATACATCGTGTTCGTCGCTGTATTGATAAAAGGCGTGCCCGTGATGCCGACTTCCGGCGCAATGTCTGGTGATCCCTCGTCCGTGTACGGCATAGTGGTAGCGCCTACGCCCGCTCCGTGCGCCGCGTCCAGCATCGTGATCTTCCAGATAGGATTTGCGTTTGCGCCACCATTCGAGTCAGCGTCGAAGGCATAGATCGAGTCATGCTCGGTCGCGATGAACAGCACGTTGTGCACCAGGCCATCGCTCATCGTCAGCCCGTTCACATACAGTGGCTGCGCATACACAGAGCCATCCACCGCCAGCGAAAACAATTTGCCGAAGGTGTTGACGTTTACGTTGGCAGGCGTCAGCGCGGTCTCGTTGGTGTTCGCTCCTATATGTGTAATGTCGTAACGCCAGGTGGGCACAATCACTGGCGTCGGAGCCTGCGCCACCAGTGGTGGCACCAGCCCGCAGCAGAACAAGATCAGGCCCAAAAGGCAGAGCAGGAAGATAGCTCTCATCCTTACGGTCAAGGAAAGCGCAGTCTGGGCAGCAAAACGCCAATGGCTGGAGAAGTCACACATATACGAGCACCGTTATGAAATTTCTGATTACATGCAGGCTTTAGAAAACCGAGGGAGGCAGGACAGATAATCACATCAAATACGAACTGGATTCCGAGCTCTGCCGCTGTGGCTTTTTTGATCCACAATTCACTATTTGGCATGTGGCAAGTATTTGTCACGGCTGCCATTGCTTATTGGCTTCGCACCCAGTGACTCTAGAGGAGGCCACGCGTCGACTCAAGACACGCTAGTGCTTCTCATCTGCAAAGTGGTAACCCGCTAATTTCTGTCGGCATAACTCACAGTCCGCAGGCTCACTACAATATGTTCTGTTCATCCACTATTTATCTTGAAATTCAGATGGGGCTTCCTGAGTGATGTTCTCCGTACGGCCGTTAACCAACGCATCACTGGTGCTCCGTAAAGTTTTTGTCTGCATCCTGCTCTTCCTACAAGGGGCAACAGCACTCCGGGCTGGAGAGATACAGGCGGGGCTCGCCTGGCATGTGCAAGGCACATGGCGGGTAGAGGGCGTGGCCAAGCCAATTGGCTCCGGTGATGCTATTGACCCCGCATCCCTCCTGCATCCCGATGAGGCGGCTGGCCCCCACTCCGTCACCATCCTGCTACCCGACGGTCAACGTGTTCTCTATGAGTGCTTCACGGCGGCTGATTGCGCCCGCGGCTTTCGCGTGCCTTCGCTCATTCGCAAACCGGATCCATTCGCGCTGGACATGCTGGCGCGCATTGGTTCCATCCTCTTGCGCGACTCCGCCGCGGCTTCAAACGAGCGCCATGCCAACCATTCACCTCAACCAGCGCGCCAGCAGGCCGTGGCCGTGCTCGATACCGCCAATCGAGTGCATGTCTCCGGTCTTATCGCAGATCTTCCCAACGGCCGTTACACCTGTGATCTTCGTCCACAGAATCGCGACTGGCCGCCACAGCACGGCGTTGCAATCGCAAAGACCGGGCCATCGATCCAGTTCAGCCTGCCTGCCTCTGGCCTCTACGACATTGTCATCACCGATGCGCTCAACACGGCGCGCATCGATCTCTTCCTCGCCGCGATCCGACCTTCAGAATCCGCACGCTTCCAGTCCTTCCGTCATGCCAGGGAGATGATGGAGGAGTGGAATGACGATTACGCCGGCTGGCCCATCGACTACTTCCTCCGCGCATATCTGGAGTCGCTCGTCGAAAACGCGAAGCGCTGACCATCTGCAATTCGGTGTGAGGTATAACTCTGATAAGAAATCAGCGCCCTCAAAGGATTCCCGGATCGTGATTCCCGGACAACTTATGCCAATCGCTCGTCGATTTTTATCCTGGAAGACTCCTTGTGCGCTCAGTCTGCTCCTTTGCGCCCTGCCTCTGCTGGCACAAACCGTCCGTATTGATACTGCGAAGCCGAGCAACGCAATCAATCCACGCGACTCGGTTGGCGCCGGAGTCGATCGCATCCCGGTCGAAGCCATCGACCGCGACCTTACGAAACAGGCGCTTCAGCCGGTCCTTGACTCCGGATGGCAACCTGTCACTTACCGCCAAAACACTGACCTCGCCGTGGAAGCCTGGCACTGGAACCCCGAAGGCACGTGGAGCGATCCGGGCGGAAAGGGCTACTTCACCGGGTCCGTTACATCCACCGGCTTCATTCGCCACTCCTTCGGTTACGCACTGCCGCATCGCGGCGTCACCCGTAACGACGGCACGGGGAACGTCGGATTCTCCCGCATCACGGATGGAGACGAGAGCACCTACTGGAAGAGCAATCCCTACCTCACCCGCCGCTATACTGGCGAAGACGACTCACTTCACCCACAATGGGTGATCCTCGACCTTTCGCGCGAAGAGCTTGTCGATACTCTCAAGATCTCCTGGGCCGAACCCTACGCAACCGATTACGTCCTCCAGTACTGGACCGGCCTCGATCCTCTCCGCTTCCCCACTCGCGGCACCTGGGTAACCTTGCCGCAAGGTGTCGTCACTGCGGGACACGGCGGCGTAGCCCCTCACACCCTTTCTGAGCTTCCGGTGCGACTTCGCTTTCTCCGCATCTGGATGACCAGGTCATCGAACACCTGCGACACTCATGGCTCGGCCGACCCTCGTAACTGCGTTGGCTACGCCATCAAGGAGCTCTATCTCGGCAGCACTTCGAAAGATGGTGTCTTCCACGATCTGCTCCGCCACACTCCGGATCAGGAGCAGACCGCAACCTTCTGCTCATCCATCGACCCTTGGCACACGCCCGACAGTGCGGTCAACACGCAGGAAGCGCAAGTCGGCTTCGATCTCTTCTTTCAAAGTGGAGTCACGCGCGGCCTTCCCGCCATGATGCC
>Ga0210409_10005499_pt1 | contig 13300 bp, 6 predicted proteins | sample IncBWH17MmetaG_FD_161649 | JGI IMG/M metagenome (GOLD analysis project Ga0210409, IMG submission 161649) | Forest soil microbial communities from Barre Woods Harvard Forest LTER site, Petersham, Massachusetts, United States - Inc-BW-H-17-M | ecosystem: Environmental > Terrestrial > Soil >... | reverse complement strand
TGACCCGTTCCGGGTTTGTGCGCGAAGTGACTAAATGAAAGACCTCTCGCGAGTAGTCTGGTCCGAAGGCATGTACCTGGGCCCGCATCATTTCCAGGCCCAGAGCCGGTTCTTTGAAGACTCCGTTCGTTTTGCCACCACTTCCCTTTGGTTCGAACCCTGGGGCCTGATCGCGGCCCAGCTCGACGAAGAAGCGTTGAAGAACGGCACCGTGAGCCTGATTCACGCGCGCGGAATTTTCCCCGACGGCATGCCGTTCCACATGCCCGAGAGCGATCCGCTGCCTGAGCCGCGCAACATCGCCGAGCTGTTCCCGACCGTTCGCGATTCGGTGGGCGTAGGCCTCTCGGTTCCGCCGCGCCGTCCGGAAGGGCCCAACACGCTGTTAGCCGAGGGCAACGGCGACACTCCTCGCGGACCTTTGCGCTATCGCGCCACGCCTCATACCCTTTACGACGAGACCACCGGCCGCGATGAGAAGCCCGTCGAACTCGGCCGCAAGAACATCGCCCTCCTGCTCGATACCGAGCCCACCGCGAACTTCGTCAACCTGCCCATCGCGCGCATTACCCGCGACAGCGGCGGACGCTTCATCTACGACCCCACTTACGTTCCGCCCTGCGTGGAGATCAGCGCCAGCGAGCAGCTCATGGCCATGCTGAAGCGCCTAATCGAAATCCTGGAGGACAAGTCGTTTCGCTTTTCGCGCACCGCGCCTGGGGGCAAGGAACGTTCCTGGACCGAGTTCTCCACGCGCGAGATCGCCAACTTCTGGTTGCTCCACACCGTCAACTCAGCGCTGGCGCCGCTGCGGCATCAGTACCGCACCAAGCACGGACACCCGGAACAAATGTTCATCGAGATGTTGCGTCTGGGCGGCGCGCTCTGCACCTTCGCCTTCGACAGCCATCCGCGCCAGTTGCCCCTGTACGACCACATCAACCTCGAGAAGTGTTTCGGCGAGCTGGACCAGCACATCCGCACGCATCTCGAAACCATCGTCCCCACCCAGTACATCCAGATTCCGCTGGTCAAGCGCGCCGAGTACTTCTACGAAGCCGAGGTCACCGACCAGCGCTGCCTGGACCGCGCCCGCTGGATCTTTGCCGTTCGCACCTCCGTGAGCGAGCCTGAGGTCATCGCCAAGACCCCGCAGTTGGTCAAGTTATGCGCCAAGCAGTTCGTGCCGCAGTTGGTCAAGCGCGCCTTGCCTGGCATGGCCATGACTCATCTTCCCGTGCCTCCCGCCACCATTCCCGTGCGCGCCGATTTCCAGTACTTCAACGTGAGCCGCACGGGGCCGTGCTGGGATAGCATCGTCCAGACTCGCCAGATCGGCCTGTACGTGCCCGGCGATCTGCCAAATCCCGAGCTCGAACTCCTGGTGGTAATGGAAACGTGAGGAGCGTCCCATTCACGCCTTCTGGAGCTAGTGGCGCACGCAATAGTGCGGGCCGTGGAGCACGCTCTGGTGCGCGCCGTGGAGCACGCACTCATGCGTGCCACGTCGGCACTCGTGCCGACGCGAGGCGGAACCACCGTAGTTCCCCTCCCGGAGTTCCACTCCCGGCTTCTCCGATCGGGAGGTCGAGCTAGTCCATGACCCCCCAACCACCCTCCCGGCGTCAGGAAAACCTCGCTTTCTGTTTCCAAGAGTTGCTCACCGTCGGCGAGCGGTTACGTTCCTTTCGCCAGCAGGTGACCGACCCCTACTCCTTCCGCCAGCAGCTCTGGGCCGGCATGAAACAGGCCGAGGAAGAAGCCCGCCGCCGCGGATACGCCGCCGAGGATGTCGAACTTGCCATCTTCGCCGTGGTCGCGTTCCTGGACGAGTCCGTGCTGAGCCTTCGCCTTCCGGTGTTCGCCGACTGGCCGCGCCAGCCGCTGCAGGAAGAACGCTACGGCCATCACATCGCCGGCGAGATCTTCTTCCAAAATCTGCAAAAGCTCTTGGGCCGATCCGATTCGCACGAGCTCGCCGACCTGCTCGAGGTGTATCACCTGTGCATGCTGCTGGGCTTTGCCGGACGGTACCTGCTGGGCGGCCAGGGCGATCTGCGCGCCGTCATCATGCAGACCGCCGAAAAGATTCAGCGCACCCGTCAGCTCTCGACGGAGTTCTCTCCATGGTGGCGACTGCCCAACGATCCCATCGGCAAGATTGGAGGCGACCCCTGGGTCAAACGCCTGCTGATCGGCTTAGCGGCGTTGTTCGCGCTGGCTCTGATCCTGTTCATCGTGTTCACGCTGTCCCTCAATTCGGGCATCGGCAATCTTCAGACCATCGCGGGGCCTGTCCTATGATCTATTGGGGCTCGGCCGCGTCCTTCCTTTTCTTCATCGGTGTCGCGTTCATCTTCGATCATTTTTTTAACTTCCAGGGTCAGACCTGGTACCTGTTCATGGGCCTGATGTCCATGCTCGGGCTGACGTCGTCCGCGCTCTTTTATTACCTCCAGAACAAATTCCAGATGCGCAAGGAGCAGCGCCAGGCTGCCGCGGCCGCTGCGGCGGCCGGAGTTCCCGGTGGAGGCCCTGCGCCGGATGCCGGCCAGGCATCGCTCTGGATCAAGGAAGCCAATTCGCGCCTGGCGCAATCCAAACCTGGCGTCGGCGTCGAGAACCTGCCCATGATGTTCGTCATCGGCGACCGAGGCACCGCTAAGACCAGTTCCATCCTGAACTCCGGGCTGGAGCCGGAGCTGCTCTCCGGCCAGGTGTATCAGGACAACATCGTCACGCCCACCCGCGGAGCCAACATCTTCTACGGGCGCGACACAGTGTTCGTCGAGGCCGGTGGCGCGCTCATGGCCAATCCGGGCGCATGGAAGAATCTGGTCACCAAGCTCCGCCCGGGCCGCCTGAAATCCCTCATCGGCGCGGGCGGGCAAGCGCCGCGGGCGGTGCTGCTGTGTTTCGATCTGGAAGCATTCACGCGGCCGGGCGCGGCCGACGCGATCATCGCCGCGACGCGTTACCTGCAGGAACGCCTGGGTGACGTTTCGCAGGCGCTGGGAATCAACCTGCCGGTCTACGTGCTCTTCACCCGCGCCGACCGCTTGCCGTTCTTCGCCGAATGGGTCCACAACCTCACTAATGAGGAAGCCGGCCAAGTGGTGGGTGTGACGCTGCCGATGGGGTCCTCATCGGCTCAGGGCGTGTACGCGGAAGCCGAATCGCAGCGCTTGACGGCGTCCTTCAACGCGCTGTTTCATTCCTTCTGCGACCACCGGCTGATGATTCTGCCGCGCGAAGCCGATCCGGCCAAGATCCCCGGCGCCTACGAGTTCCCGCGCGAGTTCCGCAAGCTGCGCAACATGCTGGTCCAGTTCCTGGTGGATCTCGCCCGTCCCAGCCAGTTGCGCGCCAGCCCGTTCTTACGCGGATTCTATTTCTCCGGAGTGCGGCCTGTCGAAGTACGCGACGTCACACCCGGTCCGGCAATGGCCGCGCAACAGCCCCAGCCGGAGGAGGCTGGAGGCGCGACGCGCATGTTCCGCCCCGGGTTTCAAGCCGAGCAGCGGGCCGCCCAGGCCTATGCGCCCCAGTTCGCCGCCGCGCGCAAGGTCCCGCAGTGGCTGTTCCTGGGCCACCTGTTTGTCGACGTGCTGCTGGCCGACAACGCCGCCCGCGCCGCCAGCGGCTCCAGCATCAAAACCAGCCTGGCCAAGCGGATTCTGCTCGCGGCCGCGGCATTCGTATTCCTGTTTTACTCGGTCATGCTGTTGGTTTCCTACTTCGGGAACAAGTCCCTCGAGGACACCGCCCTCGTGGCGGCGCGCAATATCGGCAACGCCGACGTGCTGAGTGGAAATCTGCCCACGCAGGACGCCCTCACAAAACTCGAGACACTCCGGACGTCGCTGCAACTGATCTCCGACTACCGCGAAAGTGGCGCGCCGCTGCACCTGCGCTGGGGCTTGTATTCCGGCAACGCCATGGTCGATAGCCTCCGCCGCGTCTACTACAACAAGTTCCGGCAGTTGTTGTTCGGCTCGACGCAGGGATTCGTCCTCGCGTTTCTGCAGCGCGTGCCGAACACTCCGGGGCCGCAGGACGATTACGGCTACGCCTACGATTCGCTCAAGACGTATCTGCTGACCACCGGCGAATGGAAACGCTCCAGCGAACAGAGTCTCCGGGACTTCCTCGCCTCTCGCCTGCTAAGCCGCTGGAGCGCGGGTCATGAAACCGAGATCGGCCCCGACCGCATGAACCTCGCCAAAGCCCAGTTCGATTTCTACGCCCGCGATTTGAAGAACGGGAATCCCTTCTCATCCAATGGCGATAACGGCGCGGTTGATCGTTCCCGCCGCTACCTGGCGGGTTTCGCGGGCGTCCAGCGCGTGTACCAGTTCCTGTTGTCGGAAGCGGCCAAGAATACTCCCGACACCACCTTCAATCAGAAATTCGCGGGCACCGCCGACGTTGTCACCAGCCAGGTTCCGGTAGCCTTCGCCTTCACCAAACTCGGTTGGGCGTTCATGCAGGACCAGATCCGCAAACAGAACTTTGCTGGCGAGCAGTGGGTGCTGGGGGTGTACCAGGGTCAAAGTTTAGATCAAGCCACCATGGCCAAGGGCATTCAGGATCTGTACACCAAGGATTACATCGAACAGTGGCGCAGAGTGCTCAGAGGCAGCCGCGTGAATCCTTACGCCAATTTTGCGGATGCCGCGCGTAAGCTGGCGTTGCTGACCAATCCCAGCGCACCGTTGTTGGCCCTGTTCTGGTGGACCTCGCAAAACACGGCCATCGATCTTCCCGGTGTCTCCGACAAGTTCCAGCCGGTGCAGGTGGTCTCGCCGCCCGGCGCCGCGCAGCAGTACATCCTGCCGCCCAATCAGAACTACAACAACAGCCTGATCGCGTTGCAAAGCGCGGTGCAGCGCGCGGCCGGCGCGCCGAACCCGTCGCAGGACCCAGGCTGGCCCCCCGTAAAGGACGGGGCCGTCGCCGCCGCTCGCCAGCTCGGCTCAGGGTTTCGCCCCGATCCGGAAGGCCGAGTGGATCAGTTCAGCCTCGACCTGCTGCTGCAGCCCACCGATCTCGACCGCCTGGGGCAGGTCGACCTCGGCGCCGCGGGGCGCCAATTCTGCCTTGCCTTTAAACCCCTCACCGCCAAGTTCCCGTTCAACTCCACCGCCATGCCCGAGGTGACCTTGAACGAGCTCGCCGACATCCTTCGCCCCGGCACGGGCAAGCTGTTCGCGTTCTACATGCAACTGAACGGACGCTTACAGTGCCAGAATGGCCAGTGCACCGCGGCCGGCGGAAATCCGCCGTTGGCTGCTGCGTTCGCGGGCTACATGACCCAGATGATGCAATTCTCGCGAGCGCTCTACGGCGATTCCGGCCTTGACCCCAACTACAAATACACGCTTCGTCCGCAGACCTCGGATGAGGTCGAGTCCTTTGACGTGACGGTCAACGGAGAAACGGTCCCATTGAAAGGCGGCGCCCAGCACAACTACGTTTGGCCGGGACCCGGCAACCGCAATTTCAACCTGACGTTGCACCTCGCCGGCGGCTCGCCCCTGGAAGGCACTCCCTGGGACGGACTGTGGGGCGTATTCCGCTTTTTCGCTGACGCCGACAGCTCCAGCAGCACGCCCGCCGGGTCCACCTTCACCTGGACCGTTCGCAGCGGCCGCGCCGGACTTCCGCAGAACGTGAACGGCCGCCCGCTGCGCTACGAGTTCGTCGTCGATACCGGCGGCGCCCCGGCCGTGTTCAGCAAGGATTTCTTGACTAAACTGAGATGTATTCTGCCCAACGGGCAACCAGCGCCGTAGCTGCCGCATGGAACATCCCACTCGGATCGGAAAATACGACATCGAGCAGTTCCTCGGCGGAGGCATGTCCCACGTCTACATGGCCCGCGACCGGGTGCTGGGACGGCGCGTGGCTCTGAAGCTGCTGACCGACGCGGGTATGTCCGACCCCGAATCCAAGGCTCGTTTCCTGTTGGAGGCGCGCACGGCGTCCAACATGAGCCACGAAAACATCATCAGCGTTTACGATTTCGGCGAGGACCAGGGCCGCCCGTTCATCGTGATGGAGTATCTGGAGGGAGAGAGCCTCAAGGACGCCATCAAGCACAACCACACCGGCGACTTCCACCGGAAACTGAGTCTGGCGTGCCAGATCGGCCGCGCGCTCGATTACATCCACGGCCGCAAGATTATTCACCGCGATATCAAGCCTGACAACATCAACGTCGACCAGCAGGGCAAAGCGACGCTGATGGATTTCGGTATCGCTAAGGCGGAAGGGGTCCAACTGACCCGCGCCGGCTTCACTCTGGGCACACCTTATTACATGGCGCCGGAGCAGGTGCTGGGACGTCCCGTGACGCCCCAGGCCGATGTCTACGCCTTCGGAATCCTGCTGTTCGAGTTGCTCGCGGGAGTGAAACCCGTGGCCGGAACTTCGGTGGACAAAATCTTTCATCAGATCCTGTACGAGCCTATAAACCTGCAGCCTCTCCGCGCCTGCAATACTCCGGAGGCGGCCTGCGACGTGGTGCTGTGGTGTACGGGTAAGCAACTGGCGGAGCGCGCGCCCAGCTTGCATGCCGTGGTGGATGAGATGGAGTGGATTTTGGATCCGTCGCGCCCCAGGCCTTCGCGTCCCGCGTCTGTGACGCAGAGTCCCGCCGACGCGATCCCCACGGTGTCGGTCATCGCCCCGCCTCCGCCTCCAACGCAGCAGGTTCCCGTGCCAGTGGCGCCCAAGCCAGTACCGGTTCCCCGTCCCATGCCCCCGCAGACCTCGCAAGCGCCGCAGGAACAGTTCCCGCGATCGCCGCAGGCACAACCGGCGCAGGCGCAGTTCCCGCAACCGCCTGCCCGCGAGGCCGCGGCCAGTAATCCGGCGGCCCGTAATCCCGCGTCCCATAACCCCGCCGCCTATAAACCCACTTCCGGAACGGTCGATGGATTACCGGGTTTCCTGGGCAATCTCCCCGCGGGTCTCCGCTCGCAGACCGGACTGATGATGCTGGCGGGCGGCGCTGTTCTGGTCCTGATGGCGCTTCTATACTTGGTGCTCTCGATGGCCCACCTGGTCTGAGACATGGAACTGCCTGCATCCATCGGCAAATACGAACTCCTTGAGTATCTGGGCGGCGGCATGTCGCAAGTATTCCGCGCGCGCGACACCCTGATCGACCGGCAGGTGGTGGTGAAGATCCTTACCGACAACGCCAGCAGCGACCCGGAAGCGAAAGCCCGCTTCCTGCAGGAGGCGCGGCTGGCCGGAAACATTCAGCACGAAAACATCGTGGCCGTGTACGACTACGGCGAGCACGCCGGCCGCCCGTTCATGGTGATGGAGTACCTGCGCGGCGAGGACCTGCGCGGGGCCATCCGCGGCGGCCACACCGGGTCCCTGATGAACCGCCTGCGCATCGCCCGCGACATCGCCAACGCGCTCGACTACGTGAACGGGCGCGGAATCATCCACCGCGACATCAAGCCCGAGAACATCCACATCGACGCCAACGGCAAAGTGAAGCTGATGGACTTCGGCATCGCCAAGACCGCCGAACTATCCCTGACGCGCACCGGGATGGCCATGGGCACTCCTTATTACATGGCGCCCGAACAGGTGCGCGGCCAGCCCATCACCGTGCAGGTGGACGTCTACGCGTGGGGCTTGCTGCTGTATGAGCTGCTGACCGGGACGCGCAGCATCACCGCCGAAACCATGGAAGCGGTGTTCTACCAGATCCTCAACGTGCCGGTGGATGCGGCGGCGATGGAAAACGCCGGCGTTCCCCCGGCGGTGCGGGACCTGGTGGCTCGCTGCGCGGCCAAGGAAACCACAGCGCGTCCGCAAGGCTTCGGCCCGGTGGTCGCGGAATTGGACGCAATGCTCGCGGGCGAGGGAGCCGGGCGTACACAGTCGGCTCCACAGGGCGGGCAGGGCACGCTACCGGTTAGGACCGCGGCGCCGGGTGGGGCCGGGTCGCCACCGGCATGGGCCCCTGCCCCGAGTCCCGGGTCGGGTCCCGCTTCGAAGATCGAGACCGGCCCGCGGGCGACACCATCGGGTGCGGGGGCGGGAGCGGGCGCCAAACCTTCCGGCCGCGGGCTCATACTGGGGCTCGGCGGAGCCGTGGTGGCGTTGCTCGCGATCGCCGCGGTCGTGATCATTTACACGCGCCCCAAGCTGCCTCCAATAATCCCGGGGATGATCTACATTCCGGCAGGCACCTTCCTGGCCGGGTCCGGCAAGCATCCGGTGAAACTGGGGGCGTTCTACATCGACGAGACCGAGGTAACCAACGCCCAGTTCGCGGACTTTTGCAAGGCCACCGGCTGCACGCCTCCAGCGGCGGGCGCGGACCTGCCGGTGGTGAACGTCACCATCGTGCAAGCCCGGGCGTTCGCCAAGTGGAAGGGCAAGCGGCTGCCCACCGGACAGGAGTGGGAGCGCGCCGCTCGCGGCGAAAAGGGGGCCAAGTTTCCGTGGGGCGACGACTCCGATCCGTTCCGGGCCAACGTGGCCGACAACGCCACCAGCGGCGCGGTGCACCACCTGCTGGCGGTGAAGTCGTTTCCACCGACTTCGGGCGTCTACGACATGGTCGGGAACGCGGCCGAGATGGTGGAGGGCCCGGCGACGCCTAGCGCGTCCCTGGTGACCCGGTTTGCGTCCGTGCTGAACCCGCCGCCTACAGCGGGGGAGCCGTGGGCGGCGTTGCGCGGGGGGTCGTTCAACACTCCCCTTGTGCCCGACCTGGTGTTCGATCAGGCGCCCTTTCCGGAGCGCTTCACGTCCGTCGACTACGGGTTCCGGTGCGCCAAAGATGCGCCGTGACGGGACGCATGTAGTGGAATACAATCCGGTTATTTGAACGTCGGGTTCGTTTTGTTCTCCCGGCCCCGGGCCGTAATACAGCGTATAACAAAGGCGACAGTTGACCTCGAAGTAGGGAAGTAAGCGAGTAGGGAAGTAGGGAGCTAGGAAGGAGGGAGCAAGGCGCAATGCCACTGGCCGCGGGCGAACTTCTGGGTCCGTACAAGATCGGCGAGCTGATCGGCAAGGGCGGGATGGGCGAGGTGTATAAGGCCGTGGACACCCGCCTGAACCGCGATGTGGCGGTCAAGGTTTCGGCGGCGCGGTTCAACGACCGGTTCGAGCGCGAGGCTCGGGCGGTGGCGGCGCTGAATCACGCCAACATCTGCACCCTTTACGACGTCGGGGCGTCGCCGGCGGGGTTCGGCTTCCTGGTCATGGAGTTCGTCGAGGGCGCGACCCTGGCGGATTTGGTCAAGAAGGGGCCGATCGCCTACGAAGAAGCGTGGCGGCTGGCGCAGCAGATCATCGCGGGGTTGGAGGCCGCGCACGAAAAAGGCATCGTTCATCGCGATCTGAAGCCCGCCAACATCAAGATCCGGCCGGATGGGACGGTGAAGGTGCTGGACTTCGGGCTGGCCAAGGTAGCTTCGGCCTCTCGGCCGGAGGAGCACGGAGAGAATTCGCCTACTCTGACCATGGGCATGACCGAGGCGGGGATGATCCTGGGCACAGCGGCGTACATGGCTCCGGAGCAGGCTCGCGGGACTGAGGTGGATAAGCGGGCGGATATCTGGGCGTTTGGAGTGGTGCTGTACGAGATGCTGACGGGGGAGCGGCTGTTCGGGGCGGCGACGGTTTCGGATACTTTGGCGCAGGTGCTGGTGAAAGAACCGGGGCTCGATCGGGTGCCGAAGAAGGTTCAGCCGTTATTGCGGAGTTGTCTGGAGAAGGAGCCTCGGCGGCGGCTAAGGGATATTGGGGATGCTTGGAGGCTCTTGGAGGAGCCGCAGGAGCCGGCGATTGTCGGTACCGCTCCTTCACGGTCGCGGCTCGGCTGGAGGGGGAATGCGGGGCCGTGGATTGCGGCGGTGGTTTGCGCTGTCGCGGCGCTGGCGGGTGGGGTGGTGGCTTACCGGCACGTTAGCGAACAGCCTCCGGCGGCGATCAAGTTCTTTGTGCCGCCTCCCGATAAGGGCGCATTCAACTTGCTCAACAGTTACACGGTGGCGGTTTCTCCAGACGGAACTCGCGTGGCGTTTCTTGCGACCGTAGAGGGCAAGGATCAGATCTGGTTGCGGGATCTCGGCTCCGCCAGCCTCCGCATGTTGCCCGGAACCGAAGGCGCTGTCGGCGCTCCTTTCTGGTCGCCCGACAGCCGTTTTATCGGGTTCTTTGCCGGGGGCAAGGTCAAGAAGATGGAAGTAGCGGGCGGTCCGGCAATCACCCTGTGCGACGCTCCCAATGGGCGCAACGGAGCGTGGAGCAAGAATGATGTGATGGTGTTTCAAATGGACGCCGCCGGACCGCTCTTGCGCGCGCCCGCGGTGGGCGGGAGCGCTACGACGGCCACCGAACTGGACGTGGCTTCGCGAGAGGTCAGTCACCGGTTCCCTTCTTTTCTCCCGGACGGGCGCCACTTCCTGTACACAGACTATATTTCCGTGGAGGGACAGACGACCGTTTACGTTGGCGACCTGGAGTCTAAAGACCGCCGTCGTGTGTTTGCCGGAGCAACGAATGCCGTTTATGTCCCGGGTTATTTGCTGTTCGTACGGGAGCGGACCTTGATGGCGCAGGCTTTTGATATTGGCAAACTCGCGGTTACCGGTGAGGCGACACCAGTGGCGGAACAGGTCACCTACGACGCTGGGAATGCTCGCGGACAGTTCTCCGCATCGCAAAACGGAGTGATTGCTTACATCGTGGGCGGGAACGCCGGAGAGGCGCAGCTCACCTGGTTCGACCGTTCCGGCAAAACCCTCGGGACAGTCGGGCGGCCGGGTCTGCTAACCTCCGCTGCGATCTCGCCGGATGGCAGCCTGGTGGCATTCGACCGCCAGGATCCACAGTCGGGAGTCATGGACCTGTGGTTGGATGATTTGAGGCGGGACACGGAGTCCCGATTTACGTTCGGTGCGCGAAACAGCTTGCTTCCTGTGTGGTCTCCTGACGGCGGCACGATCGGCTTCCTGACGTTCGGCGGAGACGGAAGGCGAAATGGACAAGCCTTCCGGAAGGCAGTCAACGGCGTGGGGCGAGAAGAGGCGCTGGACGGCGTGAGCGGCGCGCCTGATGATTGGTCCCGGGACGGCCGTTATCTGATTTGGGAGACCAGCGCGCTCACTCCCAAGACGGGTCGAGATATCTGGGTTCAGCCATTAACGCCAGACAAAGCCGGGGACCGCAAGCCGTTCCCGTACGTCGAGACGAACTTCAACGAACGGTTCGCCAAGTTATCTCCTGATGGCCGCTGGCTGGCGTACCAATCCGATGAGTCCAAACAATACGAGACTTACGTACAGACGTTTCCCTCCCAGGGAGGTAAATGGCAAGTATCGACCAACGGCGGGCAACATCCGGTGTGGAGCAGGGATGGGCGGGAACTGTTCTTCCTGGACCTCTCGGGAAAGATGATGGCCGTGGAAGTGCCGACCTCCGGCGAGAAGTTCGATCCTGGCGCGCCCAAGGCGCTGTTCGACACCCGCATGGCGGGCAACGGGTACGACGTCAGCAAGGACGGCCGCTTCTTGATTCCCACGCTCGTGGGGGCGGGCGCGAACCAGTCCATGATGGTGGTGGTGAATTGGACCGCGGGGCTGAAGAAGTGATGGGTATACTGGTGACGAATGGAACCTGAATCGGATCAGTTCATCCGGGATCTGGAGCGGTTGATCACCAAGATCGAGGACGCCAACAAGGGTATGCAAGAGTGGACTGACGAAGTCAATGAGGTTCGGACTTTGATAAGAGACAACCCTTGAGCGTTCAAGCGATACTGGCCACGGTGGTATTAAGGCGGAGAGCGAGAACTGTGGGACTGGCGCCGGAGCCGCAGGCTCCGTGAACAGGCACGCGAAACCGCCTGCCACACCTGGCTCCGAATTTCGGATCAATGCTAGGCTCGAAGTGTGAGCTTCTCCCAATCATTTTTCGCCGCCAAGTTTGGCCTGACCGCGCCCGATCTTGAGTCTTACCTGAGCGAGGCTCTCTCGGCGGGCGGTGACTACGCGGATCTGTACTTCGAGTACCTTTCCACCAGCTCCATCGGCATCGACGAAGGCATCGTCAAGAGCGCGACCGAGGGCGTGACGCTGGGCGTGGGCGTGCGCGTGATCGCGGGCGAGCGCACCGGCTATGCCTATAGCGACGATCTGAGTCCCGAGAAGATCCGCAAAGCGGCTCGCGTCGCGGCGCTGATCGCGCGTGGTCCGGCCAGCATCGCCAAGACCGGGCTGGAGGAAGTCCGCAAGCACGATCTGTATTCGATGATCGCCACGCCGCACGAGATGGGGCTGGCGGGGCGAGTGCAACTCATCCAGCGGGCCGATGCGGCGGCACGGGCCTACGACGCGCGCGTGTTTCAAGTACAGGCGTCCTACGCCGATAGTGTGCGCGAGGTTTTGGTTGCGTCGAGCGATGGACGGCTCAGCTTCGACCGCCAGCCGATGGCGCGGATGGGCGTCGCGGTGCTGGCTCGCGAGGGCGGCCCGGGAGGCTCGGGCGTGCCGCAGCATGGATACGCGGGCGGCGGAGGTCGCGTGACGCTTGATTTCTTCGAGACGGAAAAGACGCCCGAGCATTTCGCGCGCGAGGCGGCTCGGCAGGCGATCGTGCAGTTGGGCGCGGTGGATGCTCCGGCGGGCGAGATGACGGTGGTACTGGGGCCGGGCTGGCCGGGTATCCTGCTGCATGAAGCGGTGGGCCATGGACTGGAGGCAGATTTCAACCGCAAGGGCGTTTCGGCGTTCAGCGGGCACATCGGGGAGAAGGTCGCGAGCGAGCTGTGTACCGTCATCGACGACGGAACCATCGCCGGATATGGGGGCGGTAGCCGCCGCGGGTCGTTGAACGTGGACGATGAAGGCACGCCGACGCAGCGAAATGTTTTAATCGAAAACGGCGTGCTGCGCGGGTATCTGCAGGATGCGCTGTCGGCGCGGCTGATGAAGTCGCAATCGACCGGCAGCGGGCGGCGCGAAAGTTATCAGCACATCCCCATGCCGCGCATGACCAACACCTTCATGCTGGCGGGCCAGAGCGATCCGGAAGAGATCATTCGCAGCGTGCCCAAGGGCGTTTACTGCCCCAGTTTCTCGGGCGGGCAGGTGGACATCACCAGCGGCAACTTCGTGTTTCAGGCGACCGAGTGTTACCTGATCGAAGGCGGCCACTTGACGAGTCCGGTGAAGGGCGCGTCGCTGATCGGTAACGGTCCGGAGGCGCTGAAATACGTGAGCATGGTGGGCAACGATCTGAAGTTGGATGAGGGCAT
>Ga0210409_10005496_pt1 | contig 13307 bp, 10 predicted proteins | sample IncBWH17MmetaG_FD_161649 | JGI IMG/M metagenome (GOLD analysis project Ga0210409, IMG submission 161649) | Forest soil microbial communities from Barre Woods Harvard Forest LTER site, Petersham, Massachusetts, United States - Inc-BW-H-17-M | ecosystem: Environmental > Terrestrial > Soil >... | reverse complement strand
TCGGCATATACGTTCGTTGTACCACGGGCCTGTTGACCGCACCGGATTCGGTCTTTGGACGGTCTTCGTTAGGCCGAGAGTTTCGTCTCCAGCTCGGCCTTAACGCGCGGCCATTCCGAATCCAGGATGCTGTAGTACACCGAGTCGCGAACGCGGCCTGTGGACGTAATGATATGCCGCCGCAGGATGCCCTCTTCGGTCGCGCCGATGCGTACGATCGCGTCCCGCGACTTGCGGTTGAGCACGTCGGTCTTGAGCTCCACGCGAATGCAGTTCCAGGTTTCGAAGGCGTGCCGCAGCATCAGGTACTTGGCTTCGGTATTCACCGCGGTTCGCTGCCACGGGCGTCCGATCCAGGTGAATCCGATCTCCACGCGGCGGTGCGCGGGCTCGATATTCATAAAGCGCGTCCCGCCGATCACTCGGCCGGCATCGGGAAGGCCGGAATTCCGAAGAATCGTCGCGAATGTTAAAGCCGTTCCCGCCGCTAGCGCCGTCTGCGCGTTACGGATATACTCGGCCATCTCCTCGGGAGTCGCGATGCCCACGTTGGTCCAGGTCCACAACTCCGGGTCGAGCCCCACTTCGCAAAGCCCGGCATGGTGCGACTCGCTCAGCGGTTCCAGCCGCACTACGCGGCCCTCGAGTGTTATTGGAGCGATGTTCACCGGAACTGTTGAACGCGAAAGCGGCCGGAGGTAGTGATCACTTCCTTGGTCCGCGTGTACTCGGCCTGCGCCTGAGTCAGTTGCGCTTCTCGCACTTGGCGCAGCCCTTGCTGGATCAACGTAAACGCGACGTACCAGCCGACGATCCCCAGTAACGCGTACTTCGCCAGCCCCAGAAATCCCGTGAACTGCAGCAGCGGCGAGTTCCACGTCATGTGCAGCAGCATAGGAATCATGAATGTGCGCATGAAGGTCGGCTCCGTCAACATGCTGAAGCGGAACTTCTCCGCGCCCTTCACCCGCCAAAGTGCGCCCGCCGTGATCGCGGTCCACAGAACGTGGGCGAACGGCGCGAAGTAGGAGCGCGAATGGATCACGTTCAACATGCCGTTGTTGCCCACGAAGCTCGCTTCCCCCACCAGGTCCCTTACTTTCTGGATGTGGTCCGGGTTATTGACGAAGTAGTTCAGGAACGTATCGAAGAACCCGTCAGAGAACGCGTAGCCCGCGGTTTCAAAGGCCGCGAAACCAGCGCCGATGGCCGCGCCGCACACCATCCCGTTCAGGATCCAGCGGTAACGCAGATTGCGCACCACCAGCACCACCGCCAGAAGTTTTCCGGTTTCTTCCACGATGCCCGCGCTGGCCGCGCCCAGCCACTCCAGGTTCGCGATGTCGAAGCCGATCAGGCTTACCGCCAGCGAAATCACCCCTCCCAGGCACACCAGCGTCAGCACCATGTGAAAAGGGATGTTGCGGGGCGTGTTCATCTCCCAGAACAGAAACGTGACCGTCAAGGGAACCACCATCGATCCCATCATGATCAGGCCCGGCACCAGGCGCGGATTGTGAAAGTAGTCGAACATCAAGTAAAAGCAGACGTACACGCTGGCCATGAACAGGAACACGCGCATGTAGAACCACGGCTTGGGCCAGCCCGTCTCCACCTCTTCGAGCGGCGGCGTGGTCTTGGTCGTTCCGACGACGAAGTAGCTTTCGAGTTCGCCTTCTTTACGGCCCTTGAAGGTTTCCGAAAACATCGCGCCCAGGCTGAAGCCTTCCAGCTTGTCTGTACTGGCCAACTGGTTCAGCCGCGAGCCCAGATTCCCCAGCAGATTCGTTAGCTCGACCGGCGCAGTACCCACTTGCCATGTGGACGCGCCCATCTGGAACTGTTGCCCGTTGCTGAGCGTGCCTTGCGTTACGGTGGCCCCCGCGACCCGCAACTCCGCGCCGGGGAACGTACGGAAATGGATTACGTTATTCTGCCACGACACCACCACGTGGTTCGCGGCCACCTGTGGGTCTTGGTCGCCGATTCCCGACACGCGTCCGAGTGACACCTCCGCCATGCCGATCATGTAGGCCTTGCCCGCGTCCGGTCCCGCGATGCACTGCAACTTGATGGCGTAAGTGGGTTGCGCGACTGCTTGCGGCCCGCCACCCACTCCCGCGCCGAACTGAGCGCCGCCGAGGAGATTCGCCAAGGCTACCGACGCGGGACTCCACGTCTGCCAGCCAGCCTGCGCTACCTGAGTGGCCGGCGGGAGCGATCCGCTCTGAATCAGACGCACGATTTCGGCCGACGGCACCGGCCCGCGCGTCTCGGTCCCAGCCAAGTAGTACCACTGATCTGCACCGTTCATCGATTCCCCCCGCCCCGCGAAACTGCCCTTTCAAACTCCGTTGCGCTTGAACCACGCCAGCATCTTCTTCCACGCGTCTTCGGAGTCCGCTTTGCTATAGCTCGGCCGGTAATCCGCGTTGAAGCCGTGTTGCGCTTCCGGATACACATTGATCTCCGACGGATCGCTCACAACCTTGAGCGACGTGCGCATATTCTCGATCGACTGCTGCGAGATCCCGGTGTCCTTACCGCCATAGAATCCGATCACCGGACACTTCAGCGCGCCCGCATAATCGATAGGAAATTTGGGTGTCAGCGCCGTGTGATTGCCCTCGATCTGCCCGTACCACGCCGCCGCGGCCTTCAGCTTCGGGTTGTGGGCCGCGTACAGCCAAGCGATGCGGCCGCCCCAGCAGAAACCCGTGACCGCCACCCGGCTCGCGGCGCCCTTGGAACTTTTCACCGCCCAGGCAGCGGTGTAATCCAGATCGCTCATCACCTGAGCGTCCGGGACTTTCGACACCACCTTGCTGACGATCTCCTGAATGTTTTCGATTTTCGAAACGTCGCCCTGGCGCGCGTACAGTTCCGGCGCAACCGCGCAATACCCGGCCTTAGCCAGGCGCCGGCACAAATCCTTGATATGTTCATGCACTCCGAAGATTTCCTGCACCACCAGCACGATCGGAAACGCGCGCCCCTTGGCCGGGCACGCGCGATAGCCCGGAATCTGCCCGTCGGCGGTGGGGATTTTCACCTCGCCCGCGGTGAGTCCAACAGCGTCCGTGGTGATGGTCTGCGCGCTGATTGGACGCACTGCCAGGGCAAATCCCACGGCCAGCTTCGAGACCAGAAAGTCCCGCCGGTTTTCCGGTGGGTTCTCCGGGGCCAGGCTCTCGAGATCGGAGAGCGCGGTGGCCCCGGCGGTCTTGTTCGATAGTGCCATGGCGCTATTGTACAGGGATTGGTTGCTCAAGAGACTGGCGTTTGATTGCCGATAAGAAAAATGACGATGAGCGAGAACAAGGCAGACGACGGTACAATTGCTTTCAGACCGAAGCTAGTTTTCGGAATGGCAGCACGTGATCGGAGACGGTTGAAGAAGGCGAGAATCAACGGCCACCAGCCCCAGCAGACTCTTTTCGCGAACGGCACCACGAAGAGAGCTAAACGCGCAACCGCGCCGCTGCTGCCATCGGAGGACAACACCCCTGAGGGCCTCCGCGCGTTGCTCGCGGCAAACGCCCATTATCGTAAGGTGCCCTGGCCGGAGGCATATCGCCGCACAACCCACGAGTTGCGCCTCGGAGACGCCAGGGACTTATCTTGGATACCGGACGCTTCCGTTCATTTGGTTGTAACGTCGCCGCCCTACTGGACTTTGAAGCAATACGCGCCGGACAACGAAAACCAGATGGGGCACTTCGAGAGTTACGAACGGTTTCTTTCGGAGTTGGATCGCGTCTGGAGAGAATGCGCGCGCGTTCTGGTGGGTGGCGGACGAATCTGTTGTGTCGTAGGCGATATTTGCATTCCGAGAAAACGCGGAGGCCGCCATCACGTCGTACCGCTCCACTCCGATATCCAGGTTCGCGCGCGAAGGTCTGGGCTCGACTGTCTCCAGCCGATCCTTTGGAACAAGATTGCGAATGGCGCTACCGAGGCGGAAGGAAACGGTACGGGCTTCTACGGAAAGCCGTATCAACCGGGCGGCATCGTCAAAAACGACATCGAATACATTCTGTTCCTTCGGAAGGGTGGAGAATACCGGACCACGCCTGCCCTCCAGAAGGCTCTATCGATGCTGACGAAGGATGAGATGAAGGCTTGGTTTCGTTCCATTTGGGCGGATCTTCGGGGCGCGTCCACTCGTGACGGTCACCCCGCGCCGTTCCCGATCGAGCTAGCCGAACGTCTGATCAAGATGTTTTCTTTCGCGGGCGATACCATCCTGGACCCGTTCGCGGGTACAGGATCGACCTCACAAGCTGCTATCATCGCAGGCAGAAATTCGATAGCCAGCGACATTGAACCGGCGTATATCGAAATCGCCTGGCAGCGCATTATGAGGGCCGCGCGTCAGCGTCGCTTCGTTGGCGCGATCGAAGCCGAGGTCCTTTTTGACGGAGACGCTGGCGCTACACCAATACCGGCTACCAACCGAATTCCGGCGGTTGTTTGAAGGCAAAATTTACAAGCATCGCGATTCGAGCCAAGGCGACTATGTTGCGATGCATCTCTATGAAGATCTCATCGCCATCCACCGCTCTCCGAAGTTGACCGAGGCTGCGATCCTTCGGAAAGACCCGCGTTCTAAACGTTCAGAACAAGCGGCGAGGCGTTGCGGCCCGGCGTGGAGACGGAACCTTCGGAGAGATCATCCCCGGCGAAACGCCGATCGCAGACAGCGGCTATTTAGTTGCCCGAGGCCCTATAGCGACGGTCGAAATCGGAATTGAAGTGAAGGTTCTCGCGAAGGCGATGATAAAGCAGATCGACCGCGTAATAAATGACCTTCGGAACCAAGTTGTTCAATTCAAGCGGGGCGGCGGAAACCCGGTTTGCGTCGGAATCATAGGAATCAATCAGGCCGAAAGCACGGTCGGCTACGAAGGGGACCGGCCATTCCCTACGACCGGAAGGGCGGGGTTTCTCCATCCATTCCAAGAAGCATATGAAGCCGAGCGCCGTCTGAAGTCGGAAGCTGCGCCAGAGTTCGACGAATTCCTAGTGCTTCGGTTTAAGGCCACGAACGCGCCACCCTATCCGTTCGAATGGGTCAACTACAACGAGACTCGACTAGACTACGGGGCGGCGCTTTCCCGGATTAGCGCTCGGTACCAGCAACGATTCTAACTGCTCCCTCAGCCAGACATGCTCACCCAACCAGACCTGCCGACATGCATCAAAATGAGGAGGTGCCATTACCCACCGCGATCGATCCGGAACCACGCTGGCCCGCGCTCGTGGCCTTATTGGCCGTAGGCGCGCTGTATTACTCGCTCCCGCCCGCCTTGGCTCCCGGACCCGCCTGGTTGGTGCCCACCCTGGTGGTCGCGCTGATGGCTCCGGCGCTGGTGTTGCATCGCTACGGATACTTCACCGCCTCGCATGTGCTGGGCTATGCAGCCTTGGGCTCCGTCACCCTAGCGCTGGCTGCCTCGCTAACGCTGCTGGTCAAAGGACTCCCGTCCCACGCCGAAACACCCAAGCAGTTGCTGATGTCCGCGGCAGCGCTGTGGGTAAGCAATCTGCTGGTCTTCGCTTCCTGGTACTGGCGACTCGATGCCGGCGGCCCCCACCAGCGCGACCTGCGGGGGGCTCATACAGACGGCGCCTTCCTGTTTCCGCAGATGATGCTCGATCCCGAGCTGCGCCGCGAAATGGGCGAAGAAGACTGGCGCCCCGGATTCGTCGATTACCTCTTCCTGGCCTTCAACACCAGCACCGCGTTTTCCCCTACCGACGTTCCAGTGCTGTCGCGCTGGGCCAAGCTCCTGATGATGCTGCAAGCCGCGATTTCGCTCGCCACACTGGCCATCCTGGCGGCGAGAGCCGTCAACATTCTCTAGCGTGGAGCACGCACTCGTGCGTGCCACGTCGTCACTTTTGACGACGCTCGGCGGGCTGTGTAACTTTCCCCGCCCTCGCGGATAGTCTGAATGAAATGGTTGAACCGGACAGATCTCAGAAAGCGACCACCTTCGCGGATCTGTACCGCAACCATGCCCGAGAAGTATATCGGTTCGCTTTGTATCTGAGTGGCGATCCGGCGCTGGCCGAGGATATCGTCTCAGAGACGTTCTTACGCGTCTGGGACTCGGCCGTCACAGTTCGGATGGAAACCGTGCGGGGATATCTCTTCACCATCGCGCGCAACCTCTTTCTGCACGATCTAAGGCGCAAGCGAAAGCAGGACCCGCTCGAGAACCGCCCCGCAATCGCCGCCACCGCCGCGCGGGAAGCCGAGTCGCGCCTGCTCCAGAAAGAAGATCTGCGCGACACGCTGGCCGCACTGCAAATGCTGCCCGAGTCATCTCGGACCGCCCTGCTATTGCGCGCGCACGAGGGGCTCTCCTACGAAGAGATCGCCCGTGTTTTAGGCCTGTCGCTCTCCTCGGTAAAAGTCAAGATTCACCGCGCCCGCCTATGGTTGGCCGAGCGCCGGAAAGGAGCCGTTCATGCAAGTGACTAAGGACATCGTTAACGATTTGCTGCCCGTATACCTGGCGGGAGAAGCCAGCGCGGACACACGCGCCGCGGTGGAAGCGTATCTGGCGGAGGACCTGAAACTGCGAGAGACTGTGGATGCGGCTCGTACATATGCTCCGCCGCCCGTCGAAGCGCCAGCCGGCTTGGAAGTGCGCTCACTGGAGCGGACCAGGCGGCTGCTGGGGCGCAAGAATGTTTGGCTGGGCTTCGCGCTGATCTTCAGTTTCGTGCCGCTAATCCTGAAACCGCTGTGGCTCGGCGATCTGGTCATGTTGATCGGCCTGCTGGGGTGGGCGGCATTTCTGGTGACGTGCAAGAAGCTGGCCGCAACCGGATTGGAGGCTCCGCGACGTATGGGCTCTCGAACCCTTTGGGCTGTAGTCGGCGTGCTCCTCGGCGCAGCGGTCGGACACCTCATCGATCTGCAGGGCGGCTGGCACCGGGCGATGTACGATCTTCCATTGGGAACATCCTTACTCACTCTCTGGCTGGGTGAAAAATTCCACCAGATTCCGACGAGCGGCGAGCTCAGCCGGCCGATCACGCTGTTTGGCAAGGGGAAGCGAAGTTGAGACGAAGGGTAGCGCAGGCGAATGTGAAAGTAGTCGCCGGCCGCGGCGTGGTCGAAGTGACGAAACGCAAGCAACCCAGCCCAGTAACCTACAATAAATACATCCATGCGGGTTGCGCTCGCACAGATCAATCCCACGGTTGGGGACCTTACCGGAAACGTGGACCGCATGGCGCGCGCCGCCCGCGACGCCGCCGCCCGCGGAGCCGAGCTGGTGGTGTTCCCGGAACTCTCCGTCACCGGCTATCCGCCCCGCGATCTGGTGGAGAAACCCAGCTTTCTCAGCCGTAGCGAGTCCGAATTGGAGCGGCTGGCGCGCGAGACCGCGGACCTGGACTTGATCATCATCTGCGGCTACGTGGCCCGCGCAATTTCCAACTCAGGGCACGAGTCCGGCAAGCACGCGCAGAACAGCGCAGCCGTACTCGAGGGCGGGCGCATGATCTTCCGGCAGAACAAAATGCTACTGCCGAATTACGACGTTTTCGACGAGGCCCGCTACTTCCGGCCCTCGGATCACGAGGACCTCGTTCTGTTGCGCGGCCACAAGGTGGCGCTCACCATTTGCGAGGACGCCTGGAACGACCGCAACTTCTGGAGGCAGCGCCTCTATCCGCGCGATCCGGTGGAGGAGTTATTCGGCGCCGGAGCCGAGCTGATGATTTGCATCAACGCTTCGCCTTATCACATGGGCAAGCGCGAAACCCGGCGTCGGGTGTACCGTTCGGTGGCGAAACGCTACGCGAAGCCGGTGATGTATGTGAACCAGGTGGGCGGCAACGATCAGTTGGTGTTTGACGGCTCCAGCTTCGCCATGAACGGCGCGGGCGAGGTCATCGCGTCGGCGCGCTCATTTGAGGAAGACCTGGTGATGGCGGATCTCGACGCGCCCACTCTTAGGGCCACCGGCGGCGACCGTCACGAAGATTTCACAAACGAGTGCGAAGCTGCCTATCAAGCGCTGGTCTTGGGAACCCGCGATTACATGCGGAAGTGCGGATTCAAGCGGGTGCTGATCGGACTTTCCGGCGGGATCGATTCGGCGCTGACGGCCGCGCTCGCCGTTGAAGCAGTGGGCCGTGAGAACGTCACCGGCGTGGGCATGCCGGGGCCGTATTCTTCCGAGCACAGCGTGCGTGATGCTCGCGATCTGGCCGCCAACCTGGGAATCCGCTTCGAGGTGGTTTCGATCACCGGCGTGTATCAAAGATTTCTGGAAGAACTCGCGCCGTCCTTCGGCGGACGGGCTCCGGACGTGACCGAGGAGAATCTGCAATCGCGGCTGCGCGGCGTGACGCTGATGGCGCTCTCGAACAAAACCGGCGCGCTGGTGCTGACCACCGGCAACAAGAGCGAGTTGGCCGTGGGCTACTGTACCTTGTACGGAGATATGTGCGGCGGGCTGGCGGTGATTAGCGACGTTCCCAAGACGCTGGTGTATTCGCTCTCGCGCATCGCCAACCAGCGGCACGTTGCTCAGACAGGTCACGGGGCGATTCCGGAGAGCACCTTCACCAAGCCGCCTTCGGCCGAATTGAAACCCGACCAGAAGGACACGGATTCCTTGCCCGAGTACGGCTTGCTGGATCAAATTCTCGAAGATTACGTGGAGCAATACCGCACGCCCAAGCAAATCGCTTCGCAACACAAGTTGCCGCTGGAATTGGTCCAGGACATCGTGAACAAAGTGGACCGCAACGAATACAAGCGCCAGCAAGCCGCGCCCGGCTTGAAGGTCACTACCAAGGCGTTCGGAATCGGGCGGCGATTCCCGATCGCACAGAGGTTCTCCGAATGAAGTACGAAAGGCATCAGCCGCCGACAAACGCCGATCATCGCGGATCGAAACCCAAAATCTTATCGGTGTTCATCAGCGTTCATCGGCGGCTAATTCTTGTTGCCCTGTGCGCCGGAATCCTCGCCTCGCAACCGTCCGGCCGCGAACAGGTAGGCCGCCTGGCCGATGGCAGCTTCCTGCTTTCGACCGGTTGGCGCATCAAGCCGGTAGGCGCGCAGGTGCCGCTCGACACGTTGCCGATGGCCTCAGCGCTCTCCTCCGATGGAAAGTTCCTGCTGGTGCTCAACGGCGGATACCGCCCGCCCTCGGTCAGCGTGATCGACACCGCTTCGATGAAGGAGACCTCGCGAGTTCCGGTGGCCGATGGCTGGCTGGGTCTCGCGTTTTCGCCCGACGGCCGCCGTGTCTACGTCGGCGGTGGCTCGCAATATTCGGTTCTTGAGTTTGCTTTCTCGGCCGCAGGCGAACTAAAGCCATCACGGACGTTCCTCGTAGGAACCGGCGCGAAGCCAGGAGAGAAGGACTTCATCGGCGACGTAGCGGTATCCCCCGACGGCCGCCTCCTGTACGCCGCGGATCTGTATCACGACTCGGTCGTCGTCATCAATCCCCAAACTGAAAAAGTAGAAGGCAAAATCCAAACCGGCCGGCGCCCCTACCGGATTCTGTTCCATCCCGATGGCAAGACCATTTTCGTTTCGAGCTGGGCCGACGCCACCGTGTTCCAATACGATGCGCTGAACGGCAATGAGATGAACCGCGTCCGCCTGGGCCCGCACACCACCGACATGGTGCTTTCGACGCGCAAAATCGAGGACGACGACACCGGTGTGCAGTTTCGCTTGTACGTGACGGCGTCGAATACCAACAGCGTTTACGTGGTGTCGGTCAGCGACACCAAGAACATAAAGCTGATGGAGACGCTGAACGTGGCTATGAGCGCTCGTGAACCGGCGGGTATGACTCCCAGCGGACTGGCTCTTAGTCCCGATCAGACTCGGCTGTTCGTGGTGTGTTCGGACGCGAATGTGGTCGCGGCGGCCGATATCACCGGCGCTCGCGCCCGCATGGAGGGATTCATTCCCACTGGCTGGTATCCCACGGCGGCGCGCGTGTTGCGCGACGGGCGCGTTCTGGTGCTGAACGGACGCGGGCTCGGCAGTTTCGCGAACCCCAAGCCGGCGCCGGAACGGTGGATTTTGGACGGCAGCGGCACGGCCGACGTGCGCACCAGCTACATCCCCTATATGCAAACCGGCACCATGTCGGTGATCGATCCGCTGACGGATGAAGCGCTCGACGGCTACACCAAGGCGGCGATCGAGTTGTCGCCCTACCGCGATGCGTATCTCGACGTGGCCAACCTGCCCGGCAACAGCGTGATCTATTCGCGCCCCGGCCGGCCTTCGCCCATCGAACACGTGATCTATGTGGTGAAGGAAAACCGCACCTACGACGAAGTGTTCGGCAAGATGGGGAAGGGCAACAGCGATCCGTCGCTGACGCTATTCGACGAGACCACCGCGCCGAACCATTACAAGCTGGCGCGCGAGTTCGTGCTGTTCGATAACTACTACTCCAACGCCGATGTGAGCGCGGACGGGCACAACTGGGCCATGGCGGGCATCGCTCCTGACTACACTCAGCGCACCTGGCCAAGCAACTACGCGCACCGCTCGCCCTATTACGGTTACGAGGGTACTGAGCCGGCCAACTCACCTCCAGCGGGCTACATCTGGAGCAACGCCGTGTCCGCGGGTTTGAGCGTGCGCAACTACGGCGAGTTCACCACAGTGCTGAAACCAACCGCGCCGGACGGAACGCAGGTGAAGGTGGACGACCCGTCCCTCGTGGGGATCACCAATATGAAATACCGCGGCTGGGACACGGATTATCCGGATGTGGAGCGGGTCAAAGCGTTTATCGACGACGTCAAGCAATTCGACGCCGGCGGTGCCATGCCGAGGTTTATGATTGTGCGGCTCGGCAACGACCACACCGCGTACACCGCTCCCGGGAAAATCGCGCCGCGCTCCATGTTCGCCGATAACGACGCGGCTTTGGGGCAGCTCGTCGAAGCCGTGTCGCGCAGCCGCTTCTGGTCCAAGACCGCCATTTTCGTGATCGAAGACGACGCCCAGAACGGCCCGGACCATGTGGATTCGCATCGCAGCCTGCTGCTGGCTCTGTCGCCCTATACACGGCGCGGCGTGATCGATAGCACGTTCTACAATCAGAGTTCGGTTCTGCGCACGATGGAATTGATTTTGGGCCTGCGGCCCATGACGCACTTCGACGCTGCGGGCCGTCCTTTGGCCGCCGCGTTCGCGGCTCAGCCCAATGCCGCGCCGTATCAAGCCGAGCCGCCGCACATTTCGTTGACCGAACGCAATCCGGAGAAATCGCCCACCGTCGCGCGATCTCTGCGCTTCGATCTGGATCAGCCCGACATGGGCGATGATGAAGAAGCCAACCGGATTCTGTGGCTGGCGCTCAAGAATTCCGCGCCACCCGCGCCGGTTAGGAGTTATTTTTCCCGCCAGTGACCTCGCTCTGCTTTCTGTGGCACATGCATCAGCCGTTCTACAAGGATTTGTGGACCGGCGAATACAAACTTCCGTGGACGCGGCTGCACGCGCTCAAGGACTATGCCGGAATGGTGCGGATCCTGCGTGAGTTTCCGCGGATTCATCAGACCTTTAACCTGGTGCCGTCGATGGTGGCGCAGATTGAAGAGTATGCCAGCGGAAAGGCGTCGGATGCGTTCTTCGATTGCGCCGTCATACCGGCGGAGGATTTAAGCGGAGCGCAGCGCACTTTCGTGCTGCGGTACTTCTTTCAGGCCAACGTAGACCGTCTGATCCGCCGCTATCCGCGGTATTGGGATTTGTACCTGAACCGGAATGACCTGCCCGAACGCGGCACGATTCGGGATCTGCGCGATCTGCAGGTGTTGAGCCAGTTGGTTTGGTTTGACGAGGACCTGCTCGCCGCCGACGCGGAACTGCAGGAACTGATTCGGAAGGGCCAGAATTTTTCGCTGGCCGATCAGGAGATGCTGACCCGTAAGCAAAAGCGCGCACTGGCCGAGGTGCTGCCGGTGTATCGTGAGTTCGCCGCGCGGGGACAGATTGAGATCGCGACCACTCCGTTCTATCATCCGATTCTGCCGCTGCTGTGCGATTCCGATATCGCCGCCGTATCGCATCCCGGCTTAACGCTGCCGCCACGCTTCCAATATCCCGATGACGCGCATGAGCAACTGATGCGGGCGCGGTCCTACATGCAGGAGAAGCTGGGCGTGGCTCCCGTCGGATTGTGGCCTTCCGAAGGATCCATATCGGACCAGGCGCTGGGCTTGGCCGCCGAGTGCGGGTTCACTTGGGCGGCCAGCGACAACGGCGTGCTCTCGCGGTCGCTGGGCGTAACGGCCGGAATCGATGAAACGTATCGCGCGTATCTTTGGAAACCGGATGGGAAGCCAGACGGGAAGCCCGACGGTCACAACATGCGGCTGCTATTCCGAGACCATTATTTGAGCGATCTGATCGGCTTTGAGTATTCCCGTATGAGCCCGGCGGACGCAGCCGGACACTTTCTGCAAAAGATTCACGAAAACACCGGCGATCGCGATGTGCTGGTTCCGGTGATTCTGGACGGCGAAAACGCCTGGGAATACTATGAAGCCAACGGCCGCCCCTTCCTGCGCGAGTTGTACCGGCTGATTTCGGACGATTCCCGGTATCAGGCGCTGACCGTCGCCGAGGCGCTGGAGCGGTACGAGAAACATCCGCTGAAGAGCGTGGTTCCCGGGTCGTGGATCAACTCGAATTTCGATATCTGGATTGGCGCGGAGGAAGACAATCGCGCCTGGGAACTTCTGTTGGACGCGAGGCGCGCCTATGACCAGCACGCGGCTACGACGCCGGCAGAGGGCCGTAAGTTGGCCTTCGAAGAATTGCTGATCTCAGAGGGCAGCGATTGGTGCTGGTGGTACGGGCCGGAGCACGGCTCGGACAACCGGCCGGAATTTGATCAGTTATATCGCGACCATCTGTCCAATGTGTACCGGGCCCTGGGGCTGACGCCACCGGCCGCACTCGCGGAGCCGATCTTGAAGGATCAGGCAGGCGAGGTCCGGGAGCGGCCCGCGAACGCGCTGAACGTGAAACTGGACGGGGAGGTCACCACGTCGTTTGAGTGGATGGGCGCCGGACGGTACAGGCCCGATATGCGATCCGGGTCGATGCACGGCGGCGGGTTGTCGGTGCGCGAGCTGTTCTATGGCTCAGACGGCGCGCACTTGTTCGTACGACTGGACGGAGCCGACGGGACCGCGTTTGGAGTCGAGTTTGAAGGCGGGCCGGTGGCGGTTGAGGTCGCGCGGGGTCGCATTGTAGAGATCAAAGCGCCGCTGGCGGGACAGCGATT
>Ga0210409_10005495_pt1 | contig 13307 bp, 12 predicted proteins | sample IncBWH17MmetaG_FD_161649 | JGI IMG/M metagenome (GOLD analysis project Ga0210409, IMG submission 161649) | Forest soil microbial communities from Barre Woods Harvard Forest LTER site, Petersham, Massachusetts, United States - Inc-BW-H-17-M | ecosystem: Environmental > Terrestrial > Soil >... | reverse complement strand
AGCCCCGCCCGCCCCTGGGCCATTGGCGCTGCCGGTCGTCGAGGCGATCCCCCGAGAGGAGGACTTCTACAACTACGAGTCCCGCTATGAGATCGGGATGACCACCTTCGTGTGTCCCGCCGAGCTCGACGCGGAGACGAGCACCCGCTCACAGCAGCTCGCGCTCGACGCCTACCGGCTGCTCGGGTGCCATGGGGTTGCACGCGTGGACCTGATGCTCGACGAGCAGAGCGGTGAGCTCCTGGTCCTCGAGACGAACTCGATCCCGGGCATGACGGAAACGAGCCTGCTGCCGCAGGCCGCCGATGCGGCGGGGATCGGCTTCGACGAGCTCGTCGGCCGGATCCTCGCCAGCGCCCTCACGCGCTAGGAGTCGCCGGCGGCGAAATCCTCGGGCGAGACCTGGTCGAGGAACTCCTTGAACTTCTCGACGACGTCCTCTGACTCCTCGATGTCGTGCTCGAACTCGATGGCCGACTCGGTGATGACCTCCTCGGCCGCGTAGATAGGGGCGCCCGATCGCACCGCCAGGGCGATCGCGTCGCTCGGGCGTGAGTCGATCTCGAGCTCACGGCCGGCGACGTTGAGGGTGATCGAGGCGAAGAACGTGTTTTCGCGCAGCTCCGTCACCGACACCTGCGTGCATTTGACGTCCAGCTCGCCGAGGATGTCGCACAGGAGGTCGTGGGTCATCGGTCTGGGCGTGCCGGCACCCTGGAGCTTCATGAGGATGGAGGCGGCCTCCGGATGGCCGATCCAGATGGGGAGGAACTTGTTGCCGTCAACCGTCTTCAGGAGCACGATCGGCTGCTTGCCAACCATGTCGAAGCTGACGCCGTAGATGACCATCTCCTGCACAAAGATCCTCCGAGGGGTGGAGCCAGAGTATAGGTAGGAACTAAGCGCCGGCCAATAGCTCGCCAGGCGCTCGCTCAGGCCTCACTCGTGAGCATCTCGGCCTCGCTGCGGAAGCTCCAGAGCTTGTTGCCGAGGAAGTTGAGGGGCATCGAAGTGGCGACCGCCAGGGCCTGCGCCGGCACCTTCGCGATGCCCGCGGCCTCCACGAACAGCGTGAGCAGCAGCAGGCTCACGCCGAACGCCACGAGGCTCACGGCGAGGAACCGCATCGCCTGGAAGTGCACGCGCCCGTCGCTCGCGTCGAACGTCCAGTGGCGGTTGAGGATGAAGTTGTTCATCACCGCCACCAGCCACGCGGCGACGGCCGCCACGTGGTAGTCGAGCCCGACGACGTGCACGCAGAGGGCGTAAACGGCGAGGTTGACGGCGAACCCGACCCCCCCGACGAGCCCGAAGCGCACGAGCTGCAGCCAGTTGGCGGGCCGGCGCATCCCGTGCAGAAGCCTGAGATGCGGGCGCATCTCAACGGCCGTGACGTCCTCAGGCATGCGTCCAGGGTAGCGGGGCTGGGCGGCGGACGCCCGCGCTAGCCTTCGTCGGATGAGACGGGACCGCCGCACGGCGATCTTGGCGTGCGCATGCCTACTCGCGTTGCCCGCCCTCACCGGATGTGGAGCGTCCGCGGTGGGCGCGGGGCAGCACTCCTCCCAGCCGGCGGCCGCGCCCCGCTCGGCCATTGGTGGGGCTACCGTGCCCGCCGGTGGGACGGCGGGCGGGGGCGGAGCTGGCGTCGCAAAGGAGGTGGCCGACCCGCAGGAAGCCAGCAGCTTCCCCGTCACGGGCGCCGTGCATCACTCGGCGGCTGCGACACCGGCGAAGGCGGGCGAAGCGATCGTCGCCGCGGGCGCGCCGTCCGACGCCGAAGTGCGCAAGGAGCTGGCGCAGATGAAGGCGGTGGAACAGAGCGCGAAGCTGGCCCAGCAGCGACAGCTCACCCCTGTGCCCGGCGGGCGGTCCATCGGTGGAAACGGCACGATCGCGATCCCGACCGGTGTTCCCGAAGTCGTGCAGAAGGTGATCGCCGGTGCTAATGCGATCGCCGACTTCCCGTACGTGTTCGGAGGCGGCCATGCGTCGTTCGTCGACAATGCCTACGACTGCTCGGGCTCGGTGAGCTACGCGCTCGCGGCCGGAGGCCTGTTGAACGCACCCGAGACCTCCGGCGAACTGGAGAGCTGGGGCGCCGCGGGGCCGGGCCGTTACATCACGGTCTACGCCGCCGCGGGCCACACCTACATGTACGTGGACGGCATCATGTACAACACCTCCGGCCGCAGCGGCACCTACGCGTCCCGCTGGCAGGTGGGCGCCGCCGACGGCAGCGGCTTCGTCGTTCGCCACTGGCCCGGGCTGTGAGCCACGAGAGGCGCCCGGCATGCTCGGCTCGCTGATGCTGTCACTGCCGTTCGCCCTGGGCGGAGAATCGGCCGGCGGGGAAAGCACGGGTATCGCCGTGATCTCCGCGGTCTCGATCGTGGTCGGCTACGCGCTGATCGCCGCCCTGTGGTACTTCGTCTTCCGCGACCGGGCGCGAACGCGGCGCAAGCGCAACGGCTCGGAGTGATGCCCGGCCCGCGGCTCAGCCGCTGAGCGTGACGGTGGTGAGCACCGTCGTCGTGCTGGGGTTGTGCCGGTCTGCGTTGCGTACGAACAGCCGGAGCATCAGCGGGACGCTGTGCAGCCGCGCCAGGCGCGAGGCCGTCCGTTTGGAGAACTGGATGTCGACAGTGCTGCGCCCGGCGGCCGTGGTGACGAGGATCGCCCTGCCGATCACGACCTGCGGCGGAGTTCCGGCCGGGAGTCCGGTCGCCGGCGGGCCACCGATGCCGAGGCGCCGGGCGATCGCGCGGCTGAGCAGGACTTCAAAATGTCCTGCGACCTGCTCGTTGACCGAGTAGCGGACGGTGAGGCCTTTGTGCAGGGCGCGGCGCAGCGAGCGCGAGACGACGCCTGCGGCCGCGACCGGAGCGGGTAGACGCGGCGTGGCAACCGGGGGGACCGAGCCGCTCGGGGAGCCGCCCGTGGAGCCCGACCCGCCGGCCGGTGTTTCTTTCGGCGGCACCGGCGGCGGCGGTCCGACCACGGTGATCGGGTGGGCGACGCCCGCTACGTTTCCTACGGTATCGGTCGCGGTAAGGGTCACCTGATAGGTGCCTCCGTACTGGTATGAGTGAAAGACGCTCGCGGCACATGGGCTCAGCCACGGCGTTTCGCAGGTCGGCGCGCCGGGCGCGTAGCCTTCCACCGGCGGCGTGCCATCGCCGAAGTCCCACTTGTATTTGGCGTAGGTCTTTTCCGCGACGCCTTCTTTGTAGATGAACTGGACGTTCAGCGTGAGGTTTGACTCCATCCCGTCGAAACCGACGGTTTCACCGTTACCGACCGTGTTCGGGGCGGTGAATTCGGGGATCGTGTTGACTCCCGGCATACACGGCACGCTGGGGTAGGGGAGCAGGAACGGCGCCAGGTCGAACGCCATGTTCAGGTAGTAGTTGTGGCTGTTCAGGGTCTGGTTGTAGAGCGTGCCTGCACCTGATTCGGGAGCCGCGGACGCGCTGCCTCCGACCGACCCCTTGGCATAGAAGTTGCGGCACTGGTCGGTGGCCTCTTTGCCTTTGCTGTCCTGCCAGGCGTTCAGCAGCGGGTCGGTCACGATGTTCTGCTGCTCGATGCCGATCTGGCTGACGATCAGGTCAGCGAGACCCGCGTCGCAGAGGCCGTCCTGGAAGTTTGGACAGGGAAGCTGGTTGGGCTCCTGGTCATGCGGTCCCTGCAGCGCTTTCAGCGCTTCGAGCTGTTCCCGTTCTTCGGGCGTCTTCGCTTCGAATTCTTTCTGTTCCTGCGCGTTGCGTTCTTTGACTTTCTCGCGTTCCATCGACGGGTGGCTGCTGGGGTTCCAGCCGCCGTCCTGGCAGAACGCGGCCTGCCCCGCGATCACCGTCGCCGTGCCTTTGCCGGCGCTGCCCGCCGTCCACGGCAGCACGCCATAGAGGATCGTGTTGGCGTCGCCGAGCGGCGATTCGCCGGGGTTGATGGCCGAGTGGTAGCTGCAGATGGCTTTTTGGTAGCTGACGCTTTCGAAGCGGCTTTTTTCGATTTCTTCTTTCGAGCGTTCGAATTCGCTGCAGCGGGTCGCGGCCGCGTCCACGCACACGTTGACCCCGGGAGGAGTGAGCAGGTAGTAGATCGTGCCCATGCCCTTGGGAAGTCCGTGAGCGGTGATGAATTCGTTGAGCTCCGTGCGCATCTGAGCGTCGGTGAGGCACGTGATCGGCCCCAAGGAGGCGCAGCCTTTCACCGGATAGGGGTGGGTGTCGGTGTACGCGACGCGGAAGCTCGACTGGTAATAGGCCGGCTTGTTCGTGAGGTCGGTGTACTGCGTGTCGACCGCGAACACGCTCGCGAGCGAGCCGCTGGCGGCGCCCACCGACTGCAGGAAGACGTTGATCACATGCTGCCAGTCGGGGTTGTAGTGGTCTGTGGGGTCCCAGTAGATCGCGTACGTGTTGGCGCCGTGAAGAACGGGGTATCCGGACGGGTTGCGAAAGGACGACGGACCCGCGTTGACGGATTCGGTGAATTTTTCCGTCGATTCGTTGAAGGTCACTTCGCGGAATCCCTGGGTGAAGGACGTCTGGTTGACGGCCTGCACGCCGATCTTGGTGCCCCCGATTTCGGCGACGACCGCGTGGGCCGGCGGCGCGAGCATCAGCAGCGCCGTGGCGGCGGCCGATGCGGCCAGCGCACCGGCAAGGAGTACGAATGCGCGCGCGGGGCGGCTATCGCGCCGGAGGAGCAGGCGGGCAAAGTTCGTCACGATGGCCCTATCGGCACGCCTGCCGCGATCCCTTAGCGCGGTGGACGATCCTGTTAGAGCGCTTGCGGCCGGCTTGCGCCGGACCGGACGCGGGTTGAGCCCGGCGCTCTAGTGAGCGCGGTGCCTGTGTGCCCGCGCCGATTCTGCGCGCGCCTTGATAGCGGCGGCGGCGGTCCGGTAGGCGGCCACGAGATCGCTCAGCGTTTCATGCGAGGTCTCACCGACTTTGGGCATTTCCTGAGCGTTGGTGGCCCCCAGCGGCTCCATTCCGAGCTCCAGATGGGGCGCCGAGGAGATGCCGACCGTCCCGCAGCCGACCTCGGCGATCGGTTGGCCGGCGCTCACGTGCGCGCCGACGGGCACCAGTGCCGGCGCGGCGTGGCCGTAGTAGATGAGGCGCCCACGATCGGCGCCACTTTCGACGCGCAGCACCGGCGCGGAGGAGCCGAAGCCGTCGAGGCCCTCGTGGACGATCGTCCCGTTCGACACGGCGAGCTCCTGCAGCTTGGAGCCGCACTGGTTCGCATTGCCTCCGACGTCCACGCCCTGGTCGAGCGACCACCAGCTCCTGGCAGCGACGCGCGCGAGCGGATAGAGCGGAAACACCCAGCCGTGGGCGCTCGCCGGGTAGGGCGAGCGTGCGAACACCTGCACCGGGCTCGCCGCCGGAGCGCTGCCGCCGTTCGGGCCGCTCTGCGCCGGTGCGCCAGGAGGCGGGGGCGCGGGAGGGGTTGCCGCGGGGACCGCCGTGCCGCCCGTCGCGCCCGCGAAGGCGATACCGGCCATTCTCCAGGCGCCGGCCAGCGAGACAAGCACGAGTCCCAACGCATACGTCCGTCGCCGCAAACTGAGCCTTTCGTCGGCCGACGGGGTTAGCTGACGGGCTAGCGACTTGCGCCTCCCGCGGATTACCGCGGAACTCGCCCCAACAACTCGGTTCCCCCGCTCCCGGACGCCTGCCCGGGATTAGGCGCGCAAAAGAGTAGCGGAACGCCAGGACGAGCGTGCAGGAAGCGTCTCAGGCGCTCAGGCCGGGCCCTGGTAGAGCTGGCGCAGCAGCCCGTTCATGACCGGAGAGGTCGCGCCGAGCGCCGGGCAGCAGGTCGAGCCGCCCGGCGGCGTCAGCCCGATCTCCAGGTGCGGGCCCGAGGAGAGGCCGACGATGCCGCACCCGACCTCCGCCACGGGCTGACCCGCCAGCACGTGTTCGCCGACCGTCACGAGCGCTGGGGCCGCGTGCCCGTAGTACACGTACCAGCCGGCGTAAGGGCCGCCGTCGATGCGGATCACCGGGGCCGAGGGACCGAAGCCCGAGATGCCCTCGCGCACCACGGTGCCGGCCGTGAGGGCGACCTCGATCGCAGCGTTGCCGCACGCGCCGTGCGCCGTCGCTATGTCGATGCCCTGGTCTTCAGTCCAGGCCTGTGGGCCCAGCGCGACGGCGACCGGCTGGATCGGGAACGCCCACACGCCGCCTCCGCCGCCCCCGACGTACGTCGCTCCCTGTTCGAAGGACTGCGCCGTGTTGCCCTTGGGCAGGATGATCCCCGCTTTGCGCGCGAGCGCGATTTCCGCGCGGATCTGCGCGTCGGATGGAGCGCCCGGCGCGACGTAGCTTCCCGCGGAGCCGGCGGCGGCCGGCAGCGCGTCTGCCTTTCCGACCTTGCCCGAGACCTCTTTCCTGTCCAGTTCGCTCGCGGGCTTGCTCGGCGGCAGCGGCAGCGCCCGCTTTCCGCCGCCGTGACCCGCGCTCGCCGATCCGGCTGGCCGCCCCCGAGCCGCGGCGGCCGGGTCGCCCTGGCTGCGGCCGCTCGCCGTCGCGGTCGTCGTGCCGGCGCTCGCGCTCGCCGTCCCATGGGCCGGAGTGCCGGAGGACCCGCACGCCTGGAGGGCGAGCGCCGCAGCGCCCGTGCACAGGAGGCCCATCAGGGCGCGGCTCACGGACATCGCAGCGATGTTAGACCCGTCCTCAGCGCTCCAGCGACGGCTCGCGGGGCGACGCTCTGCGGGCGCGGCGATCCGTCCTGTGCACCGGCTCTTATACTTCGCACCCGCCTCGATCGGTCCGGGGATCAGTGATGCGTTACAACTCCAGGAGGTTCCGATGAGCAAGCTGGTCGCCCGTATCGGCGCACCCGCGCTCGCCGTGCTCGCAATCGCGGGATGTGGCAGCAGCAGTTCGTCCACCAGCACGTCGACACCGTCGACGCCCACCGTATCTACGCCGACCGCCAACGCCGCGATCGTGGCGCAGGTCCCGGCAGCGATCAAATCGAAAGGGACGCTGAACGTCGCCAGCGAAGCTCAGTACGCCCCGAACGAGTTCCTCGCGCCCGACGGGCACACGGTGATCGGCATGGACGCGGACCTGATCACCGCGATCAACGCCGTGATGGGGCTGAAAACGAACATCATCAACTCGAACTTCGAAACGATCATCCCCGGGCTCGCGGCCGGCAGGTACGACCTCGGGGTGTCCTCGTTCACCGACACCAAAGAACGTGAGAAGACGGTCGACTTCGTCACCTACTACTCCGCGGGCATCTCCTTCTACGCCAAGTCCTCGGCGAATCCGGGGGTGACGAAGCTCTCCGACCTGTGCGGCAAGACGGTCGCGGTCCAGAAGGGGACCGTGGAGGAAGAAGAAACGAAAGAACAGACCAAGAAGTGCACGAAAGAAGGTAAGAAAGCGATCACGGTGCTCAGCTTCCCTGGCCAGAACCCCGTGAACCTCGCGGTCGCGAGCGGCCGCGCGGAACTGGGGATGGCCGACTCGCCGGTCGTCGCGTACCAGATCAAGCAGTCGAACGGCGGGTTCAAGCTGATCGGCGAAAGCTACAGCTTCAAGCCGTATGGGATCGCGATTCCCAAGCACAGCAACATGGCCGCGCCGATCCTGGCCGCGCTCAAGTCGCTGATGGCAGACGGCACATACGGCCGGATCCTCACGAAGTGGGGCATCCAGTCGGGGGCGATCAGCACCCCGAAGATCAACGGCGCGATCAGCTGAGCTGATGGACGGTGTCCTCTAGCGAGGTCACCGACGCCAAGGGACGGCCCGAGGACATTCGGGCCGTCCCGGTGCGCTACCCGGGACGCTGGATCGCGGCCGCGATCGTCGTCGTCCTCGCGGTCGTAATCGTCCGGTCGGTCGTCACCAACCCGCACTTCGAATGGAGCGTGGTCGGCGAATACCTCTTCGATGAACGCATCCTCGAAGGGCTGCGCGTCACGCTCGAGCTGACCGTGATCGCGATGGCGATCGGGATCGTTCTCGGCATGTTGCTCGCGGTCATGCGCATCTCGCCCAACCCGCTGGTATCGGGCGGGAGCTGGCTCTACATCTGGTTCTTTCGCGGCACACCCATCCTCGTGCAACTTCTCTTCTGGTACAACTTCAGCTCGCTGTACCCGAAGCTCGCGCTCGGCATACCGTTCGGGCCAGCGTTCGTGCATCCCAACGTGAACGCGCTGATCACGCCGTTCGTGGCGGCGATCCTGGGGCTGGGACTGAACGAGGGCGCGTACATGGCGGAGATCGTCCGCGCCGGGATCATCTCGGTGCCGGACGGGCAGACCGACGCCGCCCAATCGCTCGGGATGACGCGGCTGCAGACGATGCGCAGGATCGTCCTGCCGCAGGCCATGCGGGTGATCATCCCGCCGACCGGCAACGAGACGATCTCGATGCTGAAGACGACCTCGCTCGTGAGCGCGATCGCCGTCGCGGACCTGCTGTTCGCAGCCGAGGGCATCTACTCGGCTAACTTCAAGACGATCCCGCTCCTGATCGTTGCCAGTATCTGGTACATCGTGTGCACGAGTGTTCTCTATGTCGGGCAGTACTACCTCGAGCGCTACTACGGGCGGGGCTCCTCGCGCGATCAGAGGGATCCGCTCGCCGCCCGTGTGCTTCGCGGCGTGCTGAGCCTCCGCCGCCCGGGCGAGCACACGTCGCGCGGAGGTGAGCGGCCGTGAGCGGGCCGATGGTCAGCGCCGAAGCCGTCCACAAGAGCTTCGGGCGGCTCGAGGTGCTCAAGGGCATCACGCTCACGGTCCAGGCCGGCGAGGTGATGTGCCTGCTCGGGCCCTCGGGCTCCGGGAAGTCGACCTTCCTGCGCTGCATAAACCACCTCGAGAAGATCAACTCCGGACGCCTGTCGGTCGACGGCGAACTGGTCGGCTACCGGCAGGCCGGCGACCGCCTTCACGAGCTGCGCGAATCCGAGGTCGCGCGCAAGCGGGCCGAGATCGGGATGGTCTTCCAGCACTTCAACCTCTTCCCCAACATGACCGCGCTCGACAACGTCACCTGCGCGCCGATCCGGGTGAAGAAGGTTTCCGGGGATCAGGCGGAGGCTCGCGCGCGCGAGCTCCTCGCGCGGGTGGGGCTCCCGGACAAGCTGGACTGCTATCCGGCGCAGCTGTCAGGCGGGCAGCAGCAGCGCGTCGCGATCGCGCGGGCACTGGCGATGGACCCGAAGCTGATGCTCTTCGACGAGCCCACATCGGCGCTCGACCCCGAGCTCGTGGGGGAGGTGCTGCAGGCGATGAAGCAGCTCGCCACCGAGGGCATGACGATGATCGTGGTCACGCACGAGATGGGCTTCGCACGCGAGGTGGCCGACTCCGTCGTGTTCATGGACGCCGGCCTGGTGGTTGAGTGCGGCAGCCCGGCGGAGGTGTTGGCCAACCCGCGCGAGGAGCGTACGCGTGCGTTCCTCTCGAAGGTGCTCTAACCCAAATAGGTGTCGAGGCGCTCGAGCGCCTTGGGCAGGTTTGTCCTTCCGAAGCCGAAGCGCACGTGCCGCGGCTCGTCGTAGACGGCCCCGGGGAGCAGCAGGACGTCGGCCTTCACCGCCGTCTCTTCGCACCACGCCTGCACGTCGAAGTCGCCGGCGAGGAGCGGGAATCCGATCGGCCCGGCCTTCGGGCGCACCCACTGCAGGAGATCGCGCCGCCGATCCAGGAAGGCGTCCAGCAGCCCCAGGTTCGCCACGACGAGCTGTCTGCTGCGCTCGACGAGGGCGTCGGCGTGACGCAGAGCGAGCGCGACCAGCAGTTCGCTCGGCGCGCTCGAGCAGATCGTCGTGTACAGCTTCAGCGCGCGGATGCGCTCGATGAACTTCGGATCGCGAGCCGCCAGCCAGCCGATCCGCAGGCCGGGCAGGCCGTACGCCTTCGACACGGTGTTCAACGAGATCGCCTGCTCGTAGAGATCGCATGCGGCCGGCAGGCGGTCCGCGGGATCGTGCTCGAGTCCGCGGTAGACCTCGTCGCTGAGGAGAATCAGCGAGCGCTCGCGCGCGATCTCGAGCAGCCGCTCGAATGCCGCCCTCGGCATCTGCGAGCCGGTCGGGTTGTGCGGGCTGTTGACGTAGATCAACCGCGTGTCGGCGCGCAGCAGCCGCTCGAGCTCCTCCAGGTCATACGCCCAGCCGTCCTCGTGGCGGCGACGCCAGAGGCTGACCTCGGCGCCCGTGCTGCGCGCGACCTCGATCGCCGATCCGTACGCAGGCGCCTCGACGACCACGTGATCACCGGGGGCGAGCAGCGCGTGGTAGGCGATGAAGATTCCCTCCTCGGCCGCGGCGAGCGTCAGCACGTCGCCGGGCTGGACGCGCTCGTAGCGGCCCGCCACCGCGGCGCGCAGCTCGAGCGAGCCCGGGACCTCCGTGTAGCCGAGATCGAGGTCATGCAGGCGCTCCGGCGCACCCGGCTCGAGCGCCAGCAGGTCCTTGACGGACAGCGACTCGCAGTCGCTGCTTGAGAGCATCAGCTCGACACGGAACTCCCAGCGCTCGTAGAAGCGCTCGATCGCAAAGGGTCTGATCTCCACGCCCGGATGCTATTTCAGGTGCGTTCGCGTTCTCGCACGGCCCAGCGCTCGGCCCACGCCTGCAACGGCCGATAGATCTCGAGCAGCTCTCGTCCCTCGCCGCTCAGCCGGTAACCGTCGGGGCCGAGCTCGACGATGCCGGCGGCGCGGAGCTCCGCCAGCCGCTCGTTCAGCACCGAGGAGCTCGTCGCCCCGCAGCGCTCCTGGAGCGAGCGGGGAGGCCAGGCGTAGGCGCCGCTCTCGGATATTCGTCCAGGGCCTTGCGCAACTCGGACAAAACGTGACCTCCGGACCGATCTGGCCTTGCAGCCCGTGTCGCTGTGCACGCAAGAGAGCTCGATTTGACCGACGCCGATCCCATACAGAAGCCGCCGGTGCTCGAGTTGCCCCGGCGACGCCGCACGAGCCGGGTCGCCCGCCTGAAGCGAACGGCGCGCGATCGCCGGAGCGTGTGGGCGGCGGCGACCGTGCTGGTGATCGCTGGGACTGTCGGCTCCGCGCTCGGAGCGCGCTCGGTTGCCGGCGGGGACGCCGATAAGGCTCGGCTGGCGTTCCACCTCACCTCGCAGGAGATCGCCTCGACGCTCACGCTCGCGATAGAGCACGAGGAAGACCTCGTCGTGAGCGCGAGCGCCTTCGTGTCCACGGGAGTCGACAAGTCCCCCACGGGCTTTGACAAGTGGGCCGAATCGGTCCACGCGCTCCAGCGCTTCCCCGAGCTCCAGAACATCGGCCTCGTGACTCAGATACCGGCTCCGCAGCTGGCGGCCTTCAGGCGACGGATCACGGCCGATCCGATGCGCCCGCTCGGTCTCTCCTCGCCCGGGCCGAAGGAAGCCTTCCGCGTGCTCCCGCCCGGTCCTCGCCCCTACTACTGCTTCGCGGTCGCAGGGCTGGCGAGGAGTCTCGCGAGCTACCTGCCCACCGGCGTCGACTACTGCGCGCTGGCCAGAACGCTCGCCCCTAGCCGGGACACGGGCCTCACCAGCTACGCCCCCTTCGTGAACGGCGCCGTAGAGACGCTGGGCGTCGAGACGCCCGTCTACAGGAACGGCATGGTGCCGACGACCGTCGCCGAGCGCAGGCGGGCCTTCGTCGGCTGGCTCGGGGAGCTGATCGTGCCGGGCGTCGTGCTGCAGCGTGCGCTGCAGGGTCACCCGAACACGGCCGTGACCTTCCGCTACGGCAATGGCGCCAGTCACGTCGTCTTCAGCAGCGGCACCGCCCCACGCAAGGCGCAGAGCGCGAGGGTCGACCTCCGCAACGGCTGGAGCGTGCAGGCGCTCGGAATGAGGGTCCCCGCGGGCGTATTTGACAACGGCAGCGCGCTCACGGTGCTGATCGGGGGAATCCTGCTGAGCGTGCTGCTGGGCCTGCTCGTGCTCGTGCTCGGCACCGGCCGCACGCGAGCCCTGTCGCTCGTCGCCGAGAAGACCCGCGAGCTCTCCCACCTGGCCCTCCACGATGCGTTGACGGGTCTCCCGAATCGCGCGCTGGTGCTGGACCGCGCCGAACAGATGCTCGCGCGGGTCGAACGGCTGCCGGGCAGCGTCGGCGGAGCGCTGTTCATCGACATCGACGGCTTCAAGCGGGTCAACGACAAGCTCGGTCACGCCGTCGGAGACGAGCTGCTTCAGATCGTGGGCGAGCGCCTGCAGAACGTCGTGCGAGAGCAGGACACGGTTGGTCGTCTCGGCGGCGACGAGTTCGTCGTCCTGGTCGAGTCGACCACGCCCGACGGGCCACTGGACCTTCCCGAGCGCATCATCGAGATGCTGCGCCGACCGATCGACCTCGAGGGCCGCGGGACCTCGCTGACGCTCACGGCGAGCGTCGGGATCGCGGTGGGCCAGTACGCCACTCCCGACGCGCTGCTGCGCGACGCGGACCTCGCGTTGTACGCCGCCAAGGCCGCCGGAAAGGACCGCTACGTGCTCTTCGACGAAAGCATGACCGCTATCGCCGAGGGCCGGCTCGAGCTCGAAGGCGAGCTGGGCGCGGCGCTGCGCGACGAGCAGTTCTTCCTGCACTACCAGCCGATCTTCGACCTGCCGGGTCAGACCGTCGTCGGCGTCGAGGCTCTCGTCCGCTGGCGCCATCCCGACCGTGGAGTTGTCCCTCCCGACGAGTTCATCCCCGTGAGCGAGGACAGCGGGCTGATCCTTCCCATCGGTCGCTGGGTGCTCGAGGAGGCGTGCGGCCAGGCGGCGATGTGGCAGGCGCGCGGGCATCGGATCTGCCTATTCGTGAACGTCTCCGCCCACCAGCTCGACAGAGAGGGATTCGCCGAGGACGTTCGCCTGGCGCTGGAGACCTCTGGGCTGGAGCCGTCGCTGCTCGTGCTCGAGATCACCGAGACGACGCTGATGCGAGACGTGGTGGCCGTCGGCGAGCGCCTGAAGGAGATCAAGGCGCTCGGGGTCAGCGTGGCGATCGACGACTTCGGCACCGGCTACGCGTCGCTCAGCGCCCTCAGTCGCCTGCCGTTCGACATCCTCAAGATCGACAAGCTCTTCGTCGACGGCATCACCGGCACGCCCAGTGAGTCGGCCTTCGCCCGTGCCATCCTGCGCCTGGCGCGCACCCTGGAGCTGAACACGGTGGCGGAGGGCGTGGAGCAGCTCGACCAGGCGGAAGAGCTCAGGCAGCTGAACTGCGAGTTGGCCCAGGGCTACCACTTCGCCCGGCCGCTCACCGTCGACGCCATCGACGCCCTGCTCGACGGCAAGACCG